>Ga0181575_10001167_pt1 | contig 18985 bp, 18 predicted proteins | sample 101ome_23_FD_145599 | JGI IMG/M metagenome (GOLD analysis project Ga0181575, IMG submission 145599) | Coastal salt marsh microbial communities from the Groves Creek Marsh, Skidaway Island, Georgia - 101411CT metaG (spades assembly) | ecosystem: Environmental > Aquatic > Marine > Intertidal zone... | reverse complement strand
GCACCATCGGCGGTGGCATGACGCCGGAAGAGGGCCGGGCGCTTAAGAAGCAGATGGAGGCGTCGCTTGGCGCTCCGTATCGCCACCTGTGGTCGCGCATCCGCAAGGCTGTCACTGGGCGAGGCTACGTCCGTACCATCGCTGGCCGGACGCAGCATGTGCCGAAGGATAAGTCCTACGTCGGCCTGAACGCGCTCATTCAGGGCTCGGCTGCCGACGTGATTAAGCAGGCCACCCTGAACGCGACGCGGGTGCTGGACCGCCTCGGCGGGTATCCCAGCCTCATCGTTCACGACGAACTGGTCTGTGAGGTGCCCGCAGCGAGCGCTGAGAAGGGCCTGACGCTCCTTGTAGGTGCAATGGGTAGCGCAGCACATGACCTTGCCCCGCAGGGCGGTCTGTCGCTTCCTGCGGAAGGAGTGATCTGCTACAACAACTACGGGGAGGCCAAGTGAGTGCACACAGGGCACGCAACCTCAGGCGCAGGTACAACATGACGATGGACACGTATCTGGACATGATCGCTGACCAGCACGGCAAGTGCCCGATCTGCAAGCACGAGCTGGACTTGGAGCCCCTGTGCCCTCGCAGCAAGAAGGCACCTGTGGTTGACCATGACCACGACACAGGGCGCGTCAGGGCGATTCTGTGCGCCGACTGCAACAGGGGGCTGGGCATGTTCGGGGAGGACCCGGACGTTCTCTGGGCCGCTGTGCGGTACATCATTGAGCACAATGCGGAGGTGATCTATGTCTCGCGTGAAGATACTGGCGATTGACCCCGGCGAAATGACAGGCTGGGCCCGAGGCATCGTTGAGGACGGTCAGGTGACCGTCGAAGCAAGCGGATACGCACCGTGGCAGGAGTTCGTTGTGGCATTCGCGGAAAGGATGTTGGGTGATGACGAGAAGTATACGGTTGTTGTGTACGAGTCGTGGCGGCTTCGGAAATCGTCTGCTCTTGATCTCGTCGGCTCTGATCTGCAGTCGTCGCAGTGCATTGGCGCAATCAAGCTGGCGTGCTGGCTGGCGCAGAAATCCGGGCACGTCGTACGAGTAAGGAATCAGGAGCCCGCCATCAAGAACGTCGTTGATGCTATGATGGGTGGTACTGATTACCTGCCGAAGTCTGACAAGATGCACCCCAAGGATGCCGTCCGGCATCTGTATTACTACGCTATCACCGAGGAAGGAGTAGAAGTTGACCTCTGATGAACTGGGAGAGTACGTTGAGGCTTTCATTGTGGAGGCGGTCACGCGCGTCGAAGGGACGGGCGACGACCAGTATTCGTCCGGCGACACCCAAGCCTTTGAAGGTAAAGATTTGGCAAAGGTGTTCCGCGACGCGCAGGAAGAGCTCTTTGATGTGGTAAACTATGCGGTCATGCTGAGCATCAAGCTCACCCGGCTGCAGCGAGACTTGGAGGACAAGCTGAATGGGTAAGGATGTTCGCATTGAGGTCGTGCAGCGGGGCGCGCAGTACGACCCTGAGAGCAAGTCATACGCCCTAGTTGAGAGCCTTGCGGATGGCGAGAAGGTCGTCCCGCTTGAGTTCGGGCTAGTCTACGAAAACGAATCAGGAGTTATCACGTATGCCATTGTCAAAGATCTTGACGAGTAGCATCCTGCTACTTACTGTTGGCGTTGGAGGGGCACTGGCTGCCCCTCCTGCATCTGAGAAAAAGCGGCCCTGCTACAAGCACACCGCCAAGACGGTGCCCACCAAGAAGACCTGTCTTAAGGCTTACAAGCGGTCGCGCATGGCGTGGCCACCGAAGCCGACTGAGGCAGAGATTAAGAAGCGGGTCGGCACGTACCACTGGAACAAGGCAGCTCGCGTTGCGAACTGTGAGACAGGGGGAACCCGTGGCGCTACTGCCAACCGGGGTAACCTGAATTGGTACTTGACGGGTGCTTACCAAGGTCCCTTGGGCATGTACAGGCAGACCGCTGCATATGGTAAGCGTGCTACTGGTTACTGGGGGCCTAAGCTTACGTGGCAGCAGTGGGTCGCCGTGGCTGTCGCATCGCACCCCATCACTCGCGGGTGGAGTGGCTGGGGATGTGGCGGAGCCTGATTTTGTGATATAATGGAAGTCTATCTTTCAACCCAAAGGAGCAGTTAATGATGGAGAGTCCCCGTGACGCAGTTATCCGTGTGCGGTTCGCCAAGCCCGGAGAGTCAGAAGAAGATGTATGGCGACGAGTGGCGAAGGCGTGGAGTACGAGCACGGATGAAGCGGAGGCTCAGTTTAAGATGATGAAGTACCGGCTGGCGTTCCCTAACACGCCAGCTATCGCCAATGCAGGCAACCCTAAGTCCTGCGGCAGCGCGTGCTTTGTCCTCCCCATCAACGATTCTTTGTATGACGGAGAGGCTTCCATCACTGGTACACTCAGCGACGCATCGCGCGTGCACCAGTACGGGGGCGGGACCGGCTTCTCGTTCAGTCAGATTCGCCCGAAGGGCGCTATCGTATCAAGCACTGGGCGAGAGGCCCCCGGCCCCGTTGACTTTCTCCGAGGCTACTCGGACTGGTTCAAGCGGGTCTCGCAGGCAGGGCTTCGGCCAGCAGCTAACATGGCGATCTTGCATGTGGACCACCCGGACATCGAAGACTTTATCTCATGTAAGGAAGTGGAAGGTGACATTTCTAACTTTAATATTAGCGTCGGTCTATCTGATACTTTTATGGCTGGTGTGGACGGCGTAAACGCTGGACTGTGGCACGACATCACGCAGCGTGCGTGGGCTAATGGTGAGCCCGGTGTGTTCTTTGAGGACACCGTGAACATGGAGCGCCTGCATCCTGAGGAAATCCATGCGACTAACCCGTGTGGAGAGGTGCCTCTTCTGCCGTACGAGGCGTGCGTTCTGGGCAGCATTGACCTGTCCCGCCACGTTGTGAGCGGCAAGATTGACTGGGCCATGCTCTCCGACACCACGCACACGCTGACCCGTATGCTGGATAACATCGTGGAGCTGCAGGACTACCCGCTGGACGTGATCCGTGAGCAGCACCACAAGTACCGCAAGATTGGCGTCGGCGTGATGGGCTACGCCGACATGCTTATCAAGCTCGACATCTACTACGGCTCGGACGAGGCGATTGAGGTCGCCCGTGACGTGATGAAGTTTATTCAGGCAGGCACCTACGCCGAGTCAGAGCAGCTGGCCAAGGAGCGCGGCACCTTCGCAGGATACGAGGACGCCCTGCGCTACGCTAGCGACAACGGCCTGCCCACTCCCCGGCGGCGCAACCTGTGCTGTCAGGTGCTGGCCCCGACGGGCACTATCTCGTGGCTGTCCGGCGACCACCAGAACCGCACGTCACCCGGCATTGAGCCGAACTACGGAGCTCGTGGCCAGAACTTCATCCTCGGTGGGGTCTACGACTACGAGCACGTCTTGGCGGACAACGAGTACTTTGTGTCCTACGACGAGGTGACGCCTGAGCAGCACATCCGAACGCAGGCTGCCTTTCAGGAGTACACCGATCAGGCTGTCAGTAAGACAGTCAACATGCCGAACGAGGCCACCGTGCAGGACGTGGACTACATCTACCGTCTGGCGCACGCCTCAGGCTGCAAGGGCGTCACGGTCTACCGTGAGGGTGCCCGAGCTGAGGTTGTGTTGAAGCCCGAGGGCGCAGTCGAAGCCGAGTGCACCGACGGTGCTTGCGCGCTGTAGTGCCGATAGACGAACGCAACATCCCCATACCGAAGACCCCCGCAGAACGTACGCACAGGGAGTGTGCGTTCTGCGGGGAGCAGGTGCTGCTGGCCACCCTTCGCCAGCACGAGCACGGTCTGTACGGGCGGAGTAGTTTTTGTAGGGAGTGCGAGGACAGGCTGAACAAGAACATGGGCCACCCGCCGGGGGTGTACTCGCCCATCTTTGACCTACACGGTTGGCGTGCTAGGCTGGCAGACTAACGTGAAGGCGCTTATCCTTTTTGAGCAGTCGGGAGTAGTACGTGACGCCTTCATCGCTGCCGGATGGCACGCCGAGTCCGTGGACATCCTGCCGCACGAGTCTGGCGACAACACCGGCCACCACATCTACGACGTGTTCGCGTTTCTGGAAGAGGCCATTGCACGGGGAGAGCGGTGGGATATCGTGATTGCCCACCCGCCATGTACCGCGCTTTCTAGCAGTGGAAATCGCTGGTATGCCAAGGGCAAAGAAAAGTACCACAAGCGGATTGCGGCGATCTTAGAGTCGCAGCTGCTCGCTTATGAGCTGATCCCAAGCGTGACCCAGCACTACGCCATTGAGAACCCTGTTGGCTCCATGCGTCGCGCTATCGGTCCCGCTACCTGCACTGTACAACCGTGGGAGCACGGGCATGGTGAGACTAAGCGTACGTGCTTTTGGACAATGGGCACACTGCCCCCGCTTGTGCCGACTGACATAGTGGACGGACGCCACCAGCGGGTATGGCTCATGCCGGACTCGCGTGGGCGCGCGAAGCGGCGCTCGCGGACGTACGAAGGCATTGCGCGTGCTATGGTCACGCAATGGGGGCGTTATGTTTTAGGGCAGGGTGACGTGAACGGTGTCGAGATCCCTGAACCCAATGAGCTCAGGGCATCGCTGCCCCAGCTTCCAAGTGAACCAGTTGGGATAGAGAATCCACGGCATGTCGTACCATGCCCTGATGAGGATACCGTCATACATAATCCCTACCTTAGATAGTAGCCAAGTAGACTTTCTAGGAATGCGTCAGACGTAGCTCCGAGGTGCAGGTGCGGCCCGCCCCCAGTGCCGTCGGCCAGCCCGCCGAGCAGGGTGCCCGGACCTACCTGCTGCCCCGGCCTCACGACGACGTTGCCGAGGTGCTTGTAGAAACCCTGATTGCCGTTCCCGTGGTCAATCGTCACGCCCTGCCCACGGAACTGTGCCCGGTCGTCCCAGTCGCTGACCTTGATTACTGTCCCGGCCAGCGGTGAGTAGACGGCTGTGCCTGCGGGCCCGCCAAGGTCGTAGGCTGTGTCGGACTGCCAGTTGCCCAGCGCGGAGCGGTGGTCACCCGGCCCTCCCCACTTCGACAGGCCCGGCTGGGTGCCGTCGTTCGCAAGGATGCCGACGCCTCCGCTCTGCTGTGGCTGTGCTGTCGCAGGCTGGCCGGGAACGGATGTGCCCACTGGCGTCATCTTCTCTGCCATCGCAGCGTTCACGACCTTCTTGAAGAACGTGGTCTCGTCGTCTTCGTCGTCGTCGTTCAGAAGCATATCAATAGCTACGTCGGTCTTAGCGTTATCGTTGCCGAGCCCCGGCAGACCCCCCGTGGTGTTCAGCGGGTCCCCAGTTGACGGTGAGGCTGGCACCTGCCCGTTGAGATACACCTGCGAGGCGTCGCCACCTGTGCGCCCGCCGCCGTTCCTGATGTTGGCCGCATGCTGCTGCTCATTGTTACCGTCAGACCGTGGCGTGTAGCGACTGACGACGCCGCCGAGCCCACCCGTGTTGTACAGGTTGCGGTACGCCGAGTCATTAAGGGTCTCGCCGAGCCTGCGCGTAGCGTCAGCGTAGTTGTTGAACTTCCACCCAAGGTGGACACCCAGACCGTAGGGGTTGTTGGTGCCACGCGCGTAGCCTGCGCTGCCGAACGACGACTCAGCTGAGGCCAGCCCGGCGACGAACGCCGGGTTGATCCCGCCCTGTACTGCTGCGTCGTAGATAGCATCGGCTTCGCCCTGCATGGGTGAGCCTGACAGTGCCTGTGCAAACTGCTGTCGTGTGGGGATGGCCATAGTTTACTCCCTTGGTGCTCGTGCGTTTTTAATTCGTGTGGCTGCGGCCTTCTGAGTCGTTCGGCGCTGCTTGTTGACACGCTGTTCCTTAGTCTCGTCACGAAACTTAAGCGTGTTGACTCCAAGCAACTGACTCAGGCTAAGGAGGAAGTCCTGCGTCTTTGTGGTGCCCTCGCCCCTGCGGTCGTAGGGACCGACGCCTGCGATTGCAGCCATGTCAAAGACAGCATCAAGGGGAGCGGTAACTGGTCCAGCAAAGTTCTCAAAGGCGGCAATCATTGGGGGACCAGCCGGACGCAGCGGCCCGTCCTTGCGCTGGCGCTGCGGAGTTCCGATCCCAAGAGTGTTGAAGAAGATCCCAAGAGCCGAGCCGAGCTCCGCCTGCTGCCCCTGATACTTGATACTCTCCCCGCCAGTGAAGAACCTACGGTTGGTGATTGCCTCAAGTAGTGGTGCCATAGGACTGGACGCCAGCAGTTTCTTCTGTGCGAACTGGCCAATGTCTGCCTGCGACTCGCCCGGCATGCCCTCTTCCCCAAACCACTGGTCAACGAGTGCGAACGGCGCTCCCCTAAAGTCACCTTCCTTGATCCGGTTGCCTGCTCCGATGATGTCAATGGGGTCCGGCATCTCAAACAGGTCAGCGTGAGGCATCTCCCCAAACTTGAATCCAATCCCGTTGGGCAGCATGAAGTGGCTGACCGCCCCCAGAGGCAGCTCCCCTCGGTCCACGTCGTAGATGTTAGCCTGATAGGTGAGGTTGTGCCCTGCAAACGCTGCGTAGTACGGCATGCGCTGGGGTGCCATGCGAATCTGGTACGAGCTGTTCTTCCTGAACCAAGTGTAGAACAGGATCAGGTGACGGATCAAGTTCTTCTCCATAGGAGTAAGGGCACCGTAGTCAAAGATGTTATCCACCGTGTTCCACATAGCCATAATGGGGGAGTGTCCCTGCTGCAAGTTCGCCATGTAGGAGTGCAGACGGATGGCGTTCTCTCGCATGATGTTCTGGCGAGCTGCCCATGACAGGTACTTATCGGTGACCCTCTTGACGTTACCCGTCTTGGCAAACGATGCTTCGACCCGCTGGTAGGTGTCGAAGAATGCGTCAATGCCTGCCATAGACTTGCCCTCATGCAGAATGTCCGACCCGGCAAACCCTCGCCCGAGGCCGATCATGTTTGCCATTGTGTCAATCTCGTAGCCGTTGTACGACACACCGTTGATAGTCATAACCGGCTGCGTGAAGTCAAAGTCGCGCGAGGTCATGCGGTTGGCGTCCAACCCACCGCGCGTGTTCCACCGCAGCAGCCCGGTCTCCGGGTCAACGCTGCGCGTCTGCCAGAACATAGCTGTCCTGACCGACGTGTTGGGACCAGTAGCACCGGCCTTCACCATCACGTTAAAGTAGTCACCCGCTGCGTTGTTGAGGAAGTGCCGGAAGAACGGAGTCGTAAACGAGAACTTGAGCAGCTGTGCAAACTGTGTGTACGCGCTGTCTGAGATAGAGGACCACTTGTTAGGGGCGGCTCCGGTGAACCGATAGAGGATGTTAGATTCCGGCTGACTAAACGCCCGTGGCAACTTCAGATTGCCTTCGGCGTCCTCCCCAAACTTTCTGACGCGCACGGTCGAATCATTAATCTTCTCAAACCCGAGGTCTTCCAGCATTCTCTGGGCCGCGCGCTGCTCCACGTCTGCGATGTCACTCCTGATCTTCACAAAGCCGGGGATCTCGGGAGCCGTGGCGCGCTTGTCGTAGCGAACGTCATCCCAGTTCTTGAGCACTCGGTTCTGGTCCTGCACGTATTCAAAAAACGGAAGGTCCATGAGGGCCAGCGGGATTACCTTGTTGGCCTGCTGTTGTACAAGCGCCTGCGTGTACTGCGAACCAAACAGGATCGCCGGGTCCATCTCTGCGAGCAGTCCCATTGCAGCGGCGATGTCTCGGGCGCTCTCTACGTCCTCCGCCGTCTTCAAAGAGGGGTCCTCAAACTTGCCCATGATCTGAGCGTCGAACATCTCTTCCTTAGTGGAGAACGACCTGCCCTTAGCCTCACCGCGCAGCGGGCTCTTTCGGGCAATGCCGAACACCAGCCGCTCGTCCCTCATCACAACTTCCTTAAAGGTGTTTTCCCACACCCCGTCGGGAAGGTTTCTAAGAAAGTCTTCAAACTCGCGGGCAACTACCTTGTCTGCGGTGAGTTCTTTTCCGTCAACCGTCTTGAGAAAGTCGTTGTCGCTGGTCTCGTTCATCACAGCCCAGAGGCGTTCCCGCCCATCGAACCCGAGCTCCTTGACCTTTTCCGCCCACTCCTTATCCATCTCGCGGCTGGTTATCTGGCCCTTCTCTTTGTAGATAATCTGGTACGGACGAATGAACAGCTGCTCTCCCAGCTTCTCTGAGAAAGCCTCATAACTACCCTCTGCGTCCTGAAAGGCTCGCTTGATTGGGTCCAAGCTCATGTACTTGGGGATAAGGGTCTGGTCTACTTGCCGGTAGATGTCGTTGATCGCTTCTGCAAGGTTGTCAATCGTGTCAATTATCTCGTCGGTAAGATCCTCTTCGTCAACGCTGCGCCTGATGATGTGCGCGAACTGCTCTTCGCTTTCGTACTGACGCAGGTAGTTAGCTCGCTCAGCAGTGCGCGCCGGAGTGTCTACCTGCCGCGACGTTCCCTCCATCAGCGGCCTCTTCTTGCCCGTAACATCCGCAGCCTTCTCTGCAGGCATGTTCCGCACGCGCCGCTGGCTGGCCTCGTCCAACAGCATCGGCAGTCGCCACTGCAGAAGCTTCTCAATTGCAGTGGACTCAAGACCAGTAGCTGCCTCAAGCTTGGACCGAACGCTCACCCAGTCGGTAAGCACCTCGTCAAAGTCGTCGCGCCACCACCCCAGCTTTTGAAGATTATCAGTGACGCCGCTCACCACCCGCTCGTCCTGAACCCTGTTGTGAAGCGCTATAATCTTACCGAGCTCCTGCTGTACATCGTCGTCAATCTTGCCAACAATCTGCCTAAGCGCAGACTCTACTCTATACGGGTCCAGCTTAGGGTCGGTGGCAACGGAGTACAGCCAAAGCCCCTTCATGTCGTCCTGCGTGTAGCCCCGTCGCACAAGGCTTTCCTTTAGCTTCTGCGGGATGAGGTGGTTCAGCTCCGAGATAGACTTCTGCATCTCTCGTCCGAGGATCTGCATGGGCTGCATGCGAATACCGTAGAACGGGTACTTCCTAATCCTCTTTAGCCCACGCCCCACGCGCCCCACAAAGTTCTCTGTGTCACTGGGGACCTTGGCCTGCTGGTACTCAAGCGACTTGGCAAGCGGGATGCCCCCCATCACAGACTTGCCGAGCGGGATGCGGGTGTCGAACTCAAAGTGCATCCGGTTCAGCCAGTCCTTGATTCCTTCGTTCTCGCCGCGCGCGTAGTCCCTGCGAGCTCGCCAGTCACCCGCGCCAAGACGCTTGGCAGTACTACGGTAGGACTGACTCTGCCATGCCTCAAACATAATCTCGTCAACCATGTCTGGGATCTCAGCCTTCTTGATCTTGCCCTTAAGCGGGCCCGCCAATGCCTTTAGCAGCACCTCTTCGGTCTCGCCCCACAGGCGGTCAAACTCCTTCTTGGAGATGACGATGTTCCCGCGAATGCCTCCGCTCATGCGTGAGCGATACCCGAACTTGCCGAACCCTACCTTGACTCCCATTGACGGCTTGGCGCTGTCGCCAATCTTAATCATATCGTTAGCCATGCCCGCGCCTGTGAGCGTGCCTCCCTTGTCAAGATTCAGCTGAGCAAGCGCGCGGGCCATGCCAGCACCGGGGGTCAGCCCCGAGCCCGCAGTCACAGGCGTGAGCTTGGCGATCTGGTCTATGTACCGCCAGCTGTCTCCAATCGCGTAGTGACCGAGCTGTGCCCTGATGGCCTCGCTTCTAAACCGGATCATGTCTGCCGTCATATTCTTCACGCCCGCTGGCGTAAGACTGTACAACCCGTCAGCGTCCCGTATAATGAAGGCGTTGTTAGGCTTGTTCGCAGCCAGCTGCGCCTTGACTTCGCGCGCAATGTAGTACTCGGCAAGCCTCTCCATGTTCATTGCGTCGTCCGGGGTATTGGCACGGGCTCCCTGATTATCAAAGATCCCGCCCTTTGACTGCAGATTACTTACTACTGCGTCAATCTTCTCTTCGTCAAACTTGTTCTTAGGGCTGGCGGCGACGCGCTTCACAACAGCTTGAATCATCTGCGGCGGCGTGTCGGCAATAGACATCCCGCCCTTCTGCATCTTCTGCAGCATCTTCACGTAATACTTGCGCTGCATCGCAGCGGCTGCCCCGACGCTTGGAGCAAGCTCCTGCAGGTGGTCTCCGATGTTGCCGCGCACCACCTTATCCGGGCGCTGGATGTGTCCGTCGTCAACTCGGTCAAGAATCTGGCGCAGCGTAGATGAGTCGCCACGAGCGATGTCTGCTGCGTTGGCCTGCTTAGTCAACCCCGGAACAACCTCACGAGCGTCACTGACCCGCATGGAAACCCAGCCGCCCTCGGCCTGAGCAATGTCGTCAAGCTCTTTATACCCGCGCCGCACAAGCTCTTCGGGCTCCACCTTGAGGTGCAGGATGTCTCCGCCCGACGACTCGTAGACTTCCTTGATACCGTTAGACGGCTCAAACTCGGGGATCTTGCGCGCGATAAACTCCTTCGGCACTGCGGGCATCTTGTCAAGGTTCTGCGAGTACGCTGCTACGGTGTCGGTGTCTCCAATCTTGACCCCAGAGTTGAACAGCGAGTCGTTGCCCGGCTCAATGATCCTTGGCTTGGTGCTCTTAGCGGCAACGGCCACGTCGGTGGTCATCTTAAGACCCTTGGCAATCTTGACGGGCGCGACCAGCCACCACAGGTCAGTGGCAATGTCCAGTCCAAACCCGGCCCCTGCCCACCACTTACTCTCCAACCCAAACTGGGGCTTTAGTACGTCACCGTACCAGCCCTTGTAGTCCTCGCTGAACGTGCCAAGCGCGTCCGACCAGTCGGCACCCTTCCTGCCGGTGGTGCCCTCTACGATCTTGGAGAACACCGTCATAGGAGCAGCCGACCCCATCGTGGCCACACCCATCAGGGTGTTGCCGAACGACTTAGCAACCTTAAGCGCGGGGCCGTCCTCAGAACCGTACTCGGGCTTCGGCCCGAACGCCTTGAGTCCCCGCATTGCGGGGGACTCAATGTTTTTAAGTGCCCGACTTGGACGAGAAGCTACAATATCGTTGGCTCTTGAAAGCGCCTCGGGAGTAAGCTTCTTCTTCCAGTTAGTCTGCGCTCCTATTTCCGGAGAGACCGCCATGTCCTATGACCTTGGCGTGAACTGCTTGTTGTACTTATCCTGCCACCACTTCTGCCCCGGCGACCCCATCTTCTGACTCTTGAGCAGGTCGTCCAGATCCTGCATTGCGTTAACGTGGTCAGTAAAGCGGCCTCGGAACGCCTCTGCAAACAGTGTCACAATTGCCGCGCCTGACATTGTTGGGTACTTCGCAATGATGTTCTGAGCAACGTCAATCATCATCTGACCCTGATCGTGAGAGGTCATCTGGTCAAAGTTCTTCGACGACATCTCCTTACGGATATCGTTGCCTGCCTTGGCACGGGTCTCTAGTGCAGCCTGATCCGCCGCCTGCTGCGTGTTAGCATTCTTCACGTCAAGGCCGAGGCGCGTAAGCGCGGCGGACTGATTGGCTTGGTTAACCGAAGCATTAAGCGAGCGGTCCTTGTAGCCTCGCAGCCACTCGGCAGCCTCAAGGTCAAGGTTGTATTGACGGTCCTTGTAGAACTTGTCGAGCTTGGCCGCAGCAATCGCTTGGTCAATCTCAGAGCTCTTGGTGTCAATGTCGAACGCCGCTTGGTTGTGCGTCTGGTCGTACGCCTGCTTAGCCATTGAGACGTTGTACTGGTTCTGGGCATTCACTGCATCGGCCATTGTGTTGTACGACGTCTGCGCGTCGCCAATCAGCTGTGCGTCCACGCCGCCGGATGCCGCAGCGGCGGCTGCGTCGGCGCTCATGCTGCCAGCACCAGTGGCCGTACCAAGCGACCCAGAGCTCCCCATAGACTCGCGGGCCTGATCCACGTACTTGTTGATGGACTCAATCGCAGCGGCGTTGTTTGCCTTGACCGACTCGTTAGTAGCCTTGTTGTTTGCGGCCAGCGCGTCGGATGTCTTGGTGGCCATGCCCTCGGCCCACGTCTTGTACGCGGCCCAATTGTCCTCGTCCACCTTGCGGCGGCGAGCTACCTCGGCGCGCATGTTTTCAATCTGCTTGCGCGCGGGTGCGTACATCTTCTCCCAGTCAAGCTCTACCTGCTCAACCGGCTTGCTGTACTTGCTGTCAGTCCCTGTGGTGCTGCCTGTTGAGGGAGCGCTGCCGGACGAAGATCCGCCGCCGCCGCCTCCTGACGACGTGGACGTTGACTTCTTGCCCCTCTTGGGGTTGTTCTTCCGGGCCTTCCTCTGAGATGCCTCAATATCCCTCTTCATCTGAGCGCGGGTGTAGCTCTTAGGGATTACAGACATCCCCGACATTCTAGCATGCACCCCGGCGTACTTCTTCTTGTTAGCTGCCCGTTCCTCTGCGTCAGCTTTGCGCTTATCGCTTGCCATCCTCTCGCGGTCCCAAGCAGCGGCGGACTTAGCCCCGCCGTTGCCCCAAGGACTACTTCCGCCGAGGAGGCCCCCTCCGCCCTGTGCCCACCACGGAGTCTTCTGCCTCTTCTTGGACCTCGGCTTAGGCTTAGGCTTAGGCTTGGGCCTCCGCCGCTTTTTCTTGGAAGATGCTGGATTGCTAAACCCAAAGTAAGATGTTCCGAAAGCCATTAGCGCCAACCTCCCACGCCGTAAGTGTTATGGCGGCGCTGTGTCTCGCGCTGAACGCCAGCCGCGTTGTTAGCAGCCACACTGGTCTGGTACTGGTTCTTGGCCTCGTTAGACGCACCGCTGTACGCACTGGAAGCCTGCCGATACTGGTCGGTGAGGTTCGTCATATCCTTCGTGTAGTCGTTCTGGGACTTGACAAGGTTCTGCGTGCGGTTGCCGGAGCGCCCCATCCCTCGGGCAGCAGCGTTGCTGTTGATGCCTTCTCGCTGCTTGGTGTACTGCTCAGTAAGCCGGGTGCCCGTCTTCCCTGTCCTGATGGCGTCGTCGTTAAGGGTGTTGAAAGTGAACTTCCCGTTTGCATCCTTGGTGAATGCTCCCGCTCCGACGTTGCTGGACAGCCAGTCTGAGTACGACTGTCCGGCGGTGCGAAGCGCGGTGTCGCGCTGCATCGCAGCCTGCGCGTTCTGCTGCAAAGCAGTGGCGTCGCCGTGCTGCGGGATCGCAGGAAGTGCTACGGGCGGAGGCTTAGGCGGCGGCGCGGGAGTCGCAGCAGCAGCTGCAGCAGCGTCCCGAGCCTTGACGCGCTGGTAGTACTGACCGTGCGACGAACCCTTCCACTTAGCAGCATTGGCGGCGGTGCTACGGGCACCCTTGACCTTAAGCCAATCCTTGTATGTCATATACCTTGAAGCCATCTAGCGCATCCCCTTCTTCATAGGAACATAACCGGGATTGTAGCGCGTGGCTACCTGCGGAGCCTTGGGCACAGTATCCGCGAACGCCTTGCTCGGGGTCCCGCCGGACGGGCGCTTCATGGCGCGTGCGCCGCTCTCCATAAAGCTTGCCCTCTGTGATTCTGCGGCGGCGTAGCGCCCGTAGTCTGGATACATAGCTCGCATTATTCCCTATTATATCATATTATGTGGTTGACATTGTGCGTGTGGTCTCAATCTCAGCGTAGGCTGCGTAGATTGAGTAGTCCTTAACTGCCTCAGTTACGTCTGTTTCAAGGTGCATCTTAATCCCGATCTGCGTGCCCTCCCGCTGGTAGCGTTCAGCAAACCTGTCGTGGTGCAGGTCGGTCTCCAACGAGTCCCCGGCGGCTGCCGTCAGGGTATGAGTCTCGCCCACAGAGTCGTCGTGCAGGTGTGCGTCACGGGAGAACGAGAACTCCCATGTTGCCTCGCCGCCGCCGGTGCTGTGTACGTTGTGGTCAATCTGCAGTTCCCTCAAGCGGGTGGTGTTGCCCGGCGTGGCCAGATACATCTGGGCGTCCACAACAATAGGCGACTTTGGAAACTGCAGCTCCTCGGTCTGCGAAGGATCCCCCGTCACGTACTCGTCATAGAAACCAGTCTCAAGTCCCTCAGAATTGAACAGGTCGGTAAGGTCAGTGACGTACTGCCGGTGAATCCCGAGCACTCTGCCGCGCGACATCTGCACAACTCGGATCGGGTTGTTCGCTGGGTCCTGTGCTCCCCACTGGCTCCACGTCCCATTCATAATGTCGTAGGCAAAGTTCTGAGTCAGCTCATTGTACAGGTCCTGCACCGCCACCAGCAGCGTGCCGTCCGGCGTGACTGCCAGCGTAGGCCAGTAGTACTGGTACATAGACGTGGGCTCTATTGGCGCGGTGCGTAGGATCGGACGCCCAGTGGCAACCGACCACGGCTGGCGCGCCCACAACTTAGCGATGCCTGTGGAGGGATCGGGCGCGGTGATGTTGGTCAGTTCCCCAGCCCCGCTGAGTGAGTACACCCCGTCGGCAGCGGCGAAGAACAGCGTGTTCTCGTACACAGTAATACCGTTCGGATACGGACACCCCACGACTCCCGAGATGTTCTGGATGGCGAACGAGTCCTCATCGTTGCCAGTAAGCGCGAACGTCTTGTTGGCCTTGAAGATGTAGAGAACGTCCGACAGGGCAGCCAGCGCGGTGATCGGGTCTGACGAATCGTTGTCCACGAGCGCGTAGTCCTGATCGCGCCAATCGTTCCAGTTACCCGGCTTCGACCAGATCAGGGCGTTGCCTGCGTAGCCCGCAAAGTCACCGACGCGGCTTGGGTAGTTATCAGCGTTAGTGCCGCCCCCCGCAGAAGAAGCTGTCGCGTTTGACGAAGAGATAACACCTCTAGCAGCGAAGCACCGTCCCTTGTACTGAGCGAGCGACACACAACCTCCGGGTGAGCCCATCACCTCAAGAGCGTTCCCAAACTGATCCGGGTCAGTCGGGTCCGCCGGAGCTCCCCACCCCCACGCGCGATCAAGTTGGTACTGAGGATTACCGTAGGGTGTGTTGTTCTGGAACCAATAGGTGTAGTCGTAGTACCTATTGTTGCCTCCGCCATAGTAAACGATTGTACCTGTTTTGTCTCCGTTATCCTTGTGGAGAGGGTCACTGTTCGGCACCGTCACGTCCGTTGCCTTGAACGTCGTGCCAATATTAGTGGCAATCAAAGTAGTATCGGCATTTTGCTGCGCTCCGATTGCCGGGCTTGTCCAGTGCCACTGTCCTCCCCACGCAAAGACACAACTCCAATCCATGTGGGCCATGTTCTTCGTGGGGTTCTTCCACTTACGATGCGCCGAGAACTCGTCGCCCGCCGTGGTAAACAGCACTGAGTTATCCATCTTGATCGGCGAGCCCCACGGCATCACCTGTGAACTAAGCGGCAGTACCATTACCCTCTGGTAGTCTTGCTCAACTTGCTCTGTACTCGGCGCTCCCAACTTACTCAGCTGATTCTTCTCAAAGTCTACCGTGACCATCTTCTGCTCTACTTCAGTCACTGCCTGAGTCGTGATCCCAAGGTACTGACGTCGTGCGACTATGTAACGCGGATAGTAGAAAGACCATGCACGCTTCTTCTCTGTGCCGCCGTCGTCCACGGTGATCTTCGCAGCACCGATCATCAGCCGGAGGTTATCCGCCGACTCCGTTGCCCAGTACGGCCAGATGTCCTCACCGAGCGACCCCCACGCAGCGACCACGCGCATGCCGTTACGCGGGCGCATACGGCTCGGAAGCTCGCGCATCATCACGTTCGACAGCTCGGTGGTGTACCCCTGCGGCAGTCGGCTAACAGGGACCGCTGAGTTGAGCGACGAGGGAAGTGTCAGCTCGGCAAGACTCACGCGCGCCACCGTCGCCGGGTGTCGGTGTCGTACACACCACCATAGGAGGCGGGCATCGGCACCCGGTCAATCTTCTGCTTCTGCTTAGACTTCTGGTTCCGCATCATCTGGTTCACCTTGGCCCCTGCCATGTCAAGCGCGGAGGCTGCCTTGGAGTAGTCGTTCTCTCGCTGAGCCATCTGCGACAGCGCGTACTGCACCAGCACATCCACGTCATAGTCAGGAATGCGCGTCACGTCCGTCGGATCCACCAGAGCGACAGGGGCTGCCCAGTAGCTGAGCTTGTAGGTATACTCCCTGTCGGGGAATGGTGTCCAGTGAATCTCGTTAGCGAACAGCGTGTAGTACGCGGGCTGCGCGTAGTGGTTCTCAGTGTACTTGCGGGTCCGCACGTACTCCCGGTAGTCGAACTCATCCATGTACTCAGGCGCGTACCAGTTGTCCACGCCCGTCGTCGGTGACAGCCTGCCCCACTGCTTGAGGTCGTCAGGCATGAGAGTCGTCGGCTGCTGGGGCGTCGTCACAATGTCGGTGTGCGCCTCAAGCCAGTCCCACGGGAACATGCCAGCTACGTCAACGTATGCCTTGTTGAGCCACACCTTGAAGTTCTCTTCGTCAGAGATGCCGTACCCGTAGGTCAGGCAGCGGGACACAAGATCCGCGTATGTCACCGTAGGCACAGACATTAAGCCTTCTTGCGCCCGTACTCGTCGTGCGTCTGAGCGTCGTTACGCGAGTATTCGCCAAGCTGCACAGCCGAGCCGCGCTTCTGCCGCCAATCGTAGAACGAGTCGCGCGCCTTGGCCCAGCTCTCCTGACCCTTCTGAGCGCCGTGCTTAGAGACATAAGCCTTCTTGAAGTTTGCCCACGACAGCGGGCCCGCAGCGTTCTTCTTCTTGGCAGCATCAAGACGCTTCTGAGTCTTGGCACCCACCTTGCCGGTGGTCTGCTTCTGCTGAATAGCCGCATTGCGCTGCTTCTGGTAGTTCCCCATCGCAATGTTCTGCGTGCGGGAGTCTGCCGCTGCGCGCTTCTGCTTTTTACTAAGAGACATTCCCTTCTCCTTAGTCTTCATCGCTGCACTGTATGACACAGTGTCAGCCATTAGTGTACAATCCCGTACTTCTTCATGTCACGCCGCATCTCGGAAGCCAGCCAGTCAAGCACCTCATCGTCCGGCTTCTCTAGGTCAGCGTTAGCCCTGTCAATCTCGCGCTCAACCTTCTTAAGCCGCTCTTCAAACGGCACGTTGAGCATGTACTTAAGGTCGTCAATGATACGGGAGTCCAGCTCCTTGTACCTAGCAACGAACCGTATTACCCCGTCCTTGCAGTTCTCCATCACGGTAAAGGGCTCTTCCCGGTCCTCGTGAAACACGATCATCAGATTCGGGTCAAGTTCTTTCACGCGCTCAGCGATGCCGTATAGGTCACTGCCCACCACGGCAGATGTATCACGGTCGCCGGACATATCCAGTCGAAGGTTAGTAGGTATTGGTGTAACGAGCATCTAGCCCCAAGTGTCCTTTCGGTTGTACTTCTTTGGCTTAGGCTTGTTGCGAGCTGGCCTTGTCGAAGGCCGTGGCTTAGGCCGTGGCTTAGGCCGTCGTGCTGCCCCGCGCTTTGACGACTTGACGTATCGTGAGCCCGGAGGCTTCTTCCACTTCGGCTTCTTGGTCGAAGCCGACCCTGCCTTACCGACTACTCCGGGGAACGCCTCAAGGGGGTCTGCTCCCACAGCAGCGGATACCACTGCACCGGCAATGGGGATCTTCCGACCAAACTTCGTAAGCCCCCTGCCAAGCTTCTTCACAAATGCGTTGTTGTCGCCGTACTTCGCCTGCAGGCCCTTCTTGGCCACCCTCTTGTACTCTTCGTTGCTGGCCCTCGGCCCCGGTGGCCTGTAGGTGGGCTTCGATGAGATCCGCTTCTTCTCATGCGCGAGGTCCTTGTCTGCGTAGATGTTGCCGGTATTCTTAGGCTCGGAGCGGTTCATGGTGTTTATGTCGCGGGCACGCTGGCGCGCCGTCTTGCTCACGGGTGACGGCGGCTTTGGCGCATACTTCTTCCGCATAGCATTCCTACGCACCTTTGTGGCATTCCCCTTCCGAGCGGCGCGCTGACGCTTGGTCTCATACGCTCCGTCTGCGCCGCGAGTCGCCCCCTGAGGTGCGGTCTCCTTCAGGTGCTTGGCAACCGCGCGGTGGGCCTCGCCCCGTGCCTTTCTCCGGCGAAACTCGGCAAGGCGCTCTTCGCGGCCCGGATTTTTCAGCAGGTGCTGGCCGCGCTTGTACTCACGAGTGTTCTTGCGCGCGGCGCTCTTGCGGTAATCTTCACGGGAGCGCATCTCTGCCTGCTCGCTAGCACTCTGCGCGGCGCGCCTTGAAGCCTTCTCCCGCGCAATCTTTTCATTAATAGCGTCGGCTTGGACCTGTCCCTGTCCAACCTGACGTCCCCACTCAGCGTTCTTACGGCGAGCCGCGTCCGCCTTCTCCTTCGGCGTCTTTATCTTGTTCCAGTCGTTGAGCTTACCTTCGTCCGGCTTCACGTCGAAAAGGCGAGCCCCGTCCTTTCCACCGCGAAGCGGCTCTGACGCCTCGCCCACCACACGCCCTGTCCTAGCCGCGCTATTCTGGGCGCGATTCTTTGCTGCCTTAGCTTCCTTCTTTTTGCGCTTTTTCTTGGCAGCAGCACGACGCTCTCGCCAAGTCAGCGGCCTTGCTGGCTCTGGCTTCTTCTTTTTCTTCTTCTTTGCCATTGGGGCTCCTTGATTGGGGTGTGGGACGGGGCCACTAGGACCCCGCCCCACCCTGCTCCCGCTACCAGCTGAGGCTACTTAACGTCATCCTCAGCGTTGACGATCTTGCCGTGGCGGTTACGCGCCCAAGTACCGAGGTTGCAGTACTTGAAGAGCACACCGACGTAGCGGTCGTAGCGCGGCTCCCACTTAAGAACCTCGCCGTCCTCCTCCATCCACTCCCAGTCGCTCATCTGCGACCAGAACATCGCGGGCATGTTGACCGCAAAGACGTGCCCAAGCGGGCAGTGGTCGTCGTAGACCATCGGAGTCTCATCGAACATGAGCGCCGTGAAGCCGCCGCGAAGCTTGACCGACTGAGCGTCGTTGAAACGCTTGAGAGCGGTCAGGGTGTTCGCGTAGCGGTTACGCACGCCACGAGTCGTGATAAGGATGGTCTCCTCGTCGGAACCAGACTCAAACCCGA
>Ga0181575_10001162_pt1 | contig 19018 bp, 13 predicted proteins | sample 101ome_23_FD_145599 | JGI IMG/M metagenome (GOLD analysis project Ga0181575, IMG submission 145599) | Coastal salt marsh microbial communities from the Groves Creek Marsh, Skidaway Island, Georgia - 101411CT metaG (spades assembly) | ecosystem: Environmental > Aquatic > Marine > Intertidal zone... | reverse complement strand
AAGATATAATAATCACCCCGTTTACAATTGCTAAAAAACAATCAATTGATACTATTTTAGATGATTTAATTTTAGGCAATGTGGGTGAAACATTATTTCCAATTATTTCTCCTGTAGTTTATTGTAATGATAATATTTCTAGTAGCTGCGAAACTACATTAGTAACAAATAGTGATTATTTAGCAATATCTCAACCCGAACAAATCGTCAATTTTCAAATTGGAAAATATGTTCCATCAGGTTCAGTATTTTATCCATCTGGGAGTCAACACTATAATGCAGAAACTAATCCATTAAATTTAGATGGTACTTATCAAAGACAGGTTTATAATACTATCCAGAAAATGTACTATAACAATTATAATAATGCTTATAATATATTTGGTATTAATGGTTATAATAATTCATACATGTCTAGTAGTTTAGTTAATGATATATCGGTTGTAAATTTAACTATAAGTCAAACGGGAGATAAAATTAAACCAAAAACTTTAGTTTTAAATAATCAAAGTGGTGATATTATTGCCGATATAATTGATGACGGGAAAAATAATTTATTTTTATCTGGAACATTTTTTATCAATAAAATTGAATTAAATAGTACTAGTAAAGATTTGACAGAACCATTAGAAGGATGTGGCTTAGGTGGATACCTAACTAGTATTGTAAAAGACAATTCAGCAACATATTTTACAGATTGTTGTGAGCCGTCTCCCACACCAAGTGTAACACCAAGTGCAACACCAAGTGTAAGTGTAACACCAAGTGTAAGTGTAACACCAAGTGTAAGTGTAAGTGTAACACCAAGTGTAAGTGTAACACCAAGTGTAAGTGTAACACCATCACCCAGTGTTACACCATCAATCAGTGTTACACCATCAATCAGTGTTACACCATCAATTAGTGTAACACCAAGTATTAGTACAACACCAAGTACTAGTATAACACCAAGTATTAGTGTAACACCAAGTACTAGTGTAACACCAAGTATTAGTGTAACACCAAGTATTAGTGTAACACCACCGCCTAGTTTATCACCTGGAGCTAGTGTAACACCAAGTATTAGTGTAACACCAAGTATTAGTGTAACACCAAGTGTAAGTGTAACACCAAGTATTAGTGTAACACCAAGTGTAAGTGTAACACCAAGTATTAGTGTAACACCAAGTGTAAGTACGATTCCTGGATATAGTAGCGGCGTATATTATGTGAAAGTGTTTGTTCTTAATGATAGTATTACATGTGAAGCTATGGCTGATGAAAATTCGCCTACTTTCACCCCAAGTAATGATGTTGGTCAAGATAACCAATATGCTGCTATAAGAGCGTATCTAAATTATAATCCACAAAACTTGGCAAAAGCTACGATGGATTCACTTGGCAATGTTACTCCTAGTAGAACACCTTATATTATGTTGATGTTAAATGATACCTTTCTGCAACATGGAGGCAGCGCCAACCCATCGCCCTGGCAAGATATTGCTTTGTCATGTCCTACAACATTTCCTAATGTAATAGAAATTGATGAAGAAACCGATGAAAGTTTCCCATGTAGCTTTGATGAAGATAAATACTGTATATGTGGAGAGGAAAACCCCAACGATCCTTCACCTGACGATGGCGTTAACAAGTATCCATTTAATTACTCATATGAATCAATTCGTGAACAGTGTTTTGAACAGTGGACAGCATACAATCAACCATCACTTGGTTTGGAAAATCCCCATCAAGGAACTACAGACGATCCATTTGAATTTATAATTCAAAGAAGTTAAAAAGTTTATATCAAGTGTTATACAATTATAATATTATATTTTTTACAAAAAATAGTTTTTTTTAATCTGAATGTGTTTATAAAATATATGTAAATTAAATGTTAAATTAAAGTTATGGCTAATAAAAAAGTTTCTAAAAATCAATTGTGCAAAAAAACATCTGTGCCGAGAAAAAGAACAATAAGAAAAAAACCGGTAAAAAAGAAAGACAACCTAAAATCTGTTAAGCCGGAGGTTGAAAAGTTTTTTTCAGATAAAGATTTGAATGATAAAATTTTTGTACAAATTGCTGCTTATAGAGATGATGAATTACTTCCGACGCTTAGAGACATGTTCTCTAAAGCAATAAATTCAAAAAGATTGTGTATATCAATTTGTTGGCAACACGCGGAAAATGATTCATTGGAAGAATTTGCTAATAATGATCAAATAAAGTTAATAGATGTATTTTATAAAGATGCTAAAGGTGTTTGTTGGGCTAGAAATAAACTAAATGAGTTATATGACAACGAAGAATATATGATGCAGTTAGATAGTCATCATAGATTCGAAGTAGATTGGGACAAAAAATTGATTCAAATGATGAATCAATTAAAAGACAAAGGACACAAAAAACCGGTATTATCAGCATATGTTCCTTCGTACGAACCAGGTCAAGGAAATGATGAAGGAAAAATTAGAGAGCCCTGGAAACTTAATTTCGATAGATTTTTACCTGAGGGGCCGCCCGTCTTTAGACCGGCAACTTTAGATAATTGGAGGAATATTGAATGTCCTGTTCCTGCTAGATTTATGTCAGGACATTTTATTTTTGCTGATGGGACTTTTGTTAAAGATGTTCCATATGATCCTGAGTTATATTTTTATGGAGAAGAAATAAGTATAGCTGTTAGAGCTTATACTCATGGATATGATTTATTTCACCCACATACATGTGTTGTTTGGCACCATTATACTAGAAAGGGAGCTATAAGACAGTGGGATGATCATAGTGATTGGAATGTAGCAAACATGAAAGCTTATGCTAGAGTATCAGAAATATTAGGCGTTGATATGGATAGTCCAATATCTTGTGAAAAGTATGGGCTTGGCTCTGAAAGATCATTGGATGATTATGAAAAATATGCTGGCATAAGATTCAGAGATAGGGGAGTTCAACAATATACTTTAGATTTTCATTTAGCGCCAAATCCTGTGATTGATGATGAAGAAAAATACAATAACTCATTTATTAAAAAGTTTGAACATTGTTTAGATATTTGGGAAGGAGAATTTACTGAAAAGGATTATGATTTAATTGTTGTAGAATTTTTAGATAATGATGGTCACAAAATTAGATGTGATTTAGATAAAGAGGCATCTATGAAATTAATAATGTCAGGCCCTGAGGATCAATTTTATAGAATATGGAGATCTGCTTATATTGATTGGGTTCCTGATAAATTTATTTTATGGCCCCATAGTGAATCGAAGGGATGGATGAATAGATTGGAACTTCCGATACCAAAATCACAAAAGAGAATAAGGCCTAAAAATCCAATTAGTTTATGGAAAGATTTTGATGAATCTAAAAGCTTTAAGATCGACACGAAAAGAACAGCTAATGAAAGAAAAATATTTTTACACATACCAGCATATAGAGATCCAGAATTAGTACCTACCATAGAAGATGCTATTAAAAATGCAAAAAATCCTGACAGATTGGTATTTGGGATATGTTACCAAGATAATCCCGATGATACTTTTGAAAAAATAGATAAGTACAGAGACGATAAAAGATTCAAAATCATAGATATACACTATACAGAAGCTAAAGGATTGCCTTTTGCTAGATATCAGTGTAATACAATGATTACCGATGAAGATTATGTATTACAATTAGATAGCCATCATAGATTTGTTGAAAATTGGGATGAAATATTAATTGATTTACATGATGGATTAAAAGAAGATGGATATGAAAAACCAATTATTGGAGGATATTTGCCATTTTATGAACCACATAATGATCCGGCTGGTAGAGTTAAAATTCCCTATCAATCTATAGCATCTTGTTTTTACCCACACGGATCTTTGTTTATAAGACCATCTAGTTATAATCCATCTGTCGATTTATCTAAGCCTGTACCTGCTAGGTTTTTATCAGGTCATTTTTCATTTGCAGATTCTCATTGGGCAAAAACTATAAAACACGATGTAGATTTATATTTTAGCGGAGAAGAAATCAATTTAACACTTAGATCTTGGACAAATGGATATGACATATTTAATTTGAATAAAGTTGTTATATGGCATTCGATGGAACGAAAAGAAAGAAATGGAATCTTAATCTGGGATGATCAATATAAACGAGGCGATCATAGCTGGAGTACTCAACAAGATACTGCTAGGGCGAAAAATAGACAATTATTTAGAGTCGAAGATAATAATTTTGATTTAACAGGATACGATTTGGGAACTGAAAGATCTTTGGCTGAGTATGAAAAATATACTGGATTTAATTTTAAAGAAAAAACTTTTAATAAAGCTGCTAGAGAAAATTTAATTCCATCATTAAGTTTAATTAATAATGAAACAGATGAAACAGAAAAATATAACGATGATAAAGTTTCTTTTTATCATTTAGTTAATATTACAAAAGATAAAATGCCAGCAACAGATTATGTTAGAATATTAGTAGCATATGATGATGAAAATGGAATTGGACTTAATACTAAATTTATTGAAGGGCCTGAACTACAAAAATTTATGTACCAAAATGCAACAATTCATTATGAAGACTATCTATTTTTAGACAAAATGCCTAAGAAAGTTGTGTATTGGGGTTATAGTGATTCCAGAGGATGGGCAGAACGAGTTGAAAATATTTTATAGTAAAAAAAAAAGCAATAAACTACTTATAGTCATGGAAAATGATAAATTATTATTGGAGTGTTATTTTGACCCAATGGCTGGGAGTGTTCCTTTTGTGTCAGAAGTTTTTAGATCAATTTTAAATAATCTTAAAACATCACATCCACAAATTGAATTCAAAACGATTACGCCGAATCACTCAATTTGCGCAATTCCAGGCGATGGATTGGTTGGACAAGCTCGTGGAATGATGAGTTTTCAAATTAGAAACCCTATTAATAATAAAATAATATTTCTTAGTTTTTGCGACGATGGCATCGCCTTCGCAGGTCAATTTTCTAAAGCTTGGATGGATCATTTTGAAAAACATAAATATAAAATAGTTCAATATATAGGAGGATTGGGTGTACGATTAACAAATGAAGAAATATATGATAAATATAAAATAAAAAGATTTAATTTTATGCCGTACTTAGGTGGGTCTCAATACCATAATGTTACGGGTACTGATTTTTTTGAAAAACATGTCACAGAATATGAAATTGATTCAAAAATAAGAAAAATTTGTTGTATTACAACATTATATTCACCAAGAGGTAATATTTGTGATATTTTAGTTAAACACCCGTTGTTTGAAATAAAAGGAGATGATCCAAATCGACCATCATATTTTGAAAAGATCCGCAACGGTGATTATTATAATAAGTTATCCAAATATAGAATGGGTCTGAGTTTAAATGGAGCAGGCGAAGTATCAGTTAGAGATTACGAGTATTTTGGTCTCAATATCCCATGTGCTAGACCATTACTAAAGACTAAATTCTCAGCCGAATTAATTCCAGATGTGCATTATATTCCATTTGATTTTTACTCGCCGCATGCAAATCAATATTATGGTGATAATCCAATAGGTCAAGCTGATTACTATAAAACTAGTGATATTGCTGATCTTATAATTGATAAGGTTGAAAAAACAATTGATGATGAAGAAAAATTAAATGCAATATCAAAACAAGCACGTGAATATTACGAAAAATTTTTAAATGTAAAATATTTAGTTGATTCATTTTTTAAAATTTGTAATATTAATCAGTTATTTTAAATTGAGTTATAAAATGGTAAAATTTAAAGATTATGAAAAAAGAATACGAGAGTAATGTTATATTGAAGAATAATAATAGTGAAAGCTTAAGAATTGCTCACAATTTAGAAAATGAGTGTTATACTATTGGTACAGAGAAAGATACATTTTTTAGTTTTAACTGTGATGAATTAACGGAATTGAAAAATGCTTTGGATGAAGTTGTCACAATTAATAAAGGTACTACTGTTGATGAAATCACCGCAGTTGATGAAAATGTCAAAAAAATAAATATAAGTTTTTATGGTTCACACAATTCTTCATATGCTGTTGAACAAGATGGAAAAATTCGCTTAGTTTTAGAAGTCGAACGAATTTTAAATTACAAGAATTCCGGCATGGCGCAGTATATGTGTCCTAAAAATTCGGATTTATTTTTTCTAGCAAAGTATATACCGAATTATATTAAAAAATATCTAGATATAGATATAGATGAATATGAAAACTTATATCTATTAAATACCGATGTTATACTTGACGGCAAACATGATTTAGCATTCATGGGAATTAAATTTAAAAATCATGAAGGCGCTTTACATCATGAATCACATGCAGCTGGATGTTTTTATCAATCTCCATATAAAGAAGCATTAATTTTCTCATTTGATGGGGGTGGTAATGATGGTAAATTTAATGTGTATAAAGCAACGAGAGAAAATTCAGTAGAATTACTTGAATCTGTTATTAACCCATATGAGAATTATGAACATGTTAAATATGATTTAGGATTTCCTTATATGGTTTTTGCTCACTATTTAAAAGATATCACTTTTAATGATCTTTCAATCGGAAATCTAGTATACCCTGGAAAATTAATGGGATTAGCTCCATATGGAAATGTAAATGAAGAATGGTTACCTCATTTTATTGATTTTTATAAAAAAGATCCTAATGGATTAAATTTTCAAGAAAAAATTGATGAATTGGGTAAAAAAATTAATGTTACTTTTGATATTAATAATAGATTAGAAGGACAAGTAGAATATGATGTAGCTGCGACTAATCAAAAAGCATTTGAAGAATGTTTTATAGAAGTTGTTAAACCTCATATGGAAAAATATCCAAACTTGCCTATTTGCATAACAGGCGGATGTGCTTTGAATATAATTTTAAACACACGTATTAAAAAAGAATTTAATAAAGATGTATTTATAGGACCAAATCCAAACGACTGTGGCATAGCAGCAGGAATACTATTACATAGAATGAAGCCGGAAAAACCGGTTGATTTAACTTATGCTGGAACCGAGTTATTAGATTTAGATACAATTGGCCATCGTATACAAAACGAAGAATTCGCTTTTAAGACTAACATGTTAGAAATGAATGATTTAGTAAACGATTTGACAGAAGGTAAGATAGTTGGTGTAGCTAGAGGACGGGCTGAACATGGTCCTAGAGCACTTGGAAATAGAAGTATACTTTGTAATCCATCTATACCTGACATGAAAGATATTTTAAATAAAAAAGTTAAACACCGAGAATGGTATAGACCATTTGCTCCTGTTGTAAGACTCGAAGATGTATCAAAGTATTTTGAATGGGAAGGCGAGTCACGCTGGATGAGTTTTTGTCCAAAAGTTAGAGAAGAGTGGAGAGAAAAATTGGCAGCAATCACACATGTAGATGGAACTGCTCGAGTTCAAACTGTTACTCGAGAACAAAATGAATGGTTATATGATTTATTAACAATGTTTAATGAAAAAACTGGTATTGGCGTGTTATTAAACACATCTTTCAATGTAAATGGAAAACCAATTTTATCAACCGTATCAGATGCATTTAAAATATTTAGAGAATCTGAAATGAATTGTTTATTAATTGAAAATTTTTATTTTAGAAAATAATGAATGATTTTTATTTTATATATTATGCTGTTGGTCCTCAGTTTGTGAAAACAGTTATGTCTGGGTTTAAATTTGTGCCGAAAAATGCTAATGTAGTTTTAATGACTCCGACGCCAAAGTTAGTAAAAGACACTTTAAATTTTTTAAATATTAAATTTAATTTAATTGTTTTAGATTCGGATGAATTAATAGATGATTTTAGTAGAAAACATGAACCGGTAATAAAAGAAACTGATAATAAGTTATACATGGAGAAATTAACAGAATCCATGAAGAAAGGTATTAGATTCTCAGCTTCTACACATCGTTATATACTTCCATGGTTAATTAAAAATAACATTACCAAATTCGCTCTTTTGGACTGTGATTGTTTGATAAATTATCATGGAGAGTACGAAAGGGTGTTAGACTATTATAAATCAAAAGCTTCAGATAAAAATGTTTTTTTTGGCCCAATAATGAATTGGGCTTTTGATCAACAAAATATAATGTTTAATTATAAATCATTATTTGAAAAAGAAAATATTGATTTTAGCTTAGTGCCGGCTAGTGAAATAACTGTATTCGATGGGTGGTTGAGAGGATTCTGGTTTCATGATACAAATCATATACAAACATATTTTAATTTGTGGGATGGAATGATTAAACAATCACACATAGAAAGCATTTATGCTTTCTATGGCAATGACTGGACTGTTCCAGATGAATGGATTAATGGAGTGGTCTCTAGTGTCATGAGTAAACAATTTGATATTGAGATTTTAGATTTATTTTTAGATTTTCATCCTTGTGGATCTAGAATATGTAAACACATTTATCACCCAGAAAATGATTTCATGGGATTACACCATCAATTATATACAGTCGATTATGGTCTTAAAACTGCTGCCAATAGAAAAGAATTCTTTGAAATTAATAAAGACAATTTGATAAAATTTTATGGAAATCAAAATGGAATTGATGCACATAGAATTTCAGAAGTTATATACGATTATTCAATTTAAACAAAAAAAATTAATATTAATTTATTATGGATATACTAACAGAAACGTTACATTATATTGGTCAAAATAAAAAAGATACCAAAGTTATACAAATAGGTGCAATGGATGGAATTAGTTTTGATGATTTCAGAGGATATTTAGACATGTATTCATGGGAGGCTATTTTGGTTGAACCTATTCCACATTTATTTGAAGAATTAAAAGAAAATTTTAAAGATAGAGATAATTACACATTTGTGCAAGCAGCTATCACAAATACAAATGGCACAGTTGAAATGCTTACAATACCCGTAGAATCAATAAAAAAAGAAGATCTTCACCCTGGGTATAAAGGAATGAGCACTTTATATCCGCCTAAAAATGGTTTTGGTAGTGATTATCAACGTGATATAGATGTTCAAAATAATTTTGGTGTGACAGTTAAAGTTCCATCCATGACATTAGATTCTTTGATGAAAAAATATCATGTTAGAGATTTTGATATATTTGTATGTGATGCTGAGGGCTATGATTGGGAAATTTTACAACAACTAGATTTATCAAAATACAAACCTAAAGTTATATTCATTGAATATAATACTTTAACTGAAGAAGACCAATTAGCAGCACATTCTCATTTAAGAGAAAATGGATATCAATCTTTTGATAATGGAAAAGATTTAAGTGCTATACGTGATGACATCTATGAAATAGTACTTGAGGGACAATCATCCGATGAAGATTTAGATTCTAAAAACGAAGAAATTGAAAAAGAAGATTTAGATTCTAAAAACGAAGAAATTGAAAAAGAAGATTTAGATTCTAAAAACGAAGAAATTGAAAAAGAAGATTTAGATTCTAAAAACGAAGAAATTGAAAAAGAAGATTTAACTGTTGTAACAGGTCTTTGGAATATAAATCGGGATATTCTTGAAGGGCTTCCTGCTCGTTCATGGGATCATTATATAGAATCATTTCAACAACTTTTAGATATACCACAAAATATGTTTATTTATATTCCAAAAGAATATGAATATTTGGTTTGGGAAAAAAGAAAAAAATCGAATACGTATGTAAAAACATATGAGTTATCTGATATTCGTCGAATATTTAAACCGCATTGGGATAAGTGTCAAGAAATTAGAACTAGTGACGAGTGGATAAATATTACCGGTAAACATGGTTGGTTGACAAAATCTCCCCAATGTTTATTGGAATGGTACAACCCAATTGTTATGTCTAAAATGCCAATGTTGAATGATGCTACTATTTGGAATCCATTTGATACAAATCATTTTATGTGGATTGATGCTGGTATTACTAATACAGTTTGGCATAGACATTTAGTCCAAGGAAATGCTTTGTCAAAAATAGTTCCATACCTCGATTCATTTTTGTTTTTAAGTTATCCATATCAACCTATTGATGAAGTTCATGGGTTCAAATCTGATGAAATGGAGAAAATTACTGAACAAAAGATTGAATATGTGTGTAGAGGAGGGTTGTTCGGTGGTTCTAAAGAATTTATTAATGAGGCCAATGGATTATACTATAGTTTATTGGATAGAACACTTAATGATGGATTAATGGGGACCGAGGAATGTATTTTTACAATTATGTCTTATCTACACCCGGATGTATATAAAAGATATGCCCTGGACATTGATGGGGCAATTCTTAAATTTATAAAATCATTATTAAACGATAATGTTACTCTTGAAAAAGTTAAAAATATAAGAAGTCTTGATCATGTTCCAAAAAAGAGAGTAAGTGTATCTGGTAAGAAAATGTCTGTGTATATGCTGTCCTTTAACTTTCCGCAACAAGTTGAGAGTACAATTAAAACTTGGTTAAAACATCCTAAATGGATTACAGATACAAGAAATATTTTAATTGACAACTCCACAAATGAAAAAGCTATTAAAAAAAATAAAGAACTGTGTGAAAAATATAACTTTGAACATATTGTTACAAATGAAAACTTAGGAATTAATGGCGGCAGATTTTTAGCGGCAAAACATTTTCAAGAATCAGATAGCGACTACTATCTATTTTTAGAAGATGATATGGAGATATGTAGTCCATCTGACAATGGCTTTTGTAGAAATGGTTTTCGTAAGTATATACCGGATCTATATAGTAAAGTACTAAAAATCATGGAAGGTGATGATATAGATTTTCTAAAATTGTCTTTTACAGAAGTTTATATGGATAATAATATTCAAGTGTCTTGGTATAATGTCCCACAACATATAAGAACAAAACGGTGGCCTCATTATGATCAATTGCCAATTACTGGCATTGATGATAATTGTCCCAGAACCAAATTTGATACTATAGAAGTGATGGATGGATTGTCATATATCAAAGGAGAAATATATTATGCGAATTGGCCGATGATTGTTGGTAAAAAAGGAAATCAAAAAATGTTTCTAGATATAACATGGACATATCCATATGAACAAACATGGATGAGTCAAATGTATCAAGATACAATTGGTGGAAAACTAAAACCTGCTATTTTATTAGCAAGTCCAATAAATCATAATAGAATTGTTTATTACAAGCCAGAAGAAAGAAAAGAAAATGCTGGATAGTTAATTTAAGTATGAACTAACAGTTGTTTTCATAGATTCATTAAATGGAGATAGTTTAAAGTCACGAAATGCTAATTTAAAATCGAGTATATCGATTGCATAACGCAAATCGTGACCTTTTCTATCTTCAACATTTTTAAACCACTGCCAACCCTCTGGGTCAATATCAGTTATATTTTTGTATAAATCTTTTATTATGTGGATTAAATCATAATTAGATATTTCATTATCGCCGCCTATAAGATACTGACTGCCTATTTTTCCATTTGTTAAAACTGACCATAAAGCTTTTACATGATCTTTAACATAAATCCAATCACGTACATTATTTCCACTCCCATATAATGGAATGGGCTCTTTATTTTTTAATTTCGTAATACACACTGGAATAAGTTTTTCAGGATATTGTCGTGAACCAAAATTGTTAGAACAATTTGTAATCATTGCTGGCAATTTATATGTTTTTACAAAACTTCTTACTAATAAATCACTAGCAGCTTTGCTAGCAGCATATGGACTATTTGGTTTGTATGGACTTTCTTCTGTAAATCCACCTTCTTTATTATTTAATGAACCAAATACTTCATCAGTAGAAACATGTACGAATTTAAAAGAGCCATTATAATCGTTTTTATACCTCAATAAATCTAGTAAAATATTATGAGTTCCAATAATGTTCGAATTAATAAATGGAACAGAATCAAATATACTATTATCAACATGACTCTCAGCCGCAAAATGAACAATATGATCAATTTTAAATTCAATTAAACTTGATAATATTTCGTGGTTTGATATATCAATTTTTAAATGTTGGTATTTTTTATTTTTTTCAAATGGAAGATTTTTATTAGCAACACATGTCATCATATCTAAATTTATGATGCACTCTACATCTTTATGGTCTATGTAATCTTCTATGAAATGACTACCAATAAATCCACATCCTCCTGTAACTAGTATTCTCATAATAAAATTTTTGATTTCATTATTGTTTCCAATTATTTACGCACTCTTGTAATGCTTCTTCAGCTGTTCTCATTTTTATACCAACATCTAATAATTTTTGATTACTTAGAACACAACTAGACCTAGGTGCTTTAGCAAGATGTTTATAGAATTCATCTTCATCAACAAATTTATAATCTTTTTCTTTACCTATACTATTTTTTAGTATGTCAGCTACTTGTTGAGTGGTAATAGCGCCACCATTTGTTACATTATATATTCCGTAATCAAGTTTATCATTTAACATTTTAATACAAGCACTAACAAATTCTTGTTTATTTGATATAGAATTTTCAGCATTTAATAACTGTGTGTAATTTAACAATTTAGAAATGTAGTTTCTAGGACCATCTACTTCTTCAAATGGAATTCTTAGTCTCCAAACATACGACTTTTCCCATCTTGATACTATAGTTTCTGCTACCGCTTTAGTTCCACTGTAAAAACTACAATTATCTTGTTTAAAAGTAAAATTGGGTTCGTCTTCTTCTGTAAATGGAAGACCATCATCTCTTCTACCTGTGTAGATACATCCACTTGAGACATGTCCAAGTGGTATATCATTTAACATACACCAATCTGTTAAAATTTGTGGCCAAATTATATTTCCATGTAATGTTGAATTTTTGTCTAATTCGCATGCATCTACATTTGGTTTCCCAGTATAGCCAGCTGCATTAATAACACCTCCTATTAGTGGATAGCCAGCATCATCGTACCAATTTTCTAAATCTTGAAATGTTGTTTTGTGGGAGTTTGGCCAAACAAAAAAAGGAATCTTTAATAGTTCCAGTTGTTTTTTAAATTCGCTTCCTATGTATCCATTCGATCCAAATAATATAATCATGATAATATTTTTGTTAAATAAGTTTTATACTCCGACTTTGGAGTTTTGTCAATAATTTTGATTAACTGAGATGCATCAATATAACCTTGTCTAAAACATTCTTCTTCTATACATCCAATTTTTGAACCTGTTCTTTCTTGTACAGATTGTACATACATTGCACTCTGCAATAATGTCTCTGGCGTTCCAGCATCAAGCCATGTTGTTCCTCTCGAAAATTTAACTACATTTAATTTATTTTCCATTAAATACAAATTATTTAAATCTGTTATTTCTAATTCTCCTCTATTTGATGGGGATAATTGTTTAGTTTTTTCAACACATGTATTATCATAAAAATAAAGTCCAGTGACAGCATAATTAGTTTTTGGTTTTATTGGCTTTTCTTCAATAGATATGGCTTTATTAGTATCGTCAAAATCAACTACTCCATATCTTTCAGGACCATCGACTTCACAAGCAAAAACAAAGGCTTCATCGATTTTAAAATTAAAAGTTAAGTTTCCATGAAAAATATTGTCTCCTAATATTAAAGACACATTATCATCGCCGATAAAGTCTTCAGCAATTAAAAATGATTCAGATATACCATTTGGTTGGTATTGCACTTTATAAGTTATGTCTAAACCTAGATGATAGCCATCTTTAAACAAAGATTTATAATAGTTTATATATTCAGGAGAAGATATTATACAAATTTCTCTAATTTTATAATTAATTAAAGTGGTCAAAGGATAGTAAATCATCGGTTTATCATATACTGGTAATAAACCTTTATTTATAGTATGTGTGAGTGGATAAAGTCTGGTGCCGCTACCTCCTGATAAAACTATGCCTTTCATAACTTATTTAAAAAATTATTAATATTCTTATATTTTTTAATAAGTATTTAATATAAGCAGTTAGTTGATAGAAATTTTAGTGGTTCACTATTTATGATAATTACTATTTATAGGAAGTGTCTAATATATTAAACATATACAATGAAAACTTTGGTACAAAGGTAGTAACAAGTGGGGATTTTGTTGCTGTATCAAATATTAATTCACAGCCGTATAGTTGCAATGAAAATTTTGCTAGAATCGGAGAAGTTTCGTTGTATCAAAAAACTGAAACTGAGGATTACAATTTAAAGAAAGTTTACAAAAAACCTATTTCTAATTTTAATCTGTATTATACAGAACAAAGTGCTAGTTTTCAAAAAACAGCCTCATTATCACAAGAATCTTCATCAGCAGACTTCGATTGTAGTGTTTTGACATTAGAAAATTCTAGTATTGTAGATAAACAAACTACATATGGATATGATTTAGCAATTTCCTCCAAATACTTAGCAGTTTCAGACACAGCTTATACACAAAGTATAGGAACAACGCAATTTAATGATGCTTCTGTAGATATATTTAAACTTTTTAGAGAAGGTGATTTTGAATGTGACAATGTTTCTACAGAATTATTTCCACCTGAACAACCATTTTGTAGAATAATAGGTTCGGCAAACGATGGTTTTGGTAAATCAATATCAATAAGTGATAAATATTTAGCAATTTCATCTCCATATGCGTCTAATAATGATGGACGAGTAGTAATTTATGAATTATCAGGATCATGTGCATACACGCAAAGTCAAGTTATATATCCTCCAATTCCTAATAGTTATTTTGGTAGTGATATCTCTATAGATAAAGTAAATCAAAATAAATTGGTGATATCAAATGGAAATAGTAGTAATAATTCTGTTTTTGTTTACTTTTTGATAGGAGGTACTTGGAGTCATCAACAAACTTTAACAGAAAATACTTCATCTAATTGGTTTTACCTTAAAAACGGCGAAACTAAAATAGAACAACCGTGGTATGCACAATCACAAGTTGATAATAAATTTGGATATTCTGTATCTATATCTAAAAATAACTTAGTGATCGGCGCTCCAACAGATTTAACTTACTATGAATATAGTTCATCGTTTGAACTTCAACAATCGCAAAGTTTAAGAACTAGAGGTGCAATATATCATTATTATTTGCCAACTAGTTCATATGAATTTGTTTTATCAGAAAAACTATATGGAGATGTTAACACATTTAAAGATAACATGTTTGGGTATGATGTGGATTGTAATGATAAATATGTAGTAGCGGGATCTCCTAAACCATATTTTCCTTTTTCTAGCTTGTATATCTCAGAGTCTGTTCCCAGATTTAACATAAATTTTGAATCAAATAATTTCGGAGGTAGTACATTTAATGGACAAACACTTCTTTATAACATTATTCCAAATGAATGTAGTGATGTTTTAAATTTAGAATTAGCAACAACAACTCCTATTTCCTATAGAAAAAGAGTTGGGGAATCATTTAGTGCTTTTGGCGCATCGGTAGGCATATCAAATAAAAATGTCGTCATTGGCTCTCCAATTCCTCTTAATCAAGATATGTATTTGACATCTCCTTATGCTATAGATGCTCCTGGTTCTTCAAGTGGTGTTTTTAATTGTGGTGGTACAACAGTTGATGAGGTGAGATATTTTAGAATGGAAGATGTTATATGTAATTGTGAAGCTGATAATTTAAATACCGGATCTGCTAGTAAAGGCACTGGATCAATTGTATTGGCAATGGAACATGATGTAGTTGATGAAATTTATGGAAAATCGTTTATATACGATTTCAAAGACTTTCATAAAAATGCTTTGGTTGGAAATGTTTTTTATAATAATAATAAATTTGTTATAAATAACACTGGTAGTATACTAAATGATTTATTAAAAAATCCGGTAACTGGATATTTAGATGATTACATATATGGAGATTATCAAAGTCAATTAACTTTCAATGAAAAACAATACATTTGCACAATAGAACCTGGAGAATTTAACATATCAACAAATCCAACTGCTTTGAGTTCTTCTGTTATTCCATATAATTGTAGTGGTGGCGATACATTTGATTTTAATAATTTAGACTTGGTTTTACGATACATTAATCAATCATTAACAACAAATAAATCAGAATCATGGTGGACTACTTTAGTAGAAGGAGAAACACAACAAAGTATATTTGGATTTTTCTCATCTTCTATACAAAATTATAATGATAATCGATTAACTAATGATTTAATATGTTGTTTATCTACAAAAAACTTTGATGTAAATGCTGATGGGCGTGTTTCATATGACGATGCGTATATGATATGGAATCATTTTATTGAAAATTTAACTATACAAAATTATAAAACTTATATAAGTGATAATTCCAATAGAAAAAATTATAATGATATTATTAGTTTTTTAGATAAAAAAACAGGAAAACAAAACAAAAAATACATTAAAGATGACTTTTTCAATTATAATTATAACTCTTCAATTGATGTTACAGGTTCATATTTAGCACCTTACATTACTACAGTTGGGTTATATGCAAATGCAGATTTAGTAGCTATAGGTAAAATTGCTAATCCAATTAAAAATAATGGACAAATACCGATTAATATTGTGGTGAAATGGGATACTTAATTATATTTATTATATAAATAGACAAAACATATGGCTACTTCATCTGACAGTAAAGTAATTGAGAGAGAATCATCAGCAAAAAGTTTAGCTGATAGATATTTGGCAGGTCAACCTGCTGGGGGTGCATACAATGTACAAAAAAATGTTAAAACCACTGGTACCAATGAAATTTCGTTGGGTGGTAGTACATATGATACAACTTATACCACATCTCCAGGCTTTGTATTAGGAACAACCACTGGCACAGAAAATTTTAATGAAAAGTCATTAAACTATAGTGATACTTTAAATGGCGGTGTTAAAACTGAAGGTGTTAATAAAATTAGTACTAATTGGAATGGAAATGCTTCATTAAAAGATTCAACATATACAATTGATTCTGGTTTTAAAATAAAAGCTCCTCTGGGTCAAACTCAATTTAGAGATGCTCAAGGTGCTCAATCTAGTAATCAATCTTTATATTTAAAAGGTTTTAATAGTGTTAAATATGTAGATGGCAAATTTACCCGTTAATATATATTATTAATGGTTATATTAGGTTTAGACTCTTCAACTACAACTACAGGCTGGGCATTCAGTGATAGTGGTAAAATATTAGATGCTGGTTTTATTGATACAAAAAAATTAAAAACTAATAAAGAAAAAGCCTACCATGTTATTTCCCACATTGAATCAAATAAATATGGAAATAAATTTGAATGTATAAACTTAGAAGCAGCATTAAGTGGTTTTGCGGGCGGCTTTACTTCTCAACAAACAATAATCACCCTAACGAGGTTTAATGCTGTATTTGAATATATTTTAAGAGAACATTTTAACAAAGAATTGAATCTATTAGCTGTAAATACGGTTCGAAAATATTTGTTTGGAAAATGTAGAGTTACTGGCGTTAAATCAAAAGACTTTGTAAGATATGAATTGGAATCTTTGATTCCAGAAGTTAATAATTTTACAGTTAATAATAAAAGAAATAATTGGGACCAACGAAATAGTGATATGTATGATGCTGTGGTCTGTTCATTATATAAAAACAAAAGTGCTTGATATTATTAATTCTACCTGTACTCTACTATAGGCGTATGGTAGAAATATCTGTTACAGACGAATTAACTAGACTTTTTAAACATGTTCCATCTATACAAAAAGGTGGAACAGAATTGATGTTTTTTTGTCCAAACTGCAATCATCATAAAAAAAAGCTCAACATAAATATTACAAATGGGTATTATCATTGTTGGGTCTGTAATTTCAGAGGTAAAAGTTTTAAAACACTTTTAAATAAGTTAAAAGCGCCAGGCGAATTTTACCAAACACTGTGTAAAATAAAATTTTCTAAAAAGCTACATGAAGATAAAGATGTAAAACTATTTTTGCCAGATGAGTTTACCCCTTTATACAAAAAATCAAATAATGTTATTCATAAACATGCTTTGTCTTATTGTTTCAACAGAGGGTTGAGTATATTTGACATTGTTCGTTACAATATAGGTTATTGTAGTACTGGTATGTTTCAGAATAGAGTTATAATTCCTTCTTATGATAAGAACGGCGAATTAAATTTTTACTGCGGTAGAGATATTTACAGAAATAAAATGAAGTATAGATTGTGTAACAGTACAAAGGACATCATTGGATTTGAACTTTTTACAAATTTCAATCAACCTATAACTTTGGTAGAAGGAGTTTTTGATGCGTTTTCTGTAAAGTATAATGTTATACCTTTGTTTGGAAAAAATTTATCAAAGAAACTCAAGGTTAAGTTGATAAAAAACAAACCGCCAAGAGTAAATGTTTTATTAGATAATGATGCATTACAAAATAGTATAGAGATTTGTAAATTTCTAATAGACAATGATATTGATGCTTACTTAGTTTCTTTAGAAGACAAAGACCCAAATGAAATAGGTCATATAAAAACTTGGAACGCAATCAATGCATGTGTTAAGATGACAGAGAGTGACTTATTTAAGTTGAAAATAAAATGTAGAATTTTATGATAGTATTAAAAAATACAAACAAAAAAGTAAATAACATAATTCAGGTTTCAGATATTCATATTCGTTTAACAAAACGGCATGATGAATATATTTCTGTTTTTGATAAATTATATGATAAATTAGACAAACTGAAAAACAATACAAATGTTATTTGTTTAATTACAGGAGACTTATTTCACAATAAAGTTGATTTGTCACCTGAGTGTGTAAAATTAGGAAGTGATTTTTTAAAGAATTGTGCGGATAGAGTTCCAACTATATTGATTGCTGGTAACCACGATGCTTTATTAAATAACAAAAATAGATTAGATAGCTTAACTCCAATCGTCGATGGATTAAACCATTCAAATCTTTTTTACTTAAAAGATACTGAAATTTATCGTTATGAAAATATTTTGTTCAATCACTACAGTGTGTTTGATGAACCAGATAGTTACATTAACTATAATTCAATTC
>Ga0181575_10001146_pt1 | contig 19173 bp, 23 predicted proteins | sample 101ome_23_FD_145599 | JGI IMG/M metagenome (GOLD analysis project Ga0181575, IMG submission 145599) | Coastal salt marsh microbial communities from the Groves Creek Marsh, Skidaway Island, Georgia - 101411CT metaG (spades assembly) | ecosystem: Environmental > Aquatic > Marine > Intertidal zone... | reverse complement strand
AGGAATGAAACTCACAGGTTCAGGTAATCCACGAAATGAAATGAGTAAAAACTTTCACCCAACAGTTAAACCAACTGATTTGATGTTATACCTTATTCGCTTGGTTACCCCGAAAGGTGGAACAACTCTTGACCCGTTTATGGGTAGTGGAAGTACAGGTAAAGCTGCAGTTAGAGGTGGATTTGATTTTGTTGGTATTGAAAGAGAAGATGAGTATATGGAGATTGCACAGGCAAGAATCCAATATGAACAAGATAATCCTTACAATGAAGAAAAAGGAGAACGAGTGGAAATAAATAAAAACTCACAAAAGTTTTGGTAGATTCGAAAAAAATTCGTATCTTTGTATCAACAAAATTATATAACTGACACTTTGTCAGTATTACCACTTTGGTATAAAAAATGAATTAAGATAACTAAAAAATAAAAGTTTATGGCAATAGGAAAACCTTTAGGAGACAGAGTTCTCCTTAAATTAACAGAAACAGAACAAAAATCCTCAACAGGAATTATCCTTTCTCAATCATCTCAATCAACACAAACTGCAGAAGTAGTTGCGGTTAGTGATGGTTTTGTAGGACCAAGTGGTGAATTAATACCAATGGGATTACAAGAAGGAGATTCAGTCCTTATTAATAATGGGTCTGGTCAAAAAATTAGATTAGACGGGAAAGATTATTTCTTGTTGAGAGAATCAGAAATCTTAATGAAATTATAAGTTATGGCAAAAGAATTAAAGTTTGATGTAGAAGCAAGAAAATCTTTAAAGAACGGATTGGATACACTAGCAGATGCAGTAAAGGTAACACTTGGACCGGCAGGTAGAAATGTATTATTACAAAAACAACATGGAGCTCCTCACATCACAAAGGATGGGGTTTCGGTAGCAAAAGAAATTGATTTAGAAGATACTTTTGAAAACATGGGTGCACAACTCGTAAAGGAAGTATCACAAAGAACCGCAGATTCTGCTGGTGATGGAACAACCACTGCAACTGTCCTTGCACAATCAATAGCTGAAAAAGGATTTGAGTTTGTTGAAAATGGAACAAATCCAATCTACCTTAAAAGGGGTATGGATAGAGCAGTTAAAGTTGTGGTAGAAGAGCTACAAAACCAAGCAATTGTAGTTGGTTCAGATAAATCCAAAATCCAACAAGTTGCAACAATCTCGGCAAACAATGATTCATCTATTGGTGGATTGATTGCAGATGCTTTTGAAAAAGTTGGAACCGATGGTGTAATCACAGTTGAAGAATCAAAAGGTATTGAAACTTCTATGGAATTGGTAGAAGGAATGCAATTTGAGAAAGGTTATTTATCTTCACACTTTGTAACAGACCCTGAAAAGATGACTGCAGTGATGGATAATCCTTATATCTTATTATATGATGGTAAGATTTCATCTATGAATGATGTTTTAACCTTATTAGAGGGGGTTTCTCAACAAGGTAAACCTTTGGTAATCATTGCAGATGATGTAGAAGGAGAAGTTCTTGGAACACTTGTAGTAAATAAACTTCGTGGAGTTCTTAATGTATGTGCAGTAAAGGCACCTGCATTTGGTGATAGAAAGAAAGAAATGATGAGAGATATTGCTACTTTAACAGGTGGAACATTCATCACTTCAGAAGTTGGTCTTAAACTAGAAGATGCAACACTAGAACATTTAGGTTCTTGTGAGAAAATGACTATTGGTAAAGATAATACTACTATTGTCAATGGTGGAGGTTTTACTGAATCAATTTCTGAAAGAATCCAACAAATCAAATCTCAAATTGAAAACACAACTTCAGATTATGATAAAGAAAAACTTCAAGAAAGACTTGCTAAATTGAGTGGTGGGGTTGCAGTTCTTTATATCGGTGCAGGTTCAGAAGTTGAACTCAAGGAAAAGAAAGATAGAGTTGATGATGCATTACAAGCAACACGAGCTGCAATCGAAGAAGGTATTGTAGTTGGTGGTGGAGTTGCTCTATTGAAAACTTTAAAAGTACTAACTGAATTTGCAGATACTGAAAAATTAGACCAATGGGAAGAAGATGGTGTAGATGTTATTCGAGAAGCATTATCAGCACCAATCAAACAAATCTTATCAAACGCAGGTTTAGATTCAGATGAAATAATTAAATCACTACTTACACACTTTGATGTAGATGGTGGTGAAAATATGGGATTCGATGCTAAGATTGGTGAATTTGTGGATATGTTTGACGCTGGAATCATTGACCCTAAAAAAGTAACAAGAGAAGCAATCCAAAATGCTTCATCGGTAGTTGGTATGATTCTAACAACTGAATGTATGGTGGTGAATAAGAAAGAAGAGAAACCACAATTACCATCAATGCCACCAATGATGTAAAATAAATTTGGTAGATTCAAAAAAAATTCGTATCTTTGCACAAGTTAATAAAAATAGTGTCAATTTTTAAATTTAAATTATGGAAAAACAATCATTAAATCGCTTCGTATCGAAGTACAATCTTGCAGGTTTAGTAGAATCTGTAAAATGGGAATCTAAAGAAGGTTCTCTAACTACATCATTCATTTCAGATGATAAATCTGTTTTGGGTAATGTTACTATGAATGAGTTTGATGGAACAGACTCAACCTTTGGAGTTTACGATACTACCAAACTGACAAAAATGTTATCAGTTCTTGGTGATACCGTAGATTTTTCAATTCAAGATATTGATGGTAAAGCAGTTTCTTTGAAATTCAAAGATGGTTCTACATCGGTAAATTATATGTTGGCTGACCTTTCGGTTATTCCAAATGTACCTGATTTGAAACAACTACCTGATTTCAATGTAGAAATCAAATTAGATTCAAACTTTATTAATAAGTTCATCAAAGCTAAGGGTGCTCTTGCAGATGAGAATAACTTTACATTCACTTGTAAAGATAATAAAGGACAAATCATCTTAGGATATTCAAACATTAACACAAACAGAATTAACATTGATGTTGATTGTACTTGTGAGAGTGATGTAGAACCAATTTCTTTCTCTGCTACATATTTAAAAGAGATACTTGTAGCAAACAAAGAGGCAACAGATGCAACTCTTAAAATTTCATCACAAGGATTATCACATATCCACTTTGAAATCGATAACTACGAATCAAACTATTATCTTGTAGAAATTCAATCTTAATGAACTACTTTTACGAACGAAGTAAATTTTCCGAGTTTAAATCCAATACAACTTATCATCAGTTACTACAAATGACTGATGATGAGTTTGTGTCTTGGGCTAAACTTCTTCGTAAAGAGGTTACCGAACAATGGGATGAACGAGGAACTCCACCAGTTATTGGTAAAAACGAAAAAGGTATTATCAATAACTTTAAGAAACTTAAATCTAATCCTGCAGATTATTGGGAAAAGGATTTGAGTGGTGATGAAGAATCTTTAGGTATTATTAAAAACTTTAACAAAGATGCTTCAGTAGTTAATCAGTTCTTTCCAACGATGTTGAAAACCAAAATATCAGTTGGTAAATCTGCTGAAGGTGGATTGAGTATCTACGACCATTTTGGAGACCCTTCTTTAGAAGAAAAGTTCGTGAAAATTATGAAACGCTCAGTAAAACGAGATTCAATGTATTCTTGGTCTCGTTCCATTGTCAACAAAAAAGATGAGAATCCTTTTTGGGATGGCCAAGATGGTTATACTTTTATCAAAGAAGTACACGAGGGTAAAATATTTAATGGAAAATATTCCAATTTGGGTATTGCTCTTGCTAAAGTAAAAGAAGATACTCTTGGTAATTATGGTACTTTCAATGCAGAGTATGTAGGTTTTGGAAACCTTTACTTATCTGCTGACCAAGTTCGAGAATTAAAAGAAGATGGTTATTTAAATTCAACTCAACTTTCTAATATTGGTGAAATTGAAGATGGGTATGAAATGGCCGATGGTACAAAGAAAAAGTATCATTATCTAATTCGTTGGTATGATAAAACCGAAGGTATATTTCCAGGCATCTTACAAGTATTCAGATTATCATGTGGTCAACCTGCTGTAAACTTCCCTGCACTAACTGCAAAGTGGATTTACGAAAACTATACTTCTCATATTGATGGAGATGAACCACTACATATTTACGATTCATCAAGTGGTTGGGGTGGTAGAATTTTAGGAGCAATGAGTTCTCGTAAGAAAATCCACTATGTTGGTACAGACCCAAACCCAGATAACTTTATTGATGAGTTGGGTATTTCTCGTTATGAGTACATGGCAAAGTTCTACAATGATAATTGTGTTGATGATTTCTCAGACAAACTTACCACATTTTTTGATGTAGAAAAACAAGGAAACACTTACGAACTATTCCAAGATGGTTCAGAACTTATTTCAAACAATCCAAAGTTTCAAAAGTATAAAGGTAAACTAGATTTATCATTTACTTCACCTCCTTACTTTAACAGAGAACAATACTCACAAGATGAAAATCAATCGTTCAAAGCTTATGGTGAGTATGAGGATTGGAGAGATAACTTTCTTAGACCAACTCTAACAACAATCTATGAGTATCTGAAAAATGATAGGTATATTTTATGGAATATTGCAGATATTAAGATTGGTAAATCAACTTACTATCCACTCGAACAAGATTCCATTGATATCTTAGAAGAACTTGGATGTGAGTATAAAGGTAAACTCAAAATGTTAATGACCAGAATGGTTGGATTAGACCCATCCAAAAGTGGTATCAAAAACGCAGTAGAGTATCAAGGAAAACAATATAAATTCGAACCGATTTTCGTGTTCCACAAAAAATAAATTATGAACTTACAAGAAATAGCAAGAAAATTTAGAGTATCTGAGAACTTTCTAAACTCGAAAGAAGATGGATTATTGATTACTGCTTCATCACTACAAGATATTATTCGTGAATTGAATAGCGGTAATATTGATGAAAATAGAAAACAATCAATCATAGAGAAGTTAGAAAGACTATCAGAATTTTGTAAAGAAGTTAAGAACTCATCATTTTAATTCATGGCATTCTTCGAAGATAACACATCAGAAAAGGTAAACAACTCACTTTGGGTTGAAAAATACAGACCACGAAAGCTTTCAGAGTATGTGGGGAACGAACACCTCAAAGAAAAGGTGTCAGACTATTTACAAAGTGGTGATGTTCCTCATTTATTATTCTTTGGTAAAGCAGGTACTGGTAAAACTACACTTGCAAAACTTATCGTAAACTCAATTAACTGTGACCATATTATTATCAACGCTTCAGATGAGAATAATGTAGATACAGTTCGTAACAAAGTAAAGGGTTTTGCTTCCACTATTGGGTTCAAGGATATGAAAGTAATCATCCTTGATGAGTTTGATTACATGACACCAAATGCACAGGCAATCCTTCGTAACTTGATGGAAACTTTCTCAAAACATTGTAGATTCATTTTGACTTGTAACTATGTAGAGAAAGTGATTGACCCAATACAAAGTAGATGTCAAACTTTCCAAATCGTACCACCAACCAAAAAAGATGTTGCGGTACAGGTATCACAAATCTTGTCAAAAGAAGATGTAAAGTTTGAACCAAAAGACCTTGTACCCATCATTGATAGTGGTTATCCTGATATTAGAAAGATTATCAATACTTGTCAGTTAAATTCATCGAAAGGTCAATTAAAACTCGATACAACCTCTGTAATTGATTCAGATATCAAATCAAAGGTAGTGGAGATTCTTAAATCTAACGATGATAAGCGAAATAAATGGAAGAATATCAGACAGGCGATTGCAGATGCACGAGTTCAAGATTTTACAGAAATTTATTCATATCTTTACGAAAAAGTTGAGGAATATGGTGAGGGTAATACCGCAAACATTATTTTGATATTATCGGAATCTCAACATAAAGATGCTTTAGTAGTGGATAAAGAAATAACTTTTATGGCATGTATCATTCAAATAGTAGGAACACTTTAAAATAATCAAATGAAAAAACAATTTTTATTAATTACTTTTTTATTTTTATCTTTTATTTCTTGTGAAAAAGAAGATGTTGGATATATCGAAGAACAAGGACAATCGGTTGAATTGGTTTTTGTGGCAAATGAAGGTAAGTTTGGTTCTTCAAATGGTTCAATATCAGTTGTAGGAAAAAATAAAATCATTCAAACAATTGAAAATGTAGGCGATGTTGTACAATCTTTACTTGTTCATAATGATAAATTATTCGTTAGTATAAATAATTCTCATAAAATAAAGATTTATGATATTACTGCAAACGGATTATTATTACCAGGTATTGAAATAGATACTAATGCATCATCACCACGAGAAATGGTAGTGGTAAATAATAAACTTTATTTTACAAATTGGAATACTCAAGATGTAAAAATTTTAAATCTATTTACTTATGATTTTGAAACTCCTATTAAAGTAAATGGGTTACCAGAATCTATTGTTTATAATGGAGAAAACATTTTTGTTGGAATTATGATGAATCAAGACTATTCTGATGCATCAACAGTTTTAAAAATCAATCCACAAACAAATAATATTGTATCTAACTTTGAAGTTGGTAAAGGTCCAACATCACTTCTTGTAATGGATAAAGAACTATTAATTGCAAGAACTTATTATGATGAAAATTGGAATGCATTTTACGGAACTAGTGTAGTTGATATAACATTTGATAATGTTAGTTCTGAATCAATTACCATAATGAATTACGGTACTGGAGTTGTGTGTGGAGGTTCTATTCACTCATTTAAAAATGTACCCTATCTAAGTTATTTAGGTGGTATAGCAAAATTAGAAAAAGATTTAACAATTAATGAAGCTTCATTAATTGGTGATACTGATAATTTAAATGTATATTCAGTAGAAACAATAAAAGATAAACTTTATATTGGTACATTTGATGGTTATGTAAAAATTCTATCAGCCGATGGAATAGAACTCAATAAATATAAAGTTGGAGATTTTCCTGGTGATTTTGAATATTGGACTAATATAAAAAAATAATATGGCATGTGGTTGTGGAAGGTCACCCGATGGATGTAGAGGGTGGCACGCTTTAACAGAAGAAGAATATCAAATAGAATATCAAACCTTTTTAAACGAAAAGGAAGGTAAATTAAGAGTAACTAATGTAAAACATTATACAGATACCCTATTTAAGTTTAAACTCACCAAACCCTCTGATTTCACCTTTAAAGCAGGTCAATTCACTATGATTGGTTTAGATGATACTCCAAAGAGAGCATATAGTTTAACAAGCGGACCTGAAGATGATTTTATAGAATTTTACAGTATCAAAGTACCTGATGGTGCTCTAACAAGTAAACTACAAAATATTCAAGTTAATGATTTTGTTAATGTTAGTGATAAACCGGTTGGGAACTTGATAGTTGAGAACTTAGATGAGGGAACTGACTTATGGTTACTCGCAACTGGTACTGGTATTGCACCATTTATCTCTATGTTATGTGATGATTACACTTATGATAGATTTAAAAATATTCATGTATTGTGGTCAGTCCGAAATAAAGGAGAAATTGATGCATTTAATTCATTTTTGAAAGGAATTAACATAAATTATACACCAATCGTAACACGAGATGCAGATTGGAATGGTGAAACTAATAGAATCACCACTTTAATTAAAGAAGGTGTGATTCTAAAAGATGCAACACCAGATTTACACAAAGTTATGATTTGTGGTAATATGGATTTTAATGTAGAAATCAGAGATATATTAAAAGAACGAGGTTGGAAAGAAGGCAGTAACCGAGAAAATGGTTCATTTCTTTTGGAGAAGGCATTCGTTGATTAGTTATTTACAATTTATTAATATTCGTTTTACGATATATACAATAGTTATATGAAGATGAAGAAGATAGAAGGCTATTATACACAAAATACTTCACAAACCCCACACTTTGGGGAAGACACTATTACCCACACATTTGGCGAAAATATTAAAATTTACCTCGATTCTAGTAAGGGAGAATCGTTGTATTCAATTAGTTATGTTTAATTTATTAAAAGGAAAAACAATTATGAGAAAACTATTTTTAGTTGGATTGATGATTATTTCATCAATTAATGTTTTTGGACAGGAGGTAGAAAAAGATACCGTTTTCGTTCAAGAATTGGAAGAAGTAGTTGTATCTTCAAAGGTGATTGACTTGGTAAAAGAACGAGTTACACCTGTTGCTGCTACAACTATCAAAGCGAGTGAAATCGCTTTAAAAGTGGGGAACTTAGAATTCCCAGAAATTATGAACCGAACTCCTGGTGTCTATGCTACCAAACAAGGTGGTGGATACGGGGATTCACGAATCAACCTTCGTGGTTTTGACCAAAGAAACACTTCATTCCTAATCAACGGACAACCTGTCAATGATATGGAGAATGGTTGGGTATATTGGTCTAACTGGCAAGGTCTTACTGATGTTTCATCAGGTATTCAAATCCAAAGAGGTTTAGGAGCCTCAAGACTTGCAGTTCCTTCAGTTGGGGGAACTATTTCTATTTTTACCAAAACTGCTGATGTTGCAGAAGGTGGTTCACTTACTCAAGTATTGGGTAACGATGGATACTCTAAAACTTCAGTTGTTTATAACACAGGTAAAAATGAAAATGGATGGGCATCATCTATTCTACTTTCTAAGTGGCAAGGAGATGGTTACATCTATGGAACTCAAGGTGAAGGTACTACTTATTTCTTCGCTCTTGGTTATGCACCAGAAGGTTCGGCTCACTCGTTGAACTTATCAATCTTAGGTGCAGGACAATGGCACCACCAAAGAACATCATGGGTATCTATTCGTGATTACCAAAACTTTGGAACAGACCACAAAGATGGTATTGATAGAAGATGGTCTTCAGATGCTGGTTTCCTTAATGGTGAGGAATACAACATGAGAAGAAACTTCTACAACAAACCACTTGCAACCCTTAACTGGGATTACCAAATCAACGATAACCTACAACTTAACACTTCATTCTACGCATCTGCTGGACGAGGTGGGGGAACAGGTCCTCGTGGTTCAAACTTCCGTAAAAAAGAAATCGATAACTTCCCTTTCAACATCGATTTAACAGAACACTACAACAACAGAGGTCGTGGTACTCGTGATGCAAACGGATTTATTAACTTTGATGCAGTAGTTGCATCTAACCAAGCGGTTGGCCCTTACACAGGTGCTATTTCACGTTATCAAGGTGCTTCAATCGGTTCTAATGGATTTAGAAATGATGGTGTATCTCGTGAAGTTCTTGTTCGTAGAGCATCTATGAACTCACATGACTGGGTTGGAGCAATTTCTAACTTAGAAGGTCAGTTCGGTAAGTTTAGAACTTCTATTGGTGTTGATTTAAGACACTATAAAGGTTATCACTATCGTGTAATGAATGATTTACTTGGTCTTGATGGTTATTACTCAACAGGTAATAAAAACTCTGCTGGTCAAATCATCGAAAACACAGTTGAAGCTTCACCATTTAAAGATACAGGTATTCGTGGTCCAAAGATTGACTACTACAACAATGGTATCGTAGGATGGCAAGGTGTGAATGGTTTAGTAGAATATCAAGGAGATAAACTAACTGCAGTTCTTCAGCTAGGTAAATCTAACCAATCATTCCAAAGAGAAGATTTCTTTGACCAACCAGGAAACTACATTTCAGAAGTTCACAACCAAGGTGGTGGATATATTAAGGGAGGTGCTAACTTTAACTTAAACGAGAAATCAAATGTATTCTTTAATGCGGGACAAATCTCTCGTCAACCACAGTTTAACGCAGTATTCCCTTCGTATGCTAATAATGTAAATCCTGATTTACAAAATGAAGAAATCCAATCAGTAGAACTTGGATATGGTTATTCAGCTGGTAAACTTTCATTTAATGTGAATGCTTACTCAACTAATTGGGGTAACCGTTTCATCACTCGTTCACTTTTCAATGCACAAGGTGACCAAGGAACCGCTCAGTTCCGCGATATTGATGTATCACACAAAGGTATTGAGTTTGAAACTACTTATCGACCAACTTCAAACCTTCGTTTACAAGGTATGTTATCAATCGGCGATTGGAGATATACTAAAGACTTTACTTCAGAACTATTTGATGCTAACCAACAATCAATCGGTACAGGTACTCTTTACCTAAAAGATGCTAAAGTTGGTGATGCTGCTCAGTTCACTTCTTTTGTATCTGCTGATTATCGTTTAGGAAAACTAAACCTTGATTTAGGATATCGTTTCGTAGATGGTTTATATGCTGATTACTCAATCGTAGATACAGTATTTACCACTCCTGATAATGTAGGTGCACTTCAGTTACCATCGTATGGTCTTGCTGATTTAGGTGCTACTCTTTACTTAGGTAAACTATCTGCTCGTGTAAACATCAACAACTTGTTTGATACAGTTTACATCGCTGAATCAGAAACTAACATTCATGCTGATGCAGGTTCTCAAACTTGGAATGGTGTAGATGTTCGTAATTCAGTTTGGTTTGGATTTGGAAGAACTTGGAACGCTTCCCTAAAATATCGTTTCTAAAATATTTATAATAGGATTGGGGAGATAAAACTCTCCCCTTTTCTTTTATATGAAGCCCTTACAATTAAAAATACTATATTTTTTTTGGAACTTTTTAGTTCAAAAACAACTGTTTCCTAAATTGTGTGAAAAAATAAATCTTGTTATAAATGAAATCGAACAGCGGAAAAGATAATTTAACTCTTCAAAGATTAAATATTTTTGAAAATAGTAAAGTTATAATCCTCACAGTACCAAAGATAGCACACAGTTGGTGTAATACAAAATTTTTAGGTGAAGGAAATGGTTCTTCGATTGATTCTGAATTTGCAATTAACTACTATACTTATGAACTATCAACTCATATTCACAAAGGAAAAAAAAGAGATGATGAGTATTTTAAAAAAATTGAAAAAACTTGGAACACTATTCTTGATAAAAAAGAAAAACGAGATTTAGTCATCCTTTATAGAAATCCATATGAGCATTTTCTAAGTGCTTTTATGCAAGATTATTCTAAAAATTTCTATCCTGGTAAATCCTCTAATCAACAAGTTTATTGGGAATATTTTATTGAGAGTTTACAAGTACCATCTATTATTAAAACCAACTTTATAAACGATAGTAGTCTTGAAGAAAGCCTAACTTCAGATATTGTTAGGAAATATCCTGAAATTGCAAATAAAGTTATCGATATCAACTTTGATTCATATTTGAGAACAGGTAGTTTTGAAAATGGTCATTATAGAACTTGGTTATCTTTTATTAATAGATTGATTACTTCAAATGTAATAGATTCAAATAAAGTAAGATTTGTTGATATTTATGATGCACCTTTAGAAATACAATTAAAAAATGTAGTTGATATAGAAACAGGACCTAGTTATGATTCATCTACGCATTCATGGTCTTTTTCTATACTTGATAAATTAGTATCAGAAAACACTAGATATTATGATACAATAAGTTCTATTATAAAATATGAAATGATATACTACCAAGAGATTAAAACAAAATATAAAAAAAATCACTTGTATGGTAAATTTCAATAATAATAGAAATTAAATTTAAAAAAAGATATATGAAAAATTTTATTTTTATTATCTTAGTTATTTTATTCTCTGGTTTTTCACAAACTGAAAGTGAGTGGAAACAAAAGTACGATGATATGAAAGAAGAAAGAGATATGTATAAAAAAGCATCAGAGATGTTATTGAAGAATTGGAAAAATTGTGAAGAAAAAATAACAAAGATAGTAGTGAGTGAGCAAGTTAATTAATTTATTTGGCGGACCGGGAATAGGTAAAAGTGGAATTGCTGCAGGAATTACCTATAAACTAAAAAAGAACCACATAAGTGTAAACAATCCTTATGAGTTTCCAAAAAGATTAGCTTGGGATAATAATATACCTGCAATATCAGACCAACTTTATGTATTTGCAAATCAACATAGAGGTATTGCTGAGAGTTATGGAAAGGTAGATTATATAGTTATTGATTCACCAATTTTATTTTCTACAATTTATCATAGGTATTATACCGAAGGTTATCCTGCGGAATTGTATGGTGAAGAATTTCATAACTTTGTAATTAGTTTACACAAAAAATATGATAACATCAACATTCTTTTGGAACGAGGTGAAACTACTCATAATAATAATGAACGATTTCAAAATTATGAACAATCTTTAGAGATTGATAAATTGTGTAAGCAAATACTAGATGAAAATGGATTCCCATATCATAAAGTAAAGGTTGGTAAAAATTCTATAAAAAATATCCTAAAAATAGTTGGAGCTTAAGAAATAATTTTGTATATTAGCAATATAAAATTAAGATAGATATGAAATACGACCCGAAAAACCCACTTACTGATGAAGAGTTAGATAAACTTGGAAAAGATGATTTTGATTCTTTTTTAGAATATTTGGATGGTATGACGGATTACAAGAAACGAAAAGGAAATCCAAGAGTAAAAGAACACAAAGAACAAAAAAGACAGGTATTGAGAGATACTGGTATTACAAAAATAAAAACTAATCGTGACCAATGGTTCGATTAAAAAAATAAAGTTATGGCAGATATATTAGGACAAAAACCACAACAAGCAAAAATAGATTTATCTAAGGCACAAGAAATGGAATGTTCTGAATGTAAAGGAACAGTATTCATTCAAGGAACAAAATTTTTAAAGATATCAAAGATTATTACAGGAACACCCCAAGATGCAATAATTCCTGTAGAAGTATATTTATGTGGAGATTGTGGAGAAATTAACCAAGAACTCTTACCAAAAGAGTTTCAAAATAAATAATAATGCCAAAAACACTTTTTGACCACATAAAAGCAGTTACTTCAGAACAGCGTGTAGATTATTGGGATACCCTAGAAGAATCAGATACTAAATCTTGGTCAAACTATATGGTGCATCGTTTTTTATCAATGAATTCAGATTGGGTTGAAGTTTTATCAGAAATACAACCATATACACAAACATTAGAACCCAAACAACTTTATCTTGCCTTAATCGGTATCATTCCAAAAGGTAGACATTTCTTAAAGTACACTAAAGGTAAAGGAGAAAACAAATATGAAGGTTGGTTAATTGATTTAATCAAAAAAGATTTTCAATGTTCTAAAAAAGAAGCAGAAGAATATACTGAAATACTTTACTCAACACGAGAAGGTAGAGAAAACATTAAGTATATCTGCGAGAAATATGGAATTGATAAAAAACAAATTACAAAGTTAAAATTAAAAGTATGAGTAACTCATATTGTATTTTACCATTCATTCATCTATATACTCAACCAGATGGTGAATTAAAACCTTGTTGTATAGCCGGAGGTTTTGAGAATCCTTTGAATCTTAAAAATATGACAATTGAAGATGCCTTCAATTCTCAACAAATGAAAGAACTTCGAAAGGATATGTTAAATGGTATTCAAAATAAAGTATGTGATGTTTGTTACAAGCAAGAAAAGGAAACCAACCACAGTCCTAGATTAGATTTTAACTCGAATACTTTGTGGGAGAAACCGATAGTAGAACATGATTATTCAGTTTCTACTAATTTTCAACACATTGATATTAGATTTTCAAATCTTTGTAATTTCAAATGCAGGATGTGTTCTCATGCATTTTCTTCTGCATGGTATGAAGATACTGGTAAATTTAGACCTTGGGCAATTGAAGGTAAAACTAAAGTAATGAAAGTTACCGATACAATTGTAGAAGATTTAATACCACATTTAACTGAAGTAAAAAGTTTTTACTTTGCAGGTGGTGAACCTTTAATAATGCCAGAACATTATAAGATTTTAAAATATCTTTATGATGAAATGGCTTTAGAAACCTTTTATAGTAGAGATAAAGAAACAAATCAAGTAATTGAATTCGAGGCCAGAAATTTATCAATTCATTATAATACAAATCTTTCGGTAATAAAATATGATGAACAAAGTCTAATAGATTTATGGAAAGGATTTTTTAGAGTATTTTTATCAATTTCTTGTGATGGGATTGGTGAAGTTGGTGAATATCAAAGAACTGGATTTAAAACTGAAAAGTTTGAAAAGAATTTGGGAATTATTAAAAAATATGCAAAACCCGCTTCATCAAGAGAAGCAGTACATGGTATTAGTTATAACTTTCAATATACAACTACTATAATGAATGTTTATCATATTTTTGATTTTATTGATTATATGTTTGACAAAAACCACATCAATACTTCAGACCAAATTGACTTGTATTATGCATGGTCACCAGATGAAATTTCACTTAATAACTTAAATGATACTGATAAAAAAGAAGTAATAAATTTTTTAAATTCTAAGAAAAAAAGTTATTCGGAAAAAACCTCAATTGAAATCCAAAATATGATTGATTTTATAAAAAGTGGAAATTTAACAGATAATGTTAAAAAAGATAGAGTAGATTATATTCGTGCAGTTGAAAATATACAAGGAGGTAAGTTTGAAACTATCTCTAAAATAAACTTATAAAAGTTTGGATTTTCCAAACTTTTTTCGTATCTTAGCAATGTAAAAGAAAGATAAATGGCAAAGGTAAGTTATTCTCAATATGGTATGTATTCAACTTGTCAAGAACAATACAAGTTAAACTATATTGATAAATTAGGAACATCATCAGCAAACATTCATACAATTTTTGGTAGTTCGATGCACGAAACAATCCAACACTTTTTGGATGTAATGTATAATGTAACTAAGAAACAAGCACTTCAACTCAATTTAGAGGAAATGCTATACAAACAATTAGTAGAGCATTTCAACAAAGAAAACGAGAAAATGGAAGATGGTATGTATCCATGTACTAAAGAAGAATTGGGTGAGTTTTTTGAAGATGGTAAATTAATCCTACAATATTTCAGAAACAAATTAGACAAGTTATACTCTAAGAGTGGGTTTGAATTACTAGCAATAGAACAAATCCTAAATGCAGAAGTAAAACCTGGTGTACACTTTATTGGTTTCATTGATGTACTCTTAAAAGATAAAACAACGGGTGATGTTATTATTATTGACCTTAAAACTTCAACTCGTGGTTGGTCTAAATACCAAAAAAATGATAAAGTTAAAACTTCACAAATGTTATTATACAAGAAGTTTTATTCAGAAAAATATAATGTACCTTTAGATAAAATTAAAGTAGAATATCAAATACTTAAAAGAAAGTTATTTGAAGGTGCAGATTTCCCAATCCCTAGAATATCAAAGTTCGTTCCTGCTAATGGTAAACCCTCTGTAAACAAAGCATGGAATGGATTCTTAACCTTTGTTAATGAAGTTTTTGATGATAGTGGTAATTTTATTCAACGAGAATATCCACCAACAAAAGGAAAACAATGTGATTGGTGTGAGTTCAAACAACGAAAACTTTGTTCTTTGTGGTAATAGTTACTCTTTTTTAAATTTGTATATATTTATATACAAACAATAAAGGAGAGTTATGGCAAAACCAGAAACTAAATTAACAACAGTAAAGATTATAAAAGACCTTTACTCAAGATTTAAAAGGATTTCGTTTGATTCTAACATCACACTACAAAAATTAGTAAATCGTTCAGTACACAAATATATTGAAGATGAAACTTTTAGAAACGAAATTAATAACTATGACCAACTACACGAGAGTGGGTCACAATTTTAAAATCAATTTAAATGGCGGAAAGTAAAAAGAAAAAGATTCTTTTATTATCAGATGATTTAAGAATGTCATCTGGTATTGCAACTGTATCAAAAGAATTAGTGTTTGGTACACTTGAACATTATGATTGGGTTCAATTAGGTGCGGCAGTGAATCACCCAGAGAAGGGAAAGGAAATTGATTTAGGAGAAGATGTTCGTAAAATTAGTGGAGTAAAGGATGCTTCACTTAAAATAATTCCTTGGACCGGATATGGAGATTCAAACATTCTTAGAGAGTTGATTATGAGACATCAACCTGATGCAATCCTACACTTTACAGACCCAAGATATTGGAGATGGTTGTATGAAATGGAGGCGGAGTTAAGACAAAATATTCCAATCTTATTCTACCACATTTGGGATGACCTACCAGACCCTGATTATAATAGAAACTACTATGAATCGTGTGATTGGTTAGGTTGTATCTCAAAACAAACTTATGGTATTGTAAATCGAGTTGGTAAGATTGATTCGGAAACAATCAAACCACTAGAAGATTGGCAAGTATCTTATGTACCACATGGTATCAACTTTGAAACTTATAAACCAACTGAAGTTCCACAAGAATTTAAACAAAAGGTTCTTGGTGATAAAGATTACAAGTTCGTTCTTTTTTGGATGAATCGTAATATCAGAAGAAAACAACCTTCAGATGTAATTTGGGCATTCAAAATGTTCGTAGATGGATTACCTGAAGAAGATAAAGATAAAGTTTGTTTGGTAATGCACACTACACCAAAAGACCAAAATGGTACAGATTTGATTGCAGTTGCAGAAAAGATTGCACCTGGGTGTGATATTAAGTTCTCAGCTGATAGAATTGAACAAACACAATTAAATTACTTACATAATTTATCAGATTGTACAATCAATATTGCTGGTAATGAAGGATTTGGTTTAGTAACTGCAGAATCGGTTATGACAGGAACTCCAATTATCGTAAATGTTACAGGTGGTATGCAAGACCAATGTGGTTTCAAATTAGATGGTAAGTATCTAACCGCCGATGATTACAAAGAAATCGGTTCTCTGCATAATTGGAGAGAGTGGGAAGATAAAGTAACTCATGGTGAGTGGGTAAAACCAGTATGGTCTCGTGCTCAAACTATGGTTGGTTCGATTCCAACTCCTTATATCATTGATGACAAAGTTGATGTAGTGGAAGTTGCCGAAGCAATTCGTTATTGGTATGATAAAACACCGGAGGAAAGAAAAAAAGCTGGTTTAAAAGGTAGAGAAGAATTCTTGGGAGAAATGGGATTAAACCACAAGAATATGTGTCAAACACTTGTTGATGGTATTGAAACTACTTTCAAGAATTGGAAACCAAAAGAAAAATTTAATGTTTATAAAATCAGATAATGTCTAAACCAATTTTCATCATAAGGTTTCCTGGTTATTGGACTAAAAATCAAGTTCATGAATCTCGTAGGTCAATCTATCAGATGAAAGATTTAAATGAAGATTATCATGTAATGGTTCTACAAGACAACGAAGTAGAATCAATCAGATTTGAATGTTACAATTCACCACATGAACCAGAGAAATTGGAAAATATTACCAAACTTATAGAACTTTCGGTAGAAAGATGTTTAAGACAAGAAGAAGAACAACGATTAAAAGATTTAGAAAATGAGTAAACCTATATTAGTATTTCAGGCACCTATTGCAACTCGTAGTGGTTATGGTGACCATAGTAGAGATATTTTAAAATCCCTTTTTGAGTTGGATAAGTACGATGTAAAAGTTGTACCAACACGATGGGGTAATACACCACAAGACCAAATTGACCCAACAACTGAATTTGGACAAAAGATTTTGAGTAATATTGTAACTCAATTAGATAAGAAACCAGAAGTATTCATTCAAGTTTCAGTTGCTAATGAATTTAAAGGATTGGGTGAGTATAATATTGGTATTACTGCTGGAGTAGAATCAACAGTTGCACCACAAGAATTTATTCAAGGTAGTAATAATATGAATCTAATTATTACTCCATCTGAATTTACTAAAAATATTTTAGTTAAAACTACATTTACCCAGGTAGATAAAAATACCCAACAAAAAGTTGGTGAACTAAAATTACAAAAACCAGTTGAAGTTTTATTCGAAGGAGTAGATACAGAAGTATTCAATGGTAAATCTTCTTCTTCTATTTTAGAAGGAGTTGATACAGATTTCAACTTCCTATTTGTAGGACATTGGTTAGCAGGAGATTTAGGACAAGATAGAAAAGATGTAGGAATGATGCTTAAAACATTCTGTACAGTTTTCAAAGATTTACCAAAGAATCAACAACCTGGGTTGATTATGAAAACTTCTCATGCAGGTTTTTCAGTAGGTGAGCGAGAAGATATTACACAAAGAATCAAATCACTAACTACCGAATTTGGTGATAAATGTCCTCCTATTCATTTAGTATTTGGTGATTTATCAGAATCAGAATTAAATTCACTTTACAATGATGAAAAAGTAAAGGCAATGTTAATGTTTACCAAAGGAGAAGGATATGGTAGACCGCTAGCAGAATTCGCTACAACTGGTAAACCAATCATTGTTTCTAATTGGAGTGGGTATAAAGATTTCTTGCCAGAGGAAAATACAGTTTATTTAGAAGGAGAATTGACACCAATACACCAATCAGCTCAAAATAACTTTTTATTAAAGGAAGCAAAATGGTTTACAGTAGATTATTCAAGAGCTGCAGGAAAAATCTTTGATGTGTATAAAAACTATAAGAAGTATTCTAGGCAAAGTGAAGGGTTGCGAACTAATATTACCAAGAACTTTACACTTGATAAGATGACCCAAAGGTTGGGTGAAATTTTAGATAAGTATGTAAAGGTAAAACAACATATTGAAATGAAACTTCCAACAATAAGTAAATTATAATGGCATTCACAAGACAATACAAAACATTTCTTAGACCTGAAAAGAGAATACCTCGTTCTCAAATCAGACCAAGGAATATTTACAGAATCACAACTTATCGTGGGGGTGAACCTGCTACAAAAACGGGTGAAGAAGAACGATATATTTTTGTAATTGGTATTGTTGATAATAAAGTTCATGCAATTAAATTAAATCCTATAAGACCTATTGATTTTACTAATTTTATTGGTAAGTTACGAGATAGAAGAATACCAATAGGTTCAGAGCAGGCACTAGAACTTTTACTTAAAAAGTTTAGTAGAGATGGTAGTTCTCTTTTTGAATCACATATTAAAAATAATTCAAAAATTTACTCACCATCTTTAAAAAATTATAGAACTTATCTTTTGAGTAATATAGTTAATGTTTATGAAATTAGATTTGAAGAAGGTTTTTTAAGACAATTGTTTAAAGAACCTTTAACTCAATCCCAACAACAAGAAATAATAAGAAACGAAATAAACGAAGATACTGATGATAATTAGTTACGCTATAACAGTTTGTA
>Ga0181575_10001144_pt1 | contig 19187 bp, 26 predicted proteins | sample 101ome_23_FD_145599 | JGI IMG/M metagenome (GOLD analysis project Ga0181575, IMG submission 145599) | Coastal salt marsh microbial communities from the Groves Creek Marsh, Skidaway Island, Georgia - 101411CT metaG (spades assembly) | ecosystem: Environmental > Aquatic > Marine > Intertidal zone... | reverse complement strand
AATACATCAAACAATATCACCAGTGTAGGATTTGGTTGGAAAACAACAGATGGGAAGTTGGTATCTGATAATGCTGTTATTTATAATGTAACAGAGAAAAAACCATGGGACCAAATTCCTGAAGATGAAAGAATTCCATCCCGAATAACAATAAATGGTGAAACTTTTGATACTGATGTAGTAGAAGGAAAAAACGAATTACAAACATGTTCCCAATGGACAGCTTATCAAAGTTCTCCTCCTACAAACAGAAATTCATTCAGACCACTAAAAGGTGGAATAAGTGTAACAAATTATACTCAATTAAGTGCATATGTTGGAACACTTGGATTTATAGCTATAGATGACGACGATGGAAAATTAGTTGGAATATCAAATAATCATGTTTTAACTAATGATGCTTTCTATACAAGTGAAAGAAATAATGCAGTAGGTCAAATATTTGCTCAAATAAGTGGTAGTGTAGCTACACAACCCAATGAAGGTGGTAATTCAAGTTTATCAAACAGAATAGGATTAGTTAAAAAATATGTTCCAATTGTACCCATTGGAAGTTTAGTAGACAACACAGTAGACGCCGCGGCAATTTCAATAGACCCTGTTGCTATAACATCGGGGTTAATAGATACATCAGAATCTTGGAAACAAGAGGGATTTACAACATTGCTTCAAGCACCACCGTTTGCTAGTACTGCTGAAATTGATGCGGCATTAGCTGATCCTAATACAGCTTATTATTCATCTGGCAGAACAACTGGTATGAAAGGATTAGTAGTTAATCATGAATTACGGAGATATCAAACTAATCAATCAATTACAATTAATTATCCATTGCAAGGTGTAAATACTACTATTTACATGAAAAAAACTTTTTCACTTATGTCAACATATTATGACGGAGTGACATTAAATCAATGTACCTATCCATCGGCTGGCGGAGATTCAGGTTCTGCTATTTTAGCTGATATAGGAGGAGTATTAAAAATTGTAGGTTTACTATACGGAGGAACAAACATAAGTGATGTTCCAACTTATACTTTATGTAATAGAATAGATGAAGTAGCATCACAATTAAATATAAGTGCTTGGGATGGGATTTCAACAAACTATGCTGCTCAAACAGTTACTACAAGAGTTATATCAGGAACATCAAGTAATGCGACTGTAGGAATTGGAACTAATACTTATTGGCAAGTAGGTTTAGTTAATAATGCTACTAATCCGCCAAACTATCCTTAGATTATGAAAAAAATAGAAAACTATGAAAATCTATTAGTTACTCAAAATTTAGTTGATTGGTTACTTTCTTTATCTAACAGTCCAAGTTTAAAAAATGATATAAGATATCCAGCGTTAGAATTAGCGTACGATATATCAGGAAATAAATTTATTTCCAACACACCATTTTATAAACCACTATTTTCTAAATTTGAATTCCAAATCAAACAAGATAAAGTGGGCGATGGAAATACATTGGGATACATTTTGTATCAATATATTCCGTCGCTTAATAAACTGACTTATATTGGAAATGTAAAAGGGCCAATAAGTGACTTAGAATCTGTTTTTAAGAAATATCGTATAAATGTATATGGTATAACTAATTAAAAAGCCGTCATATGACGGCTTTCATTTAATATGTGGGTGCTTTTTATTTAAAAGGAACACTCCATCTTTTTTCAGATGAATTTTGTTGTTCCGCAAATTTATCAATAATGTTATCAACTTGTTGTTGACGCTCTTGTGCTCTTTGTGCTGCTGCATCTTCAGCTGCTTTAAGTTGTTGATCAGTCATAGCTGGATTGTTTGTTACAATTCCACCTACTGGTTTTAAACTTATAAATCCTCCGGCTTCAATTGGCATAATAGTTCCTTTCTATATAAAATAATTATCATGGCATAAAGTTAATTTTAAAAAATATTGATTTTTTTGTAAAAATATATTATAAGTAATTAAGTTATCGTTAAAAATTATGTACAATTCAAATAAAACAATTGTTTTTTGTTTACCTGGAGACAATTATAGTGGAAATTTTTTAAAATGTTGGACTGATTTGGTTTTATACTGCATTCAAAACAACATCACACCAATTTTAAGTCAACACAGTAACTGTAACATATACTATGTTCGTACCATGTGCCTTGGTGGTCGATCCATAGCTGAAAAGACGCAAAAACCGTTCAATGGAGAAATTAATTATGATTATTTAATGTGGATTGACAGCGACATCATTTTTAATGTTGATCAATTTGATAAATTATTATCACACGATTTAGACATTGTAAGTGGTTTATATAAAATGCAAAATAAAACACATTACGCAACTGTCAAAAATTGGGATGTTGATACTTATAAGAAAAATGGATGTTTTGATTTTTTAAAACCTGACGATATTAAAACAAACGAATTATTCGAAGTTAGTTACACTGGATTTGGATTTATGTTGATAAAAAAAGGTGTGTTTGAAAAAATAGAATATCCATGGTTTAAACCTAGATTTATAGAGATGGACCACATTATAGAATTTACAATGGAAGATGTAACATTTTGTTTAGAGGCGAAAGAAAAAGGATTTAAAATAATGATTGACCCAACAATTGTTGTTGGCCACGAGAAAAAAATAATTTTATGAAAAACCCATTTGATTTTTTTGGTAAAACATATTGTATAAATTTAGAGGAAAGAACTGACCGTTGGAAAAGTTGTTTATCTAAATTTGAAAAATATCAGATTGACAATGTTGAACGAATAGACGGTGTTAAAAAATATATATCTTCGACCAGAAAAATAAACGGACGATATGGATGTACAGCTTCTTGGGAAAAAACTTTAAGAAAAATTGTAGATAATGATATAGAAAGTGCTTTAGTTTTAGAAGATGATTTTGAATTTAGGTTTAAAAAAGACTACATCTTTGAAAAAGTAAATAATTGTATATCGGAATTACCAAATGATTGGGATATGTTATATTTGGGAGGTATACTAATTGATACAGAATTTAAACCACCTATTAAAATTTATTCTAAAAATCTTTATAAATTAATGTCTTCATATAGTACACATTCTATAGCTGTTTCCAATAAAGGAGCAAATAAAATATTGAATTATTTTAAAAAAGACTGGACAAATAGTGTTATAGAATGTTGTGATGTAATAGATGTATTTTTTACTAGAAAAATTATTCCATATTGTAATTGTTTTATTTCAAACGAGTTATTATGTACTCAAGAAAAAAGTAATTCTGATATACAAGAAAAGTTTGTAGACATGCAAAGATATATGTTGAATGTATTTGAAGAACAAAAAAATAAAATTGAAAGTTGATAATAATTGTAAATATTTATTGATAGAAAGGCTTTTATTATGGCAAAAAATGGTAATATTATTTTAGTAGAAAATACAGAAAAAAAGTTTGGTGCTGCTGATGAATATTTCGCAGTATGGGTGCAAAACACAAAAGGAAAAGAATTTCCCTTAATGTTTACCGAAAGAGAACTTCGTATTGCGATTGAAAGAGCAGAAAAGAATCCAGAAGATGTTCCAAAAAAAGGATTTTTTACTGACTTATTTGATTAAGTAAAAGTGTATGTCTTTTGTTATAGTTCATGCAATATGGCCCAAGAATAGTTACTGATGGTTTAGCGTTATGCTTAGATGCTAATGATGTAAGATCATACTCAGGATCAGGAAGTACGTGGACAGATTTAGCGCAAGGTTTGTCTTTTGCATCTCAGGGAACAACTCAAACCCCATTCACGACTGCTGGTGGCGCTAAATGTTTTCAATTTAATGATTCTGGGTGGTGGAGATGTAATTCTGGATATACTCAAGTAGATATGGCAGGACCATGTACATTAATTATGTGGGTATATCCAACAAATTTAACAGAAAGAGACACTATTTTTGAAAAAGCTGGTACAACATATAATTCATATGAACAAGAAATAGCTGTTACATATGAACCAGCTGAAAACTTCACTTGGTATTCTCGACAAGGTACTTATGATTATGGTTCGACTTCCGCAATGACGACAAATGCTTGGAATATGATGGGTATAAAAATGTCAACTGGAAAAGTCGCAGGAACTGGCAGATCTGGGTATTACAGTAAAAATGGAGCTAGCTGGGTTAGTAATTATACAGCCAGAAGTACAAACGCCATAACTACAGCTGGTGAAATAAGAGTGGGGAATGGGTATGCCGGTATTGTAGAAAACGGATATATAGCTCAAGTGTTGGTTTATGAAAAAGAATTAACTAATGACGAAATATTACAAAACTATAATGCTCATAAATCTAGATACAATTTATAGTGTAAATATAATAATATGGCAATAACAAGAGGACCCAATTCAATTACTGACGGATTAACTGTTTGTTTAGATGCAAAGGATCCCAATTCTTATTCTGGTAGTGGAAATACGTGGAGTAATGTAAGTTCTACAGAGTTTAATGGCACGATTAGTTCAGCTGTATATAATTCAAGTGGATATTTTAGTTGCAACGGTACAAATCAGTACATGAGTGTTAATACTGATGTCAATAATAACTCAACTTTAAATAATTGTAAAACATGGGAAATATGGATTAATCCAGATACTATACCAGCTAACGGAACATTTAGCAATATTTTTCAAAAATCACCTAATTGGAACGCCGGTGATACAATAGGAATGCAGTTCATTTATGGAAATTTGAGATTTAGCTATGGAACAAATTGGGGAGGATTAATTATAACGAGTAACTCTAATTTAAGCACAGGAAACTGGTATCAAATTGTAGGAACAGCAACAACAAGTAGTACATTGATAACTCAAAGAGGATATCTAAATGGAGTTTTCAAAAATAGTCAAAATTATACTATAGACAATACTAATATTTTATTGCCAACAAATAGTCAAAATTTATTATTATCTTATGGTTCAGGTGCTTATTTCCACGGTAAAACAGCAATGTTAAGAGTTTACAATCGTGTCTTATCAGATAATGAAGTATCACAAAATTATAACTCTACAAAATCTAGATTTAATTTATAAGGAATAAAAATGGCATCAAAACTAGGACCAAGAATAGTAACTGATAATTTAGTTTTGGCGGTCGATTGCGCTGATGCTAAGTCTTATGCTGGTGATCCCGTTACTAATATGGCTTATAATCTTGGCATTGGTGGTCATGGATCAACGTGGGAGGCGATTTCGGAAGTACCTAGTAGTATTGGTCAAACAGGACCGGGAGCTAATATAGATTTCAAAAAACTTCATGACGATTCTATTGCTAATACCTTTTCAGGGGCGAATGGTAAAATATTTCGAAACTATGTAAATAACCCTGCAACTTCAGATAACACTTCTTTTAATAATAATGGTGGGTTTAGATATGCAAGCGCTATAGGTTTAACAAGTGGAGGAGACTCTGGTTACGTAATAATATCTTTTTGGTGTTATTTAGTCACAGGATATCAAGGATATGGCGGTAATGGGTTATCATCTGCCTATATGAGGTTTCAAAATAGCGGTGGGTATACTGGTAATGGCAGTAAGTCTTTTTATGTGGATGGTGTGAGTAAAACAACGAACGAGACTTTTAATGGAGATACAGGGAGATGGAAATTTGTTCAAATTAAGTTTAGTAAACCAACGGGTTCGACTGCTATACAAAACTTTTATATATACGCTGATAGAAATACTCAAGGAGAAATGTATATTTGTCAGCTGCAAATTGAAGACAGATCTGATGGTACTTTTCACCAAGTTCCATTTGTTGAAGGAGTAAGTTCTCGTTCAGCTACTGATGGTTGGGTTGATTTATCTGGTAATAGTAATGATGGAACATTAGTAAATGGTGTTGTAACAGGCACAAGTCATTACAGAAGTGGAGATGTTATATATCCAGCTGGAACAAATCATGCTAGATATTTAGATTTTGATAATACTGATGATTATGTTGACTTTGGGACTATAAGTAGTACTGGATATAGTAGTTTTACCATAGATACATGGATATGGTTACCCATTGATTCCCGTGGTGGTGGAACGATATTAAATTATGGAAATAATAAACTTAGAATAGTTATAAATTATGCTGGAGACTTGAGCTATTTCATAATTGCTGGACTTTTTTCTATAGGAACTCTACCTACCTACCCACCTGATGGCGGTGTCACAAGGATCAACGGATGGCTTAACATTGTTTTTACTTTTGACAACAATAGTAAAACTTTCAAACTAATGAGGGTTACGCAACAATATGGTATAGAAACTATATTCTCATCCGCAGGCTCCCTTTTTGACTTCACAGGTAGTACAGATTTTATTTTAGGAGCAGAATCTAGTAGTAGTGGTTTCTTAGATGGTAGAATTGGCTCATGTAAAATATACGATAAAGCTTTATCAACAGCTGAAATAACACAAAACTACAATTCAGCAAAGTATAAATTTGGATTACCAGTTATATGGACCGAATTTAATCAATAATATTTTTCGCTAAAATAAAGCTTTGCGGCCTCGGTCATAACCTTTTGAAATGAATACTTTTTTATCATTTCTGCAACAGGTATAGAACACACTACTTTTCCATCATATGGTAGATCTGGTTATTACTGGGATGGAAAAATATCATGTTTTACTATATACGATAAAGCCTTAACAGCAGCAGAAATTTTACAAAATTATAATTCGACAAAATCTAGATTCTCATAATGTACGAATATAATCTTGTAATAAAGATAAAATAAAGTTTAGTATATAAACATAATATTTATATAAAGTTATGTATGAATACAAATGTCAATTGATAAAAGTTGTAGACGGCGACACCGTTGATGTTTTAATAGATGTTGGTTTTTCTACATTCAGAAAAGAAAGAGTAAGGCTATATGGTATAAATACACCAGAGTGTCGTACAAGAAATTTAGAAGAAAAGAAAAGAGGTCTCGCCGCTAAAGCTCGTCTAAAAGAAATATTAAAAAAATTTGGTAAACATTTTTTAATAAAAACCGAAATAGATAAAAAAGGTAAATATGGTCGAATATTGGGGCAATTATATGATTTAGATTATAATAATTGTGCTAATGACATATTAATTACAGAAGGACATGCCGTAGAATATTTTGGGGGAAGTAGATAAAAATATTGACAATAACTTAAAATTAAATATAATAATATTATGAAATATCTAACAATAATCACAGCAATGGCATTAATTTTATTTCCAGCAAAAAGTAATGCTGGAGATAAAGAATGGGGCACAGTTGGAAAAGTCCTAACAGGTATATTTGCACTCAAAGTGTTAGATGAAGCATTAACACCTTCATATACACATCGGCATTATCATGCTACATCTCAACAAGTAATAGTTCAACCACAACCTGTAGTAGTTCAACAACCTGTAGTAGTTCAACAACCAGTAACAACTACTACTACCACTACTGTTCAACAGCCAGTAACAACTACTACAACTACAGTTCATCAGCCTGTTGTACAACAAACTGTTGTAACACAACCTGTGGTAGTCCAACAAGTACCCATAGTTCATCAACCCGTGGTTGTATGTCCTCCTACACCAAGAAGAAGTGTTATTTTCAATTTCGGATTTGGTTCAGGAAGAAGACATTCACATCACCATCATCACTATGGTAACATTTATACGCCACATCACACATATGGAAGTCATTTCCATCATGATTAAATAAAATTCTTATATTTAAACTCACAACCGGCTTAAAGCCGGTTTTTTTGTGTATAAAAAAAAGCAAACTTGATGCTTTAATTTATACATGTTGTTTTATGCGTATACATTTTGATTATAAAACTACATTTTTATTTTAAAATATATTAGTTATTGTCATGATAGAGTTATCTCTATCTTTAACAAAAGGATTATGAATGAAGAAAATTGAAGCAATAATTAAACCGTATAAATTAGAAGATGTCAAAGATGCTCTTCACGAAATCGGAATTGATGGAATGACAGTTTCCGAAGCAAAAGGATTCGGTAGACAAAAAGGTCATACTGAAATCTATCGTGGCAGTGAGTATACCATTGATTTCTTACCGAAAATTAAATTAGAAATAATTGCAGTTGATGAATCAGTTCAACAAGTTGTTGATACAATTACTGAATCAGCTAAAACTGGAAAAATCGGCGATGGAAAGATATTTGTTTATGATATTGTCGATGTAACAAGAATTAGAACCGGAGAGAAAGGAGAATCCGCTATATGAAACTATTAAAAATATTATTATTAACACTGTCATTAGGGTGTGTAACGACAGTAATTGGAGAAACACCAGTTATTTCAGAATATCAATCCGAATATAACGAATTGATTTCTAGTCAAGGAGAACACGCATACGCATTTGATTTTTTTACAACAAGTATGTTGTGGACATGCATAGCGGCTGCCATGGTGTTTATTATGCATTTAGGGTTTTCTGCTCTAGAAGCTGGTCTCTGTAGGTCAAAAAACACTGTAAATATCCTTTTTAAGAATGTTTTCATCATATGTGTAGGATTACTTACATATGCGTTATTTGGATTCAATACACACTATCCTGGTGACTTTAATGGGTGGTTTAGTTTTGGTGGTCCAATTGGTGATTTAAACGCGGATGGAGGAGGTACATTTGGATATGGTGGCTTAAGTTTAGCTATGACTGGATTTGGAGATTTTATATTTCAAGCTATGTTTGCAGCTACAGCTGCTACAATCGTTTCAGGAGCAGTTGCTGAACGAATTAATTTAAAGGGGTTTTTATTATTAGCTACTTTGTTAGTAGGAATCGCATATCCAATTGCGGGTTCATGGCATTGGGGCGGAGGATGGTTATCTCAACTAGGAAACGGTGATAAAGCATTTTATGATTTCGCTGGTTCATCTGCAGTCCACGCATTTGGTGGATTTGCTGCTTTAGCATCAATATTAGTATTAGGGGCACGATCTGGAAAATATATCAATGGAAAAGTGAAACCTATACCAGGTCACAGTATGCCATTAGCATCAATTGGAGTATTTTTACTATTCTTTGGTTGGTTTGGATTTAACGGAGGTTCTGTGTTATCTGCAAATCCAGGTCCACTTGGATTGGTGTTTACAACAACAGCTTTAGCAGCAGCTGCTGGTGGTATTGGTTCAATTATAACATCTTGGTTAATATCAAAAAAACCAGATTTGTCAATGGCATTAAATGGAATTTTAGCCGGCTTAGTTGGAATAACAGCTGGAGCAGATTCTGTTTCTGTAATTGATTCTATTTTAATTGGATTGATTGCTGGGGTAATTGTTGTACTGTCTATTTATCTACTTGATAAATTTCAAATTGATGATCCTGTTGGAGCTGTTTCTGTTCACGGTACATGTGGTATTTGGGGAACTCTAGCGGTTGCACTATTTGGAGAAGCTAATTTAGTAAGTCAAATAATTGGAATTAGTGCATTCTGTGGATTTGCATTTTTGTTCTCATTATTTTCATCACTCTTACTTAATAAATTTAATCTTTTAAGAGTCAGTGAAGAAGAAGAACTATTAGGATTAGATTTGTCTGAACACGGACAAGAAGCTTATTCATAAATAAAAAGTATTAAAAGAAATCACAACCGGCTCATTGAGTCGGTTTTTTTTATTCTCTATCTACACACAGATGTTTATAATCATCGTCTAAAAATAAATCAGAAACAAATTTTGTAACAGTAGGTTTTCTATCATATTGATGCAAAATGCAGGGGGTATAATTCTGATATTCAAGTGTTCTGTCTACTAACCTACAACCATCTTCATTTATGTGTGCCATTGTGTAAATTAAATATGGTTCTTCATTTTGGTGTAATTGTATGTCGTGTACACTGGTGTTAAGTAAAAGTTTATTATGATATATTAAGCAATTTAATATGCCTTGATCCATTAAGTAAGATTTTCCTGGCTGTTTTCTTTCGTATAAAAGAGAATACCATGATATATCTGTTAATATATCGATGAATTTACTTAAACTATCTGAAATAATAGTACCGCTGTTAATTACAACATTGTTTCCTATTTTTTTTAAAAATGAATTATCAATATTATTAATCCACCAAGAATTGATATCACATTTAAATAAAATATTACTTTTATCTTCTTTAAAGATATTAATTTTATTTTTTATTTTTAAAAGTTGTAATTTATCAAAAATATTATCTAAAAAAACTAAATCCGTATTATCACAGTGTAAAAAAACATCGTTTTCATTTAATTTTAATCGATTTTTATTTATATAATCCAGATAATAAAAATATCTTTTAGTATTATGATTTAAATTTAAATTTAAATAAGAAACATTATAAACTTCTATTTGTCCATTTGATTTGTGGATAATATCATGAATTTCATGTGGTATTTGTTTGTAAGAATTTTCAGTAAAGAAAATTACTTTACTATTTTTTACATTTTGAAGTATGGAGTTGAAAAAAATTAAAAGTCTGCCTCTATTCTTTTCAGAAATCATTCCCAGACCTGAAAAATGTGTAAAAATGTAATTCATTTACCCCCAATCAATTGAGTCATAATTTTCATCGTACTGTTTTTTATTCGTTGGCCTCTGTTTGTCCCCCTTGCCCGCCTGACTCTTTTTCGATGATTTCGATTTCTGATTCTGAGTTTTCATATACTTTTTTATACACTCCTTCTATTGTTGAAAAAAATTGTTGGTTAGCATATAGTTGTTCTGAAGTAATTTCATCATGTTTTATGAAAAAAGGATCGTCTCCAGGATCAATCCAAATTCCATTATCATCTTTTCTATAAATTACAAATACAATATGAAATAGTTTTTCTTCTATACTATCATAGAAATCTTTTTGTGGTTCACTTAAATAAAATATGTCTTTTTCTGACCATTCATTATTGATTCTTGGACAAACACATAATCTATAATCATCTTCAATTTTTGCTTTAAATACAAAAGCATTAGGTTTTTCAATTTTAACTTCACTCATAACTTTTTAATATTATTTTAGGGCTCCACACAAAGTACATTGACTTGACAATCATGACATATATATGTCGTGGGTTGATCCATACAAACTACAGGCATTTTTTTATCGTCATCTAATATAGATTCTTTACATATGATACAGTTTTCTGTTGAAATATCTTCTGGCATATCTTTATTGATTTATACTATATATAGTTGAATAACAATCTTTACAAAGTTGTCCACATCCTTCAACATAAAAGTGTCTATGATCGATGTGTGTGTTTTTATGTTCCGATGTGACTTTATCACACATTACACATTTTTCAAATTCTTCATTTAAATTTTCAGTTTCCACATTAATATATATTAATTACTCCATCCTAATGCTTCTGCAACTATAGGAAATTCTTTTTTGAATATTTTCTTGATTTCATTTGCTATATCTCTGTGTTCTTTTTGAGTATTTTCTTCTGATCTTAAATCCAAGTAATGAATCCAAGATCTAATTGATCCTTTCATATACAAAGTTGATTGTGTAGCTAGTGGAAGTACCATTCTAGCTTGTTCCTTTGCTACTCCTTCATTAATAAGTTTTTCATATGTTTGAACCGCATGATTTATAGCATATTGTACAACATTATTTATAACAGGTTCATCTATAATTTCAGCACTACTTTGTCTATTTTTATCTGCTTGTTTTCTCAGTTCAATTGGTTCTATTTCAGTAGCAGCACTATACCTTTGAGAAAATTCTTGAAATGAAAAACTTCTATGTCGTAAAATTTGTGCGGCAATTGCTCTTGAAGTTTTAATCTCTACACACATATCAACCATCTCAAATGGGCTCCAATGTTTATGTTTAATTAAAAACTTTAAAAGTCTAGGAGCTGTTTCAGAATTCATTTGATTTTCTGGATTAGAAACTCTAGCACAGTAAGCAATAAGTTCTTCCGCATTACCCGATGAAAATACTTTTGGGTCAGTAATTGAAATAAGTTTTACATTCATATTTTATAACAGTTATAAGTAAGTATACAGACTTGATAAGTTTTTACAAGAACAATTTACTCACAATATATATTTGTTACATCATTATTTACCATTTTTTGCACTAAAGCCGAAAATGTAGTTTTCGGACACCAGTTTAAATCTTTTCTTGCTTCAGATGAATCACCACATAACAAATCTACTTCTGCTGGTCTGTAAAACTTTTCATTTATTTTTACTAAAACTGATGATTGTAGATTATTTTTTTCAAAATAATCACGTGTCACGCTGAATTGTTCGTTTAATCTTTCACCATGCCACACTCCATCTATTTTCACCGATTTAAATGCTAATTCAATAAACTCTTTTATAGTGTGAGTTTGGTCACTTGAAAGTATATACTCTTTTAAATTTGAGATATCTTCTTTTGAATATTTTATATTTTTACTATATAAATCATCATTTAAATCTTCTCTATATATTTCTTGATTTAACATTCTCCATATTCCATCAATAAAATCTTCAGCATCACTCCAGTCTCTTTTTGCATAAATGTTTCCTAGTTCAATCGGACTAAATCCATCCTTTCGTAGAATAGCATTATATATTTCAGAAACACCCTTTGTTATTTTTCTAGTTACAAATTCTTCGCCTCGTCGAGTTCCTTCGTGATTAAATAACAGTCCTTGAATAGCATAAAGATTATAACTGTCTCTGTAAACTTTTACAATTTGCCTTGCAGCACATTTACTAGCACCATATGGACTTCTAGGTCTATAAGGATGTTTTTTATCTTGTGGCGAATATAAAACATCACCAAACTCTTCAGACGATCCTGCATTATAAAATCTACAATTTGGAGCGTACTGTTTTATTGCTTCTAATATATTAATTACACCAGTACTGTTACATTCCCATGTTTGTACTGGAAAGTCCCACGAAGAACCAACATAACTTTGTGCTGCTAAATTAATAAAATAATTTGGTTTAATTGTTTCTACTAATTTACAAATGCTATGAGCATCAGTCAAATCAAAATTTACTAATTTAAATCTACTTACTTTTTCTAAATGTTGAATGTTTTCATGATTTTTTATACTCAATCTTCTAGCACCACCAACAATATTATAGTTGGTATTTCTTAATAAGAAATCAATCATGTGACTTCCATCTTGACCTGTTGCACCACTTACAAAAACAGTTTTCTTAGATTTATCCAGTGTTAAATCATTTATGTTTAAAATATTCATAATATAATTTTTAAGATTCATTAAAAAAACGATATATCATCATCATCTTCACCATCTTCATCATTTTCAATTTCGTCGTTCTTATACTTCTGTTGAAATTTATTGATATCTTGTTGAGTAATATTAAACTGTGATATTATCATTTGAACTAGTATCAATATATATTCTTTGCTCAAATCATGCGCATACATTTTTTTTGCTATTGATAATGACAAAGACATTAATAAATCTTTTGTCTCAACTGATAAATCTTCATATGGATTTTTTATACTTTTATTTTTTTTGTCTAAAATCAAACCCGGTATTTCATTATGATTTATGCTATTTTTTGTATGTAAAACAATTAAGTTTTCCATTTCTTTTATCATTTTTTCATTATCATCTCCATATAATAACTTAAGTTTAGCTCTAATTTTTTTAATATCAGTCTGTTTAACTTTTTTCGCAATATTAAAAGATACTAAAATACCATTTTCTGTTAAGAGATGACTGAAGTGCATGTTTTAAAATCTTTGTTTTAGAATTGTTTTGCTATCTTGTAATATATCAGGGTCAAAATTATTTGGTCCTCTGTTTATATATCCTTTACCAGATGTAAAAGTACAATTATAACAAAGTAATCTCATATTGTCTAACAAATGATTTTTATTGTTTCCATCTTCAAAATTTAAAAGTAATGGTATTTTTCCATCTGTTATTCTTCTTTCTGAAAAGCCACACTGTTCACACTCTGCTTTTTTTATTCCAGATCTGATTAATTTATCTTTTAATCGGTGTACTGGAAAATCAGGCCATTTTCCCTGTATAATATCTTCTATAGGATACTTTCCTTTATGTGGATTTATTGGACCTCTTGTTTTTTTCTCAGATGGATCTTTTTTCTTTATTGGCCACCCAGGTGTTTTATGAACGCCATATATTCTAGCATACTTTTTGAATGTAGCATAAGTAACACCAAGTCTTTTAGCTGCTTTTCTTGCTGACTCAGATTTTTCTAATGCCTCCTCAATTTCAGATTGTGTCAACGGCTTTCTTTTTTTTCCTTTTAAGTCTCTTTTCGGGTACAGTTCATTACTAAATTCTTTATCTAAATGTGGTATATTAATCCCATTGTCTCTTAAAACTTTGTACTGATCGAGTTCTTTTCTTACATCATCGCCTATTTGATTTAAACTATATAATTCTTCTACTTTAGCTTTTAAAACATCAAGTTCAGCTAGTTTTTTATTAATTTCGTCTATGTTCGACATATCACTCATTATTATTTACTAATTGACGATGAAATAGGTTCTTTCGCTAAATCAACATCTGACATTTTTAAAAATATATCTCTTAAATATTCCGCTTTTTGATTATATCCAGCATTTTGCAATACTCTATATGTATTGATTATTTTTTGATTAATCGCGCCTCTGTTAATTCTTCGACAAACCATAACAGGATTAATATCCAAAAATTCATCATTATCATTTTTTCTTAAATATTCAACTTTTCTTTCAACAACTCGAGTACACGCTTCTACAAAAGGATCATCATATATAGTTTCATCTACAGATACTATTGAACTCCAGTTAGTAGTAGAGACTTTATATTTTTTATTTTTTTCTCTATTTTTTAACATATGTTAAATCTCCATCATTTAATAAATCTAAATTCTCTAATTTTTGATTCACAATTTTACATACTTGTTCTTCTATTGTGTCTGCTACAAACACTATTTTTTGTATACTTTTAGTTTTAGCACTATCTCTCCAAACACGACCAGTCGCTTGTCTCATTAAAACTGCTGAATAAGATGGACATATTAATGACATTCTTGGATAGTTTCCATTTAAATCGTGTAAACTTAAACCAGCACCACCAGCTGCTATGTTAACTAATATAATTCTTTCTTTGTCATCTTGAAAATCATCTATAGCTTTGTTTCTTTTTTTATCACTGACTACACCATTAATAATACATTTTGTATTTAATCTTTCACTTAACGCATTTATAGTTTCAGTGAAGTTACAAAATATAACTACACTCATTTTATTTTCAATTGCTTCTTCTGCCATTTCAATTATAAGTGGAACTTTAATCATCTCCACTTTTTGTCTAGCACGAAGTATCGCGGTCATTTTAGTTTGACCTTTATCTCGTTTAGTAACTTTCTCGATCTTAAGAAGTTCTAACTGCATTTCATCATAAACTTTATTAATATCCGTAACATCTTTGTTATCCATCTCATATGTTTCAGCAGATATCTGGCTTTCAGGAAAGTTAGGAATAGTATCACGCGTTAATCTTATTCCTCTGTTTATAAAAATGTCTTCATGTAGTCTAGTTAGAGCTTTTTTATCACCAGTAAATTCCATTCCAAATCTACCTTTAACTACTCCGTGGTCATATGCCCAATTATAATATTGTCTATTTCCTTTGAACAGTTTTATACCTTCACCTACTGTTCTAAGTTCAAGTGGGTTAGTGGCAATTGTTGCAGAACAAAATAACATTTTATAACCAGCTTTTAAAGCTGATATACACATTTCACTATTTTTAGTTTTTGCGTTTTTTAATTTTTGAGCTTCGTCCCAAATGATTAATGTGCTTTTAGGAACTTTCCAAACAAACTCTTTTCTTCTAGTATCACGTCTCTTAACATATGATGCTATCAGACTGTCCGACTTTCCAACTCTGAGAGATTCGTAATTTACAATATCTACACAGTTACCCCATAGTTTAAAATGATTTTTAATCACTCGTTTCCATGACTCTTTCACAGCTTTAGGACACACAACTAATATGTCCATATTTAATTCTCTAGCCACGCCACAAGCAGTATATGTCTTTCCCACACCCACATCACTACCATCAACGCCTGCTCCCCATTTCTTAATAGAAGCAACTAACTTAGAAACAGCATTAACTTGCCATGGCCTTAAACCATTTTCATTTTTTACTTTATATTTTTTTAATGGTTCAACTGGTTTATCTTTGGATAAAATCGAAGTTTTTTTAGATTTATCTTTTAAGAAATCTTTTTTATTTGATTTAGTTTCTAAAAGAATCCAATCTTCTTCTTTTTTATACACACGGAAACCTTTATTCAACATTGAATACTTGTTGACTTTCCACCATGAAAAGAAGTGTGGTCTATATTGAAGAGGTATTATCCACTCCCGTGTGTAATACTTTTTACCTTCGTTTTTAACTTCAATTGGTTTAGACCATTTAATGTCTAAATCTATCATAATACTACTTAATCGCCCATCTCATCACGATATTTTTCAGTTCTAGCATGTTCATGTATGCTGCACATCTTATATCGGCCATCAGGAAGAATTCGTCCCATTTCAATCTGATTGGACAATAATGATGTGAAGTTTTCTCCGTCATTATCATCATAACCATGACCCAAACTTATCATTTCATCCATATAGTTTTTTCTGGTTGTATTATTTAATCTGACACATAATCCTTCTAAATATGAAACAATTTCTGTGACTGTATTTTTAATAACAATCATGTTAACCGTAGTATCTTTAATATAGTATTTATTCATAACTTTTTAAGTTTTAACATATTAATCAATAAATGTCAATTTTTATTAAGATCATTTAAACTCTAACCGACTTTATACCTTTGCCATCTATAATTAAAATTCTTTTCATTCAATTATTTTTTTTATTATTAGTAAACCGTTATTGTTTTTAAATTCTTTTTCTAAAACCCAATCTTCATTTTCTAAAAATTCTAATATAGCTGGCATAAGCCCAATTTTTTTATTTTGAGTATTTATTTTTTTACTTGAAATAGGATCATAACGCTGATCTGTATAACCGAAGAGTACAGTGTCATGAAAAATTATATACTTATTAACTTTATTAGAGTGTCTCGCTAGTTCTTGAGTAAGTTGGTCGTATGCATGATATGTATCAATAAACAATAAATCTGTTTGTTCAATATCGATTGATAATGTATCTGCTTTAATGAACTTATAGTCAATATTATTTTCAGCAGTAAGTTTGTACACTATATCAAGATTTCCACCATGACGAGATGGTGGTGTAATATCATAAGAGAATAAACGTTTAGGTTTCCCAGCTAAGAACCCATATGAGGAAACAATACCTCTAACTCCAAACTCTGTAACAGTACTACACTTTTCAGTGTATTCTTTTAGTATAGGTAAATGCTCGTTAATATCTGAACGCTGATTACACAATAAGTTATATTTATCTAAAATTTCTTTCATTGTAAAACTTCTTTCATTGTTTATATTGATTACAAAAAACTGTTCTAATCTTATTACAATCTTCAATACCAAACGAAGATGTCAATTTTTATTAAACCATTCTTTAATAAGATCATTTAAACTCTCATCATATGAAACTCTGACCGGTTTCATACCTTTGCCACCTTGACCTTTTTTACCTCTACCAGATTTTCTTTGAGCAGCTTTTTTTCTTTTCACCCAGTTCGCAATTGCTTTCTTGCCACCTTTTGATCTTAATCTTGCCGCATATTTTTTTCCAAGGCAGGCTGAGTAACTTGAACCTTTATCTGCATCTCCACATTTGCCAACTTTTTTACCACTTGTATTATATCTATCCCATCCACCTCCAGTAGAGCTGCCTACAGAACCTTTTCCAAACCATGCTTTTAATCCTCCTGAATACTTTTCGTTAATGAATTCATTAATAATTTCTTCAATTAAATTTTCAAATTGTGACATATTAATAAATATTAATATATACTAATAAATTACTTGATTAAAAAATGTTTCCAATCTTCATAACATATCACCCAATCTATAATTTCTATCTGTGATAAGATATTTTTTAAGGAAGGTATCTGGAGATTTTTTTATAATCGTTAACATGTATATGACTTACTTTCAATTGATTTTGTTTCCAAACTAAACTCAATATTCTCTCAGTTAACTCCGAATGTTCTTTGAGTGTTGGTAGCTTTATAAAATTCTCATCGTTTATTATGTTTTCAAATATTCTTTTTTTAATACCGAAAGCATTATGCATTGTAGTTTCAAATCTTTTTATGTCAACACCTACTCCTTCAGCTGATTTAAGTTCATTTTGGTCATATTCTCTCCTAGCTTTAATTAATCTTTTATACGGTTGATATGTGTTATTCCAATTTTTCCAACAAATATCTTTGTATTTTGATTCATCAACTAAATAGTGCATACCTTTTTGATATTTCACATCATGATGACAAGTATTAAAACCTTGGGGCGATCCGCCAACAAAAATATAACAATCATTCATTTCGAAATCAAATTCAATATATTTTTTAAAACTAAGTCCGTCTTGTAGTAAAATTAAATTATCAGCTTTTATATTATTTACAGCATATTTCCAAGCTCCCAACTCCCAGTTTTTATTTTTACAAAGATGTATTTTTATTTCTGGGAACTCATTTTTTATTCGTTGGTAAAACTGCATATCGCTACTATCGGAATCTATAATATGTATTACTGCATTATTATAGTACAGATTTATTGATGAAATACAATCCAAAATAACTTCGTTGGGATTTTTAGTAGATATACAAAATGCTGTGCTAATGTCATTTTGTATTATTTCAAATTGTGACATATTAATAAATATTGATATATACTAATAAATTACTTGATTAAAAAATGTTTCCAATCTTCATGTCTTACATCTTTAATTAAAGCACAAACGGGGACGGAAGGAGGAATTCTGGGTTCCCTTAATAAATTTAGTCCAACTTCTTTATTTAATTTATTTCCTTTTTTTATATTAATTTCTTTAGAACACAACACTAAATTAGTCCATGTATCTTGTCCACCTCTACTTTTTGGAATAATGTGGTCTATAGAAGCATTTTTTCTTTCAATTTTTTTACCACTATACTGACAAATTCCATCGTCTCGTAGGTATATTGAAGTTTTACTTGGATTTCTTTTATGATGTTTAAAAGGCATTTTAGAAAAATTAGTTGATATAATAACAGTAGGAACTCTAATAGTCA
>Ga0181575_10001134_pt1 | contig 19295 bp, 16 predicted proteins | sample 101ome_23_FD_145599 | JGI IMG/M metagenome (GOLD analysis project Ga0181575, IMG submission 145599) | Coastal salt marsh microbial communities from the Groves Creek Marsh, Skidaway Island, Georgia - 101411CT metaG (spades assembly) | ecosystem: Environmental > Aquatic > Marine > Intertidal zone... | reverse complement strand
CCGATGGACGCCCGACGCCCGACGAAGCCCGACGACGACGCGTGTACACACACGTGTTTGACGGGTCGTGAACCGTGAAATTATGTTAGACCGCGCGTCCACCCGGAGACGGACGACGCGGCACGCGCCCGCGGTCGAGCGGTCGAGCGAACGGGCGATCGTTCGAACGACGTTGACGACGACGCGGGTCCGACGACGCGAGAGACGGCCTCGACGACGATGGCGTCCATCATCGCGCGATGCGTCCCGGGATCGTACGACACGTTGGAAGACGCGGCTAAAGGGTTGGCGCACGCGACGCTGGCGTGCGCGCTCCTGGGCACGGTGGGATTCCTCGGCACCGGGTACTGCGCCGGGATCGTGGCGATGCAGTGCCTGGTGCTGAGCGCGATGGCGAACAGGAACGCGAGTTTACTCAAGGTGGGTGGAGCTCGAGCGCGCGCGACGACGACGACGACGGAGGAACGCGTTTTACGACGATGCGAACGCGTTTCGTTGCGCGTTTTGGACAAAGGCGTGTGCGCGTAGCGCGAAATGAGTGACTGACAGATTTTCGTAATTTTGCCCACTCCTCAAACAAACAGTACGTCGCCGCGAGCACGTGGTACACCATTTGGGTGGACATCGCCTTTTTGGGTGTGTATTTCAACGAGTTGATTGACAAGGAGGTGCGTGCGTGGAGCATACAAACGATGACGACGACGACGACGACGAAACAGGATGAAGACAAATGCGGCTCGATAAAAAACGAAACGAAACGAACGACGCGTGACTAACGAGAATCGTTTCTTCTCTTCTCTCTCGTCAAACGTAACAGAAATACGCGGGACGCGAGTACCGCGGAAACCAACTCGCGTGCGGTATGGTCGTCTTGATTGTGTTGCTGCGCATTCCCTCTTTTTTCATCTGGCAAAAGCTTTGGGACTTGGGTTTCCGAACCAGCTCTGGTGGTAACGCGAGATATGTCGATTACAACACCAACCCGGTGGCTCGTCAACAAGAGATGGGTGCCGCTCCGACTTCCGCGGGCGCCGGAGCGTTTTCGCAACCGCCGAGAGCGACGCCACCGGCGCCGCGACCAGCCCCGCCGGCGCCAGTCAGCGCACCAGCGCCGGTATCTCCAGCACCTTTCAGCGCGCCGGCGCCAGTCAGCGCGCCGGCGCCGCCAGCGCCGATCACCTCCCCGGCGGTGGTCAGCTTTACTCCTAGTTCGCCCGCTCCCGGACCGTCACCGACGTATCAATAGCTAGCGCAGTCACGCGTTGATCGTAGCACGCACTAGGTAAATAAATAATAAAACGAACAACTCATGTGAATCTAAAGCGACTTTGCGTCTTTCCTTTTTCATCGCTAGTGAGAGTGCGAACGATTTTCCTGAGCGAGGCCATTTCCGTACGTACCGTCGGAGCACGAGAAGAGATTACGATTGTGTGAGTGGAGCTACTATTCTCGATTTCAAAGGCTTGCTAAAGAAGTGGTTACAGGAGTTTGCCTCACAAACTCGGTTTCGCGTCGTCGTCAAATAATCCATCTCATCACGCCGACGTCTCCTTCGGTCGTCTGTAGAGCATGATGTGCGGTTCGGGACGGTGAATCGCGTAGTGCACCCATCCTCTCGATTGTTGCACGCCCAATCCTCTCCATTCGGCCTGAGTACATTTACAAAGAGCAAACAGTCAGTCAGTCAAGTCAGTCTCGGCGCGCGGGCGCGCTGGGGGAAAGAACCACCCAGGCATCCTTTCGCAACCATTCGTTCGGCGCGCGCGTCACCAGCCATCGCGCGCTCACGTACCTCTGAGAGCAATCTACCCTTGGGAAGAAGTTTCGCGATATCCGGCGGGAGCACGACGTGTCTGCGATTGGTGCGCGCGCACAACAAAACCATTTCACTCGTCAGTCGAGTGTCGCGCAACATCGCTTTACGAGACAACGTTCACAAATGAAAATCCCACGCCCTCGCGCGTGTCGCTACGTGATTTACCCACCGGTACTCGTAAATGTCGTCGTAGTATTTTTCACTATATTGAATCTGCGGCATCTCGCGTCGGTGTCGTCTCGCGTCGGCGTGTGCGGGCGCGCGAGTGATTCGTTGTGGCGTCGTCCAGCGATCGACAGGTGAGTTCGGTTTTTTGACTTCGTCACCTTGACAGAAAGAGAGAGAGAAGAGAGACTATGATGTAGAACTATGAATGGTTGTTGTGTTACAAGGCGAATTGCGAAAATCTACGCGCCGAGGGCAGAAGTGATGGTGGCCAAAGCCTCGTCGAGGGCGGCGTCGAGCTGGGAGGCGTCGCGACCGCCGGCTTGGGCGAAACCGGGCTTGCCGCCGCCACCGCCGCCGCAACGCTTGGCGGCGGCGCCGAGCACCTGACCCGCCTTTAGACTGCTGGATTTTTGAACAGCCTGGTCGAAGAGGGCGACGAGACCGACGTTGGAACCATTGGCGCTGCCGAGAACGATGGCGACGCCGTCGCCGAGCTGTGCGGCGAGGTTTTCGGCAGCCACCTTGAGGGCGGCGGGATCGACGCCGTCGAGTCGGGCGACGAGCACCTTGGATTCGCCGACGGTTTGGGCTTGCGAAACGAGCGCGCCCGCCTTGGCGACAGCGAGCTCACCGCGTAAAGATTCGGCGAGCTTTTGGGCGGCGCGAAGGTCCTCTTGGAGGCTGGTGACGCGACCTGTGATTTCTTCCGGCGGGACACGAAGCGCGCCGGCGAGCGACTTGACGACAGCGTCTCGCTGCTGCAAGAGCTCAATGACACCCGCACCAGCGACGGCTTCGATGCGACGAATGCCGCTGGCGATGCCCGCTTCGCTCAAAATCTTAAAGCCTCCAATCTCAGCCGTGTTGGACACGTGGGTTCCCCCGCAGAGTTCCATGGAGATGCCCGGAACATCGACAACGCGAACGACGTCGCCGTACTTTTCGCCAAACATCATCGTGGCACCCTTGTCCTTTGCAGCCGCGATCGGCATTTCCTGCGCCGTCAGCGCCGCGCTTTCTCCGATCCACCCGTTGACCAAATTCTCAACCTCGGCCAGCTGCGCCTCGGTCGGAGCCTTGGGGCTGTTGAAATCAAATCGAAGGCGATCAAATCCGCACAAGGAACCGGCTTGCGACACGTCGTCGCCGAGTACCTTTTTCAACGCCGACTGCAACAAGTGCGTCGCCGTGTGGTTGCTTTTCGCGCGTCTACGGCAGTCTTCGTCGACGTTCGCCACGACTTGGCTTCCCTTTTTGATGGATCCCTTTGTCACGATGGCGGTGTGGACGATGAGACGTCCGCCGCCCGCCTTTTGCACGTCTGACACTTCGAGAATGGCGCCGTCGGCGGTGTGCAACTCGCCGTTGTCGCCAACTTGACCACCGCTCTCGGCGTAAAACGGCGTGACATCGAGGATGACATCCACTCGAGATCCTTCAGGCGCTTCGTTCACGGATTCACCATCGCAAACAATGGCGAGCACATTGGATGCGTCGCTGCGAGTGCGCTCGTAGCCGATAAACTCGCTCGTCGATCCCAACTCGTCGGCAATCTTTGCAAGCGCATTGCCCGCCGTCACATCCACGGTTTGATGCGCAGCTTGGCTCATCGATCGTTGTTCAGCCATGGCGGCTTCAAATCCCTCGAGATCGACCGCCACGCCGGCTTCAGTCGCGACGTCGGCGGTGATATCAAGCGGGAATCCATACGTGTCGTACAGCGTAAAAGCGTCTCTGCCGCTCAAACCGGTTCCATTCTTCTTGGCAGCCTCGATGAGCTCAGCGAGCATCTCTTCGCCTCTTCCGAGCGTCTTTTGGAAGCTGAGTTCTTCGCGCTCGAGCTCGGCGAGGATGCGAGACGCGTTCTTCTTCACCTGCGGGTCGCATCCCTCGGACATGGCGATCGCCGCTTGCGCTACGGTAGGCGTAAACGCTTGCGAGCCCTCTGGCGCCTTGAGACCGAGCAACCGACCATTTCTAACCACGCGTCGCAACAAGCGGCGGACGATGTACCCACGACCGATGTTAGACGCAAAGACACCATCAGAAATCATGTACACGACGGCGCGCGTGTGATCGCCAATCACCTTGAGCTGTTGCTTGCGCGCTTCATCGCACGCATCGTACTCCAAACCACCCAGCGCCGCCGCCGCGTCGATGATGGGTTTGATGAGATCTGTCTCGTAATTGTTTGGCACCCCTTGAAGAATCTGCGCCATGCGTTCGAGACCCATACCGGTGTCGATATTCTTATTCTTGAGCGGCGTGACGCCTCCGTCCGCATCGCGGTTGAGCTCCATGAAGACCAAGTTGTAAAACTCGATAAAGCGCGAGTCGTCCTCCAAATCCGCCCCGTCGATCCCGCGCTCTGGGTGGAAATCGTAATAAAGCTCTGAGCAAGGTCCGCATGGACCCGTCGGTCCAGCGGCCCAAAAGTTATCCTTTTCATCCAAGCGCTTAATCCTGGATTCTGGCACGCCCACTACGTCTCTCCAAATCGTAAACGCCTCGTCGTCCTCGCGAAACACGCTCACCCAAACACGCTCGGGATTGAGCCCAAACTCCCCCGTCGCGAGTTCCCACGCCCACTGACACGCCTCTTTTTTGAAATAATCCCCAAAACTAAAGTTACCAAGCATTTCAAAAAACGTGTGATGTCTCGCCGTGACGCCAACGTTTTCAATATCATTCGTCCGAACGCACTTTTGCGTCGTCGTGGCTCGCTCCGTCTCTCTCTCCCGTTGCCCCATAAACACGGGCTTAAACTGCAACATGCCCGCTATGGTCAACAACACCGTCGGATCTTCCGGCACGAGCGAACTCGATGGCATTTTCACGTGTCCACGGGTTTCATAAAAGTTTAAAAACCTCTGCCGAATCGCCGAACCAGAGTTATCCTTACCCTTTGCGTTTGGGTTGGCGTCGAGCGTCGAAGCCGAAGCCGCCGAAGCCGACCCTATCGCCCCATGCGCAACGCCGCGACGCGCACGCGACGACGTCGACATCGGTCCGTGGACGTACGCCCGCCATTTCCTCACCATCGCCGGCGGTCCATTCGTCGTTTGACCATCGTTGCTCGTTGTCGTCGTCGTTGTCGTCGTCGTCGTCGCACTGGTGCCCCAGAGCCTCGAACTCAAACGACGACGCGGTATCGCTGTCGTCGTCGCGCGCGTTCCGTCGCACGACGCCGACGTCACCGTCGTGCGCGTCGCACGGGTGATTGCCACGGCGGAATCACGGAGTACGCCGAGACGCGACATGGTTAATATCGAGTATCGGCGGCGCGCGCGCGTGTGAGTGAGGGCGAGCGTGGAATGCGAGTGGGTTTTCACGCGCAGTTGCTTTTTCGGAGCGAACAGCCTTCTCGTTCATGTTTGGTTGGATTGAAAGATTTGGCTAGAAGAAGGATGAAACGGGTAAACGAGGCTAATCTGAAAAGTGAGCGACGATGAGCTCACGAACGGCGAGCATGCGATCGATGATTTCGGGGCTCATCATCGCGGCGGCGTCGCCGGATAAGGATTGCTTGCCGGTGCTCGAGCGGTAGGCGTCGACGACAACGTCGATGGTTTTGAGCAAAGCGGCGGGCTCGCACCAGAGGAGGTCGGTGTCGGGTTCTTCGATTTCTGGACCCGGAGTGAAAGCTTCTTCGAGCGCGTTGCGTTGGTCCTGCGGGTTGCCGTCGATGGAGAGGATGTACTTGAGGATGCGAACCTCTTTGGGTTGTTGACGGCCCATGGTGTCCTTCATTTTGAAGTAGAGGTGCGCCATGACATCCTTGACTTCTTCGCTCGTGTAAGGGCTCTCCTTGACGCTCATGTACGCCTTGGCGGCAGTGAGCATTAACGCCGGGGATAAGTTGTTCTCCGACGCTAATTCGTCAATCTTTGCGTTCATTTGATCCAAACTTTCCACCTGGAGCAACTCTTGAAACGTCCCCGTCGCCTGATCGAGCAACTCTTGATCCTTGACAGCCTGATCGTACGCGTCGCACAGGCTTAATAAACGGGCCGCATCCTTTGCCAACGCTTCCTTTGCCGCGTCGTCGTCTCCTTGCGACAAAACCTCGAGCTTGAAGCGCAAGAATTGAAAAAATTCCACCGTGAGTCTTGCTCGGTTCGTCGCCACAAAACCTTCCCACATTTCCTCGTCTCGTTCTCGCGCTTCATCCAACAATTCCCCGTACGATTTCACCCGTTCATCCAGCGCCATGAGTTTTCTCCGCAACTTTCCCAACCTCAACTCCTCATCCGGATCCTCGCACGTCTGAACCCGCGTTTTTATCCGGTTAAACGTCCCCTCGCTCAACTCATTCCACTTGGCGCTGCTCGCCAAGAGCCCGATCCAATCCTTCTCCTCCCTCTTATCGAATATATCAATCAACCGGTCAAACATCGCCGGCGATCGATCGATGACATCATCCTTATTATTCGCACCGTAATACGGTTCGGGTTTCGCCCTCGTTGGCGTCGTCATCCCTCGTCGGGTCGTCGAGTTTCCCACTCGCTTTCGCGAGTAGCAGCTTCTCTGCGGCGGCGGCGTCTTTGTCGTGGACGTCGACGTCGACGTCGACGTCGACGCGTAACATCTCACACCCCTCATCATCGGAAGAACGAACGTCGTTGTCGTCGTCGGTTTTATCGCTCGGGTTCGCGTCTCAGTCGTAAACTTCGACGCGTCGCGTACTGAAATGTCTCGTCGTCACACAACAGAGGAAGAAGGAGGTTAAAAAGTGCTGATGAAAAATTTGTATTACACGCACGCTCGTCAAACTCGAATCGTTATAAATAATGACTCTTGGCGCGAGACTCGGCGGCGCGACGGGCGGCGTAACGAGCGTTCGTAGCGCTGCGGCGATGCCAAGCCTTGAGCGCGGCTGGCAAGACGCGAGCGAGGATGACGTAGACGAGGGCGGCGGCGAACCCGGCGCGCAGCGCGAGAAGCGTCTTTTCGTCGGCAAAATTCTCAAGGAAATCCGTCGTCAACTTGCCGGAAGATTGCTTCTTCGTGCGTGAAGATTTCTTTTTGGATGATGACGACGATGATCTATCCCGGGATTTGGACCTGGATGATGAGGACGAAGCCGCCGAAGCGCCGTCAAAACACCATCGCGAACTACTGAGCGATACAGGATCGTATCCTGCAGCCTTACACATCTCCGCACCCTTTGCCGAAACGTCGTCGCCGACCCACTCGGAGAGTTTCGTGCAAATCGTGTCCGACGGTCGACACGGCACCAGTCTCTGCGACGAATCTTCGGCAAAAAAGTCATCTTTACACGCGCGATACAGCGCGTCGCACGCGCGTTCGCAAATCGGCATTCCTTCCGCTACCCCCACCCTCGCATCGCACACCGAGCACTCAACCCCGGCCCACGCGTCTCTACACGTTTCACTAAACCCATTCAGTTGCATGTGTACCACCCGAACCCGAACCGCATCCGTCTGTTCTTTACCGCAACATGTCGACGTTCGATATCCGTCGCAAAAAGACAATCCTTTTCCTTTGCTCGGCTTTTGTCCCTCCCGCGCGTACGCCGCGAACGCCGCCGTTTTCGACGCGCACGTCTCCCCGAGTCCTTCCGTTCCATCCGCTTTCACCGTCGTTCCCGAGGCGACGATCGCCAGCGTCATGACGACAACGATAGCGCGCATCAAAGACGAGCCCATCTTCAAAAACAATTCCAATCCAATCCAATCAACGTCCCAGCTCCGCCGATACGAAGGAAAACAAAAAATATATATATACCCACCACACACGCACACGCACGCAACCGTTCCCTTCAACTCTCAAAGACACACCGCGACGAACCGACGAACCAGCGAACCGTTGTCGCCCTATCGTCGGGACTATGAAGTACGCGGTACACGCATCTTGTGTGTGTGTTCGTTTGTTCTTTTAGTATGTGTAAACAGTTAGATAGTGGGTACTTTGGTACAACGAACAGAGCACACGTCTCACATCTACCCGTCACTTCACTTTAGTGCGCGTTCGACGACGACGACGACGACGACGACGACGGGGGTGCTAAAAGATACGCGGACGACCGCTCGATCGCTCGGCACCGAACGTCAAGAATAAAGACGACGCGTCGTGGGGGCATCAAGAAGGAGGGGTGTGTGTGTCTTGCACGAAAAAGGATATCCGTCGGTCGTACCAGTGATTGATTTCGGTTCGGTTCAGATCGTTTGGAGCTGACGTCGTCGTGGAAAAAATTGAAATGTTGTCGACGCGTCAAAGGCCGACGCCCGGTGGCGTTCGAGACGGTGCGGGACGAGGGACAAGACGTCGGGTTTGGTCGAGGAACAGTCGGACGCCCGCAAGGCGCCCGCGTGGCGAACCACGCGCGGCGTCGAAGGATCTCCAAGGCGGTGACAGAGCGGTGGGAAATAGTGAGAGGGTGGTGGTGAATGGTGAAGCAAAGTGTACACTCCTGTCGAGCGAAAAGGGGGCGTACACGGTGCGGGGGGAGATGACTCTGACGGGTGCGGACGCCTCGAGCGTGTACAACTTGTTGACGGATTATGAGGCTTCGCCTCGGGCGTTTAGAGCTGTGAGAAGCGTGAAAGTGGTGGAATGCGAGGGGGATGAGTGCGTGGCAAGTAATATTTACATTGAACAGGAGTGTGAGTGGAAGTTTTTCGTGTTTGGTGGAGCGTTTCCGTGCTCGTTTGAGGTGGAGGAGAGAGACGAAGAGTTGAGAATGAAGTGCTCGCTGGCACCAAACGCAAAGGGGAGGGGGTTTCTTCGTCAGTTTGAGGGATCTTGGGTCGTTGAGGAGACGAGCGATGGGGTGAGGGTTGAACACACACTCATGGTGCAGCCGAAGCTGACGCCGCCGTACTCGAGCAAGATTTTCGTGCAGCAGGTGGAGCAAATTATGGAGGACGTGGCGAATGAAATCGCATCTTGGAACGGCGCGTCGTACGATGCGCCGCCGCATCGACAACCTGTGGCTGGCGAGCGGTGAGTGCTTTGGTAGATGATATTGTAATATTTGACGCTTATTATTTTTTCGCTGAACGTTTTTTTTTTGATTACAAGTACAAACAGACAGTAGTCTTCTCCCTCTCTAGGCCGCAGACGATAGGACCGTTTCCGCAAAGTAGCGAACGTCGGCGTCGGGATCGCTTTGCAAACCCATCAGAATCGGTCTGATTTCTTCGTGCACCTTTTCGGCTTGGATCACCTTCATGAGTGGCGAAAGCGCTTTCGCGGCGTTGAAGCGGACGTTCGGAACAGTGTCCGTCGTAGCGTGCTTGATGATTGGGAGAATCTCCGCGAGAATCACCTCCTCGCCGACGGCTGGGGCGAGAAGGGAGAGCGCGCGCAACACAGTCAAACGGTAAAGGTAGTGGGGCGAAGACATCAACTGCTTGATTCGCGGAAAGATGTACTGGAGCGCCCACTTGGCGCCGAAAATTTCCGTCAAGCGGAACAGATTATTCGCCGCCGCCTCTCTGATCGAGTAGACCGAGTCTTGGAGCCACTGCAGACAGAGCGAGTTGAGCAAGTCATCGTCGCTCTCCGTGCCTTCGCTCTTTTGAAACAAGAAGCTCGTACCTATTTGCTGCGCCAAAATCGGAATATACTCGATGATGGCTAGGCGCACTCGCCAGTGCTTGTCCTCCGCCAAATCTCTGATCGCTGGAAGGAGCTCTGTCGAGAGCATCTCCACTCCGATGACGCTGTTCACTTGTTCAAGTTTGCTAATGATATTCAGACGCACGTCTGGAAATTCATCCTTGAGCAAGGTGAAGAAGACAGGGAGTAGCTTCTCCACCGTGGCCTCCTTACCCATCGTCGGCGCCAAACCCAACACGACAAAGGCGAGCGAAGAGCGCACGTGCTGCGACTGATCATTTGCCAGTTCGTTCACCTTTGGCAGGATGTTTTCGATAGAGTACTCCGCTCCGGCGAGCGCGCAAAAGTCTGATATTTTCCCCGCGGCTGAAATTCTAACCTCACTCTCCGTGTCCTCGAGAAGATTGACGTACGCTTGGAACAATCCATTGACCGCGATGTCGACGCCAACCACCTCGCACATCTCATATATCTGCTGCGCCACAGCGTAACGAACCCGCCAACTCTTATCGGACGCAAACTTGAGGACGATGGGGACAACCTTCGCCGCACAATCTTGCTTGGCGAGCAGCTTACCCAATACCACGCAATCCTCGACGACGAGAAGACGAACAGAATCCTGTTCGTCGGCGGTCAAGGTTGTAAACATGCCCAAGAGTTCATTGATAATAAACTCAGCCGAAGTCACCTTGGCAATCTTACCCAAGTTCTGCGCCGCCGCGCGACGCACCATGGGCGTTTCGTCGTTGCACAAATCCCTAAAAATCGCCGTCAACGCGCTCGTTTGTTCCAACCTGCTCGAATCCAAACGCTCAAACGCCGTCGCAAAGAGTCCGCACGCGCTCACTCGAGCGGTAAACCAATCTCCCTGCGCCAACCGTTCAATCAACGGCACAAAGTACCTCCCAACCGCCCCCGAACTCATCGCTTGTCCCACCTTACACGCCGTTTCCACCGCTTTATCCCTCACAACCGTCTCTTCTACCGTGATCAACGTTTCCAACGGCGACAGGATCACGTGCGCGTATTCCTCTCCCCCCACCGCGTCGATGAGCGTCGCCAACTCTGCCGCGATCGCCAAAAGGCATTCATCATCCTCATCATCTCTCTCCGTCAGAAACGGCACCAGTTCATTCCTCGTTCGCTCCGCCCCGAGCGCTCGCGAGATGGTTGACAGTTTAGAGATCGACTTGAGTCTCAGTTGGACATCTTCACTCTTGAGATCATCGATGAGCGCACCGACGGATATGTCGCTCTCACCCGCGCCGACGCCCGTCGTCGCTTCGTTCGTCGTCGACATCGTCGCGCCTCTCTTTTTTTTCCGTCGTACTCGCGTCCGTCGTGTGCTCACGCCTTCTCTGAAAAACCAACTCGGAGGATCGTCGTCAACAACTTTTCGCCTCGCTCGGTCCTCGAAAATAGTGAATAATGAATAGGTTTGCGCGCACGAACCCGGTCGAGGCGGGTTCACTCCCGGACGCGGGCGAGCGAACGAACGGCGGAAAAACCCCCCACGATCGCGGCGGATCGGTAAAGATGAACCAACCGTCGCGCGCGGACCGGTTCGTCCTCCCCGAGGGCGAACGTAAGCTCACGTTTGAACGCGATACAAAGGTGGAGAACGCGGGAACCTTTGTGTTGCAGCGAGAGGATCACACGCTGGGTAACTTGTTGCGAATGTGCGTCGGGAGTTCGGTTCGGTTCCGCGAGAGCGACACCCGCGCGGATGCGATGAAGACGACGCGGATGAGAGACTGACGTGCGTTTTTAACCCCCCACCAGGGAGTTGCACAAGAACCCGAACGTGGTGTTTGCCGGGTACAAGAACCCGCACCCGACGGATCACAGAATCGTGCTCAAGGTGCACACCAACGCGAACACGACGCCGACGCAAGCGCTCCGAGACGCCGTGACAAACCTTCGCGCCGAGGTGAGCGATATCGCACAGCAATTTGCGGATGAAGTCAACGCGATTCGTCGCGAGTAATCAAACAATCGCGGTGCGCGACACAAGTAGTCTATAGAACGTCCATAGTTTTCCGAGCGGCGCTCGTCTCCGTCCAGCCGGGGAGAGAGAGAGATTTATACCAAAAACAAAACGTATTGCACCACCGCATCTCGGCGGCGGTCAATACACCGTGTAAGAAGTTGTACCTAGTTCCATCTCATCTCCATCCTCACCGGTTCGAGGGGTACCCCCCTCGAGCGCAAAGCGAATCGCATCAAAGCAAAGCTAAAAAAGCACAGCGACGCGACGCGAGAGCCACATCGAGCGTCGTCACACGACACGCCGACGATGTAAAATTAAATTAAACACACTCAATGCGACCGAATGTCCGACGATTCTAATCCAGACGAGATGAACGTTTTTAGGACCGATCGGACCGAGTCCCGGGTTGATTTTCTGGTTCATGACCCGTGAAATGCGTCATAAAACAAAAACTCGACCGTTCGCCCCAACCTTCGCTCGTTCGGACGACAGGGCGTCGGCGTTTGAATCTCGGCAGTGGACGACGGCAGTGGACGACGGACGAGCGAACGAGCGAACGAGCGAACGAGCGAACGAGCGATCATGTCCGCGAACGCGTCGTCAGCCGTGGCCCGGGTCACCGGCGGCGTCCCCTCGCCGCGGCCCGCGTCGTCTGAACGCGTCGTCGTTCGACGCAAAAAGATGACTGCGACGCCAGGGCGCGCGCGTCCGCCGGTTCGCACGGAAACGCGCGCCCGCGCGTCGACGACGACGAACGGGGGACGGGAGAACCTGCGCGAGGGGTCTCGGGGGGAGGAGGCGTACAGGTTACAGCAGAGACTCGCCGAGGAAGGGGTTTTGAGCGTCGAAGACGTCACGGGGTGCGTGCGAGACGCGATGCGATGCGCGCTTGGAAAACTTGTCCGTTTAAACCACCACGGTGGTCGTGGTGGCGCAGCCAGCCGCGACTCGATGGATGGATCGCGACGACGGCGGCGATGGAATGCGCGCGCGGTGGATTTTTTTGTCGACTCGTCTTTGTCGTTATCCGTCGCGCGTCTCGCGCGCGTTCGGGGAGGCGACGGGTTCGTCGCGCGCGAACGAGCAATTTGAATTTGACCGACTGACGCCGCTTTTTACCTCTGTACAGGGTGTTTGACGAGGCGACGGAACAAGCCGTGAAGACGATGCAGACGCAGTATGGATTACCGACGACGGGGACGTGGGGTGCGTTGGAACGGATGATGTTTGAGGAAGTGCGGATTCATACCGATACGCCGTGCTTGGATGCGTTGGCGCCAGCCAAGACGGCGAGTTTTGCGCGCGCCGTAGTCGTCGAACCGGCGCGACCCGTCGTCGAGGCGTTGGGTCCGAGAGTTTCGGGTGATAGCGTGCTCGGGACGGCTGGTTCCGCGGTGGCTGGTGCTGCGATGGGTTTGACTGCAGCGTTAGCGATCGGTGCGGCGGATAAGGTGAGAAGAGGAGGGAGCGTGGCGGAATTTTTCGCCGACGCTCGGGACAACGCCGGCGCGCTGGCGAGCAAAATTGGCGCGCCGAGCTTTGACTTTCTCAAGTCTCTCACGGGCCGGGGCGCGCGCGGGGAAGAAGAGCTGTACGATGATGAGTATGACCAAGAGTACGACGATGGACGTCACGGGTATGACTATCACGGACGCGATGGGCAAGGAAACGGCGGTGGTCAACATCGCGGTGGCGTCTATCCAGATTTGGGACCGGGTGGGAGCGAAGCGTACTTTGGATACGACGCGCAGTACCACACCGCCCGCACCAAACGCTTGGCTGGTGCCGCAATGCCAGCCGTCGCGAATAGTGTCGCTCCTTCAACGCCGAGACAACAGTCGTCGTCTCGACGCCCCGGCGGTGGAGGCGCTCGCGCGCAACGCGCCTTGGCGGGTATGGAGTTGCAACGCCGGCAGCAAGAACTCGTCAACTCTCCGCAGCTCGAGGTTGAGGCGGAAGTTGCCGTCGGTGCGTCTTCCCGTCCAATGGCAACGATGATACAAAAGGTTCGTCGCGGCTGGGATGCGAGCCTCGATGTAGTTGGTAACGTCATTCCCGATCGTATTCCTCTTCTGGGTAATGGAAGCGATTTCACGGCGCGAGCGCAGCGCGAACGCGATTTGAATGCTCGACTCGCCGAGGCGAGATATTACGCCGAGCTGGAGCAACAAAAGCGTCTCAAAGCGGAAGATGCGTTCAAGAAGAGTCATCAAAAGTGGCTCGACGCTCAAGCCGCGACTCGGGAAGTGCGAGCCCAAGCGACTGCCACCGCCGCCAAGTTGGGCGAACTCGAGCAGAAGCTCTTTAGCGAGGAGATTTTTGAAAACCATCCAGTCGTCAGCAAAGTGACTGAGCTGGAAAACTTGCTCCTCCAAGAGACTCAAACCGACACTTCCGCAGAAGAACTCAAGAGCGGACTCGCAAAACTCGAAACGAACACCATGGCTCGCGTCAAGGAACTCGAGGAACAAGTCGAGCAACTGCAATCTGAGCTCGCCAGCAAATCTGATGCTCCGACGGATGTCATTGCAAGACTTGAAGCGCTCGAGAGCGCTCTCAAAACCGGATCCAACTTCGATGCAGAAACCGCCGCTAAGCGTTCTGCGGGCTTGCAACAAGGAGTTTCCGATGTGAATGACGCCTTGAATGAACTCCGCGACGGCATGAGAGGAGAATTGCATCGCATCGAAACCGAGCTCAATGGCATCCACCCTCTCATGGATCACGGCGCTGGGCGCATCGAACTTCTCTTCGCAAAGCTTGGCGCGTTGGAGGATTCCATGAGCGCGGTAAGCGATGGTGCTGCGTCTCAAATGGGCCGACTATCTGCTCAAATTGAGCGTCTCGAAAAGGCGCTCACCGCGAGCACTGGTGTTGAATTAGAGCCATTGCCAGAGATTGAAGATCTGATTGAAGACGTCGTCGGTGCTGCCGCGCCGGTCGAAGAAGTCACCGTGGAAGAGGAAGTCGAGGAAACCAGCAGCATGGAAAGCGCGGCAACTGACTTTTTTGACATGTTCCAAGAGACGCAGCGAGTCGTAGATGCCGTGCCGGTCGAAGAAGTCACCGTGGAAGAGGAAGAGGAAGTCGAGGAAACCAGCAGCATGGGAAGCGCGGCAACTGACTTTTTTGACATGTTCCAAGAGACGCAGCGAGTCGTAGATGCCGTGCCGATGCCGGAAATCGTGGAACCGGCGCCCGTGATCGAAGAAGCTCCCGTCGTTGAGCCGGGCGTCTTGCCGCGCATCGCAACCGGACGCGAAATCATGCTTCAAGGTTTCCACTGGGAGAGCCACAACTTGGACTGGTACAAAATTGTGCAAGACAGATTGGGTGACATGAACACGGCTGGATTCACGCAAATCTGGCTTCCTCCGCCAGCCGACTCTCTCGCGCCGCAAGGATATTTGCCTCGCAACTTGTACTCGCTCGATAGCGCGTACGGTTCGACTGATGCGCTGAAGAATCTCATCACCAATTGCAAGGAGCACGATGTGCTGCCCGTCCTCGACGCAGTGCTGAACCATCGATGCGCCACGCATCAGGGTGCCGGCGGTAAGTGGAACCGCTGGGAAGGCACCGGCATGGATTGGGGTGAATGGGCTATCGATAACAGGAACCCCGATTTTGCGGGCCAAGGAGGCCATCCGACTGGGGATGAGTTCTCTGGCGCCCCAAACATTGACCACACCAACTCGCGCGTGAGAGAAGATCTCTCCAAGTGGTTCAAGTGGCTCAAGGAAGACATTGGTTTCGGCGGTGTGCGATTCGATTTCTCCAAAGGATATGGGGGAGAATTCGCGGGTGAGTACATCAAGGCGATGGGGCCGGAATTTGCGGTCGGGGAATACTGGGATACGCTCTCCTATGGCGCTGGCTTGGAATACAACCAAGACGCACACCGTCAGAGAATTGTCGATTGGATCGACGCGACGGGTGGCAACTGCACCGCTTTCGATTTCACCACCAAGGGTATCCTTCAAGAAGCGTGCGGAAGATCCGAGTTCTGGCGACTCATCGACAGCAAGGGTAGAGCGCCGGGTGTCATTGGATTGTGGCCGGCGCGCGCCGTGACGTTTATCGACAACCACGACACGGGCTCCACGCAGTCGCACTGGCCGTTCCCGAGTGACAAGGTGATGATGGGTTACGCCTACATCTTGACCCACCCGGGCACTCCGTGCGTAATGTGGGATCACTTCTTTGACTGGGGTGAACAAATGACGAGCAACATCAAATCGTTGATGCATGCTCGTCAAACTGTTGGAATTCACAGCAGAAGCAAGCTTCGCATCGTCTCCGCCACCGACGGCTTGTACGCCGCCATCGTCGACGATAAAATGGCTGTCAAGCTCGGACGCGACTCCTGGGAGCCCAGCGGAGACGGGTGGGAGCGCATCTGCGGCGATCACGACTGGACCGTGTGGAAGAGGTAAAATCCACAGTCATCGCACTCAAGCGTGTTCGCGTCGCATCGGCGAATGCGAATGTATTTATTGTTAGTACTAAACGAAAAGGGTGGTCGGCTGTTTCACAGCTTGAGAAAACCGTGAAACGTCGGCTCCCCGAGCAAAAGCTTTGTAACCACCTACACCTACACTACCGCCTCACATCGATCACGACGACATTTGCCCTCCTCGCGTTCCTGCCTTCGTCGCCAACAGTTGGAACCACAGTTAACGCTCAGCACACACACACACACACGCCACTCGGTGACGCGCGAAGGGACGCCGCCGGCATCGAGCGAGAGGTAGATAGATAGAAACATCCACAATGTTCGCGTGTGCATCTGCTTCTCACGCCTTCGTGGTCGCTTCCCGCGGTGACGCTGGGCGAAGCGATCCGTTTCGCATTCGTGAAACGACCCAAAATAGCATCGCGCGCGCGCGTGCCCACACCGCCGGGTCTGCGCGCCGCGGCGTCGGCGCGTGCAGCCTCGGCGCGTCCCGCGCGATCGAGTGCGCGACGCGAACGCGACGCCGACCGCTCGGTCTCGCTTGGCACGGTGGCGAGCGGTGGTTCGGAACGCCAAGGACGACTGCAGAGACTTCGGCGAGTCTGGCGACAGAGGACGGTAGGGACGCCGACGCCATCGCCATGGCGACGAAAGTGAGCGAACTGATGAAATTGATAGAAGGCACGGATGGTGGAATGCGCATGGAAGACGAAGAGCGTTCGAGCGCTGATGCGCTGATTGGTGAGTTGGGCGTCGCGGGTGCAAAGTCAACGGTCGCTCCAAACGATGACGAGCAAATCTTTGGTTATTACGACGTGAGTTATGTGTCGGTGGGAAAGAATCAGGTTGGACAACCGGCGGGTGGGCGTTTTCGATCTCCTTTGGGAAGGTTTTTGTTCAAGACGATCGGGTTGGAGCAAAATCTCTTTGCTCCCAACTGCATCGAGAACAGAGTCGCGTTTACTCTTCTCGGATGTCTCCCGGGCGAGGTGACGCTCGAAGGCACGTTCGAACCGTTGGCTGAGGCGAACGACGGGCGAACGGTCAAGGCATCTTTCAACCCTCCCGGGATTTCCGTCGCCGGTGGCCCCAAACTGCGCATCGGCCCGAAATCTAGCGTCATATTGACTACTACGTACCTGGACGATCGAGTTCGTCTGGGCATCGGCAGCCGAGGCAGTCTCTTTGTTTTCACTAGGAAAACCGAAGAACAAGCGATTCGCGATCACCGTCGATGGGGTATCGGCGGTTTTGCCATCGCCTTGATGTTATTCACCGCCCTCGCCCTCGGTATCTCCGGCGTACACCAGCTCAGAACGTCGAATCAAACCTTGTATGCGTGCACCGTCATCGCGTCGGCGCTCCTTTGTCTCGCCATGGCTTACATTTTGCGCGACGGAGGAATCGTCGCCGAGGACGCGGACTTGCCGCTGGAAAACCCAGTCGAACTCACAGAGGAACAAAAAGCCTTCTTGTCGCGCGGTCGCGACGACGGGGATGGGAAAACGGAGAATGTATTCGCCATCCGCGACTGATACACGTGTATGCGCGCCGACGAAATTCTCAGTTGAAGAAAACGCGAGCAAACCGTGTGATTAAAAAATATATACATGTTACACACACACCTACGCCCAACCGGCGCTTTCACCCACGCATGACATCCACCGTATCCTCCTCCTCCATCTCCAACTGATTCGGCGTCTTCGTCCCCGGAATGACGTCGCCGTCAAACAGCAACTTTACGCTCGCCGATCCGAGCTCCGCCTCCACGTCGGCCCAATCGCCGCTTCGTCTCCACGCCGCGACGATGGATTTAAACGGCATCTTCGACCCGATGAGGCGTTCATACTTTTTACCGTTCGGTAATTGAAAATATAGCGTCATCATCTCCCCCGTAAACTCTTCACCGTCGTCGCGACGATGCGTCGTGACATCCTCGTCTCCTCGTTCCGAGTCTGACATTGACACGACCACCGGTTCGTCGTCGTCGTCCGAAGCGTCCTCGGCTTCATCATCGTTCCCACCGCTCGTCCCTTCGCCGACGAGCGGAACGTACGTCGGCGAAGGCGGTCTCGCCAACCCGTCCAACGCGTGCAGCAACGCCTTTGCGCCTCCGCTCGTCGCCTCGGCGTCGCGCATCTTTGGGTCCGCCCCGCGCGTCGTCGTCGCGCTCTCTAGAAGTGCCTGTCTCGCCCACGCGTCGTCGTCGTCGTCGTCGCTACCGTCGTCGCCTTCTATGGGAGACTTTTCGACGCGTTTCTTCTTCGTATCCGTCGGTACCGTCGTCGGTACCGTCGTCAACCGCTCGTCCTCGTCCTCGTCCTCGTCCTCGCGTCTTCGTCCTCGTCCACGCGTCTTCTTCTCGTCTTCGTCGTCGCTCCATCGCACGTCCCCCGTCGGCCCGGGACGGGTGAATAAATCATCCGAATCGCTCGAATCCGATTCGTCGTCGTCCCGCCCCGCGGGCATCCGTCGGAAGAGTCGTCGCGCGGTTTGAGGATCACGATTGCGCTTCACCTCGCTTTTAGTCGTGTGTGTCGTTGGAAGATTGTTCATTCATTCATTCATTACAGCAATGGATCGGGAGCGCAGAGCGCTACCACCTCGCGGTGGCGGTGCGATTTAAAATCTCTTTCGTTCAACCCGTTGTATTCTTATCAATTCTTTCTTCGTTTCGTTCTCGCGTCGTGAGATCGTCGTCGTCCGAAGGATTCCGATTCCGATTCCGACGCGCCTCGTCGTCCAGTCTACGTCAGCTTTACTACGAAGACCCGCTCGCGGTGGCGGCCGAGGACAAAATAATCCCGACGATCATCCCGTACAACGCCAACGCCTCGGCGAAAATCAAAATCAAAATAACCCCGACGAACAGTTTCGGTTGTTGCGCGTTCGCCCGCACCCCGGCGTCTCCCACTATGCCGATGCACATTCCCGCGCTCAGCCCGCTCAGCCCGCACGCCAACCCGCTCCCGAGGTGCGCGTACCCTTGAAACAGCGTGTACGACGCCGCGTCAATGTTCGTAGAGATGACGACGGCGATGATCAAGCCGTAAATCCCCAGAACCCCGGCCATGACGACCGGGACGATCGACTTCATCACCAGTTCCGGTCGCATGACGCCCATGGATGCGATCCCGACCCCGGCTTTCGCCGTGCCGTACGCCGCGCCCATGCACGAGAACACCAGAGCGCTCGCCGCGCCCATGAAGCCGAAGAACGGCGCCACCTCATCCGACGAGCTCATGTCCGTCCGTCCGTCCGTCCGTCGTCGTCTCGCGTCT
>Ga0181575_10001120_pt1 | contig 19358 bp, 21 predicted proteins | sample 101ome_23_FD_145599 | JGI IMG/M metagenome (GOLD analysis project Ga0181575, IMG submission 145599) | Coastal salt marsh microbial communities from the Groves Creek Marsh, Skidaway Island, Georgia - 101411CT metaG (spades assembly) | ecosystem: Environmental > Aquatic > Marine > Intertidal zone... | reverse complement strand
TCCGTGCTGGCCGTGCTGGCATCACCAGTGCTCTACGGTTTTCTGTGTGTACCGATCATTAACAAGCTCATGAGCAGTAATGCCGACCTGTTAAATGACATGGGCGGCACATACGACGTGGTATTGACTCTCCAGACGGAGGCTGTTCAGCTCGTTGTGCTGCTGGCTATTGGCTTCGCTGTGGCTGCCATTGCGCGCTTTAAACCAATGTTGCACGTAGGGATTGGTGTCGTCGTCATGCTGGCGATCGGCGTCTCGGTTCAGTTGAGCTTCTGGGATGCGATGCTCGTCTGGCACCACTATGTATTTTTTGCTCTGATTGCTGTTTGCATGCCGCTGGGCGGCCTGATTGCAGGCAGGGTGCTGAAATCGAAGGCGTTAGACGAAAAGGTTTGAGATACAGCGCCCGACGGAGTGTCTCGTTGTCGTTGCGACCTTGGCGACCGCCAGGTTATCAGTTCAGGTCAATCAGTACCTTGCATTGATCTGACGGAGAACGCAAAGCTTCGAAGATTTCCGGCAGTTCATCCAGCGTAACGACATGGGTGATCATGGCATCGGCGTTGACTCGATCCGAGATCATCATGTCGATGGTGAATTCAAAATCTTCTTTCTCGTAGGCGACCGCCCAGCGCAATGTGACTTCCTTAACAAAGGCGACCAGTGGCACGATGGTGTCAGGGTTGTCACACACGCCGATACCCATGATGGTGCCGAACTTCGGTGCCCTCTCGATGCATTGCTGCAGCAGGCCCGGCGCGCCGACGCACTCGAACTGGACCTCGGGTTCCGTGCTGGCGATGTTCATGAACTGCTGCAGCACATCTTCTGCCGGGTCAACAAAGTCCGTAAACCCGAGCTGCTTCGCCATGTCGATACGGGTTGGTGACATTTCGCTGATGACCACATGACGGGCCCCAAAGAAACGACACCAGATCGCGCAGGCGAGGCCGATAGGGCCGGCACCAATGATCAGGATACTCTTTTCAGCCACACCATCGGCCATTTTGACGGAGTGCAGGCCGACAGCGAGGGGCTCGACCAGGGCACCGCGTTTGCTGTCGAGTGCATCCGGTAAGCGAACAGCGGAAGCCGGGTCGACTTTGACGTATTCAGCATAAGCCCCGGTGACGGCACCGAGTCCAATCGTTTCGCCATGGTTGAACGGCAGTGAGGTCACGCGATCGCCGACATTGAATTCATTGGTGTCGACACCGCTGCCGATCTCGACGATTTCGCCAGTGAATTCATGACCGAAAACGGTGTTCGGTGGCGCCATGAAAGGGCCTTCCCTTGATGCGTGGATATCGGTGCCGCAGACGCCGCAGTGAGAGACCTTCACCAGCATTTCAGTATCGCTGATCACCGGCTTGTCGATGTCCTCGATGGTCAGAGGATTGCCAGGTCCTGAAAATACAGCAGCTCTCATTCGTCTTCTCCGTAGGTGTAGGGGTTGAGTTCGACTTCCTCGGCCTCGGTGATGTCCGTGGTCATGGAGTAAATATCCTCGCCGATAATCTTGCCAGTGTCTCTCTCAAAGGGCCAGAAGGTCACCGTGCGCCCGCGCGTTGCATACATCTTGCCATCATCGAACCCGTCGAGCCCCATCTGGCCGAGGGCCTCACCAGAGAAGGGAGTAAAGAGTTCGCCCTCGGTTACGAGGGTGTCGTCACCGATAACGATCCGCTCGATAGCATACTCGAAGCGGTTTGAACCTGACGCGATGAGGCCGGCGTAGAAATCACTCAGTGCCTGTCGGCCCTTGGGGCCGCTATCCTCGGTTGCAGACCAGATATGAAACCTGGGACTGTCTGCCATGGTGTCCAGCAGGGCGTCGTGATCACTGCCGCATTCAGCGCGGACATGCTCCTTCAACTGCTGTAGCATGTGGCGCCGCCAGTCGTCTGTCTCAGTTTCAAGCAGTTTGTCGACCTGCTTCCAGTTGTTGCGGCTGTCTACGACCTTCATGTGCTATTTCCTTTTTAGATTGCCCAGTGCTTTCTGCACGATGAGCATGATACGTATGAACGGGTAAAGATACGGCAGGGCTTTCAGATCACGCTCTATCTTCCAGTCAATCAGCGCGGCATTGGTACGTGAATAGAACGCGTGAAACAAAGCCTGGGCTCGCTCGGAAGACTGGTCGACGGCGTCCATCGACATCGAGAACATCAGGTAGATGGCGATCAGGTTGGTCTTGTAGGCCTGGATGAACTTGCCGTAGCTGTAGCCCTCTACGCCATACTCGCAGAGACGGCTGTGGTAGAGCCGCAACAGCTCTTCCTCGGTGTCGCGTCGGTCCTCAATGGAGATGCTCTGCACCATCCAGCGGGCAATGTCCTGCACAGGGTCGCCTATACCGCAGAGTTGCCAGTCGATAATGGCGAAGCGGCCGCCTACGGCAGAAGGTTTGATGATGTTGTCCGAGCGCAGATCGCCGTGGGTCAGTGTGAATGGGTAAGGTGGCGCAAGGTCGAACTTGAACAGCGGCGGTAGCAGGGGCATCAATCGCTTCATCTCGGGGTACAGGTCAAACTTGCCGGTCTCCAGAACTTCCTTGTGGCTCTGGTTGAACAATTCGAGGGTCTGCTCCATGGGCACGGCTTTGAAAATCCACTTCGCCCAGTCAAGCTCTTCGAGGCGCGGGTCGTTCCACCATTTTGCGTGCAGCCTGGCAAACTGCTCGATCACTTCCCTGGAGGTTTCCTTGTCAGTGCCGATCACTTGATCGGAGGGCTCGCCAGGCGCAAGGTCTTCGAGCAGCAGGATGAAATGATTGGTTTCAGGTATGTACTTCAGGTAGTAGCAGGCGCAGGTCGGCACACCCACATCCTGCCCGATATCCCGGTAGAAACCGATCTCTCGTTCGTAGAGATTCTGGTCAGCCGCCATGTCACGGGTATCCTCGCGGGTCGCGGCAAATTTAGCGATGAGGCTGGCAGGTGCTTCGGTGTCGCGGTCATAGGTCAGCGAGACTCTTGCCAGTTGACCCATGAAGCCTTCGCCAACACCGATAACCGTGGGCTCAAACCTCTGGATGACTGCGCCGTCCAGGTGGGGTGCCATAGCCTCTTGCAGCCACCGGGTAGTCAGATCGTTCACCTCGAGCGGCAGTTCACTCGTTGGCGTGCTGGCCTCGCTTGGTAGGGTCAATTTTCATTTCCTCCGGGAGGTGTTCATGGTGGTTCAGCACAATCAGTTCGGGTTCGCCCTGGGCAGGGATGACGATTTCACTGATCGCGGAATTGAACATGATGTACTTAGGGCCAAATGCGGGTCCGCGAGAGTTCACGATGCGTGCCATCAGGTGAGCGAGGGCACCACCGTGGCTGACAATAATGAGGTTCTCGCCCGGATGCTGCGCTCGAATCTCATCGAGAGTCTGTTCCATGCGATCGCCGACTGCCCGCGGCGACTCTCCTTCATGGGCATCGAACTCGTCGTCTTCCATTGAGCGGCGGGCGTAGCCGAAGTTGTCGAGTTCCTCGTAGCTAACGCCCTCGAGGACCCCGAGATGACTTTCCATCAGACCGGCGTGCAGGCTGACGTGCAGTCCAAGCGTGTCGGCGATAATGCTGGCGGTATCGTGAGCGCGCGAAAGCGGGCTGGCAAAGACGCGAGCGTAGCGACGTTCCCAGCTTCGCAGCAGATCAGCGGTCAGCTGCGCCTGCTGCCGGCCCCGTTCGTTCAGTGGTGACTCAGACTGCCCGTGAGCAATCTGCTCAAGATTGCCAACTGTTTCACCGTGGCGAACCAGCAGCAGGTGTTGTGATTCGGTCATGTGGCTTGTCAGGCTGCGTCTTCGCGAATATGCCGAACATTGACCGGAATGGCGGTCATCCGTGGTTGCCCGGTGATCGGATCGTAAGTTTTATGATCGTCGATCAGGCGGTTAGTACTCGAGCCTTTCTCACGGACATCGCCCCAGTTGCCAGGGACGTCACCCCAGGCATGGGCCATGGAGATTACGCCGCGCTTGACGTCTTTTGCTGCCTCAGCGACACCAACAAGCATGCCGTAGGCGCCCGTTATTTCGACAAGATCGCCAGAACGAATGCCCATCTCTTCAAGGTCGGCGGGATTCATGTAAGCAGGATTGGTTGTGCCCTTTTTTTGAAGATTGCTCAGTTGCTGGCCCGAAGAGTTAAAGACGTGCTTCAACCGACGACTGATCATCAAGTGGGTGAACGTCTTGCCATCGTCAACAATCTTGCCGTCGACTCGATTGTTTTCGCTGTATACCGCCGTGATTTCATCCGCGACGCCTTCAGGCATGAGTTGAAACCTGGCATCTCGGTCCTCTCGGGCAGGTTCGACGCGAACCTCTACCTGTTCGTAGAGATGGCCCTGGCCTTTTTCACGCATCTCGTCGATTGGGATTCTCGAGCCGGCAGTACAGAGTTTTAAAGCCTCATATTTGGTGGGCCTGTTTTCGGGATCCATTGCACCGCCGGGCAGGTCGATGGCCACACCGAGGCGGTTTGAGAGTTCCCAGTAAATCTCCCATTCTTCGCGACTCTGTTCGTTCCTTGGCAGCACAGCCCTGGTGTAGTGAGCGTAGGGAACGTCATACCAGGTATCGGTCAGAATGGTCATGTCGTCGCGCTCTAATGAAATTGTTGGCGCAATGATGTAATCCGCAAGCTTCGCCGTGGCTGACATATACAGGTCTACGCAGACCAGCAGTTCCAGCTTCTCCATCGATTCTTTTGTTTTGTCCTGATCGGGGAAAGCGACCATCGGATTACCGCCAAGGCAGAACAGGGCTTTCACCTGGCCTTCGCCTTCAAGCAGGATCTCATCATTCAGGGCTGCGGTGGGCATTTCACCGAAGACTTCGCCCAGCCCCCTGACTCTTGACCTGGGGCCAACACCATAGGCTGGCCAGGGCGGATTCACTTCACCACGGCGTGGCGCCGGCGCGGCGATCATGCCGGGGTTGGGGACAACATCGCCTTCTTTGTTCACCCTGCCGCAAATAAAATTCAGGGTTTGAATAAAGTGCTCAATCAATATGCCGTGAGGCGCCATATTCGGCCCAGTGCCGCCCACAACGACGCCGCGTTCTGCCTTGCCGAAGACCCGCACGGCTTCGATGAAGTCTTCGGCTTCAATACCGCAGCGTTCGGCGACGAATTCCGGTGTATAAGGTTCAACGCTCGCTGCCAGTTCTTCCAGGCCTTCCATATAGGCGGCACAGAATTCATGGTCGTGCAGCCCTTCTTTCAGGATCTGGCGAACAAACCCGGCGAGGAAAGGGACATCTTCGCCGGGATTGACCTGCAGAAAATGCGTGGCGCGATTGGCGACTTCAGTGCGTCTGGGGTCGACGACGATAACCTGCATGCCCTTTTTCATCTCGTCGCGCAGGCGGGCATAGGGCGAGAAGGGGGGTGGGCCGCCGAAGGGAGTGAACTGCGAGACCACCGGATTATTACCTATCATCATGCAGACATCGGCGTCGGTGAATTTGTGGGTGCCGCCTCCCCATGCCCCCAGGCGAGAGGAGGCGATATGACGCGCTGGCTGATCAATCGTGACCGAGGTGTAATAGGAAGGAGAGCCAACACTCTTGTGCCATGCTTTGGGAATCACGAGCGCCGCAGAATTCTGATAGCCGTATGATCCGACGTAGGTTGCGATAGATCTCGCACCGTGATCGTCCATGAGCTGTTTTACTTTTTCTGCTATCTCGTCCAGAGCCTGGTCTGTGTCGATTTCCTCGAACTCTCCGTTAGGCAGGCGTTTCAAAGACTTCGAAATGCGCGCAGGCGTGGTGTACTGCTCGGGTAGCTGGCGCCCCTTGATACAGGTGTAGCCGCCGTAAACCGGGTCATCAACATCACCGCGGACTTCTATGGGCTTGCCATCCTCGACATCAACTTCGATGGCACAGTAGGCATGGCAAAACCGGCAGAATGTTTTATGCGTCGTGACAGACACGGCAGCTTCCTCTCTTTTATTGATTGCTGCAACAGATTATCGAACTTCCGCAAAAACCGTCAACCTTGATGGTTTTAAGTGCACACGCCCTTTGTTGCTGCGGCGCATGTCAGGCCATTTGTTGCATGAAGGTGTTAAGGTCGAAATAGTCGCGCCAGGCGCTGATTTTTCCGTCGGTGACTTCGAAGGTGCCCATGACGGGCAGGTCGATTTTCTTCCCTCCCGGCATGTCAAAGCGGTCAACCCGTTCAGTCAGAACCTTGTTGCCGTTCTCTGCGATCGACAGCACCTCCCAGTCGACGGCCTCCGGGCCCATGCCGCGGATCGCGGCCGCAACAGCAGCCTTGCCCTCGATCACCTCCATGGGAATGTTGTGCCACACGGTGTCGGCTGCGAGCAGATCGACTGCGGCATCCCAGTCCATGGTGTTCCAGGCATCGATGAAGGCGAGCACGGTTTCTGTATTAGTCATCATTTTCTCCGAAAAAAAGGGGCGCCAATGCGCCCCTGTATCAAGTTTGGTCTGTGTTTCAATTACATTGAGTAACGAACTTCGAGTGCATAGGTGCGTGGTGCGCCCCAGCCCTGGAAGCCCGTGTTCGGACCGCCACTTGGCAGGATGAAGGCGCCGCCGCCGAGGAACAACGCCTGTTCGCGATATTCCTCATCCGTCAGGTTCTTGCCTGACAGAGTGAAGGTCAGCGTGGCATCGTTGTCGAGGTTCATCGCGTAAGCGATGGCCATATCGACCAGGTCGTAGTCGCCGTCATAGGTTCTTGCTGCGGCGCCGGCACCGGTGTTAACGAGCAGGAACTCGCCTGTGTGCTTGTAGCCCACGTTAGCAGAGAGCATGCCATTGGCCAGGTCGCGGACATAAGCCAGTCGAACCGAGTAGGTTTCCTCTGGCTGGCGTGAATCGCTGTTGCCGCCCAGTTCGCGCAGTGTACCCACCGGGTCGAACTGACCTGCCAGGCCGGATGAACACCCGTCGACGATTTCACAGGGTAATGTGAAGCTGCCATTGTCAGCGTCTGTCGTGCCGTAGTTGAATGTCAATGTAAAGTTGTCGTTAATCAGCCACTGACCCTCCAGCTCCCAGCCATCCGTCGTGGACTTGCCACCGTTATTGATGATGGTGGTGGTGCCGGGGATGGATCCCGGTGGCAGATTGATGATTGAGCTGAACTGACCACCTTCACGATCAAGCTCGTAGTAGGCAAGGTTCAGGCGCAGCGCGCCATCCAGGAACTCGTTCTTCAGACCGATTTCAATCTGCTCGGCAGTCTCGGGATTGAAGGGTGCTTCAGAAGCCGCACGAGCGGAGCGAATGCTGAAACCGCCACTGCGGAAGCCCTCAGAATAGTTGAAATAGGCATTGGTCGTGTCACCAATGGCGTACTTGATTGTCCCTGTCCAGATGGTGTCGTCCCAGTCGTCGTTCGCCTCATAAGTATTGGGGCTGACGTTATTGGGGCGGCCAGTGAAGTCATGCTCGGTCGCAGGACCGCCCGTATCGAATGTGCCATCTGTGTGGTCAATGTAGTAGGTGCCGGCTTCCGTTTCCTCGTCGATTCGACGCACACCGATACCCACCTCAAGATTTTCAGTGGGTCGCCAGGTCACAGAACCGAAAATCGACACGGATTTGCTGTTGTTGTAAGAAATCTGGGTACTTCTGGCATTCGGGAACTGGCAGAAAGCATCACCGACCGTGGGGTTGGCACGGAAGGGCAGCGGAAGAATGCCTGGTATGCCGGCGCAGGGTACGCCTGGTGGTAGCCCCAGCGCTACGGCTGGTAACTGCAGCACGTTATTGGTTTTCTGATTGAAGTTGAGGTCAGACTTGTAGAAGTAGTAACCCATCATGAAATCGATGTCGTCACCGAACTGGCCGTGCAGACGCATCTCCTGGGTGAAGACATCAAATTTCTGGTCGCGCAGCGTGTGCAGCTGGGCGAATGGTATGGCCAGGCCATCGATACCGCCGCCATCGAAGTCCTGGTTAACAAGGTCTTCACCCTTGTGCCAGCCAGTGATGGAGTAGAACGTCATCTCGTCGCTGATATCCCATGTGGCACGCAGACCCCACTGGTCAACATCGTACTCAGTTGGTTCGCGCTTATCAGCCAGGTTCACATGTGGATTGCTGCCGTCGAACCGGGGATCCTGTGGTGGGATTTGGCTCGTGTCATCAATATTGTCGAATGTCAGGATAGCATCAAAGGTATCCGTAGGCTGCCAGCGCAGGGCCGCGGTAAAGGACTGGAAGTCGACATCGCCAGCGGTGCCGCCGATATTTTCGTTGTCGTAATAGCCATCACGCTCCCGACTGATCGCGCCCAGCTTCAGAGCCAGCTGATCTTCCATAATGGGTATATTGACGCGGACCTTGTAGATCTCCGAGTTGTAGTTGCCGGCTTCAACGCTGGCATTGATACCGAAATCATTCATCTGTGGTTTGACGCGATTGACGACGATGTTGCCGCCAATGGTGTTCTTACCGAACAGCACACCCTGTGGTCCGCGGTTAATCTCGACACTTTCTACGTCAAACGTGTCGATCAACTGACCGGTTGATGACCCCATCTGGATCCCGTCAACAATGACACCGACCTGTGGACTCTGGGTTTTCTCAATGTCGGCATAGCCGACACCACGAATATATAGGGCAGACGCGCCTGGTCCCGCAGTGTTCATACCGATATAAACATTGGGTGCCAGTGTATCGAAGTCTCTCAGGGTCGTTGGCTTGACCTGCTCAATTGCCTCTGAGTTAAATGCCGTCACAGACAGCGGAACGTCCTGCTGTGATTCGTCTTTACGTCGTGAGGTGACCACAACCTCCTCCATAGCACGCGCATTTTCAGCTGCGTGGATAATAGCCGGGCTGCCGATTGCGCTCACGCCAATCGCAACGCTCAGCATCGAGCGTGTGAATTTCATAATCCCTCCAGTCGTTTTTTCTTACACTGCTGATTCTCTGCCGGGGTCGACCGATACTGTAAAACAAGCAGTTTAGACTGTTTTATCGGGTTGGGATGGAATCGTCAAGCGATTCGAGACGGGGCGAAAAGAGCCTGTTGAGAAGAGGGAGCAGGGACCGTAGCATCGCTATGGCCCCTGGTATCAGTTTGCGGCGCAGTACTTGATGCCGCGGCGCAGAAGTTCATAGTACTCGGGCTTCTCCCAGGAACCACGCTCGATTTCTGGGTAGTACTCTGCGACCGGTTCCATGTCCCAGTGCCCGCGGCAGTGGCCGAGGTTCAGGTACAGCACTTCGCCGTCGCCGGTGCGCTTGATGTAGTAGACCGCGCGCTTGTCATCGTTATTGAAGTCCGAGTTCACCCAGCCGTCACAGGTGCCGGTATATTCTGAGTACATGAGAAGTTCATGTTCACCGTGCATCTTGCAGAGATACTGCTCGTCATCGGTGTCGAATTCACCAACATCCTTGACGAGAGGGTGATCGGGGTCTTCAGTCTTCACGGTAAACGGCTGGATCGGCGGGTGGGCCATGAACTGACCACCCAGCAGATCCATCATGTCGGGCGCTGTTTCCGGCGCGTCGACACCATTTTCCGTAAATTCCAGAATAGAGTTGGTGCCGTGCAGTGCGAACCACTTGCCGCCATTGGAGATGAACTCCCTAAGGCCTTTCTGTTGCTCCTCTGTCGGCACCAGGTTGCAGGTATAAGTGATAAGAAAGTCGCTGGCCTGGATGCCTTCGATATCATGAAAGTCGCAGGCAACTTTAGTGCGAATGTTCGGATGCTCAGCGAGCAGCTTCAACAGTTCAAGTCGGGCATGATCGATGTCGTGATACATGCCGGCGGCTACCATGTAGGCGTTGATTTTCTTATCTGGCATATCCCTTCCTCTCTATGCTGCTGTCCGTTTAGAACTGGATGCGCTGAGTCATTGACCCATCGATCACCACGTTCGTGCCGCTGGTGAAACCGCCGCGAGGCGACGCCAGCACGGCGACCTGAACGGCGACTTCGTCGGCGGTACCCATGCGACCCAGTGGAATCTGCGCAACCGTGGAATCGTACAGTGCTGCCATGTTCTGCTTGATCATGTCCCAGGAACCGCCTTCGATGAAGATCGGGCCGGGGCTGACAGAGTTGACGCGGATCCCCTTCGGCGCCAGTTCGTGGGCAAGGGCGCCTGAGTACTGCAGCAGGGCTGCTTTGGTCGCGTTATACGGGCCTGCGTTCATGAACTTCTCAACCGCTGCCGTGGTCGAGATGAAGATGATGCTGCCATTGTTTGAATTCTCGAGGTGGGGAGTCGCTGCTTCAACACCATTGACCGCAGCAACAACGTTGCCTTCAAACTGGTTTCTCCAGCCTTCGACACCGGGCGCGTTACCGCCGGCCACGTTTGAAACTAAGATGTCCAGGCCACCCAGTTCAGCTGCGGCTTCATCGATAAATGCCTTGAAAGCATCACCGTCGGTGACGTCCACAGCCTTGCCGAAGCACTTTACGCCCTTGGCAGAAATAGCCTCAACCGCCGCTGTCACTTCATCAGCGTTGCGCGCACAGAGTGCGATGTTACAGCCGTCGTCTGATAGCGCTTCGACGATGGCACGACCAATGCCCTTGGTGCCGCCGGTGACGAGCGCACATTGTCCTGATAATTGTAAATCCATGGTTCTTTCCCTCGTTGAGATAGCTGTAATGTCTGGCATGGCCGCCAGGTAAAAAGAACCCTAAAGCCTAGGGAAGCAAAAACCGGCAGTCAAGACTGTTTTCGGCGTTATGGCGCATTGTGGCAGGGTTTGTCAGACTCTGACTACTGCAAAGGAGAAAAGCATGATCGAGCCGCACTGGGCGCTGGCCGCTGGCTGTGTCCCCGATGTCGAACCCTGGGAGATTCCCCATATTGCCGTGGCCGCTGGGTTTGCCAGCTGCGGCATGTGGGTTGATCCGAAAACATCCTGGCAGGGGCCCGCGCTTAGTAAGGTCCGCCGTGCGCTGGATGAAACAGGGGTCAAACTTGTTGATGTTGAAGCCTGCTGGCTGGAGGGCGGTAGCCATCCCTCGGCAGAACAGGCGCTTCTGGTTGAAGTCGGTCTTGCCCTGCAAGCGCCGAATGTACTGGTGGTCTCACGCCACGACGACTTTGAGGCTTCCATTCAACAGTTTCGCGGACTGTGTGACATGGCTGGAGATAATCTGCGGCTCAATCTTGAGTTCGGTGAGTTCACCAGTGTCAAATCGCTGACGGCCGCGCGTGCATTTATCGCCGAGGTTGATCACCCGGCTGCGGGAATCCTGGTTGACCTGATGCACCTGAATCGGGCCGGCGAACCATTGCCGTCACTGGGTGACCCTTTGTTCTCCTATGTCCAGGCCTGCGACTTTATGCAGTCGTCTGCCAGTATGACTGGCCTCGATTACATCACGGCGGCGGTCGATGGTCGTTGCTGTCTGGGGGAGGGCGAGGCAAGGACGGGTGACATCGAAACAGTGCGCCGGGCCGATATTGATGTTTCCCTGGAGATCCGTTCGAAAGCGTTGCGTGACCAATTTCCTGATCCGGTAGAACGAGCCCGCCAGATCTTTGAGCGTTGCCGGCGCGAGGTGCAGGCCTAGGCCTCGTGCCTGTCGCGTGCCCAGGAATGAGCTGAGTCGCTCGCTGCCCAGCGAATGGCGTTTTCCAGGAGCTGCTGGAAATGAGGGTTCTCGTAAGCCTGCGGGTCGTCACCCCCCTGAATGTAGGCGATCGGGCTGTTGCGGTAGCTTTTGACCCAGCCCACCAGGTTGGGGCCCTCATCATGCTGCCAGCCGTCGTTATTAAACATCTTGCCTTCTGCCACGGCTTTTCGTGCGGAATAAAAATTGTCCCGCTTGAAATCGTAGTTGCTGGCAAGTAACGGTACGACGGTGTTTTCGAATACTTCCGACAGGTAGAGTTCATCGGTCATAGCGAAGGAAGAAGGTAAGCCTCGTGTGATGGGATGATCGGCAAGCACACTGATGGTGTGTTCCACCTTGTGACGATAACCGCTGTCTGGCAGCGAACGCCCTCTAAGTTCCCCAGGCATGTACAGGAATCGACCGCCTACGATCTCCGCATATTCTTCCCAGGCGGGCCAGCCAGCGATGGCATGGTGAAGGAACACCAGTCCCTTGCCCGCGTCAGTCAGTGCCATCAGGTTGGCCTTATAGGCGTCGCTCGGGGTCTCGAAAACGGGGCCGCCTGGCCCGAACTGAATGCCGGGCATATCGTACATGACCAGCGCGTCGTATTCGTCTGCCTGGGATGGTTCAAAAAACACCCGGGCTGCTGGTTGCTCAACGTGCGTCCAGTTCACCTCAATGTTGTTAAACATGGCAAAAAGGGCATTGTGGTCAAAGGGATGTCCCTTGGTGACAAGAAGAATGTTTGGCAGAGTCATGATCCTAATTCGCAGATGACGCTAGACGGCAAAGCCGGTAGTATGAAATCACTCTAACAAGTTCGCAATTTTGTCTATGGCACTCTCCAGGCCCGAATCCCAGGGCAAAGACAATCAGGTTGCTTCAGAAAAAACCTGGCAACAGACCAAAAGTGAGAATACCCGGGCAGCCATACTGGATGCGACGATTAATTGTTTTTACGAGCTTGGCTACGGCAATACCACGACTGAAAAGGTTGCCAAGCAGGCGGGCGTGTCGCGGGGTGCAATGCTGCATCATTTTCCGTCGCGCATCGATCTGGTGCGAGCGGCGGTCGTTCATCTCAATCAGAGACGGCTCCAGCTCTACACCGCGCAGGAGCTTGAGATCCAGGAAGACGCTGAACACACCCAGATCAGTGAAGGTATCGAGTCCTTCTGGGGACAGTTGAAGACGCCACTGTATACAGTGTTTCATGAGTTGCAGGTGGCTGCACGAACCGACGATGACCTGAAAGAGGTACTTGAGCAGACCAGCAGGGAGTTTGACCGGGCCTGGTTGCAGGCGACAGAAAACGTTTTCCCTGACCTGGCGCTGTCCGAAGAATTCATCATGGCCAACAGAGTAACGAAGTACCTGCTTGAGGGGATGGCTGCCAATGGCCATATAGAAGGCGACATACCCGGTAAGCTGGTTCCCTGGCTGATCGACAGGCTTGAGGAAATGTTTGAAGACGTCAAGGAAGTTGATCGCCAGTCCGCGATCGCCCGCTTTCAACAGGAGAAAGATTGATGAGCGATGTTGTTGCCGACGAGTTGGCCATACGTCACCTGGTGTCAGCTTACGCTGATGCCGTTAACCGCCGTGATAGGGCGTTATGGGCCAGTACCTGGGCGGAAGAGAGCGTCTGGGATTTGTCTGCATTCTCTGCCGAGGGCAAGGCGGATATCGTTCAACTCTGGGAAGGTGCCATGGCTGGTTTTGAGTTTGTTGCCCAGATCGTGCACCAGGGCACCCTGGAAATTGATGGTGATCAAGCGACGGGGCGCTGGTACCTGCAGGAGAATCTGAAACCGGTCGATTCAACTAAGGGTCGATTTTCCCTCGGTACTTATGTTGATGAATATGTGAAACAGGAAGGCCGCTGGCTGTTCAGCAGTCGGAAGTATCACGTATTTTATTCGGAGGAAGGTGAGGGCGTGACAGCGGGTGCCGTCACGCCGATTCCCTGAGACCTCAGCCCGCGTTCATCGACTGGGAGATGACCGCGAAGCCGTCTGTCGCCTCGAGACGTTTGCCGACGACCGCCTGGTACTCAGGCGAGTCATACCACCTCTTCAGCGCTTCAGTGTCCTCGAACTTCAGGACTACCGTCTGCGGGCCTGGCGCGGTACCTTCAGCGGTCTCTGCGGCAGCATCAAAAATGACGACTTCACCGCCGTATTGAGCCACGGCAGGACCGGCACCGGCAGCGTATTCGCCGTAGAGTGCGGGGTTGGTGACAGCGTATTGCGCAACAAAATAAGCAGCCATTTTTTCTCCTTGGTTTAGGTCAGCTTTGTTAGACAGGCATCGAGTGTGTCACAAACTGCGGGCGAAGTCAGTGATCAGAAAATTTTGTGCCTGGCGCATAGTAGCGCTGGTGCCAGATACCTGTCTGATTCTCGCCATCCAGCGGCATACGCCAGGTCTTGACTTCGCTGTCAGCGAGACTCAGCGAGAACAAGGCGCGTTCCTGGTCGATGGTGTTTTGTACGTAAGCCTCAGCAGCCTCGCCCGGCACATAACGCCGGGCAATATCCCGGTACAGATCTCGCCATTCGTCATCCTCACCCAGGTCGTGCACCATCGTAGCGGCGCCTTCAACGATCACTTTGGAGTAGGGCAGGTTCTGGTCGTCAATGCAGAGTGAAACACGAGGGTCGTTACGCAGGCATGTCAACCATTCCGACTGGGCGCGAGGAGTAAACCAGATCGCACCGTCCCGGTAAAGAAACCAGATTGGCGTCACCAGCGGGCTACCATCTTCGCGGATGCAGGCAATTCGCATGACGATGCCGGGTTCCGACAGGAATTGATCTCGCTCATTCGTTGTTAGTCTAGGCATGTGTGTCCCCTGTTCTGCTAAGCCACTCACAGGCATTATATATAGCGAGTCGTAACCTTCAGGTAAACCATCATGATTTCAGACAACGCCGCATTTGATGAATTTATCAGCGAATATCGCTGGGCTTCATTGACCACGCTGCGCTCCAGCGGCAGCCCCGTGTCCTCGCTGGTGGCCTATGCGCGGGATGGTGATGAACTGGTGGTGAGTACCCCGGGTTTCGCCTTTAAATCCAAATCCATAGAGAGAGACAGTCGGGTTAATCTCTGTATTTTCAACAACGAGGAGCCATTCAACTTCGTTTCTATTGAAGGTCGCGCCAGGATCGAGCGCCAGGATCTGGTGCGCAATACGAGGCTGGTGTTTCAGAGTATCCAGGATACGGATTTTCAGGAACCAGAAGACCTGGAGGGGTGGCTGCAGGACCAGCAACGAGTCATCATCCGGATCATACCCGAGCGGGTCTACGGTGTTATTCGCTAAGCCGCCTGGCATTGAAATGGGCGGCCGAAGCCGCCCATGGGTAACACGATTGTTGGGGTGATCGCGTTAAGAAGTGATTGCCGAAAATCAGCTGCGGTTATGCATGGCCTGCAGGCCCTCGCTGCCGGCCGACTCCACTGCCTTCGACAGCTTATCGTTGACGCAACTGCGATTTTTCTGCGCCTGCTTTAGGGAACCTGCGCCATGCACCGTGGTGTCGCCGCAAATCAGTTTGACTGCTCGAGTCAGTCGCGCGTAGAGGACTTCCTGGCCTTGCGCCTCGGTCAGGTCGAGGCCCCGTGCGTCAACCGTGATAGCATCGGCGTTGCTTGTCAGGCCGGCTGCGCTTGCGCTCGCAGTGGCAACAATCGTGAGTGCAGCCAGGCCCAGTTTTACTTGATTCAGATTCAGTTTCATTAGCGTCTCCGTCAGTTAGTTGATTGCGGCCGGCCCTTTCTGCCCACCTGTACAGACAAAGACAGGCTTTAGCGGGAAAATGTTTGATCACTTGCGATGAAATGAAGCGCATTTCGGTTGAGAGCGATAAGGCGAAGTATCTGCGCGACGAGGATTGGAAAATCTGGAGAAACGGGCTTAAGGTAGCAGTAATCCTCAATAAGAAGGTGAGCCAATGAGCAGGGCAGGAGAATTACTCGATACCAAAGGCAGGGCGGTTTTTTCCATAGATGCCGATGCAACTGTATATGATGCCGTCGCGATGATGTCAGAGAAGAATGTCGGTGCGCTGCTAGTCACTTCCCCTGAGAGCCAGCTCGCCGGGATTGTTTCGGAGCGGGATTACGCCCGCAAAGTGATCCTGAAAGATCGCGCATCTAAAAACACGCCCGTCCGAGACATTATGACTACCGATGTGATTGTCGGTCATGAAGATACGACGCTGCAGCAATGCATGGCGTTGATGATCCAGCATCGCATTCGTCACTTGCCTATCACGACCCACGGCGAAACTGTCGGCATCGTTACCCTCGGTGACTGCACCGGCATCATCATGCGCGAGCAGTCGGAAACCATAGAAGAGCTCGAAAGTCTGATCTTGGAAGACAAGGGCGGCGAAGGCTGAGAGACAGCACCCGACGCCGGCCTCGGCTATTGCAGGCCTGCGTTTTTCTTTTCCTGCGCAAGCCATTCCTCCGGGTCGCGACCACAGTCTATCATGACGTGATACTGGTAAGCCGGTCGCGCGCAGAGCCGGTTGTAGTATTGCTCCAGCGCAAGCAATGGCTCACGTACGACATCCATCGTGTAGTAGCGATATAGATGGGCGCCGATCACGATATCCGCCATAGTCAGTTCATCGCCGACGATAAAATCACTTGATTTCAGGCGACTCTCCAGCTGCCTCAGCAGGGCTGTGGTTTGGGTCAGGCCACGCTGCATCTGAGACTCGTTGCGCTGCGCGACAGGTGTCCTGACCTTGTTAACAAACACTGCAAAGAAGGCGCCCGATAACGTACTGCACTGCCAGTCCATCCACTGGTCAGCAATGGCTGCCTCTCTGACATCGGCGGGGCAGAGATAACCAAAGCCGTAGTTGCGTGCCAGGTGACGCACGCATGCATTTGATTCATACAGCACAAGGTCATCATCCCGGATCGTGGGCACGACCCCGTTGGGGTTCATGGCCAGGTACTGCTCGTCGGCACCGAAAGAGCCGCCGATATCATGCCGCAGGTAATCGAGTTCCAGTTCGCCCAGTGTCCACATGACTTTCTGTACATTGAGCGAGTTTCTTCGACCCCAGACTTCAATCATCACATACGCCTCTCACCAGACTAAAACTCGTAGGTGACACCTGTCAGCGCTTCGGAAACCTGCCAGAGCCTGGCGGCGTCCGCCTCATCCTTCGATGCAGGCACCGTCGGGACCTTCGTCGCCGAGCGGCTCATCTCTGCAAATCCTCTTGGGCCGAAATAATCGCCGCCGCTGACATCGCCAGCGGTGGCAGCCATCAGCGAGGGCAGAGCCCCTTCAGCGGACGTGTTCTGAATCAAGAGCAAAGGCAGGAAGAGCAGACCAATCAGGGGATTCATGTGACGGCCCAGTTCGGTGGAAGAGACCCCAGGGTGGGAAGCTACGGCGATGGCAGGCGAACCCGCCTGCGCCAGGCGACGTTGAAGTTCATAGGTAAAGAGTATGTTAGCGAACTTGCTCATCGAATAGCGTTCCATCGCGCTGTAGCGCTGCTCAGCCTGAAGATCGTCGTAGTTGATTCGACCGCTGCGGTGCGCCAGGCTGCTGACGTTGACAATTCTCGCGCTCGTCTGATCTTTTAACAGCGGCAGCAAGCGTCCTGTGAGGGCGAAGTGGCCCAGGTGATTGACACCAAACTGCAGTTCGAAGCCATCCTCGGTTTCTGATTTTGGCGGGACCATGACGCCGGCGTTGTTAATCAGACCGTCGAGACGGGGCTCCTGTAAAACCTGGATCGAGGCGGTTTGTACCGAAGCCAGGCTGGCGAGATCGAGTGGGACCCATTCGACTGCTGCCCCGGGTGCGGTCTCATGAATTCGGGCAATGGCGTCAAGGGCCTTGTTCTCGGAGCGACATCCCAGCAGCACGCGGGCACCGCGCTCGGCGAGTACACGTGCGGTATCCCAGCCAATGCCAGTGTTTGCACCGGTGACCAGAAAGGTCTTGCCGGACTGAGTTGGAACGTCAGCTTCTGCGTAGTTTGCCATGTTCATCGTCTCGTTCGGGAGGCATCGAGCATAGCATGAAGCTTGATGGCAGCTTGCGCTGGATCAAGTAAATCACTGCGATTTATACTGCTGGCTGACACAAATAAAGCGGTAACAGAATGAGAGATGAAACCAAGCTGATACATTCGGGTTATACAACTGATCCGACCACGCATTCGGTGGCAACACCGATCTACCAGACCGTCGCCTATGAGTTCGATAGTGCGCAGCACGGTGCTGACCTGTTTAATCTCGCTGTGCCGGGCAATATCTACACCCGCATCATGAATCCAACCACTGATGTGCTAGAACAGCGCGTGGCTGACCTTGAGGGCGGGGTGGGAGCACTCGCGCTGAGTGCAGGCAGTGCGGCTATCACCTATGCGATCCAGAACATCACAACGGTTGGCACCAACATCGTCGCGACACCCCAGCTTTACGGCGGAACCTACACCCTGTTTGCGCATATGCTTCCGAATCAGGGCGTGGAAGTCCGATTTGCTGACGATGACTCACCGGAAGCCATCGGGCGACTCATTGATGCGAACACGCGCGCCGTCTACTGTGAGTCTATTGGGAATCCTGCAGGCAATATCGTTGATCTGGCAGCGATAGCGTCCGTTGCGCATGACAATGGCGTTCCCTTGATTGTTGATAACACCGTCGCTACGCCCATGCTCATTAAGCCTATTGTTCACGGTGCAGACATCGTTGTTCACTCTATGACGAAGTATATGGGGGGGCACGGGACCTCATTGGGCGGTGTGATTGTCGACAGTGGGAACTTTCCCTGGGCAGATTACCCCGAAAAATTCCCGATGATGACTCAACCAGAGGCGTCTTATCATGGTGTTGTCTACACGGAAGCGCTCGGGCCAGCCGCCTATATTGGCAGGGCGCGAACCGTGCCACTTCGCAATACTGGCGCGGCGCTGTCACCGTTCAATGCCTTCCAGATCCTGCAGGGGCTCGAAACACTCGCGTTGCGAATGGAGCGGCATTGCGCCAACGCTCATGTGGTCGCTGACTTTCTGCAGAGTCATGCCCAGGTTACAAAAGTCAATTTTGCCGGGCTTGCCGGTGATCCTTACTACGAACTGGCGCAGCGTTACTGCAATGGAAACCCGGCGTCATTGCTGACGTTTGAAATCAAAGGTGGATTTGATGCGGCGGTTCGGTTCTATGATGCGCTTGGGCTTTTCAAGCGGCTCGTTAATATCGGTGACACCAAATCTCTTGCCTGCCATCCAGCGTCGACCACGCACCGGCAGATGACTGAGGCAGAACAGCTGAGTGCCGGTGTTACCTCTGGGATGATTCGTCTTTGCATCGGTATAGAACATCAGGACGATATAATCGCGGACCTCCAACAAGCGTTGTCCCAGGCTTAGTCGGGGTCGCAGCGGAGCCTGAATGATGACACGTGTGGCCGTGATAGGGGCGGGGCCCGCGGGTCTGGTATCAGCGCGTGAAGCACTGCGCCAGGGATGTGATGTCACGGTCTTCGAGTCAGGGGCCAGCGTTGGCGGCGTCTGGGTCCACAGTGCGGCCGTCGAGGATGATCCGCTGGGTGAGGCATCAGTGCAGACAGTACACAGTTCGTTGTATGACTCACTCACGACCAATATCCCGCGCGATCTCATGGCCTACTCCGACTTTACTTTTGATTCTGCCGGTGGTGGTGAGGACGACTGGCCACGTTTCCCTCACCACACGTGTGTCAGGCGCTATCTTGACCGC
>Ga0181575_10001110_pt1 | contig 19472 bp, 17 predicted proteins | sample 101ome_23_FD_145599 | JGI IMG/M metagenome (GOLD analysis project Ga0181575, IMG submission 145599) | Coastal salt marsh microbial communities from the Groves Creek Marsh, Skidaway Island, Georgia - 101411CT metaG (spades assembly) | ecosystem: Environmental > Aquatic > Marine > Intertidal zone... | reverse complement strand
CCAGGGCGTCAATATCCAAGCCGCGGGCAGCCACATCAGTAGCAACAAGAACGCTAATGCTTCGGTTGGTAAATCTCAGCAATTTGGAATCCCGTTCCTTCTGCGAAAAATCACCATGCAGCGCCGTTGCAGAAAAACCGTGCTCAATGAGCGCGGCGGCGACCTCTTCCGTCAGTTGTTTGGTATTGCAGAATATAAGCGCCGACTCAGGCCGGTGATCAAGCAGGACTTCCATCAGACTACGTGTTCGCGCCTGTTTTGACGGTATTTGATAGGCCAGCTGACGAATGCTGTTTGCTGTGTGCTGTTCCTCAATCGTGACGCGCTGGGGCTTTTTCATGACACGGGCCGAGAGTTGAGCAATGTCATGTGGGAAGGTGGCACTAAACAGCAGTGTTTGCCGTTTTGCAGGCACCTTCGACAATATGGCATCAAGGACGTCGCTGAAACCCATGTCCAACATGCGGTCCGCTTCATCGAGCACCAGGACGGAAAGCTCATTCAGGCGCAGATTGCCTTTGCGTAAATGTTCCTCTACTCGCCCGGGCGTACCGACAACAATGTGAGCACCGTGTTCAAGGGAGCCTTTCTGAGGGCCGAATGCGACCCCGCCACACAGCGTAAGTACTTTGATGTTATGAATAGAACGGGCAAGACGCCGAATTTCGGCTGCTAACTGGTCGGCAAGTTCGCGGGTAGGGCAAAGCACCAGTGACTGAACTCTAAACCGTTTTACGTTCAGTGCCTGCAACACACCGAGGGCAAAGGCCGCAGTCTTGCCCGAACCGGTTTTCGCCTGGGCGATAACATCTCGCCCATCCAGAATCCACGGCAGACTTTGAGCCTGTATGGGGGTCATCTTGCTAAAGTTTAATGACGCCAGGTTGTCTAAAAGAGCCTGCTGGAGCGGTAGGCTTGAAAATTCGGTGTTTTCCACTGTTAGGCCTGTAGAGGTGGGTGCGCGATACTACTCCAGTCATCATGCTTTGTGAACGAACGATGAAGGACTGTAATCAATGCGGAAAGTGCTGCCAGATCTACGCTGATGGCGGTCTCTCGGCAACAGATGAAGAAATAGCCTGGTGGCAAGACCATCGCCCGGACATTGCGCGCTACGTAAAAGACAGTCGTATCTGGATGGATCCGGAATCTGGTGAGCAGCTCACGAGTTGTCCATGGCTACAAAAAGCACCGAATGAAAACGTCTATTCCTGTGCCATCTATCACGATCGCCCGGAAGATTGTCGCCTGTATCCCACGCTGATCAGCGACATGATCAGAGATGACTGTGAGATGCTAGAGAAGATCGATTTGTTGGACCTTGAACGAGCACAGAAAACGCTTTTACTGAACTAACTCCCCCGCCGAATAGCAAGTTCAAGTTGCGTGAACTCGTTCTGCCGACAAAGCCTGCGGATGATCTGGTGGCGGAGAAACAGTCTGGGAACAAGGTCTATTCAATGAACTGGGCACCGCGATTGAAGCGAGTTTTCGCTATAGAAATCGAGAAGTGTGAGAAGTGTGTGGGCGAGCTGAAGATTATTGCCTTTATTGAAGATACAGAGATTGTCGAGAAAATCCTTAAGCACCGGGGCTGGATGAGGAGTCACAAACCAAGAATCGTTCGCCGCCAACCGGGCTTTTTGAGCATTCAGGACAACTATTCTGACATTAATGGTCGTTGATGGGGTTCTGTCGTTAAGAGGGGCTTCAAATACTTGGTAATCGTTAGGAAAACGTGGTTAATTCTTCTTATACTCCTCGACACCAGCACCCAGGGTTTCACTGCATGCGGGTTTGGCCTGTCAGTCCAATCAACGCAAGGAACTTGAGTGTCTTTGACGGTCTATCACGCGTCCCGCTATCGCTCAACAACGGTCATTATTAGCTGGTAACGGCAACGTGATGCGGAACGCCGCCCGTTCGCTTAAAAACCCCTCTACGATGATGGGGTCTCTCATGGTGATTTCAGCCCCATTGAGTTTATGGGGCGCCCGGCTGCGTTGGTTTCTTCATTGTGTGCTGCGCGCATTAAGTTCCAGCAAGTGCGGCAAGAATTAGAAAAACCCAATTATTGACTTGAAGGCGATGAATCCTGTTGCCAATCGTAATAACCAACAAGTGGAATCATGAGATGGGCGTAGTCGGAGCCCGGCATCATCACGTACGGTTCGCCCGTGGTAAAGTCCGCACCAAACTTCTCGAGGGTAGCTGGCTCTTTGGGCATCAACATTAAATGGGGGCCTGACTCAATCCACTGACCGGGCGTCGCTTCTGCCTCGCTAAGCACACCCATTTTGGTGTTGTCCTCGCCCACGTCCCCGTGCAGCATCCAGATAAAAGTATCTCGCTCCAGTAGAGGCTTGGTTCCAGCCAACGCTGCCTGCATCCACTTCATTCCTTCAGCGTCGCCGCAGCCGGGCATGGCATCGTGTGCATCACGCCAGCCCGAAAGAGGGAACTGACGTGGGTTCAGACTCAAGCAGGTCCAGCCGTTTGAGCCCTTTCGCAATACTTCGCCATTACCGCCAATCACAGTTGCGAAGTCGCCAATGTACGCTGGTGCGGCAGAGCTGTAGGCAGCAATCTGCCACTCGGCAGAGACGTGATCCGTATTCGTGAGCGCACGCTTAGGCAAGGTCAGTGCCGACTGCATCATGTAGCCGCCATCATCATAGACTTGAAATTTGACGTACTTACCGTTTTCGATGGTAGCGACGTGTAATGATTCGCTAACATTTCCCCCGGCATGAATTCGCGTAAAAATAAATACGGTATTTCCGCTGGCCTTATAGTCCAACACCTCAACCTCAAAATCGGGCCATAGTTCAAGGATAGGTGTGAAAACATTTTCCATCACGGCTTGGGGGCCGTAGTAGGTACCCGCATAGGGAAGGCTCTGAGGAGCAATCCATTCGACGTCACTTGCTTGTGTCGCCGCCCAGGCCTCCATATCTCCTTGCTGAAACGCGGTGTAACCGGCGCGTGCCGCGTCGATCATCGCTGAATCCTGATCGGACGGTTGGCATCCGCCCAGTAGCAGTACTAGTAATCCGATGGCCACTGCATTGATCTTCAGCTTCATTCTTCACCTCCTCGGTGCTTACCCCCTTTATTTTGCGCCTGTTGACGTCTGGATGGTAGCTCCAAAATGCGGCATGACATCTATATGAAAATACAGATCGATCTGGCGGGGCATGTAGAGACCGTTTGTGATGATCGACTATAGTGCTTTTTGATCATCGCCATCAAAACCGGGGGTGCTGCCAACGTTGTTGTTCTGCCAGGTCGCTGCCAATGCAAGTAGATCATTCGCATCCCAGCTGGTCATTAGGCCGAAATAAAAATCGTAAACCTCGTCGAGCGATGTCGATCCAAGTTCTTGCCAAGCTTCGCGTCGAAACCATTCTTGCGACTTATCCCCAGTGGCCCAGTGCGCGGCCACTGAACTAAGCCCTGCCAATGGCGGGGTCTCAAAATGTTCGTGCTGGAGCTCTCGATCAGTGGTAGTGGCTGGCTTGAATCCCTCAAGTCTGGCAATACTATGAGGGTGTTCAACGGCGGATCCGCAAAACGGCACCAAACCCCCCCACCATGTCAGGATGACTCACCCCCCCTTTGAAAATCCGATAATCGCTTTCGGCAGTGCTCGGAGATCTATAGGACCCATTTTGAAACATAGCGACCGAGACGATGAAGTGCGCTGTAGGGCTGAGCGCCCTGCCTGGACCATAAGAAGATCGTAACTATGATGGTCGCCCTGCTAGAAAGACGGAAGCAGTAATGACATTACTGCCATCTTCAATTAGCTGCCCATGGGTCGTATAGGAAATGTGTGCCTCAGGGCGCGTCCTATGGTGTTTCAGCACTTTGCTTAATAACTTGATGGCGTATAGCGAGTGTAAGACCGGCATGGAAAGTGCCAATCCATTTAAGGTTTAGCTCCAGGGATCGTTAAAGACGGCACTTTGAGATGAGCCTGCATGTTGCCAATCAAAGAATTACGAATTTCGCGCTTTACAAAGGCCCAACCATCGACCCCGCGCGAAAATGCGTCATAATAATCACCTGCGAAAATAACCTGCAGAGGAAAGTCAGGCGTTTGTTGATAGACAGTCACATAACAGTGGCTGTTGGCGACACCTTCAGCCTCGTCGATCCTCAAGGTCAGATTCGTGATTACATGTTTAGTGCGTGGAGTGCCATCCTCGTAGAGAATCATGTTGTTCATTGATTCAGGCCCCGGCACCTTTCCTTCTGCTATCCACTGCGCGTTCGCAAAAAGTCGTGCGAACGTTTTTAAGTCTCCTGAATCTATTGCGGTGCAGTATAAGTTCATAAGGTCTGTAATTTCCTTTTCTGCGCTCACTATTGTCTTTCCTCTCGAAAATATCATTACGCCACAGGTGCATGCTTCTCCTTCCATCCCCCCCGTGGGCATGTCGCAAAGCAATGCATTGGGCATGAATGGTCTGAACATTGATCGCGATCTGCTGGTTGTGTCCGCACGCAATTTTCAGATTTGGTAAGGTGGCTACACCCATCGAAACTTCACAGTGGAATCCTGTGCTTTTGCAAGGATAAACGCCTTCAACCTGAATTACCTGCTTTAGTTTAGAAGGATGCGCTTTCACCTCGTTTCCGTATAACTGATTTTTTTGCATCACCAGATTTTTTGGTGCAATCTGAATCGTACAAAAACATATACGGGTGGATAGTGATTAGAAAAATTTTTATTGTGGCAGGACTGTTTCTAGCTGTGTCAGCGAACGCTGTTGAGGTTGATTTTGGAGAGCCTATAGAGGTTGAGCTTACGGTCTCAACGGTAACCATGAATGACAATGGGATGGTGGTCACTTACGAAGGCGAAGCAGGGAAATACGGAATGGTGTTCGCGACTCACAATTATATTCCATCTAACGATGATGAAACTCAGGGTAACTTTATCGGCAACGTTCAGGCTATTGACGACAAGGGAATGATTGACAGAGTTTTCACTGCAGGCCTGTGGCGTCGTGATGGCGTTCAACTTAGAGTCTATGGATACGACGACGATCTGGCCCATCGCATAATGTGGGTTGGCGATGTTGACCTGAAGTCAAAAGTCTTTAGAGCGAAAGTTTGGGAACTTGACTGATAGGGTAAAAAAATAGCGCTCGAGCGCGAGACTACTTGGTAAAAAAAGACAACGTCCTAGATCCTATCATCGGGGGAAAATACGAGTCAGCGAAGGACAGCAATGGAATCAGGCGGCGCTGCGGCAGTAGCAGGATGAGCCGACTTTGACGTCGGCCCTGGCAATGACCCGATCGAGCTGTCGTTTGATGTGGACGACCTCGGCGGTTTCTCCGCGCCGTGTCAGGCATTCATGCAGGCCGTGCAGCGACCAGACGTTGCCGGGATGCTGGCAGGGGCGGGGCAGCGAGTCGTTCAGGCCCAGATCGGCGCGATAGATCTCCTCAGCCTCATCGTATCGTTCCTGGTCCATCAGCAGAGCAGCGAGGGCGTGCCGCGGTGGCTGCATCCAGCCCCAGGGTTCATCGTAGAGCAGATGATCGGAAAGATAAGTCGCCTGGCGCAGGTGATCTAAGCCTTTTCCGACCTCACCGGCTTTGTAATGCAGTTCACCCTGAGCCATCTCGGCGGCAATTTTCAGGACCTCCAGGGCAGGGTTGTTAAACATGAACCGGGTCTTCGGCACTGCGGCGTTGGCCTCAAAGAAAAGTGCGAGTTCATTGCTGGCTTCCTCCTGCCTGCCGAGATTGGCGAGTGCTACCACGCGAGTGTAGCGCTGCAATGCGGTGGTGAAGCAGAACAATTCTCGGTCTTCCTGGAAAGGTTCATCGACAATCTCCTGCCACATGCCGAATCTGACCATTACGTGCAGGCGCATGCCCCAGAAGGCTTCGAACAGATCCGGCAGGAACGCGACGACGGGTTCCGGCAGCAGCTCCTGCCGCAACGCATTGGCCGCATTTAGAGCAGTCTCTTTCTGTGCCAGGAACATGGCGCCATAGGCCTCAAAATGGACATTGTGGATGCGGTAAACCGTGTAGAAATTGTTCGGACCCCTCAATGCCGTGAACCCGCGATCGACGATGGCCGCCTGGTGATTTCTTGAAATAACGTTGGAGTACTCGCCACAGAGCACATCAATGTGCGTGGCCATATGGACGAGATGGCCGGAGTCGGGTACCAGCGTGGCGAGGTGATCGCCATGGCTGAGTGCCAGTTCAGGGAAGGGGGACATCTCCATCAAGTGCACGTACATGTGCAATAGTCCTGGATGCTGCCAGGCGGCGGGTATCGTAGTGAACGCCTGTTCCAGCACTTGCCTCGCTTCAACCGTAGACGCGCCCTCTGCTGGCACCCTGTTTTCGAGATCCCACAGTTGCCAGGGAGTTCGCCCCATCAGCGCTTCAGCAAAGAGGCTGGCGATATCAAGGTCTTCCTGATGGGCTTTGTAGATGGGCCGCATGGCTGCAACAAACGCGTCGTTGTAGGGTGCGAATTCCTCGGTCTCAGGGTCGCTCGGGAAGCGTGCGATCAGTGCCTCCAGCAGGGCCTTTTCGACTTCACTGCTCGCGTGAGTGAGGCCATCGGTGATGGCTTTGTGGGCGGTATTCAGGCAATGCATCCGCTCAGGCGGCTGAAACATCTCCCAGATCTTGTTGTAGTTCGGTCCGATGGCGAAGGCGATGCCCCATTGGGCCATGGCGCATTCAGGGTCTTCGTTCAGCGCCTGCTCGAAGCAGTAGATGGCTTCCTCATGGTTGAAGCCGAAGATCCAGTTCAGGCCGCGGTTGAACCAGGTCTGGGCTGCGGGCGAGGTCGTTTGTATCTCGCGGCGCCAGTTGCCAAGATTGAAGTACGTGTCTGTCTCGGGCATCGCGAATTCATCCCTGATTGATTGGGTGAAAATGTAACACTGTTGGCCCTGCTGCCCAACCGACGTCATTGGCGGAAACGTGAGATGATGCTGGTCAAACACAAAGCAGGAACCAATATGGAATATGCAATCGCCTTCGCATCAGAAGTCGACTCCTGGCGATGGGCTAAACGTGCAGAAGAACTCGGCTTTAGTGCGGCGTGGTTTTACGACACGCAGCTTCTCAATCCGGATGTTTTCGTTTGCATGGCGTTGGCCGCGCATGAGACCTCAAGGATCCGCTTGGGCACTGGGGTCCTGGTTCCCAGCAACCGGATTGAACCTGTTGCGGCTAACGCTTTTGCCTCGCTGAACAAACTTGCACCGGGCCGGATCGACTTTGGTATCGGCACCGGGTTCACCGCTCGCCGCACGATGGGCCTGGGGGCGGTGACACTGAAGTCGATGGGTACCTACATTGAGCGGGTGCAGCAGTTGCTGAAAGGCGAAATTATCGAGTGGGATTTCGAGGGTCAGGATCGAAAGATCGGCTTCCTGAATCCGGACCTGGGTCTTATCAATGTGGAAGACGAGGTGCCGCTCTGGGTCTCTGCCTTCGGGCCCAAGTCAAAACAGCTGGTTGCCGAGCTTGAGGCGGGCTGGCTGAACTTTGGTGCAATGGGTACCGAAGAATCTCTGAAGGAGATGCAGGGCGCCTGGACAGCTGCTGGCCGTGATGCGGCTGCACTGAAGTCGAACCTGTTCTTCCTGGGTGCGGTGTTAACGGGTGATGAGGAAACCGATGAGGCACGATTGATGGCCCAGGCAGGGCCGGGCACCGCTGTCATGTTCCATAACTTCGCTGATGAAGTTGGGCCCATGGGCGGCGCTAATCTGCCGCAGGGGCCGTTGTCGAATCTCATCGCGGATTACATGACCAAGCACGATTCGTTTGAACCAGCCGATGCCAAATACCTGCACAATCACCGCGGTCACCTGATGTTTGTTCGACCTGAAGAAACGCACATCACACCGGAACTTGTGAAGTCGACCAGCATGAGCGGTACCCGCGACGAACTCATTGAAAGGCTGCGAGCCATCAAGGACCAGGGGTACAGCCAGGTGACGGTTCAGCTGGTGCATGGCCATGAGTCGGCCCTTGAGGACTGGGCCAGTGTGTTTGAGGCGGTTTGAAGAATGCTGAAGTTTGGCGCCCTGGGCGCGGCTCGGATCACCCCTGAGGCTTTAATCGACCCATGTCGTGAAACCGGCGCAGCAAGTGTGGTTGCGGTCGCGGCGCGTGACCGGGCGCGCGCAGAAGCTTTCGCCAAAACCCATGGCATCGCAAAAGTTTATGAAAGCTACGAGGACGTCATCGCCGACCCCGAGATCGATGCGATCTACAATCCACTGCCCATCAGTGCCCACTGCGAGTGGACGATCAAGGCGCTGGCAGCGGGTAAGCCTGTACTCTGTGAGAAGTCTTTTGCCAGCAATACAGCCGAAGCGCAGCTGATGCATGAGAAAGCGGAGGCAACCGGTCTTGTGCTCATGGATGCTTTCCACTACCGCTATCACCCCGTCTTTGCTCGTGCGATCGAGATCTATCAGAGTGGCGTGCTCGGCGACAACATCGATATTGATGCTGTGTTTCAGGTTGCGATCACGGATGAAAACGATATTCGCATGCGGTACGACACAGCTGGTGGTGTCACGATGGATATCGGCTGTTATCCCTTGTCCTGGGTGCGTCACCTGACCGGAATGGAACCGACAGCCGTTGAAGCAGAAGCTGTGGTTGGATCGCCCGATGTCGACGTTGCGCTGCGATCACGCCTGGTTTTTGACAATGGTGTCACTGCGACTACCAGCGGTGATATGCAAGCAGGTGTTGAAACGAAGGCGCTGCTGCGGGTGACAGGTGATACGGGCGAGATGATCGTGACCAATCCCATTGCACCGCAGTACGGCCATAACATCCGTGTGACCGTGAATGGCATGAGTACCGATGAGACGCTGGATCGCAGAGCGACTTACAGCTATCAGCTGGATGCCTTTATTGCTGCCGTCAGGGAAGGGGCTTCAATCGCGACCGACAGTGCCGATGCGGTGAAGCAGATGGCGTTGATTGATCGCTGCTACGAGGCTGCGGGGCTTCCTCTTCGAGGTATGCCTTGAACTACCGCTGATCGAAGTTAATGTAGAGCTCCGGCAGGTTGTGCAGAATCATCGAGGGTTCAGCGCGTGGCTCGCCGTGACCTTCTGCCAGGCGGATGTTTTCCATGCGGTCCAGCAGGGCGGGAAAGCCCAGGTTCAGTTCCTGGCGGGCGAGCGGGGCGCCGATACAGTGATGCACACCGGACCCAAACGCCATCTGCATGCCGGCTTTCTTGCGCTCGATATCGACTTTTCCAGGGTTCTCGAACTGCTTCTCATCCATATTGGCGGCGCCGTAGCGCAGCATGACGAAAGCACCCGCGGGGATATCGATGCCTGCAAGGGTGGTGTCTTTGGTTACCACGCGAGGCAGCCCCTGAACCGGTGCACGGATGCGCAGGGTCTCTTCGACAAAGACGCGCATTCCCTCAGGATTGCCGCGGAGCTGGTCCTGCAGTTCAGGGTTGCGACATAAGAGCAGCATGCCCCAGCCGAAGGCACTGGTGGTGGTCTCATGACCAGCAACCAGAAACTGTTGCAGGATCGACAGAATCTCGCCGTGAGTCAGGTGCCGGTCCTCCTCTTCGAGTTTGCTGTTGGAGAGGATGGTGATCATGTCCTGGCGTGGATCCTGGCGGCGTGCCTCGACGAGACCCACCAGTAGGTTTTGCAGATCAATAGCGACCTGAGCCCGGCGCAGCATTTCTTCCTCGGGCAGGACAGTCATGCGCAGGCCCGCTGCAGCACAAGTTGCTGCGTCGTCGAAGAATTCGCGATCCTCTTCCGGAATACCAAGACGCACGGAGATAATCTCCAGCGGTACGGGGAAGGCAAATCCCCGCATGTAGTCACCGCCAGACTGTGACTCGAATGCGTCAGCATGCCGATCAATCACTTCCTGCACGGCATCCTGGCTTCGCTTGATCTCGCTGCCGGTAAAGAGCTGGCTCACGAGGGAGCGGTATTTGGTGTGATCCGGTTCATCCAGGGTCAGCATAGTCGGTGGTGTCGGGATCATCTGCCGCTCGAACTCGATCAGCTGGTTGCGGGTCTCTTCCGGCAGATTGGCGAGCCCGGCTTCCCGGGAAAACGCCATGAATTCATCAAACTTGCTGGAGTAGGTCTCGGTATCGCGGATCACTTCGCGCAGGTGTTCATAACTCGTGACGTAGTACATGTTCATCTCAGGGATGTGATACACCGGCGCCTCATCTCTTAGCGTCTTATACATGGGGTAGGGCTCGATCAGGTTCTCAACATCGAACACGGGAAATGAGGCGGTATCAGCCATGAGTGTCTCCGGTTATCCTGCAGGATTGCACGGCCTCCAAAATTAGACTGCACTACAGTTTTATGCAAGGGTTGTGTTCCCTGGGCGAGGGACTTCACGTGACTATGCTGACTCTGCTCAGAGGTGGTTGACAGCTAACAATGGAACATGTTCCATTTATTAAAAACTCAGTTAACGAGAGGGAGACCCGTCATGGCTGCACAGCCACAGGACGTCCGTACCATGGACGGCGCATTTGAGGCGCTACTGGAAGCAGATACTAACCCCGAGCACATCAGCGATGCCCTGCGTCGCAACGCGCCCATGCCACCCGGTCCGACGCTGGTGCCGGTTGCGCGTTATACCGATCGTCGCTATCACGAACTGGAGAAGGAAAAACTCTGGAAAAAGAGCTGGCAGGTCGCCTGCCACGAAGATGATCTGCCGAATGTGGGCGACGTGGTCCCCTATGACATCGCTGATATGTCTTTCATTGTCGTTCGTGTTGCAGAAGACGAGTACAAGGCTTACTACAATGCCTGTCTGCATCGCGGCCGCAAGCTCAGGGAAGAACGAGCCAGAAAACTCGATGAGCTGCGCTGCCCGTTTCACGGCTGGGCCTGGAACCTTGACGGCACATTGAAGCAGATTCCCTGCGCCTACGATTACAACGGCCTGAATCGCGATGATGAGGCGCTGCCTGAGGTCAAGCTGGGCCGATTCGGCCGATTCATTTTTATCAACCCGGATCCGGACAGTATTTCACTCGAAGAACACCTCGGCGACCTGGCCACTAACTTTGAACTCTGGCCTTACGAGAAGCGCTACAAATCAGCTCACGTCTCGAAAGTCATCCGGGCCAACTGGAAAGTGGTGCAGGAGGCTTTCATGGAGTCCTACCATGTGCTCATGACCCACCCGCAAATCCTGACTGGTGGTGCCAATGACCTCTGTACGAAGTACGATGCTTTCGGCCAGTACTCCCGGGCCATACGCTGTGGAGCGCTGGAAAGCCCTGGTATGCCGAGCTGGGAACCGGTCGAGGTCGATGGGATTTGCCAGCTGCAGCATCCGCTCAATGGCTGGCTTTACGAAGATCTCGGCAATGAGGAAGTGCAGGTCACGACGCCCAAGGGCAAAACGGGTCGGTTTACGGTGGAAGGCAAGTGGCTGGAAGGTGAACTGACCGATGCTAACCCGCATCTCTGTAACTGGGTCAGCGGTAAGCAGTTGAGTGGTGCGTCCATGGCATCGGATCCCAGGACCCGCAACCGCGCGAGGGCGACGGCAGCGGCTACCGGCAGTTCCCGGGCGCAGAATGCACAGCTGCAGCGCGACATGCTGGAGCACTATATACCCTCCGTCGCCTCGAAGATTCCTGATATTGAGCTCACATCCTCAATCTTCTTCACGGTTTTCCCTAACTGGCATCCCTGGGGATCGTTCAACCAGATCAACTATCGGTTCAGGCCGAATGGTGACAATCACGAGGAATGCATCATGGAGTGCATGTTCCTGGCCCCGATCCCGGAGGACGGTGACTATACACCGGTCTCAGAAGTGCATGCGCTCGCTGCGGATGATGATTACACCGAAGCTGCTGAACTTGGCATGCTGACCAAGGTCTTCAATCAGGATGTACGCAACCTGGAACACGTTTATTCAGGTATGAAGGCAACCGCGCGCGAGCACATTCGCTTTGCCGATTACAACGAGCTGAAACTGCGGCACTGGCATGAGCTCTACGAGCAACTGATTGACGACGTCGAGGATTAAAGATGGAGATCAAGGGAAAGAACACACTGGTCACAGGTGCCGGGCAGGGCATTGGTGAAGCCTGCGCGATGATGTTGTCTGCCAATGGTGCCGCTAAAGTCGTGCTCGCTGATATTAATGAGGCGAATCTCAATCAGGTTGCCGAGGCTGTGCGAGCGACGGGCGCAGAGGCAATCATCAGGGTCTGTGACGTCTCGAAGCCGGAGAACGTCATCCAGCTCTTCGAAGAGGCAGAAGCAGAAACCGGTGGGCTCGATATCGTGCACAACAACGCTGGCATCATGACCGGCGAGCCGGACTTCCCCGATACGGTTATGGAAAAGATGATCGCTGTCATCAACATCAACCTGATTGCCATGATGGTTGGCACCCGCAAAGCCATTGAGCAGATGCGAGCCCGCAATGCGCCCGGTGTGATCATCAATACTGCCTCGGTCGCCGCATTTGGCCCGATGCCGGCAGACCCGGCTTACTCCACGTCGAAGGCAGGTATCCTGAACTTCACCCAGTCATGTCAGCCCCTGCATGAACGCTTCAACATTCGTGTAATGGCGGTTTGCCCGGGGGTCGTGGATACCGCGATCGTGCCCCATGACGCCGAATGGCTGCAGCCATCGCTGGCTGCCATCAAGATCATGCAACCTGGTGACATTGCCAATGCGGTGAAAGGCATTATCGAAGACGACACGCTGGCCGGCGACCAGGTCACTGTCCAGAACGAACCAGCGGAGGCGTAAATCATGTCTTACGCTCCGGAAAACACGCCCCACGGCAAAGATCCGACAGATGATCTGTGGCAGGCAATTTATTCACAGCGCGCGATTCGTTACTGGCAGGATAAGCCTGTGCCCCGAGCGCTGCTCGAGCGAGTCATCGAAGCCGGCTCGAAGGCGCCGAGTGGTTCTAATATGCAGCCCTGGGTTTTCATGGTGATTGATGATGAAGAAAAGCGGTCGGTTGTTTCAGCCGCAATGCGCGCATTCTTTGAGGGCGGTCCGGTCAAGCAGATCGTCGAGGCAGGTGAGAACTCCGCCGATAAGACAGAGCGTTTGATGTTGAAAGGCGCTCGCGCCTTTTTCTCCAAGCTGGAGAAAGCACCGGCAATCATCGTGCCCTGTCTCTACAACCTGGCATCGCCGACACAGGACCCGGCCGCACTCCTGGCAGGCAGTTCCATATATATGGCGGTGCAGAACATCATGCTAGCAGCCCGGGGGCTAGGTCTGGGTACGGTGATGACCACCGCTCATGTCATGGTGGAACCTGTACTGCGTGAGCAGTTGGGTATGCCGGATGATGCGTACCCGGTGGCCTTCATTCCGATCGGGTACCCGGACGCGAACTTTGGGCCAACCACGCGGAAGCCGCTGAACGAGATTCTCTGTTTCAACGAATGGAGTGTGTCATGACCACAACAAACCGACGCTGGCTGGTCAACGGCGATCCGCGCGGCAGGGCGCTGGCCCTGTCTGACTGGATCGTGGACGAAGAGCCGCTCAAACCGCTGACAGAAGGCCAGGTCCGGGTGAAGACCGAAATTCTTGCCTATCAGCCCGCCATGAAAGGTCAGATGGAAGTCATCCCCGGTTACTCCAGCGGCAGCCCTGTTGGCACTGTCATGGCATCGCCGGGTGTCGGTGAGGTGGTGGAATCTACCGCGCCGCAAATCGAAGTCGGCAGCAAGGTCGTCGCTAATGTCGGGTGGCAGGAATATGGAACAGTGACAGCTAAACAAGTTCAGGTCGTCCCTGATGATGATCTGTTGTCAGCTCGACTCGGTATCCTTGGTGCGTCTGGGCTGACGGCTTATTTCGGGCTGCTCAAGATAGGCCAGCCGGAAGCCGGGGACACTGTTGTGGTTTCTGGTGCTGCGGGTGCTGTGGGTTCACTCACAGGGCAGATCGCGAAACTGTCCGGCTGCCGTGTCATTGGCACCGCCGGCGGTCAGCAGAAGTGTGACTGGCTGGTGAATGAACTGGGCTACGATGCCGCGATCGACTACAAGAATGAGAACGTTAAGGCGCGGCTGAAAGAGCTTTGCTTCGGTGGGGTCAACGTGTTCTTCGATAACGTTGGTGGACCGGTGCTGAATGACGTGCTCGCGCGTATTGCGAATGGCGCGCGCATCGTTATCTGTGGCGGTATCTCACGCTATGAACAGGAAAGTTTGCCGGCCGGTCCCGCAAATTACTTCAACGTCGTGTTCCGCCAGGCGAAGATCGAAGGATTCCTGTTGTCTGGCTATGAGCGGGAATACCCCATCGCGATTGATCGGATCACCAGTTGGATTCGCGAGGGTAAGGTCACTTACCGGGAAGATATCCAGCAAGGTTTCGATAACATTCCCGCAACGCTGCTGCGTCTCTTTACGGGTGAAAACTTCGGCAAGCAGTTGCTCAAGCTTTAGCCGAAAACTGAAGGCCTTACTTAAAAGCTGAGGGCTCTAATTGAATTGCTCAAGCTTTAGCCGAAAACTGAAGGCCTTACTTAAAAGCTGAGGGCTCTAATTGAAAGCTGAGGGCTCAAATGGATAGCTGAGGGCTCTAACCCACGGCTGCAGCCTCGCGCTGGCTGCGGCGCTGCAGCCAGGCGGCGCCGGTGATCATGGTCATTGTCACAAAGGTGAGCAGGCTGAGGCCGTGGGAGAATCCAGCGGCTTCCGAATAGAGCAGCCCCAGCAGCAGCGGGCCGAGCATGCCGCCAACCTCGGCAGCTGAGAAGAAGATACCGCTGGCAACACCGGCGTATTTTTCGCCGATTTCCGGCAGTTCCACCAAGGTCAGGATCAATACTGTCATCAGGCTGGCGCGTGCTAGTCCCTGCAGGATGAGGCCCGACAGCAACACGGGTTCCTGATCGAAACGCAAAAGAAAGCTCGAAAGACACGCAGCCACACTGAGTACGATCAGGATGTAGAAGCGTCGTTCCGGGGTGGCGAGTCGCGGAATAGTCAGCGATCCAATCAAACCCATGACAGTGGGAATAGCGGCCCAGTAGCCGGCCTGAACGGCCGTCATGCTGTGCGACTGCAGCAGTTCAGGCAGCCAGTTGTTCAAGCCGTGATTGAACAGAAAGACGCTGATGCTCATGGCCAGCACCACCAGCACAGTGGGTTTGGTCAGGAGACTGCCGATGACGCTCAGCTGGGATTGACCGGTACCGGCAGCATCTTCAGTGACGGGTTTGGCTCCCAGCCCGGCGATAAAGAACCAGCTGATCGCAGCCACAGCAGCAATACCAGACCATAGCAGCATGACACTGCGCCAGGACCCGTCGAGCATCGGCAGCAGGAAGGCATTCGTCGCTGTCAGTGAAACGATGCCGCCGATCGCAGGGCCTGTCATGTAAACCCCCATGGCAAAGCCGCGGGAGGATCCCTCAAACAGGGCTACCACCACTTTTGGCGCCCCGGCTGAAATGATCGGCCCGCCGAAACCAAACAGCGCAACGGCCATCATCATGGTCGCGGTATCGACGGCGAGTGAACGGGCGAGGGCAGAGGCTGCGATCAGAAGGCCACCGATCACAAGCGCGGGCCGGGTACCGATCTTGTCGAGTAACATTCCTGCGGGAATCGCAGCGCCAATATAGATCAGCTGCCAGGTACCCATGATCAGCCCCATTTCGGTATGGCTCATCGAAAGGTCGTTGATCACCATCGAAACCACAGGCGCGAAGCTGGTGACGACCAGACCGAATGAGCCGTACAGGAACCAGACGCCAAACAGTCTGAGCCAGCGGTAGTCAGGCATGGGGAACAATATCGTGATAGCGGAGAGTGATTGTAACGCGTTGCAGATTATTTAAACTGACCGAAAAAACTCGCGTTTACCATGAAAGGCATTACACCCAGACAGCAGGATCGACGCGATCGCATTCTTGAATGCACTCGCCAGCAGGTGGCTCGTCTCGGTTACGACGGCGTTAACATGCGTGAGCTTGCTGTTGAAGCGGATGTATCGACAGCCACGCTTTACAACCTGTTCAACAGTAAAGACGAGCTGATTCTCGCTGCTTCAGAGGCGCTGCTGGCGGGCATCGCCCAAAAGGTTGAGGGGCGCGGTCTGCAGCGCCTGATTCACCAGTTGGAGGCCACCGCCGACGTCATTATCAGCAACCCGAACTATGCAGATGCCATGGGACGGATGTTGTTCGCGGCAGAAGCATCAGCACCGGTGGTAAAAATGTTGATGGATGACAGCCGGCGTGTTTACGAGGCATTACTTCAGCAGATGGAGGCAGAGGGCGAGCTTATTGATATCGTTGATATCGATAAGCTGGCGCGCAACCTGGCCGGTGCGATCTGGTCCGTGAATCTGCTCTGGATGAAAGGGTTTATTGCCCTGCATGATTTCAGGCAGGAGTACGTCGGAATGCTGATTTCATACCTGCTGCCCTGGTTGACCGAGGACGTCAAAGCGAACTACCTCAAGCGCTCGGGACTCATTCGCTAGATGACGCCGTCGTGCTTCAGGCTTGCCAGTTCATCATCTGAAATTCCCGACAGTTCCTGCAGCACCTGGTCAGTGCTTTCACCCAGTCCCTGTACCGGCGCAATGGCAGGGGGGTCGATATCGGCAAACCGGATGGGTGTCTGGAACAATGAGATTTCCCCCAGGGTCTGATGCTGCACTTTTTTGAGGGAGCCCCTGGCCAGCATGTGTGGATCCTGCAGGGTTTCGGGAATGGTCTTAACGGGCGCACAGATCACGCCATTTTCCTGACAGATATCGGTGATGGCCTGGCGGGTATGCGTCCGCGTCCATTCATTAACGGTTTCGTCGACAAGATCAATGTTGGCGCTGCGCGACTTCATGTCAGCGAAACGTTCATCGTCGATCAGGTCCGGTCGCTCCATAGCCTGGCACATCTTGCGCCAGTGTCCCTCGCGGATACAGATGAGTGCGATATGGCCGTCGCTGGCTTCATAAACATTGTAGGGTGCCAACGCCTTTGCCGGATGCCGACTGCCGGCGCGGGGCAGTGGTTCACCGACGTGATAATACGAGCCGATGACGGTCGACAGGGTGGGGAAAACGCAGTCTTGCATCGAGATATCGACCGTTGCACCCTCACCGGTGCGCTCCCGCGAAAACAACGCCGTAACAATGCCGCTGTAGAGGTGGGTGCCGGCGATAAAGTCGGCAAAGGCGGCTGGTGTTTTCAGTGGTGGTCCGTTCTCCTCACCGGTCACACTCATCGTGCCCGACATGGCCTGCAGGGTGATATCCATGCCGAGGTATTGCTTGTAGGGACCCTCGGAGGCGCCGTAACCCGTGCTCATGGCATATACCAGGCGCGGGTTGATAGCACGCAGGTCGTTGGGCCCCAGTCCGAACTTCTCCATGGTACCCGGCGCAAAGTTCTGCACGACCACATCAACGTTGCAGACCAGCTTTCTGACGAGGTCTCGGGCCTCCTCACGCTTTAAGTTGAGCGTGATGCATTCCTTGTTGGTGTTGAGGTTGGTAAACGGATAGACGGACGGTGCAGAATCGCCGCGGGCCCGCAGTGTCTCGCCAACCAGTGACTCAACCTTGATAACGCGGGCACCGGCCTGTGCCAGCAGGAAGCCGCAATAAGGCCCGTTGTAAACCTGGCCAAAATCCAGGACTGTAATACCGCGAAGAGGTTGATCATGCATAGGAGATGGGATTGCCATTAGGGATGGGAGCGGCGGACCTTACTTTTCTCACCTTTGTGAGAAAAGAAATCGGTTACGGCGACGATGTGTCGAACCAGATCGCCCCCAATCAGGTGATGTCTCAACCAGTTTGGGGGCGTTTGGGTCAGGTTTGCATTGACTTTAGTTCAACGAACTCGGTGAGACCGTGAGGGCCAAGCTCGCGACCGTTGCCTGACTGCTTGTAGCCGCCAAACGGAGCTGCGACGTTGAACGAACCGCCGTTGATTGAGACCTGACCGGTGCGGATTTGCCGGGCTACGCGCTTGGCGCGTTCGTCATCACCTGACCAAACAGCGCCTGACAGACCAAAGATGCTGTCGTTTGCGATCTCAATGGCTTCTTCTTCAGTGTCATAGGGAATGATGGCAAGCACCGGCCCGAAGATCTCTTCCTGGGCGATGGCCATATCATTGCGAACGTCCGAGAAAACAGTGGGTTGGACAAAATAGCCTGTATTGCGGCCCTCAGGCGGTGTCGTGCCACCTGTTACCAGCGTCGCGCCTTCGTCGATACCCTTCTGGATGTAATCGACAACGGTATCCATTTGAGACTTCGAGGCAACGGGGCCCATCACAGAGCCTTCCTCGAAAGCACCGCCAACCTTGACGGACTGTGCTGCAGCTTTGGCAGCAGCAACCGCAACGTCCTGTTGATCACGCGGCACAATCAGACGGGACAGCGCGGCACAGACCTGACCGCTGTTCATGCAGATGCTGCCACCGGCAGCACCCGCGGCTTTTGCGACATCGGCATCATCCAGGACGACTGAAGCAGACTTGCCGCCCAGTTCGAGGCAGACGCGCTTGACGGTCTGGGCGCCGAGCTGGCCAACTCGCTGACCGGCTTCGGTAGAACCGGTGAGAGACACCATGTCGACGTCAGGGTGAGTACACATGGTTTCACCCACGGTGCGGCCGGGACCTGTCACCAGATTGAAAACGCCTGCAGGGAAGCCGACTTCATCCATCAGCTCGGCGAAGAAGTAAGCGGTGAGCGGGGTGTCGGAACTTGGTTTCAACACCATGGTGCAGCCGGCGGCAAGCGCAGGCATGACTTTGGCGACGATCTGATGCAGCGGGAAGTTCCACGGCGTAATGAAGGCACAAACACCGATCGGTTCCTTGATGACGATGGAATTGCCGAGTTGCTCCTCTTTTTCCATCTCAAAGGGTACGTCGACGTAAGAGCCGACAACGCCAACACCCATACCGCCGTGAACAGCGATACTGGTCTGCAGCGGTGTGCCGAGCTCCAGGGCGCAGAGTTCACCGATCTTCTGCATGTTCTCGGTCACTTTCTCTGAGAGTTTCTTGATCAGCGCTGAGCGTTCAGCAGCGGAGCTCTGCCCCCAGGTCTTGAAGGCTGCCTTGGCAGCTGCGACGGCATCGTTGACGTCGTCGTTGTTTCCACTTGGGACCTCGCCACAGATTTCTTCCGTGGAAGGATCAATGACAGAGAGTTTGTCAGTACCCTTGGGGTTGACCCACTGGCCGTTAATATAAAACTTGTCGTAGGTTTTCATGGTTCCCTCAGTTTCTGTAGTCAACTAAATTTTTTTCAGATCACCAATAAACCACAATCGTTCTGTTGCTGCAATCGCTCACCTCAAGCGGGCTGCGGATGACTCTCAAGTCGCCATAGCGGTGACATCAGGGCTATGGTCAGGGTGGTTAGGGTTGTGCCAGCAGCGCAGCAATACAAGGCGCCTTCCGGTG
>Ga0181575_10001107_pt1 | contig 19533 bp, 19 predicted proteins | sample 101ome_23_FD_145599 | JGI IMG/M metagenome (GOLD analysis project Ga0181575, IMG submission 145599) | Coastal salt marsh microbial communities from the Groves Creek Marsh, Skidaway Island, Georgia - 101411CT metaG (spades assembly) | ecosystem: Environmental > Aquatic > Marine > Intertidal zone... | reverse complement strand
GTTCGTCATGACTCTTGTCTGGCTGGCCCTGGTATTTCCCTTGACCCGGACGTCCGACGAGAGTTAAGACGTCACTGAACAACACCGCGTGGGAGACGCGCTACCCCTATGAACCTCGAAAAAGTCATTTTTGCTTTCTTCATCATCCTCGCACTGACGGTGAATTTCGGTTTTTTTATCGGCGACATCGATAATCCAGCACATCACAACGTCCTCGGTTTGTACGCGGCGATCTTTGTCAATTCGGTAGCGACCATCCTCAAGTTCGGCGACAGATCGCATATTGGCGCGATGCTGCTTGCTGCCAGCCTGGTGGCTATTCTCCACCTCGTTGCCGCTGCTGCGGTTTGGGGATACACCGTGCACGTTGTCGATAGCGGACTGACAGCATCAACTGTGGCCACCATCGTCTCACTCTCTGGCGGCGCAGTTATCGCGAATGTCATTTCGGTTACGTTGGTGGTCATTGAACTCGTGCTGCTGAGACGCTGATAAAGCAGGAAGTCACGAAGAATGGATACGGTCCTGTTTATCGTCCTCCGCCAGATGCGGGTGCCGCTCTTGTTGCTAACGGGCGTCTATGCAATTGCAACCCTGGGGCTGACGCTGATACCCGGCGTCGATGACAAAGGCAATCTCTGGCACATGGACCTGTTCCATGCTTTTTACTTTGTCTCTTTTATGGGTACAACGACCGGGTTTGGAGAAATACCCTATGCCTTCTCTGATGGCCAGCGCATGTGGTCACTCATATTTATCTACATTACCGTAGCGACCTGGGTTTATACCATCGGTTCCCTGATTACACTCCTTACCAGTGACGTGCTGCGCAACGCCATCACGGTTTACTCCTTTGAGCGCCAGGTGAGGAACATGCGCGAGCCGTTTTCACTGGTGTGCGGCCATGGCGACACGGGCAGCAAACTCGTCAAGGCGCTACGCAAGCGCATGCTGCCGGCGACCGTTATAGAAATCCGCCGGGATCGGATTGATGCCCTGATGCTGGATGACAACGAAGGCCATGTCCCAGCTCTTCAGGGTGATGCATCGATACCCGACAACCTCGTGCTGGCGGGGATTAAACATCCTTTGTGCAAGAACATCGTTGCCCTGACTAATGACAACACGGCCAACCTGCGTATCGCGATTACCGCCAAAGTTATGAACCCTGATCTCAAGGTCATCTGTCGGTCCAATGCCATTGAAATTGAGGCCAACATGGCCTCGTTCGGAACGGAACACATTATTGATCCGTTCGAGGCTTTCTCGCGCGACCTGGGTCTGGCGACCTATGCGCCGCACCAGTTTATGCTGAGTCTCTGGCTCCGTGGCGAGTCCGGAGAGCCGCTGCCGGAGGTTGAAGTTGTGCCGGAAGGATATTGGATTATCAATGGATTTGGTCGGTTCGGCCAGGCGATTTACCAAGAGATGGTTAATCATGGTCTCGAAGTGCAGGTCATTGAAGCCAACCCAGAGATTCCGAACCTGCCAGACAACACCATCATCGGTGACTGTACCGGTGAAGAAATACTCCATCAGGCGGGTGTGCACGAGGCTGCGGGCATCATTGCTGGTACCAATGATGACTCGAACAACCTGTCAACGATCGTGACCGCGAAGCAGATGAACCCTGAACTGTTCGTTATCGTCCGCCAGAACGAACATGCCAACCGCAAGCTGTTTAAACAGGCGCCGGCCAACGTTGCAATGGAGCCAAGCGCTGTCATCGCTCGAAAGATCAAGACGATTTTGACGAATCATGCGATTGATGAATTCCTCAGCCTGGCGAGGGCAAGGGATGACAAGTGGGCAAAGTCCCTGTGTGAGCGCATCAGGGCGCTGGGTGAGGGGCGCCTGCCAGAGACCTGGGAAGTCACAATCGGTGACAAGACACCGGCGCTCACTGCCGCCCTCGATGCCGGACAGGAGATACGAATCGGTCATCTCATCCAGGACTATACCGACCGAGAGCATACGCTACCCGTTATTGCCCTGTTTCACAGCAATGAGTTGGGCGCTTTTTGCCAGCCGCCGATACACACACTGCTGGCGCCCGGTGACCGCTTGCTGTTCATCGGGCCATCACCTGCCCACTGGAAGATGAACTGGACCCTGCATAATGAAGCGTCGTTGCACTACGTGCTGACCGGTAAGATTCTGCACCAATCGTGGCTGGGGCGCTGGCTCGATAAATCGTGATGCTTGTCGCAAGTCTCTAGTTAGCCCCCGCCTGCAGCCTGAAAGCCACGGGCCGCTCGCCGGAGGCGATCGCATTCAACAGACTGGCGAGGCGTGCACTCGATTCCAGCAGACGCTGTATCAATACGGGCTTGTTGCGATTGAGGTAGTCCATCCCGAGGCGGTCACCTGATTTGATCAGGCTGCCGTCAACATGGACGTAGCCGTGAGATCGCCCCAGCGTCAGAGACTGATTCATCCAATCAATGACCCAGCCGTCTTTATTCGCAGGTGACTGGGATGCCAGCCACTCGACACTGTCAGGGTAGGCGATCTTCATGGTGTCCATCATCTTGTAGTCCCAGACCGCATGGATATTGGTGTCTTCACCAAGCCAGCTGACCCTGATCTTATTGCCGCCCCAGTCGCTCGCATTACCGACGTGCAATGGCTGGTGCAGATCCCCGATATAGTGGCCGAGGAAACGCAGGGCTGCGGCGCGACGGGTGACATCTCGCTTGCCGCCAGGCTCGCGATAGAGGTAGTTCAGAGACTGCTGCACACCTATAGCGATACAGTTCGTGGCCGCACAGTCTCGGTCGAGATCAATCACTGTGGCGTCATCCGGGACGTTAATAAAGTGATGCTCATAAGTGCTTTTGCGCGTGCTGTACTTGACGTCGTCGGGCCAGACACAGGCGTCCGCGAAGTTGACGACGCCTTCTTTCAACTCACCAGCCTCTGCCAGCAGCTGATCGACCATCGCCGTCGCCGCTGGTGTCAGCTGGGTCTTCGCAACAGCGCAGATCAGGCGATGTCCGTCCCAGCCCCAGGCAGAGGCGTTGGGCTGGTACAACAGGGACAGCACGAGGCTAACAGTTAGAATCAGGCGCAAGGTCTTTCTCCGGAATCGAATAGGTTATTGTACTTATTCTGGTCGCATCGGGGGTATCCGTCCGATAAAGATTTAGCGAGCTAAGCCAGATGGACCTGCTGATCCGCCAGAGATGCAACCGCTGGGCGATGGGTGACAAAGATGCAGCCGTGGGGCTGGTCAAGCACGGCACGCATGACTGCAAGTTCAGTTGCAGCATCAAGGTAGCTTGTACCCTCGTCAAGCAACAGGAAATCTGAACCGCGGTACAGAGCACGCGCCAGCAGCAATCGCTGGCGCTGGCCGGCAGAAAGCCCTGAGTCGATTTCGCTGACCTTTTCCTGGTACCCAAGTGGCAGGCGAAGAATGTCTTCGTGAATCATCGCTGTCCTTGCGCAGTCGGTGACCCGTGCCATGTCGAGCGCGGCTTCATTGAAGGTAATGTTCTGGCTGACGCTGCCCGCAATCAGTCGGTCTTCAGCCATTGCGCTGGAAAACACGGCGCCGGGGCAAACTGATGCTGTCAGGGGTCTGCCGCCGATACTGATTTCGCCCCGGGTCGGACTCAGCTCAGCCAGCAACAGTCGCAGCAGGGTGCTCTTACCAGAACCCGACGGTCCCGTGATCGCAAGTGATTGGCCCGCCTCGACAGTAAAACTGAGTTCATCGATCAGCGCACGGGCCGACTCCGGATAGGCAAATGTGACCTGGTTAAACACAATTGTGCAGCTATCATCCGTCGTTATAGGTTCTCGTGATGGCGTTACCTGCTCAGTTATATCTGACAGACGCTGAGTGTGCAGATACAACATCAAGAAATTCTGCCATTCGTGGAGCAGTGACAGGACTGCCTGAGTGAAATAGTTGGTGTATGACACCATGGCATACAGCATACCGATGGTCAGCGTCGTCGTTAAGATGTCATCCAGCGATACCCAGACGACACCGAGGAGCAGGACGGCAGAGAGCAGGAAGCGAGAAAGCTCGGCGTAGAGTTGATACCTGCTCGCCTTAATGTGGGCGTTGATTGCGATCGTCAGCTGATTCAGCCAGATAGAGGTTCTGCGCACCTCTGCCTCGAAACGTTTGACCTCATGGATGGACTGTATTGTCTCAATAAAATGTGACTGCGCCTCAGCTTCTGCCAGGACCTGTTCATGGCTGAACCGGCGATAGGGCAGGGACAGGAGGTAATTGACCGCAGCTGCCAATCCGACGGCGATCAGCGTAAACAGGGCAGCACCTGGGCTATAGTAGGCGAGCATCAACCAGCAGGTGCTCAGCATCATTAGGTCCAGCAGAATGGTGACTCCGCTTTTGCTGACAAAATCCTGCAGTGGTCGCATTGATCCGAACCGTGATACGACATCACCCACAGAGCGGCGGGCAAAATACCTGGCAGACAGGCTCAGTAACTGGGTGTGTAACCCTGCGGCCATGACATAGCTAAGCTGCTCACCGATGTGAATCACCAACAGCCCACGTAACCACTGGGTCAGTGTGGAAAGCAGATACACGGCACCGAAGCCAAGCACTACTACCACGGCAAACTCGCTGCTACCTGATGCAATGACTTCATCAACAACGACCTGCAGAAAGAAAGGCGAGATCAGAGCGAATATCTGAATGCAGAGACTCAGCAACAGCGTCACGGTCAGTGCTTTGCTGAGTTCGCTCCAGGGGAGGCCTCCCAGCAGACGAAAAGGTGAGTATGATTGCCGGCGGCCACCCCGGCTAAACCGGGTCGTCGGTGTAAATTCGAGCAGGATTCCAGTAAATCGCTCGCTCAGACTTTCTGTCGAAAACAACTGTCTGCCCCTGGCTGGATCGATGACGGCATAAGTCGATCCATTGCACTCTGTCAGCACTATGTAGTGATTGAAGTCGACATGGAGGATGGCAGGTAATTTGACGTCTGGAAAATCAGCAGGTTCGCAGCGAAGCGCCCTGACATCGAGTCCATAGTGCTGTGCTGCCTGAGCTATTTGCTCAAGCGATAATGATCGATATGCCGTGAACTTTTCACGCAGTACTGAAAGGCTGATATACCTGCCGTGCGCTGCCAGAATCATACCCAGACAGGCTAGACCACACTCATAGGTCTCAGCCTGCAGAATGACGGGTGGTGACGGGCGCTTTAACATCAGGCCGCATCCAGGATTCCGCGTAACGGCGCGATCAACCGTGTAATCAGCATTCTGTGACCCAGAGTCACTGAAGACTTGATCGTCATGCCCGGCAGGTAGAGCTGACCAGCGGAATTTGCTGGAGCGTCAGCATCGATGGCGATGCGGGCGACATAAACCCGATTGCCGCCGGGCACTGTGATCGTATGGTCAGAGATCTGCAGCACCTCAGCGGCGAGATATCCATATTGATCTGCGGGATAGGCTTCTATTTCCACGCTCAACCGCTGGCCCTGCGATAGGTGAGCTGCCGCCAGCGGCGGAAGCATGAGCGTTGCTGCCCGCACGTTGTCACCGGTGCTGACATGGATGATCGGTGACCCCGGTGTCAGGGTTGCGCCGGGTGACTCATGGATGCGGGTCACCTTGCCACTGACTGGCGCATAGAGAACCTGCTCTCGCTGCCTGCGCTGATCAATCAGATTTTGTTCCATTTCTACGAGGCGCTGCGCCAGCTGACTGCGCCGACTCATATGGCGAATGGCAAGTTCCGCAAGGTTGTGGTTGCTGGTGTGGTACTGCTGCCGCAGGATCGCGAGCTGGCGCTGCTGGCGGCGCAACCGCTGTCGTTCAGCGACAACCTGACTACTGAGTTGCAGCCAGTGTTGATTGGACAGATAACCCAGGTCTCTGAGGGTGTCGGAACGAATTAGCTGGTTCGCGAGACTGTCTGTCTTGTCCTGTTGCAGGCGCAGTTCCCGCACGGCAATGCGCAACTGCTTGAGCGTGGCCGATAACTGATTTTTGAGTTGTCGACGCTGATTCCGGTAACTTTCCACTGCCAGCTTCTGGTCGGTCTGCAACCTCTCGATATGGATCGACTGAAGAGACAGCAGACGTTGCTCATCAGGGTCGTGCTGCTGCTTAACGAGTCGTCCGAGGACCTGTCCCGCCTCAATCGGGTCGCCCTCCCGAACCTTAACCTCAACCAGGTCACCCAGTTGTTTCGCAATGACTTCCCGGGTCTGGCTTTCATCCAGCGTGCCCACGACCGTGACAGTGCGCGCGTAATCTGACTGGCCGACGAACGCGGCCAGAACGAAAACCCCGACCAGCCATACCAGTGCGGTGGTAATAACCTGTCGTGGAATACCGATGCGAGGTACACCGAGGTGGCTGCGGCTCAGTGCGTCTACCGCCGCTTGCCGAAATAGTTGCTCATGCATCAGTCAGCTGCCCTTGAATTAGGGCTAGTATTGGACCCGCCCATGATGAATACGAGCGGTGGCAGCGCGATTCGATGTAAGCGATCAGCTTATCGGCTGCGAGGAATTAGCGGCGGGATAAGTTTTGCGATTCCAGGTAAAGCCAATCAGCCCCATGGCCAGATTGGAGACAGCAGCAGCAGCGAAGATGCCTGCTGCACCAAAGAAATACTTCCCCAGAAACGCCAATGGTATGTAGAGGATGAACATCCGAATCACTGACATCAATGTTGATGTCACGGGTTTGCCCAGTGAGTTGAAGATGGCGCTCGCCATCATCAGGACGCCCCAGCAGCCGTAGCTGATCGGCACCAGCATCAAGTAAAGCCCCGTTATCTCGGTGACTTCCGGGTTATCATCAAACAGGCCGGCTATCGGTGCGCGCAGCAGATAAAGCAGCACGGCGACGATAAGTCCCCAGCCAAGGGAATATTTGAATGAGATCAGCATAGCCTCATTCGCCCGATCATAACGTTCGGCGCCCCAGTTCTGGCCAACGAAAGGGCCGATACTGGCAGACAGAGCAAAAAGGGGAATGACAAACATGCTTTCAATCCTGGATGCAATCCCGAAACCAGCGACAGTTTCCTGGCTGAAGCTGGCCAACAGGCTAACGACGACAGCGGTAGAGATGGGTCCGATCAGGTTGGTGGCCGTCGCTGGAATGCTGACGACCAGAATACGTCGCCAGGAAGACCAGACGTCCTGCAGGCTGAGGCTGGTATAGCTCAACAAATGTTCCCGGTAATGCAGTATCCACATCGTGACAACCAGCAGCGCGAGACGTGCGATCAGATTAGACCAGGCCGCCCCCTGCAGACCGAGTTCAGGAAAACCAAGCCAGCCGAAAATCAGAAAAGGACCAAGCACCATCTGCAGAACAGCACCAGACACCATAATCGTGCCGGAGATACTCGCATCGCCGGTTGCCCGCAATGCATTAGCGCCAATCGAAGGAATCGCCATCATCACCATGGCGATGTAGTAGACGGACATATAGTCGACAATCAGCGGCAGCGTGGTCTCGTCAGCGCCAAGCGCTGTAAACAGCGGTTCAATCGTAAACCAGCCGATTACCGCTACCACCGACATGATGAGTGCGACCAGTGAGATACCATCGCTTGTAAGGCGCTGAACCTGAGCCTGGTCGCCGCTGCCAACCGTCCGCGCCAGCACCGATGAAAGGCCGATAGATGTGCCCAGCGAAAGCGACATCAGGGCGCCCGTGACCGGAAAAGTAAAACTGTAAGCGGCAAGTTCGGCTGTACCGACCTTAGCCAGAAAAAACGCCTCGACCAGACCGGCCCCGAGATTGGCGGTAATGCCCAGGATCATTGGTGTCGTCAGGCGGAGCAGGCCATATCCGACCGGGCCCTGGACCAGCCGAGCCTGTTTTGCCCCAGACGCTGTCATCCGGTAAAGCTGACGTTCTGCTGCTGCACCTGGCCAATTTCACTGATATCGAAGGGCGTCAACTGGTAAACATAGTAGTTCAACCAGTTGTTAAACAGCAGGTTGCCGTGACTCTTCCAGGTTACGATCGGTTCAGCTGACGCATCATCATTCGGGAAATAGTTCTCCGGGATGTCCGGGCTGATCCCGGCGGCAAGGTCCCGCTCATACTCATCTTTCAGGCAGTTAGGCTCGTACTCGGAGTGTCCGGTCACGAACAGGTGCCTGCCGTCACGGCTGGTCCAAATATAAGGCCCGGCGATCTCAGAATCAGCCACAATCTGGATATCCCGTAACTGACCGAGTTCTTCGATAGGCACCTCCGCATAGCGCGAGTGGGGTGCATCAAACCGATCGTCAAACCCTCGCACAATTGGCGACAGCGGGCTGACCAGGCGGTGAGGGTAAACGCCACTGATTTTCTTCGACAGCACTCGCTTCTGTACGCCATACAAGTGATACATGGCTGCCTGTACCGCCCAGCAGAGGAACATGACCGAAGTCACGTTGCTGAGCGTCCAGTCCATGATCTCAACCATGTCAGACCAGAACGTAACTTCATCGAAAGGTACCTGGCCAAGGGGTGCTCCCGTGATGATCATGCCGTCGTACTTATGATCCTTGACGTCATCAAAACTCTTATAGAAGTTTTCCATGTGATGGATCGGGGTATGTTTCGACGGTCTGTCGTTAATCCTAAGCAGTTCAACATCGACCTGCAGCGGTGAGTTCGACAACATCCGCAACAAGTGAATCTCGGTTTCGATTTTCTTCGGCATCAGGTTCAGCAACAGCACGCGGATAGGGCGAATATCCTGGAGGCTGGCAGTGCTGTTGGCCATGCAGAAGATATTCTCCTTCTGCAGGACATCAAAAGCGGGTAAATCGTCAGGAATGTTCAGGGGCAATATTTTTCTCCATCGCGACTCATTCAGCAAAAAAAAACCTACTCCGCTTGCCGCTAAAGTAGGTTTGCCTCTTTTAGCAGTATTTTTAAAGCGCCCGCAAGCTGATACAAATCGGCGCTAACGAAGATCTTAACGTCATTCGTGGCAGTAGTGAAGAACGCCCGTCAGGGCCAATCCGCGTTGCCATAGGATTCCTGCAGGCGCCGCATGCCACCGATCCAGCGATCGTAGTCACCCGTTTTGCGTTGCATGTAGGTCAATACCTCTGGGTGCGGCAGCACCAGGAATCGCTCTTCTTTCAGAGTTTCCACCACAGAGTCACACAGGACTTCCGGTTCCATCATACCGTCAATACTGGCAACTCCGTCGGGGTTATCCGCAGTCATTGCAGTCCGTACCGCCTGCGGGCAGAGACAGGAGACATTGATACCCCTTGCACCGTAGGTGATGGCGAGCCATTCAGCGAAAGCGACCGCGGCGTGCTTGGTCACGGCGTAGGGTGCAGAGCCAATCTGGGTTAGCAGCCCAGCCGCTGAGGCGGTGTTCAGCAGGTAACCGTCACCCCGCTCTACCATGGCCGGGAGTGCGGCGCGGGCGGCATAGATATGCGCCATGACGTTAATTTCCCAGATGCGTTGCCAGTCCTCGTTGGCCGCCTCCGGGCCGCCACCGGTGCCAATCCCGGCATTGCTGCAGAGCAGATCAATCTGGCCGTAGTCCTGCTCAGCTGTGCTGATCAGGTTGATAACATCGGCTTCAACAGAGACATTCGTTTTAATAGCACGTGCGCCTGTCTCGGCGGCCACTTCGTTCAGCCCAGCCTCGTTGAGGTCAGCGATCACCACCTGCTTTGCCCCTTCATCGGTAAAGCGCCGCGCCATGGCACGGCCAATACCGCTGGCACCTCCGGTGATGACGACCGTCTTATTTTTAAGTTCCATGCTGTTCCTGTCTGTGGCTACAAAACCATGAAGACTGACACAAGCGACGATGGAATCAAAGTCATCAGCTCCCCAGTAGCGACAGCAGTCCAGCTGGCGTTTCCAGCAGATGACTGGCGCCGTGTTCGATTAGTTCGGCCCGTTCCCTGAACCCCCACAGCACACCAACACCGACCATGCCGGTGGCGGCCGCTGTCTTCATATCGGTGGCGGTGTCGCCGATCATCCAGAGGTCACTCAGTTCGCTGCCGTAGTGCTTTGCGATCGCCCGGGGGCCCGACGGGTCGGGCTTATGTTTGATGACAGCAGATGCTCCGATAGAAAGTTCAAAGACACCCGGGAAGAACGCATCGCAGCACTGCCGGGTGAACGCCTCGTCTTTGTTGGAAAGTACGGTCAGCACATAGTCACCACCGAGTGTTGTCAGCAGCGGCTCAATGCCGGGGTAGGGCGATGCTGTCTGCCAGAGGTTGTCATAGTGATGCCTGAACCGTTCAACACACTGCGCAATTAGCTGATCATCGACGCGATCCTGTGGCAGAGCCCGTCGGGCTGCGACAAACGCACCGTCACCGATAATCATGCGGTAGGCGTCTGTTGGGTGCGTGGGGCACCCAAGGTCTCCGAGTGCCCGATTATAGGCTTCGGCCAGACTGTCGAGCGTATCGAGCAGTGTGCCATCAAGGTCGAATACGAGTATGGATTTCATGGTGCCATTGATGCCAGCAGTTCTTCATAGACCAAGTCCTGTTGCAAGACGATATCTCGGTCCTGGCTCTGGCGCAGCCTCATCAGATGGGCACGCTCGCGCGCGTACGGCACCGGTTCATTGTTCGACTGGTCTCTGTCAGGGTCAAGCAACGCATAATAGCCCAGTGTCTGGAACAACAGACTGTATCCGTTCAAACGCTGGCGGTGGGCTGTCAGCGCTATCTGCAGGTCATCGCGAAGTTGCCCGGTGAGATACTGTCCTTCCAGTGCCGCGAGCGTGATCGCAATATCAGTGATCGCCTGGTCCGGTTCTTCATCCGTATCTGGCTGCAGCAACAATATCTGGTTCAAGGTAACTTTGATTTCATAGAGACAAAACAGCGGTGAGGCATGACGCGCAAGCAACAGTGGCGCCTGGCCGGTCTCGCCGAGCTGTTGACTCAAGCCAGGTCCTTCAGCAAAAAGCGTATCGTCGATCACCTTGTGCTGCCAGGCAGCGGGCGCTGTCGCAATCTGGTTGAGCATAAGGCGAGCCTGTTCGAGGTCGAGCGGGCCGGAAAAATCGCAGAGTTCGATAATGACCGGGGCCAGAACACTGATGGACTCAGGGAAGAGCGGGCATCCTGCATCGATCAGTTGATCGATAGCAGAGAGTTTCTCCTGTCGCGATAGGGCGGGGCCATCAAATGTCCGGGACCAGTCAAGACGGGTGTAACCAGCCCTGACAAGACCCGCGAGCCATAATGCCTCTGCAGCCCCGCGATATTGTGCGATGAAATCTTCAACTGGCAGCATCAAGCAGACCTCGTTTCCCGTGGCCTGCCTTTGATAACCACGGTACGCGAAATCTTGTCGTGCCAGCCCTGTTTTTTGCTGTCGAGACCAATCCAAAGAAAGCCGAGGCCAAACGGAATCAGGCTGACGTAATAACAGAGATAGCGCACGATGTTCTGGAACGCGCTCGGCCGTGTGAGTGTCGCCGCATCAACAATGACGCAGCGAAACAGCATTTTTCCCGGCGTCGCATTCTTAAATACCCAGAACAAAACGAAAATCGTCCCCATCAGCAGCAGATCAAATGACAGCTGTGCGGTGAGGCGCTGTAACAGCAGTATCAGTTCGGCCCGATCGCCCAGGTCATAGTCTGCAACAACAATCTCATCCATGACCCTGGCGGAGACAGGCGCCAGGATCAGGGTTGCGACCGTGCTGTCAATCAGGAAAGCAATGAATCGTGCCCAGAAACCAACATAGATGGCCCCTGCGGAGACTGTTTCCGTGCCATCAACTGCCCCCTGGTCAGACATCAGTTTCGCCTTTGCAGCAACAGATCCTTGGCTGCATTTATTTTTGCCGCGAGATAGGTTGAGCCACCCCGATCAGGGTGCATCTTCTGCATCATCCTGCGATGAGCCTGAATGATGTCGTGTCGCGTTGCTGCCGTATCCAGACCAAGGATATCGAGTGCCTGGGCTTCATCCATTGCACCTGCGTCGCCTGACGGACTACCGCGGTCGTACTCAAAATCCTCCGTCATCGACTGCCAGCCCTCGTGCTCACGATCGAGGTAGGCCGCCAGAAGGTTCGCCGAGTCCGGGTCGGATTGAATTTCAGCCAGCAGCTGAACGAGCTGAGAGAGTTCCAGCTCCGCCAGTTTTGCATCCTTGAAACGACCGTCAAGCACGGTGCCATCCATCATGCCGGTATCGTGGAATAACACCATGTGAATGTAGTGGGTCGTGATCTCGCTCGACAACGGCGCCTGGGTCTGACCAGCAGATGCACCCCAGCCCATGCCGCGCATGGCGCGAAAAATAGCTGCCGCCTGGGCACCACGCATAATGAAAGCGAAGATGCGTGACACGAATGGCAGGACGGCACCCAGCACAGCGAACAACGGGTGCAGCCGGCCCGTCACTGCAAGAAAGAGCAGGGCGATGCCAAGCAAGGTGGCAAAGTAAATCGCGAAAAACTGTTTTACGGTGAGGTTTTTTTTCGCAAGCACGCCCCGAAGTCCAGCAAAGACCAGGAAGGCGATGACAAAGAGGATAATGAGTCGTGCCACTTAGTTTCTCAGCTGGCTTGTCAGGAGCGCGACCGCGCTCTTGCGTTTTTCAAAGTGTTCAAGTGCTGCGCGGCCGCCCGCGGCATAGACAGCGACAGCCGCCAGGAGTTCTTTCAACTCGGATGCGCTCGACAGGTTGAAGGGAGCATAAGCGCCGCCGGAAAGATGGGCCATCTGCTGGAAAGCTGAGCGTACGCCGGGGTCATAGTCTTCCTGGAACATGAAAAGCGGCAGATTCATGACACCCAACTGCCCGGCTTTGTGGCAGAGGATGTCGGGGTTCTCTTCAATGGCATCACCAACAAAGACAACGGCACGCAGTCGGTGCTTTCGGTTTTCTGCCATCGCATGGTCTAGGACTCGAGCGATCTGTGTATGACCGCCAAGGCATCGCACGGCAGACATCTCTGTCAGCAGATCTTGCGCGGAATGGCACCACGGGCTGGCGCAGAACTGGTTAAAGCCGCCATAGTGGCAGAGCTGCACCGACAGACTGCCGACATCGGCACTGGCTTCAAACATCTGGCCCTGCAGGTGACAGGCGTGGTCCCAGGTAGGTTCCCGGCTGGCCGTGGCGTCCATGGCAAACAACAATCGGCCTGTCTCGCTGCCAGATCTGCGCACAGGGGTTCGAGCCACTTGAGCCAGAAACTGGTCGACATCCTTACGGTTCGACACAACTGGTTTTCTTTTATCTGACATGAATAATGTGAATCAGAACCTTTCGGGGGTATCAGTTTACCCGCTTCACCTGAATTTTGGAGGAAGGACGCTCTTTGAACAAACTGGTTGTCGCCATCTCCAGCAGCGCGCTGTTTGATCTTCGCGAGAGCGACTATGTGTATCGCACTGAGGGCGTCGCAGCCTACGCCCGATATCAGATGGCACATGAAGATGAGCCACTAGCGCCGGGGGATGCTTTTCATCTTGTTCGCAAGCTTCTACGGATCAACACCCTGTTGGATCAATATGAGAGGGTTGAGGTCATCCTGTTATCGCGCAACACCGCTGACACCGGACTCAGGGTTTTCAAGTCTATCGCACACCATGAGCTGCCTATTCGCCGTGCAGCTTTTACTGGCGGTGCAGTGCCATACAAGTATATGCGGCCCTTTGGCTGCCACCTGTTCTTATCGACCAATCAGCAGGACGTGATAGATGCACTGGGTCAGGGTATAGCCGCAGCCAGTATCTTGAGTGGCCCTGACAAACCCAGCCGTGACAATGTACTGCGGTTCGCTTTCGATGGCGATGCCGTCCTTTTTTCGGACGAATCGGAGCGAATCTACCAGGCGTCTGGACTCGACGGCTTCATCGCCCACGAGATGGCGGCCGCCAACGAGCCCATGAACGGCGGGCCATTTAAACCTTTCCTTGCCGCGCTGCACGAACTGCAGGCGGAGTTCAGTGGTGGCGACTGTCCCGTCCGCACGGCACTGGTGACAGCGCGCTCCGCCCCGACCCATGAACGCGTAATCAAAACGCTGCGATCCTGGGGCATCCATTTGAACGAGTCCCTGTTCCTCGGTGGCATGCAGAAAGCTGAGTTCCTCGAAGCTTATGATGCCGATGTGTTCTTTGATGACCAGGCGGAACATTGTGCTCTGGCCAAACACGTGGTGCCGACAGGGCATGTCCCGCATGGGGTCGTCAATCAGCCTGATTGAGCAGCTGGGCATCTTGCCTGTTGGTTATAAACGCTGGCTATTGTTATTCGATAAGTGTATAAGTTGAGGCCCACAGTAGCTGAGGCGCCAAACGACGATGAAGCTCCAACAACTGCGATATATCTGGGAGGTCGCCCATCACGATCTGAACGTGTCGGCAACGGCACAGAGTCTTTACACCTCACAGCCCGGTATCAGCAAACAGATCAGATTGCTCGAAGATGAGCTCGGTGTGGAGATTTTTTCTCGTTCGGGCAAGCATCTGACGCATATCACGCCCGTCGGCAAGACCATCATTAGCAAGGCCGGGGAGATCCTCCAGACCGTCGAGAGTATCAAGCAAGCGGCCCATGAATTCCGCGATGAGAAATCCGGCAGCCTGTCTATCGCAACGACACATACCCAGGCACGCTACGCACTGCCAGCAGTCATCGACTCTTTCATTTCGCGCTACCCCGAGGTTTCGCTGCATATGCACCAGGGCAGCCCGGTGCAGATTGCCGAGCTTGCCGCCAACGGCGAGGTGGATTTTGCTATCGCAACTGAGGGCCTGGACCTGTTTGCCGACCTGGTGATGCTGCCCTGTTACCACTGGAACCGGTCCGTCGTGGTTCCGCGCGATCACCCACTCGCCAGCAAAGACCGGCTGACGCTGGAGGACGTTGCGGCACATCCTATTGTCACCTATGTCTTCGGCTTTACGGGCCGTTCGAAACTGGATGATGCTTTCAAACAACAGGGGCTTGAACCCAGAGTGGTATTCACTGCAACCGATGCCGACGTGATCAAGACCTATGTCAGACTTGGACTCGGCATTGGCATCATCGCTGATATGGCTCATGACCCGATTGAGGACTCCGACCTCAAGGCGCTTGATGCGAGCCACCTGTTTGCGCCCAGCACGACCATGATCGGCTGCCGCAAAGGGACATTCCTCCGGGGTTTTATGTACGACTTCATGCGCGTCTTCGCGCCACACCTCGACAAAAATCTCGTTGACGCCGCCTTCAATGCTGAAAATCAGGTAGAGGTAGACCGCCTGTTTAAGGAAGTCACGCTGCCCCTGCGATAAAGATTGATTCTGCCAGGTTTCGCTGGAACAATGCCGCCGTCACCACAGCGGGTATCATCATGCAGATCATCTGTCTCGATCTCGAAGGGGTTCTGATCCCGGAAATCTGGATCAAGTTCGCCGAGCAAACGGGCATCGATGCCCTCAAGGCGACCACACGGGATATCCCTGACTACGACGTGCTCATGCAGCAGCGCCTGCGCATACTCGACGAACATGGCCTCAAACTGCCTGCTATTCAGGCAGTGATTGCCGGTCTCGAACCGCTGCCCGGCGCCAAAGCGTTCCTCGACAGCTTGCGCGAGCAGTACCAGGTGATCATTCTCTCGGACACCTACTACGAGTTTGCCGAACCGATGATGGCCCAGCTGGCGTGGCCCACACTGTTTTGTCACAAGCTTGAAGTGGCCGACGATGGCCGGGTGACTAACTATCTGCTACGGCAGAAGGATCCTAAACGACAGTCGGTCAAAGCCCTGAAGCAGCTTAACTACACTGTCTTTGCCGCCGGTGACTCGTACAACGATACCACCATGCTGGAAGAGGCGGACGCGGGATTCCTGTTCAAATCTCCGCAGAATGTGGTCGATGAATTCCCGCAATACCATCACACCGAAAGTTACGATGAGCTGCGTACGTTCTTTGATCAGGCGGCGGGTGCTTGATCAACGACGGGCGGTATTCGGGCCGCGGAGGCTACTCCGCAGACCCATAGCGCAACAGACGGTAGTTCTGGTAGGCCTTCATGACCTTCTGAACGTACCGCTGGGTCTCGGCTCGGGCAGGGACACCCCTGGCGCGTTCTACCGCACCAGGCCCCGCATTGTAGGCAGCGACAGCCAGGGTCAGGTCATTGTCAAAGCGCTTCAACAGCTGACTGATGTATTTCACGCCACCGTGGATGTTCTGACGAGGGTCAAACCGGTCCGTCACGGCAAGATCCCTCGCTGTAGCCGGCATTAACTGCATCAACCCTGTAGCGCCAGATCGCGAGACGGCATCCGGCCGGAAACTGGATTCGACCTCGATAATTGCCTCAACCAGCGCCGGATCAACCATGTACTTGTCGCTGGCGATGCGAATGTGGGTATTGAAGGCCTTCAGTCCTCCGCGCTGCTGCATGCGCTGCGCCAGGATATGACCTGCGCCGTTGAAGGTGTCACGTTGAGTCAGCAGCGTGTAGCCCTTCACTGGCCGATCACTGACGAGTCGTTCACCGCTTGGGCCCTGGTAGATATAGATCTCCGCCACAGCAGAAACAGACAGAAACAGTGCGCCTGCCGCCGCAAGGGCCGCCAGTTTTGATGCGCGGCGGGGTAGTTCAGCCTGAATTGCCGTGTTTAGAACCATACCGAGTGCTTTGTTATGATGCGCGCCGATTCTAACCGCTTTCGGTCAGCTTCCGGAAGCTTCGCCCCATATAAGGAGTTTCGATGGACTACGTGCTGCCCGATTTGTGTGATGAATATCCTGACCTGGTCAGAGTTGTCGAGCCCATGCTCAGAAACTTTGGTGGACGCAGTTCCTTTGGCGGCATGATCTCCACTATCAAGTGTCACGAGGATAATTCTTTCGTCGCCAAAGCTGTCGAGGAAAACGGCGATGGCAGGGTACTGGTGGTCGATGGCGGTGCCTCAATGCGTTGTGGACTGCTGGGAGACAACCTCGCGCTGAAGGCAGCGCATCATGGCTGGTCTGGCCTAATTATCTATGGTTGCGTACGCGATGTTGATGAGCTAGCCACGATGGACCTCGGCATTCAGGCGCTCAACAGCATACCGTTGAAGAGCGTCAAGCGGGATATCGGTCTGCGCGATATCGAAGTCACTTTTGGTGGAGTGACCTTTGTCCCGGGCGAGTATGTGTATGCTGACAACAATGGTGTCTTGGTCTCAAGCGAGGCCCTGATCATGCCAGGCGACTGAGCCTTTTCTGTTCAGATTCTAAGCTGACGCAGGTTCGGGTCGAGCAGCCCTGATTCCCAGCTTGCGGTAAAATGCCTGCCCAAGCGATTGCTTTCTGAGACATCAGCATAGCTGGCTGTGCCCTCATAAGTGTCGTGCTCCTGGCGATAGACGAAGCCATTATTGTCAGCGAGCACGAACTCGTGATTCAGCTGGCGCATTTCCGGGTCGACAATTCTGATACCAATTGAAGAGGGCAGCTTGCGCGAGATGCTGAGTAGCGCGTGACCGTGCTTGATAATCCGGTGGGGGTCGAAAACCAGGATCTCGACCCTGGTATATTTGTTTCGGCGTCCCAGTCTTGAGCAGATCTGCTGCAGTGCTGAGTTATCAAACAGGTCGTGACTCAGCACTGGCGAGTAAATCCTGATTGACGCCCGTGCCTGACTGCACATGTCGAGGATCACGTTGCGAAAGTCTGACTCCGAGCGCAGCAGCAATAATTGCTTGGTAACACCAAGCAGGTAAGGGTGTTCTTCATTCAGGGATTCACCATGTGCAACGAGGTGGGTCAGTTCGTGATCTTCAGGTTCAATCACGCGTTGCATGGGCTGCCACGCTTTGTCGTTTGCTGTATGAGGTTTGCCGGCTTTGACGAAACCATTTGCCTCTAAACAGGGCACACTATCGGCCAGCGCGTCCATTCGTAATGCGGGTAATTGCAGACGTCGGGCACGCTGGATGGCAATTTCCAGAAGGGTTTTGGCAATACCCGCCCGACGATAATCATCTGATACCATCAGGTAACCCAGCTCTCCCTCGGAACTCAGTCTGAGCGCTCCAATCGCATGACCTTCCTGGTTTTCAGCTAGCCAGTGAATGCATGACTCATCCTCATCGTCCGTCTCCATGTCGGCGGCCAGACCCAGCTCGTGTAGAAATACCTGTCGGCGCATACGGCGCAGCGTGGCCGCTGCCTCTGTCCAGATGACTTCCCCCGCATCAAAAGGCTTCATCGCCATGTCGAGCTCTGACTCGACTACGGTTTTTCGCTGAATGTTATCGGCAGGCGGCGCCAGGGTCCGAGTCATTCGAAAATGAGGGATACCAGCTTCGTCAAATTCATCACCCTCGGACACGAAGCCGAGCTTTTCATAGAAACCCAGGGCATGACTTTGTGCATTGAGAAAAACGTTTCTCATTCCGAGATGACGGGCCTTTTCAACAGCTGCCTCGAGCAGGGCGGCGCCGACCCCGGTACCGCGATGATTCTCCAGCACTGCCATGCGACCAATCTGACCATCCGGCAACAGCCTTGCCGTGCCGATCGGCACATCCTCCCGATCAGTTGCGAGCCAGTGCCAGCTGTCGTCATCTTTTCCGTCCCACTCTTCTTCCTGCGGTACGTTCTGTTCGATGATAAATACAACCCGACGAATATTTGACAACTGGCGGCCATCAGCGGTCCAGGTAGCCTCGCGGAGGTTGAAGTTGCGGATTTCCAGTGCGTCACTCATAGCAGGGCATGGTAGTGGCAGCGTCTGAGTGCATCAAGCGTCGAGCTCTAGGGCACCTGCGTCGACAAGCCAGGCTGTCACTGTTTCAGCGTCATCCGTGAGTCGGTCCGGCAGCCTCACCTGTCGCTTCTCGCAAAGCGCACGGACCCAGCCGATATTCTCTGCAGCCAGTTCGTAACAGTCACCGTTAACAAACAGACGCAACGCCTGGTCCTCAGCATCAGTCTGCTGCCAGCTGAGTCGTGTCGGCAGACTTGCTGAGAGAGTCCGGCCCAGCATCGATGCAGGCGCTGACCCCGGGGTCAGCACTTCCGGATCCCTCAATCGGGTGACATAGCAGCCGTACCAGCGGCTCACTAGGTCAGGGGAAAAAACCTCGCTGGCCATAGCGGCGATCTGGCTGCCGGCTTCTTTCGGCAAACGCGTCGTGGCAGCATGCAGTTTTGACTCCAGCGGTACAGCCGCTGAAGCTTCGAGTGCAAATTCCGATAAATCAGCCAGCATCTCGGCGGTTGTCGGGTTTCTGATACCGACCGATAGTGTCAGGCTTTCGCCAAGGCAGATGCCATGGTGACCCACGCCGGGTGGGATGTAGAGCACATCGCCTGGTCTGGCTGTCAATTCCTGCGACGGGCTGAACGTTTTCAGCAGTCGAAGATCAGCGCTGGCGTCGAGCTCTGTCTCCTTGTGCTGGCCGCCGTCCAGGTGCCAGATCTTCTCACCTGTCAGTTGAACCAGGAATACATCATATTGATCGAAATGAGCGCCGCAGTTCGCGCCGTCATAACCAAAACTGGCCATCACATCATCGATCTGCCAGCGTGGCAGGAAATCAAAAGCTTCATCAATCATG
>Ga0181575_10001088_pt1 | contig 19651 bp, 24 predicted proteins | sample 101ome_23_FD_145599 | JGI IMG/M metagenome (GOLD analysis project Ga0181575, IMG submission 145599) | Coastal salt marsh microbial communities from the Groves Creek Marsh, Skidaway Island, Georgia - 101411CT metaG (spades assembly) | ecosystem: Environmental > Aquatic > Marine > Intertidal zone... | reverse complement strand
TCATTAGATCCAGAAGTAGCTCACGATCTAGCTATAAAATCATTAAAAACTAACTTCCTTCCTAAAAGTTTTTTTAGTGTTGAAAATGAGGAAATGCTTGAGACAAGTCTTTTTGGAAAAACAATTTCAAACCCCATAGGTTTAGCTGCAGGATTTGATAAAAGCGCTGAAGTTTATAATTCTCTTTTTAAATTTGGTTTTGGTTTTATTGAAGTGGGGACTGTTACACCAAAACAGCAGCTAGGTAATCCAAAACCACGAATATTCAGATTGGAAAAAGATCAAGCACTAATAAATCGTCTTGGTTTTAATAATCATGGTTCAGAAACTGTATCAAAAAGAATATCAAATAATTTTCCCGATGGATTTCTAGGTATTAATATTGGACCTAATAAAGATACAAAAAATAAGGCTGATGACTACTATATTTGCCTCTCAAGGCTTGCGGCATATGCAGGGTATATAACAATTAATATTTCCTCTCCTAATACTGAAGGTCTAAGAAATTTTCACGACCAAGAAGAAATGAAAAAACTTTTATCAGGAATAAATAAAGTTATTAAAGAAAAAAAAATAGATTGTCCGATAGCGCTAAAAATATCACCAGATATAAACGATAATGAAATTAGTAGAATAGTTGATTTGGTAAGTAGCCATAAAATAGAAGGATTAGTAGTTTCTAATACAACAGATAGTAATCGTGATAATCTCTCAGATATTAAAAAACATGAAACCGGAGGGCTATCTGGACAACCTCTAAAAGATATTTCAACAAACTTAATTAAAAAATTCTTTAAAGAAACCAAGGGTAAAATTAAGATTATAGGTGTTGGGGGAGTGGATTCTGGGAAAAGTGCTTTTGAAAAAATAATAGCAGGCGCTGATGCAATTCAATTATATACAGGTATGGTTTATAAAGGACCTGGTGTCGTTAAAGAAATAAAGAAAGAATTAATATCAATTTTAAAAAAAGAAAATATCAAAAATATAAGCGAAGCAGTTGGAATTAACGCTTGACCCCACTGTTTACAAGAATTATATAACTTCAGGAAAAAATTATGTCTAAAAGATGTGAATTAACAGGAAAGTCACCTTTAAAAGGTCACAACGTTAGCCACGCAAAAAATAAAACTAAAAGAAGATTCTTACCTAATTTAAAGAAAGTAACTTTTAGAAGCGATATCTTAAAAAAAGATATAAAATTAAATGTAGCTAACGCGGCGTTAAGAACTGTAGATTTCAAAGGCGGTATAGACAAATTTTTATTATCTGCAAAAAATGCTAAATTATCAAAAAAAGTAAAAAAAATTAAAGCATCTATTTCAGCAAAATCATAATTCAATAATGAATTTATTTTACAAACTCTCTCTTTTAATGGGTTTGATTGTAGTCTTTTCAAACTATTTAGTTCAATTTCCGATTCAATACTTTGGATTAAATGAAATCTTAACTTATGGTGCTTTTAGTTACCCGATCACTTTTTTAATTACAGATCTAGCTAACCGCGCTTATGGAAAATTAGTAGCAAGAAAAGTTGTGTATGTAGGATTTACCATTGGAGTACTTTTAACATTATTTGTATCGACTAATTTTACAGACATTATTTCTATTAGAATTGCTGTTGGTTCTGGAGTTGCATTTTTTATTGCTCAAAACCTAGATGTTCAAATATTTCACTCCTTAAGAAAAAAAATATGGTACATAGCTCCTCTCACATCATCAGTGATTGGATCCGTAACTGATACTTTTCTATTTTTTTCAATTGCTTTTTACGCAACAGGAATACCTTGGGTGACTTTAGCTTTTGGAGATTTAGCTGTTAAGTTATTTATAGCGTTGGCAATGTTAATTCCATTTAGATTATTAATTTATAAAATAAAAGATTTTTCGGAAAGTTCAGTTTCAGAAATAAAGAATTAGTGAATGGTTTTTTTATTCTTTTCGACAAATAGGTCAGTTAGCTGATTAATCATTACATCCCCTAAATCTTGAACATCTGTAATTTTGACGGCTTGATTATAGTATCTTGTTACATCATGACCAATACCGATAGCTAATAATTCAATGTTTGTTCTATCTTCAATCCATTTGACTGTTTTTTTAAGATTAGACTCTAGATAGTCACTAGTATTCGTTGATAAAGTAGAGTCATCCACCGGAGCTCCATCTGAGATAACCATAAGAATTTTTCTTTCTTCTTTTCTTCTATTCATTTTATTGTACGCCCATTTTAGTGCTTCACCATCAATGTTTTCTTTTAATAAACCCTCTTTTAACATTAGCCCCATATTATTTTTAGCCTGTCTCCAAGGCGTGTCCGCTGATTTGTAAATAATGTGTCTGAGATCATTTAATCTTCCTGGCAAAGTTGGTTTATCATTTTTCATCCATTTTTCTCTAGAAAATCCTCCCTTCCAATGTTTTGTTGTGAAGCCGAGTATTTCTACTTTGACCGCACATCTTTCTAATGTTCTAGAAAGTATGTCAGCACAAATGGCTGCTACTGAAATAGGTTTACCTCTCATTGAACCGGAGTTGTCAATTAAAATTGTTACTAACGTATCTTTAAACTCAATATCTTTTTCTTTTTTAAAAGATAAAGAATTATATGGATCCATAATTATTCTTGGTAATTTTGAGGTATCTAATAAACCTTCTTCAAGGTCGAAATTCCAAGATCTATTTTGTTTAGCTAAAAGTTTTCTTTGTAATTTGTTAGCAAGTTTAGAAATAAAATTTTTAAGTTGTAATAATTGCTGATCTAAATTTTTCCTTAGTCTCGTTAGCTCTTCAGTATTCTCCAATTCTTCAGCTTTTATAATTTCGTCAAATTCTTCAGTATAGGTTTTATAGTTTATATCTCCTAAAGCACTCTTTCCTTTTCTTCTTAAATCTGGTTGAGAGCTGTCTTCTATTTCTACATTTTCTTCAGCTTGATCTGATTCTTTGGCTTCATTTTCCAGATCTGGCATCCCAGAATCTATAGACATCTCTTCTTGCTTATCCTCTTTTTCTTTTGCCTGTTTTTCCTGGTTATCAGGTTTATTTTGCTTATCGTCATTATTTTGTTCATCGTCTTTTTTTTCCTCTTCATCTAAATTTTCATCAAGATTCATATTTGTAATGAGTTCAGAAATAAGGGCATTAAATTTTTCTTGATCCAAAGTAAAGTCATTCAATTGACCAATCTTATCTTTAAATTTCTCATTTAAATCTTTTTTATATGATTTAAGTTTTTTATCGACTTGGCTATTATTTTTAAAATCAAGAAATTTTGTTCTTAAATAATTTTCAAAAGACTCAACAATTTTATCTTCACTACTTTTAAGATCTAAGCCATCTATCCTCTCTTGATAAAAAGTTTCAATATTGTTTTTTACTCCTTTAAAATAGCTAGTTCCAATTTTTTCACATCTAATTTTTTCTGAAATTCTATATAGCTGCTTAGATATATTTCCATCAGGTTCATATTGTTTAAATGTTTTAGAATCAGAAAATCTATGCCTCAAGGATTTTGAGTCTGCTATCGCTCTTATTTGATTGTAATTAAGTTTGTTATTAATTGAACTTAGCTCTGGGAGCCTGATTGAATTTTTACCAGATTTAGAGGTATCATTACCAAAAGAAACTTCGATTTTTTCTGAATTAGATAATGACTTTACTGTAGAACTTATTGCAGTTTTAAAGTCAGCTATTTTTTCTTTTTTATTTTCCACTTTATAAAGTGATATTAATAGATGACTCTGGTAAGTCTTCACCAAAACATCTCTGATAGTACTCAGAAATTATTTTTTTTTCTAATTCATCGCACTTATTTAAGAATGTAATTCTAAAAGCGTACCCTTGATCTTTAAATATACCTGTATTCTCTGCCCAATGCAAAACTGTACGAGGACTCATTACAGTTGAGATATCACCATTAATGAAACCTTTTCTTGTTAGATCAGCAACCTTAATCATATTTGATAAAAGTTCTTTTCCTTCTTTGTTGTTTAAATTTTTATTCTTCGCTAAAACTATTTCTAATTCTTTTTCAAATGGTAAATAATTTAAAGTTGAAACAATATTCCATCTATCCATCTGACCTTGGTTAATTTGTTGAGTACCATGGTACAAACCAGTTGTATCTCCAAGACCAACAGTGTTAGTAGTTGCAAAGATTCTAAAAAAATCATGTTGTTCTAAAACTTTATTTTTATCTAATAATGTAAAATTTCCTTCGCTTTCTAAAACTCTTTGAATTACAAACATCACATCTGGTCTTCCTGCATCATATTCATCAAAAACAAGTGCAACCGGATTTTGTATTGACCAAGGTAAAATTCCTTCTTTAAATTCGGTTACTTGCTTTCCATCTTTTAAAACAATTGCATCTTTACCAATCAAATCAATTCTGCTGATATGGCTGTCTAAATTAACTCTTACACATGGCCAGTTTAATCTCGCTGCTACTTGTTCAATGTGAGTAGATTTTCCAGTTCCATGGTAACCTTGAATTAAAACCCGCTTATTGAAAGAGAACCCTGCAAGAATTGCTAAAGTCGTATCTTTATCAAACTTGTAATCAGTATCTATTTTTGGAACGTATTCGTTTTTTTTTGAAAATGCTCCTACCTGCATATCACTTTCAAACCCAAATGTTTGTTTCACTGATAATTTAATGTCAGGCTTTTGTTGCAGTTGTTGTGAACTCATTTTTTTCCTAAAGTTTTTTTAAGCTGACTATATGCCAGAGTAATTTTTTTTAATTTTTCTTCAAGTTTCTTATTTCCTTGGTTCTTATCAGGATGATATTTTTTTACAAGTTCTTTAAACTTAGAGTGTATTTGGACCCATTTTACTTCCTCATTTAATTCCATTACTTCTAAAGCATCTTTATCTTGTTGAGAGATTTTTGTTTTTTTGAAATCTCTAAAATTAGAGCTTTTAAAAATATTTAATTCATCATTAAGAGCATTATTCCATAGAATATTAAAAAAATTATCTGAAGAACCAAAAGTTTTGGTAGATTTATGCCAAGTTAAATCCGATTTAATAAAAAATTCTATTTCCTGATCATTCATATTTTCAAAATAATTCCAATTTTTATTAAATATTTTAATATGATTAAGACATAGCAATCGATATTTTTTACTATTATCCTTTTCTACTGGAGCTTTATAAGATCCAGTTTCTTTACAATTTTCCCAATCACAAATTATTTTCATTAAATTTATCTATATAGTAAAATCTTAATTATGAATAATTTTTTTGAAGATATTATTGCTAAATTAAAAAAAGAAATAGAGATTGAACAAATAGAGATTGTTGATAATTCACATAAGCATGCCAAACATAAATCATTTTCCCCAGATAAATTTCACCTTCACTTAAAAATTAGATCTTTGTATTTAAATTCACTTTCAAGAGTAACGGCTCAAAAAGAAGTAATGAAAGTTTTAAAAGACGAACTTTCTAATAAAATACATGCTTTAGAAATTAGTATTGAGCAATAGTTTTTGTAATACTTTTTAAATGTTTTAAAGATATTTTATTTTGATTTGATAAAGTTGTTTTGCCAATATGTTTTAGCAAAATAAAATTTATTCTCCCGTCATTATTTTTTTTATCACTCTTAAAAAATGGGAGAAGTTTATCAATTTCTTTTTTATTAGAATATTTTCTATAAGTGTAATCTAAATTATTTTGAATATAAATATTTTTAATTTTATTCAATGTTTTACTAGAACATAATTTTTTATAAACTGAAAATTTACCAGCTAGTATCATTCCAGATAAAACTGCTTCTCCATGAGTAGACTTTTTTGAATAATTATTTTTGACTTCAATTGCGTGAGCAAAAGTATGGCCAAAATTTAAAGTCATTCTTAAGTTCCTCTCTGTAGTGTCCCGCTTTACAAAAAAAATTTTTATTTGGCAACTTTTTTTGATTGCGTAAATTAATTCTTTTTTTTTCTTATCTAAAATTAATTTTGTATTCTTTTTTAACCAGTTAAAAAAAATTTCATCTTTTATAATTGAATGTTTTAAAATTTCAGCATATCCACAAATCATTTCTTTTCTTGATAACGATTTTAAAAAAGTAGTATCAATTAAAACTAATTTAGGCTGATAGAATGATCCTATTAAATTTTTACCGTGACTAGAATTTACTCCAGTTTTTCCGCCAATAGATGAATCCACCTGTGCTAACAAAGTTGTTGGAATATTAATAAAATTAATTCCTCTTTTAAAAATACTAGCGACAAAAGAAGCAACGTCACCTGTGACACCTCCACCAAAACCAATTATTAAATCTGAACGATTTAAATTTTTTGACAATAAAATATTTAATAATGAATAAGCTTTGGTTAGTGATTTATTTTTTTCATTAGCCAAAAATGGTAAAAAAGTAACTTCATAGCCCTTTAATTTTTTTTTAAGTTTTGTTTGGTATTTTGAGGGTATGTTTTTGTCTACTATCACACCTACTTTTTTTGTTTCAGGACACAAGGCTTTAATTTTATTTGGTAATAAATTAATTGAATTTTCACCGATAAATATCGAATACCTTTCAGAATTATTTTGAAACTTAATTTCTTGATTTTTCATAAAAGTTTAAAATTTTTTCAATAATTTGTTTTAAGGTTAATTTTTTACATTTAATTCGATGATCAGCCATATTGTAAAATTTTTTTCTTATAAAATAAATTTTTTTTATTGAAACATCAGTTTTTTCTTTTCCTAGTACAGGTCGGTTTTTACTTTTTTTTAGTCTTTTTAACAATGTTTCAATTGGAACATCTAACCAAAAACTAATAGAGTGTTTTTTTGAGTATTGTCTTATTGAAGAACTTAAAAAAGCTCCACCACCAAGTGAAATGACCAAGTTATCTTTTTTAAGCTCTTTTATTGTTTGTTGTGTCTCAATTTTTCTAAAATAATTTTCTCCCTTATTCTTAAATATTGAGCTTATAGACTCACCTTCTTGTTTTTCGATAATTTTGTCTATGTCTACGAAAGCATAATTTAATTTTTTTGCCAGCCTCTTACCTATAGTTGTTTTACCCACACCCATCATACCGGTCAAAGTAAGGTTTTTTTCCATTTATGTAATTTTAACGATTTGATTTTTCATAATTTTGTCTTATTTATTGAGTTTAAATAAAATCAAAAAGTATGCAACTTAAATACAACAGGCAACCTAAAATTGGAAACACATTATTAAGAATTCTAATTAAATCAATTTTAGTGATTGTTGTAATAATTTTTTCAATTTTCTTAATTGAAAAAATCAAATTTCCAAGTCCTGAAAAAAAATTTAAAATTGATGTGACTAATGAAATTAAAAAACTTTAACTATTTAATTAGCTTATTAGTTTTTTTTTTATCTTCTTCTTTGTGGAGTGAAGAAAAAATAGATATTTGGAAAAATAATACAAATAATAATATTGAGACTTCTAATCCTTCAAACAAAGAAATTCAAAAGATTGATAACACAAAAGCTGTAAACGCAATCAAGAGCTCAGAAAAAATAGAAATTCAAGATGGGAGCGAAATCGAAAAAGAGCAAAGAAATGTTTTTGGAATTTTTCAACCGGCAGATTCTAATTTTGATTTAAATATGTGGTCTAATACAAAAGCTGAAGATTTAAGATCAAGTTTAAAAAGATTGAATAAAATTAATCTTTCAAAATCATCACAAGAAATTTTAGAAATTGTTTTATTTTCATTTTCTTACCCACCTCAAGGTATGACTGAAGAAGAATTTGTAAATTTAAAAATAGATTGGTTAATTAAAAATGACAGGATTGAATTGATTGAAAGTTTCTTAAATCAAAATCAAGAATTCGCAAGCAAAGATAAAGTTGTTCAGTTTTTAGTTGATAAGAATATTGCTAGCGCGAACATTAAAGAAGGCTGCGACAAGATTCAATTCATAGATGCTAAAATCAAAGATCCATATTTAGAAAAATTTAAAATTTACTGTTTAGTGTTTAATAAAAAAAATTCTGAAGCTCAACTTTTACTGGATCTTTTACGTGAACAAAAATTATCTAGCAAGTTTTATGATGATAAAATTAATTATCTTTTAGGCATAACAGAAAAAACAGATAAAAAAATTAATGAAAAAAATCTTTTAAACTTTTATCTTTCAAGTATTACAAACTCAAACTTTAAATATGAGCCAACACCAAAAACAAAACCAGAGATTTGGAAATATTTAAATTCAGCAAATTTAATAAAACTTGAGGACGCTACAAATAAAGAAAAAATAAAAGAATTAGAAATTGCAGCAAATAATAATAAATTAGATAAAAAAACAATTTTTGAGTTCTATACACAAATTCCATTTAATCTAAGTAGTTTGATTAACGCAAAAAATAACTATCAAACTTTTGATGAAAGTGATGCAAGAGCATTAATTTATCAAAAATACTTACTTTCTGAGTCTATTGAAAATAAAATAGAGTACTTGTTCCTCTTAGAGGATTTGTTCAAAAAATCTGATTTAAATAATATTTACCCAAAATTTCTTAGCGAACAAATTGAAGGGATTGGGTTAGAGAATGTTCCAGAAAAGTACAGAGAAACTGCTCAAAGTAGAATTTTATCTGAAACAAATTTTCTTAAGGGAAAAATCAAATATAACGATAAAATTTTACATCAATCTAAAATATTAAAATATTTTGTAGAAGGTGAAGATAAAAAAAAAACACAAAAAGATATAGACAAAATATTTAAAAAGGTTTTAAAAAACAAAAAATATTTTATATCAGCAAAAGATCTGGCTTTAGCAGATGCACTTATTAATGACGGTTTTTCTTTGCCAGAGAGTTTTAAATATGAAGAGTTATCAAAAAAATTTGAAATACCAGAAAATTTATTAAAATTAATTGACAATGAACAAAAAGCATTTTTAAGTTTGAAAATTGTTGAAATTATAGGTGAGGATGAAATTTACCAACTGGATCCTGAAACAATATATTTTGTGACTAATTTATTAAATAAAATGAATTTAGTTGCTATCAGAAATAAAGTAATAATTTCAGCGTTTCCTGAAAGAGCATAAATAATGTCAATAAGAAACATTATTATTGAACCAGACACTATTTTAAGAAAAAAAAGTGAACCTTTGCAACAAGTTAATAACGAAACCCAAAAGCTTTTAGATGATATGCTGAAAACTATGTACGCTGCGCCTGGTATTGGTTTAGCCGCAGTACAGATTGGTATTCTTAAACGAATAATAGTAATAGATGTTTCTAAAAAAGAAGAAAAAAAAAATCCAATTTTTCTAATTAATCCTGAGATTACATATAAATCAAAAGAAACTTCGATATATGAGGAGGGATGTTTATCACTACCAGGACATTTTGCAGAAATTGAAAGACCAGCAAAATGTAAAATTAATTATATTGATTACCATGGAAAGAAAGCTGAGTTAGAAGCCGAGGGGTTATTGTCAACATGTGTACAGCATGAGATTGATCATTTAAATGGAATTCTATTTATAGATTATTTATCTAAATTAAAAAAAGATATGATAATTAAAAAATTAAAAAAACAAAAAAAAGAGCTAGAGAAAGCGATTCTATAAACTTAATGTCATTTAAAATTGTTTTTATGGGCACCCCAAGTTTTTCTGTTCCTATATTGAAAGCAATAAATAACTCAAATCACAAAATCATAGAAGTCTATACACAACCTCCTAATAAAAAGAATAGGGGTTTGAAAGTTCAAAATTCTGCAGTTCATGATTATGCTATTAAATTAAATATTCCAGTAAGATATCCTTTTAAGCTGGATGAAGAGAACGAAATTAATCATTTAAAAAGATTAAAACCTGACCTGGTTGTAGTTGTCGCATATGGTAAAATTTTACCAGAAAAACTATTAAACATTGAAAATTTATCTTTTTTAAATGTTCATGCATCTTTACTGCCTAGATGGAGGGGCGCAGCACCAATTCAAAGAGCTATAATGATGGGCGACAAAGAGACGGGAATTTCTATAATGAAAATTGTTCCTAAGCTTGACGCTGGACCTGTTTTAATTCAATCAAAATTTCAGATTAGTAATAAAATAAACTATGAAGAAATTAGTGAGAAAATGTCAGATCTTGGTGCAAAGCTAATAATTGATGCACTAGAATTAATTAAAAATAATAATGCAAATTTTACACCACAAGATGAAACGAAAGTAACTTATGCACAAAAAATTGAGAAAATTGAGTCTAAAATAAACTGGAACGAAAACGCAGAAGAAATTTTAGCTAAAATTAGAGCTTTTTATCCAATTCCAGGAACATGGTTTGTGCTTAACGGCAAAAGAATTAAAATTACCAAAGCCATTGTAGTTGAAAAATCAGATAAGGTTGGAACAATTATTGATCCAAAAAAAATGATAATTGCATGTAAAAAAAATGCCTTACAGATTTTAGAGTTAAAAAAAGAAGGAAAAAAATTAATGCAAGTTAAGGAGTTTTTGAAAGGAAATAAGATAAAAATTGGTCAAATCTTAAGTTAGGATGTTAAATTATTTAATCAAAGTTGAGTACGAAGGCACAAATTTTGTCGGATGGCAGAGTCAAAAAAATGGCAAATCAATTCAAGATGAAATTGAGAAAGTTCTTAAAAAAATTCTCAAAACTAAAATAAGAATCGCTGGAGCTGGAAGAACAGATAAAGGGGTGCATGCATTCTCGCAATATGCTTCTTTTAAAGTAAAAAAAAAAATTGAAAATAAAAAAGTTTTTTTAGAGTCAGCTAACTATTTCTTGAAAAATAAACTAATTTCTATTCTGGATGTAAGAAAAAAATCAAACAACTTTCATGCAAGACATAGCGCCAAACTAAGAACATATGAATATTTAATTGCCAATAGACAAGCTAACTTATCAATAAGTAAAAATAGAGCTTGGCATGTAAAAAAAAAAATAAATTTAAATCTATTAAAAAAAGGAGCAAAATTACTAGAGGGGACTCATAATTTTTCAACATTTAGAGCAGCTAGTTGCTCTGCAAAATCACCAATAAAAAAAATGAATACTGTTAAAATTGGAAAATTAAATGATATTATTAAAATCAGATTTAGTTCTCAATCCTTTCTTCAAAATCAAGTAAGATCTATGGTAGGTTGTTTAAAGTATCTCGCCACAGATAAGTGGAGTATTGATGATTTTAAAGAAGTATTTAAATCAAAAAAAAGATCTAATTGTGCACCACCGGCCCCAGCTTGTGGCTTATATCTTTATAATATTAAGTATTAATTAAATATATTTTTTCCACCATACTTTTTTATAGAATTTAGGGAAATAAAAAATAAAGAAATAAAGTTTTCAAAAAAATTAAGATTATTATAATCTTTATTTATTTTCCAAATCCAATAAAAGTTTCTAATATTATTACTCTGAAGCGATTTATCTCTAATTCTATATCTAGTTAAATTTTTCTTTAAACAGTAAGCAAATTTAATTTTTTTTAAAAGCTTACATTTGAAAAAGTAATCTTCACAAATTTTAGTGTTGGTGAATTTAATATTTTTAATTTCTTTTCTTCTGACCATCATAGTGCTTGTTGCTATAGAGGTATTTCTAATAAAATTTGAATAATCTAATTTTGGCGGATTGATAATTTTTTTCATTTTTTTTCCGAAAGTTTCATAATTGGTATAAGTAAGTGAAAAGTTATTTTTTTTCATAAAATCAATTTGATTTTTAAGCTTATTTTTTTTCCAAATATCATCTGAGTCAATAAAAGCCACAAAAGGAGAATTTGATTTTTTTATTGCATAGTTTCTACAAAAACCTGCACCACGATTTTTTTTTTGCCAAAAAACCTTTATTTTTTTATTTGAAGTAATTTTTTTTAAAATATTTACAGTTTTTTTATCTGAAAAATCATCAACAATTATTAATTTCCAATTTTTATAAGATTGATTAAGTACGCTATTGATAGTCTCGGTTATAAAAAGAGAGCTGTTATAATTTGGTAGAATGATATCTATTTTTTCTTTTTCTTTATTCTCCATCTTGATCCTTCTCTAACAATGTAACCACAACAATTTTTAGATTTACACCTACATGGGTAGTTTTTATAATCTTCATCAAAGCTAAATCCGTAATCATAAGATAATTCATCACCTTTTTTTATATCTTTAATAGCATGAACCCAAATTTTTAGCCCTGTTCCAGTAACTTCACAATTAGGATCACACGAATGATTAATCAATCTTGCTGTATTAAATTTGAAATCTCCATCAAGATCATATCTTTTATTTATGTTAAAAAGGTAAATTGCTTTACCATTATCATACTTAGGATTTTCCTCAGCTTCTCTTCTAGTAATTACTTTACCTTTATACTCGATTACTCGAGTCCCTTTTTTTATATCTTTAGAAGCATAAAGACCAATATTATCAATTTTAGATTTTTTTTCCTTATAAAGCTTCACCTAAAATAATCCTCAAGGATATTTTGATAAATTTTTGTCAGATTTTTTAAATCTTTTAAAGAAACACATTCGTCAACTTTATGCATTGTTTTATTAACCAAACCAAATTCAAGACATGGAGCAATTTTTTTTATAAATCTTGCGTCAGAAGTTCCACCGGTTGTAGAAAATTTAGGTTTTATTCTAGTTACCTTTTTAATTATATTTCTAGCTATATAAATAGCTTTATTTGGTTTAGTTAGAAAAGACTCTCCATTAACATGAAAATCTATTTTAAATTTACATTTATTTTTTTTGCATAAATTTTTAACAATCGAATTAATTTTTTTCTTTAAACTGCTTGAGGTATGAAGATTATTAAATCGAACATTAAACTGTGCTCTAGCCTTTGCTGGAATAACGTTAGTAGCAGCATTATCAACATTTATCGAGGTAATTTCTAAATTCGAAGGTTGAAAGTTTTTGTTACCCTTGTCTAGCCTATGCTCATTAAGTTTTTTACATATTTTCACTAATGTATTTATAGGATTATTAGAAAGATGAGGGTAAGCAACATGCCCTTGTGAACCAGAAATAATAATAGTTCCAGATATACTACCACGTCTGCCTATTTTTATCATTTCTCCAAGTTTATTCGGATTTGTAGGCTCACCAACAATGCAAAAATCTATTTTCTCTTTTTTCTTTTTTAAATAGTCTACCACTTTTTTTGTTCCATTAATTGCGAGGGCTTCTTCATCTCCAGTGATTAGAAAACTTATTGAACCATTAAATTTTTTTCTTTTTTTTAAGAATTTATCTACAGCTGATATAAAACAAGCTATGGAGCTTTTCATGTCATTAGCGCCTCTACCAATTAAATGATTATTTTTAATTAATGGTCTAAAAGGGTTTACAGTCCAATCTTTTAAATTTCCCGGTGGCACAACATCTGTATGACCAGCGTAACATAAATTAGGACTTTTTTTACCTATTCTTGCATAAATATTTTTAATTGGCTTACTTATTTTATTTTTATCTTTAAATTCTAAAATTTTACAATCAAATCCTAGCTTTTTTAATTGCTTTGCTACATATCCAATAGCTCCCGCGTCTTTTGGCGTCACACTTGGAAATTTAATAAGCTCTTTTGCTAATTTTAGTTCATTCATGTTTTATATTAATCTCTTAACAGATCGTTAATAGATGTTTTACTTCTTGTTTTTGAGTCAACTTTTTTAACTATTACAGCACAGTATAAAGATGGTCTATCTGGATTAGATTTATTAGGTAAGCTTCCCGGTACCACAACAGAATAAGCTGGTACTTTTCCATAAGTAATTTCACCAGTTGTTCTATCTATAATTTTTGTCGACGCTCCTATATAAACTCCCATTGATATAACAGCGCCCTCTTCAACTAATACACCTTCAGCAATCTCAGATCTTGCACCAACAAAACAATTATCTTCAATAATTACTGGTCCAGCTTGCAATGGCTCAAGTACGCCACCAATACCAGCTCCACCAGAAATATGACAATTTTTTCCTACCTGTGCACAAGAGCCAACTGAAGCCCAAGTATCAATCATAGTTCCTTCATCAACATAAGCTCCAAGGTTTACAAATGAAGGCATAAGAACAGCATTTTTAGCAATAAATGATCCTCTTCTAACGACGCCATTTGGAACGTGCCTATAACCAGCTTTCTTCCAATCATTTTCTTTCCATTTTACTGTTTTACCGGGAACTTTATCATACCAAGTTGTATAAGGACCTTTAGACATTGTCATTTTATTTACTCTAAAACTTAAAAGTATTGCCTTTTTAATCCATTGATTAACAACCCAACTGCCATTTATCTTATTAGCTACACGGATCTTTCCTTGGTCAACTAAATCAATTGTTTCATTAATAGCTTTAATAATTTTTTTATCCGACTTTGGATTAACTTTTTCTTTTCTTTCAAAATTTTCGTTTATAATCTTTTCTAATTTATCTGTATTCATTTATCTCCTTTAAAAAATTGGCTAAGCTTTTAGTTTTAAAATTAACAAATTTTTCATCTGCATACTTTGCTGCCCATGGTTCATCATTTTCTATCCAAACAGTTTTCATTCCTAATTCGTATGCTGGTTTCAAATTTCTAGCAATATCCTCAAAGAATATACAATATTCTGGCTGAATTTTGTAATTTTCTATAATTTTTTTATAAGGTTCTATTGAAGGCTTAGGATAAAAATCGGAGTCTACTATATCAAAAACCCCATCAAACAATTGTTCTATACCAATTCTTGAAGTTACATTAGAAGCATGTGCTTTAGATCCATTAGTAAAAATAATTTTTTTTCCCTCAAGTTTTGATATTTGTTCTTTTAAATAATCATCTTTTTTTAAGAAGTTTAGATCTACATCATGAACAAACTCTAAAAATTCATTGGCATCAATATCATGATTTTTAATCATCCCATTAAGAGTAGTATTATATTCGTGGAAATAATTTTTTTGAATTTTTTTAGCTTCATCAATACTGACATTGAGTTTTTCTGAGATAAACTTCGACATCTTTTTATCTACCTGATCAAAAACTTTTGTATCTCCAGAGTAAAGAGTATTATCTAAATCAAACAACCAATATTTAATTTTTTTTAATTCTTCCACTATCTTATTAAGGTTCCTGCACCTGTATCTGAGAAAATTTCATTTAAAATAGAATGTGGTTTTCTACCATCCATGATTACAACACCTCTCACACCATTGCTGACAGCATCTAAGCAAGTATTTATTTTTGGTATCATTCCTCCACTAATAGTTTGGTTTTTAATTAATTCTAATGTTTTTTCTGAAGATATTTCCGTAATTAGTTTTTTTTCATTATCTAAAACACCTTCAACATTTGTCATTAATAATAATCTTCTTGATTTAAGTGATTTAGCTATTGCACCTGCAGCAGTATCTCCATTAATATTATATACTTGATTTTTTTCATCTAAGCCTAGCGGTGCAACAACAGGTATTTTATTATTTTTTATTAAATCCTTAATAATTTCTGTATTAATTCTTTTTGGTATACCAACAAAACCTAGTTCTTTACTTTCGGGCATAACATTAATTACATTGCTTGTTTTACTATTTATCTGAGTAGCGTCAGAGCTTTTATTGTTTAAAGATTCAACTATATCTCTATTGAATTCAATTAAAACTTTTTCTACGATATTAATAATCTTTTGATCAGTAACTCTTAATCCATTTATAAATTTGGACTCAATATTTGATTTTTCTAACTCTCTTTTAATTCTCGGACCTCCACCATGAACAACAACGATTGAAAGACCAAGTCTATTTAAAATTTGAATATCTAGAATAAAGTTATTAAAAACTTCTCTATCAATTAAAACATTACCGCCATATTTTATTACAATTGTGTCCTCTTTATATTTTTCTACGTATTTTTTAATATTAGAAATAGGTGGAGCACTATTAGGCCAAAGTTTTTTTATTTCCTCTAGGGAAAAATTTTTTGACATCTAGTTGGTTTTAACTGTTGTTTTTTTATTTATTACCCATTGTTGAGCAATAGTTAAAATATTATTGACTGTCCAATAAACAACTAAACCTGATGGAAATGAGGCTAGTATAATTGTTAAGAATAATGGAAAGAACGCAAAAATTTTTGCTTGAATAGGATCTGCTGGTGCTGGATTTAGTTTTTGTTGCACCCACATTGACGCTCCCATCAGAATTGGCCAAATACCAATAATCATGAAGCTCGGAGGATCCCATGGGATTAGTCCAAACAAATTAAAAATAGTTGTTGGGTCAGCTGCTGATAAATCTTTAATCCATCCAAAAAATGGCTGATGTCTCATCTCGAGAGAAATAAAAAGCATTTTATAAATTGCAAAAAAGAAAGGTATTTGAATTAATACTGGCAAACAACCAGATGCTGGATTAATTTTTTCTTTTCTATAAAGAGCCATCATTTCTTGCTGTAATTTTACTTTATCGTCTTTATGAAGCTCCTTAAGCCTCATCATTTCTGGCTGTACAGCTTTCATCTTTGCCATTGATTTAAATGAAAAGTTTGCAAGCGGAAAAAATATTAATCTTAAAGCAATAGTTAAGAGAACGATAGCAGTTCCAAAGTTTCCTGAAATTTTGAACAAATAATCAATCACAAAAAATAATGGTTTTGTGAAAAAATAAAACCAACCCCAATCAATTACTAAATCAAACTTTTTAATGTTCTGTTTTTCAGCGTAAGTATCAATCGTTTCAACCTCCTTAGCAGCAACAAATAATCTAAGTTCATTAATTCCTGTCGAAGATTGATTAATTATGGTTGGTTTATTAATTATATAATTAGCTTTAAATCCTTCATCATAAAGAAAAGTTGATTTGAAATTTTTGCCAGATTCAGGAACAAAAGCTGTCATCCAATATTTATCAGTTATGCCAAGCCAACCTTCATTTGACTCCCTAACAATTTTTTTATCTTTTACATCATCGTAATCATCTTCTTTTAATTCTTCATCAAATACACCGATAAAACCCTCGTGTTGTATGTAAAAGTTTTGAATTTCATCTGGAATCTTGTTTCTAGTCATTTGAGCATAAGGAAAAAGCTCAATATCGCTATTAGTACTATTCTTTACTTGTTGTGATATTTTAAAAAGATATCTATCATCAAGTTCTATTTTTTTTTCAAAAATAATTCCTTCATTATTATTCCATTGAATTATTACTGGAGATTTTTCGGTAAGAGTATCATTGCCTTTTACAGTCCAGATAGAATTATTTGATGGTACTTTTATTTTGTTACCAATGCTTGTCCATCCTGTCTCAATAAAAAAACCATTCTCTGTATCTGATGGATATAAAAAAACTGTATTTTCACCATCAACTACTTTTTGTTTATGTTTTTTAAACGATATATCATCAATTAAAGCTCCCTCCAAAGATAGTGATCCAATAATATTTTCATTTTCGATTTTAATTCTTTTACTTTTATTAATTGCTTCCTCTCTAGTAACTTTTTTAATAATTAAAGGTTGATTAATAGTCGGAGCTACCGAAGATTTATTATTATTTTGTTCAATTTTTTGGGTATTATTTTGTTCAGCACTTTTTCTTGGAGTTTCAAAAAAAGCTCCCCAAAATAATAATACAGACATTGAAAGAGCGATAGCTACAAAAACGTTTCTATTATCCATTTAATTTTTCTTTCTTTACCTCTTTTTTAATTGGAACATAATTATAGCTAGATCCACCACCTAAGATTTTTATTGGATGACAAGTTAATATTCTTTTAACTCCTAATATAGACCCTCTTAGCAAGCCATGTTGTTTAAGTGAGCCAATATAATATTCTGAGCATTCTTGTTCATATCTACAATTATTACCCATTAAAGGTGAAAATAGATATTTATAAATTTTAATTAAGAAAATTTGAAAGTTAATAATTATTATGTTCATCTTATTTTTTTATTTTATCAAAACATTTTTTCATTATAGGCAAAAGCAAATCATGTTTTTGAGTATAGGCATTAGATTTTCCAAAAACTATATAAGTGTAATCTTTATTAATTGCACCTCTTTTTTTTAGCAATTTCTGGACAATTGCTTTTAATTTCCGTCTTATTTTGTTTCTTTTAACAGCATTCCCAATTTTTTTTTTCATCACAAAACTGATCAACAAGCTAGATTTAACTTTAGGTTTATAAAAATTCTTTGTAGCGAAGATTGAAAAATAGTCTGAATGAACTTTTTTTTCTTTTAATGTTTTTTTGAATTGGAAGCTTTTTTTTAAGCTTTCAAGCTTAACCATTAAATTAATTATGTTGAAAGAGTTTTTCTACCTTTTGCTCTTCTTCTGGCAATAAGCTGTCTACCAGTTTTAGTTGCCATTCTAGCTCTAAAACCATGTCTTCTTTTTCTAACTAGATTACTAGGTTGATAAGTTCTTTTCATAAATATTTTAAGGTATATATTTTAAATGATGTCTATTGTACAGGTTTAATATGAGTAAAAATTTAAAAATCACTTTAGGAGTAATTTATTTATTCATTTTATTCTCATTTTTATATTTCTTGTTTTCAAAATTTGATGTTTCAAGAATTGATGATTTCTCATATTATAAGTTAATCCAAGCTAATATTGATGAATTTATAGGTAAAAATTTAATATTAAACCTTTTTCTATTTTTTTTATTTACAATTATTTGGGTAATACTTTTGGGTTTTGGGTCCCCAATACTTTTGTTATCAGGAATATTATTTGGGAAATGGCTTGGAACTTTTATCTCTACTATTTCAATTTCTTTTGGAGCATTATTTTTATACATAATAGCAAAATTTTTCTTCAAAGATTTTGTTAATTTTTTACTTAAAGATAAATTTGGAAAATATATTGATCGTTTTCAACAAAATGAATTTTATTATTTTTTAGCTTTCAGGTTTGCTGGTGGATTAGGAATACCTTTTGGACTACAAAATGTTTTACCTGTTATATTTAATATAAAAAATAGTAATTATTTTTTTGCTAGTTTTTTAGGTTTCATACCCCATTTTTTTATTTGGAATGCGGTAGGGTCAGGAATAAACAATTTTATAAGAGGTTCTGAAAGTTTTAATTTAATAAATCTAATAATGAATAAAGAAATTTACATTCCAATATTAATCTTTTTAATTTTTATTTCAATTTCGATAGTAATTAAAAAACTTTTCTTCAAATGATTGACCTGAATAAAAATAATTTAATTGATGACCCAAGCCCGTATTTAAGACAGCATAAAAATAATCCTGTTCATTGGCAAACATGGTCAAAAAATACTTTAGAAGAAGCTAAGAAAAGTTCTAAACCTATTTTACTGAGTATAGGCTATGCAAGCTGTCATTGGTGTCATGTAATGGCACATGAAAGTTTTGAAGATAAAGAGACAGCTGATCTTATGAATAAATATTTTTTAAATATTAAAGTTGATAGAGAAGAAAGACCTGATCTAGATTTTGTATTTCAAAGTTCTTTTCAATTATTTAATCAATCTGGTGGAGGCTGGCCTCTTACTATGTTTCTTGATGAAAATGGAGTACCATTTATGGGTGGAACTTATTTTCCTAAAGTTGCAAAAAATGGATTGCCATCTTTCAAAGAAGTTTTACAAAAAGTAAACGACTCATACAAAGAACAGAAAAAAAATATTATTAATCAAAAAGATTTAATTATTAAAAATTTAGATTT
>Ga0181575_10001084_pt1 | contig 19697 bp, 24 predicted proteins | sample 101ome_23_FD_145599 | JGI IMG/M metagenome (GOLD analysis project Ga0181575, IMG submission 145599) | Coastal salt marsh microbial communities from the Groves Creek Marsh, Skidaway Island, Georgia - 101411CT metaG (spades assembly) | ecosystem: Environmental > Aquatic > Marine > Intertidal zone... | reverse complement strand
TAGTTGTTGTTGGAACAGTCGTAGTAGTTGTTGTTGGAACAGTCGTAGTAGTTGTTGTTGGAACAGTCGTAGTAGTTGTTGTTGGAACAGTCGTAGTAGTTGTTGTTGGAACAGTCGTAGTAGTTGTCTCATCTTCGTCTGTAAATAAAGGTGGTGATACATCTTGATTATTAGCATCACTGCTATCAACTTCTATTGTTGTTGAAGACACATTATTCATTTGCTCAGAGTCTTCTACTGTATTTAAATTCTCATTACTGTTGCTTATGCTAAATCCAAAAACTGTGAAGATACCTATCCCTATTAATAACCCAGTAGCAAATGATTTTTTCTTAAGAGTACGTTTAATAACTTCATATACAGATAAAAATGATTTGTTAAATAAAAGTCCTGCTCTTTTGTTTTTCTCAAAGTATTGAATAACCCTTTTTACCTCATCTTCAGAAAGAGACGATTGGTGAGACGTTGCAGATATATTAAGTTCTAAGGTAGCATCCAAAACTTTTTTTGAACTGACACTGAGCTGTTGTGCTAATTTATAAACTCTCACAAATAAATGTTAGTTGTAAATTTTTCTAAGACATAATATTTTTTTAAAATGAACTATCTAGCTGTTCTTTGCAGTCAATGTACCAATCACAATATTTAATCATGTCTGTAAACCATTTATTATCATCAACTTCTAAATAATTCCTTTGAACGTAGTGTGTCCATTTACCTCCATAATAATGAACAAAAGCATCAGCAAAGTTTTCCTCGTTACCAAAACGTTCATGAGCTGAATTTCTAAAAGATGAACCACTTTGCAGCATACATCTGCTCAGTACTTGATAGGAGTAAGCATGGGCAGCTTCATGTAATAAAATGTCGTTTAAATTTCCTGATTCAATTCCACGATCAGAAATCCAAATAGACATTTTCCACTCATTTCCATATTTTCCATCAGCTCCATACCCTACAGGGTCAAAAACACCATACACACACCTACCAAATAGCGCTTCTCCGTAAGGATGACAGCCATTTATTATCTGAATGTCATTTAACAAAATTTCTCTAAATGCCTGAGGTAGTTGATAAATAGCTAATTGAATTCTTAAATTGTCTTCATCATCACCTTCAAAACCTGGATAACTATAAAAAAGATTGGATAGATTATTAACAAAACCTTCATTATCAATATAGGAGTTTTCATGAAGTTCTATAGAGAATGTTTCTTCATCTTCAATTATGCACTCTGACTTCAAGCCTTCTTGTAGTTTTTTAGTTGCCTGACTGAATGTAAAAGGACCGTACTGCTCACATAACTCATCAAATAGAATAAAAACCTGTTCTTCAGGGTCAAAGTTATTATTGAAAATATTTTCCTCCTGTTGAGCCTCAATGTATTGATCCCTAACGAACTCTCTCTCTAAATAACCAACTATATCTATAGCTAAAATAAAAGATGCGATGAAAAGAATAGCGGAAATAATTGAAAGAAAAATTAGAAGTCTTTTAATGATTTTCATGATTACATCTTAGCTAAGTGTTTTACTCTTCGTGTGTGAGGTTTTGCTCAGGTGATTTTATATTTAGATTTAATTTTTCACAGCTTGAAAGACTTCATCTAATGATTTATTGAGCCTGTCAGTGAGAATATAAAGTTTCATTTGGGGAAATTTTAGGTTAATTTTTGCTTAACAATTCTACTAACAATAGAACCATCAATACCGTCACCTTTTGCCATAACAGCACCTATAATTCTTCCCATTTGGGACATGTCGACTTCTCCTAGTTCAGTTAATACTTCATCAACTAATTTCTCTACATCTTCTTCACTAAGTTGTTCTGGAAGCCATTGACTTAGGAAATCAATTTCGAATTGAATTTTTTCTGCCATTTCAGTGCCTCTATCACCAAGTGACTGATACTCTTCAACTGCTTTAGTCATCTTCTTAACATATGAGGAAATGACTCCTAAAACTAGTTCGTCTGTAGCTTCTTCACCTTTTTCAGCTTTCTTCTTTGCTACCTCTGTCTGAACTTGTCTAATTGCATCAAGCTTGGGTTTATCTTTTGCTTTCATTGCTTCTTTTAAAGCAGTACTTAAATCATCTGATATTGTCATAATTTACTTTCTATATACATGCATTTTATCAGGAATATCTGTAATTACTCCGAATACACCTAACTCTATAAAATCTTGGAAATCTCTTTCATTATTAACTGTCCAAACTACTGTTTTTTGAAGTGGTAAATCAAAATTTCTAGTATCTAATAAAGTTCTTTCAATCATAAAAAATAAATTTTCGTCATGTACTGATAGAGACTTTGCTTGAAATAATGCATCTTCTTGATCAAATATGATTCCATAATGACAAGTAAAAAATTTTTTGAAGTCTTGGATGGCTTTCCAGTTAAACGAAGTAATAATATCTTCAGGTGACACAATAGAGAGCATTTTTTGAAATAATATGTCTATTTGAGTCTTTCCTAAACTGTTAGTTTTAATTTCAAAATTGACTTTTCCATCTATTTGATCTCTTGATGATAAAATCAATTCATCTTTATTAACATCATTTAACTTATGTAGTATCTCTTCTGTGGAAAGTTCGTTAATAAATTGTCCATCTATATAAGGGTCATGAAATAAAATAAGACTATTATCGGCTGTAATTCGAACATCAGTTTCAACATAATCACAGAATTCAAATGCTTTATTAAGACCTGTTATTGAATTTTCCCTATAAATACGGGGCAAACCCCTGTGTCCAATAATTTTTCCCAAAATGCCTCCATATAAATTAAAGTTGAGTACTATTAATTGTCAAGCTTGTGAAATATTTCACAAAGTAAGAAAGAATGTGTAAATGTTAAATATTGATTTTGAACAAGAAGACTGGATGCTAGAGGGTGGCTGTGTCTACTCTGACACTGAGCTGTTTTTTCCTGTCGGATCTTCAATGAAAGCAATGAAACAAGCTAATGAAGCAAAAGCTATCTGTATGGAGTGCCCAGTTGTTACTGAATGTCTTGAATACGCCATTAGAACCAATCAAGATTCTGGTGTCTGGGGTGGTACAACTGAAGATGAAAGAAAATCAATAAGAAGACAGTACCGTAAAACTGGTCTTGTAATCAACGGTTAGAAACTAAGCCCGCTCCCCTTTTATCATCACCGTCATCTGAGAATTCAATAATTTGAATTAAAGATGTATTGACTGCAATTTCACCTTCATCATCTTTATGAATGTAAAATTCATTTGCAGAAGTTAACTTCTTAATTTCATCTAAGAATTTTTCTTTATCTTTGATATCTACTTCTATAGCTGAGGTTGAGCCAACCATATAAATTCTTGCTTTCAAAGTTCCTGCCATTTTTACTCCTTATAAAACGTTTTCACCCATAAATAATGCTGAGACTGAGTCATCAGTAAATATAGATGTTAGTGCATTTGCAATTATTGGAGAAACACTTAAGGACTCAACATTTCCTAATTTTTCAGGATTTCCATTTTGCAGCAAAGTATCTGTGACGACTATTTTATCTACTGGAGCGTCTTGTAATTTTTCTACTGAACCCTCAGAAAATATACCGTGCGTTGCTGCAACATTGACAGATAAGGCTCCACGTTCTTTTAAAATTCTTGAAGCAGCTGCGATAGTTCCTCCAGTGTCAATAATGTCATCTAATAGGATTGCATGTCTGTCTTCAACTTCACCAATAATGGTGAAAGACTTTACCTCATTATGTATCTTTGGATCTCTTTTTTTATGTACAAAACCTACATACGCATCAAGATGTTTGGCAAATATAGTTGCTCTTTTAACTCCACCTGCATCAGGCGAAATAATAGAAATTGGACCATCAAATTTATCTTTAAAATATTCAACAAAAAGTGGCATAGCAGTTAAATGATCAAATGGCTGATCGATAAACCCTTGTATCTGCTGAGTGTGTAAGTCGATAGATACCATTCTGTTAACTCCTGCAGCAACATACATATCGCTTATTAATCTTGCAGATATTGGTTCTCTAGGTAGTGCTTTTTTATCTTGTCTTGAGTAAGGATAAAAAGGCAGTACAGCTGTGATTCGTTTTGCTGAAGCGCGTTTTAAAGCATCTATCATGAGGAGTTGTTCCATAATTGTTCTATTGATATCTCCAGAATGGCTTTGCATAACAAAACAGTCTGCACCTCTTACACTCTCACCAAGTCTCAAATAAATCTCACCGCTAGCAAATTCTTTTCTCTCTACTTCTGATAACTCAGTTCCAAGATTTGAAGCTACTTTTTGTGCAAGTTCAACATTTGATGAACCTGAAAAAAGAAGCATTTTTTTCTTGCCAGGTTGTTCAATCATTTTTTTTCTTTCTGTCCATATAGCCTTCAATATTTTTTTGATCATTTCTTTCAATACCTAATGCTTTTGAAGGAACATCTTTTGTGATTACAGAACCTGCACCTATCATTGATTCTTTTCCAATTGTTACAGGAGCAACAAGCATGACATCTGATCCAATAAAAGCTCCATCTTCAATTTCTGTTTTATGTTTATTTTTACCATCGTAATTAACTGTTATTGCTCCTGCAGAAAAATTTACACCTGTTCCTAATTCTGCATCACCAACGTATGCAAGATGAGGAATTTTACTTCCTTTACCAATTTTTGATTTTTTAGTTTCAGCAAATGCTCCAACCTTCACATTCTCTCCTAGTTCCGAACCAGGTCTAATGTGGGCAAAAGGTCCTATTTGACCTCCAGCGTCAATAATTGAATCATCTACCACTGAATTTAATATTTTTGAACCTTGGCCAACTTTTGAATTATTAATTTGAGCATTTGGTCCAATCTCGCAATCAGGACCTATCTCAGTTTCACCTTTTAAATGACTGTTTGCGTAAACTTTTGTACCACTAGAAATTTTTACAGTTGAGTCTATATATGTAGAGGTTGGGTCTTGGAAGTAAACACCTTCGTCCATGAATTGTTGTATTGTTTGCTTTAAGAGAGCATCTTCAACTTCATTTAGTTGGCCCATAGAATTTATTCCTCTTATTGAATCTTCTTCTACTTGTACTATAACAATATCTTTTTTTTCATTATTTGCAATACCTATTAAGTCAGTTATATAAAATTCTCCCTGTGCATTTGAAGTATTCAAATTGTTGATTTGCTGAAAGAGAAATTCTTTTTCAAAACAATATATTCCTGAATTAATTTCATCAACCAACCTCTCCTCTTCTGTGCAGTCTTTTTCCTCAACAATTTTAATTTGACTATTTTGTTGAATGACTCTTCCGTACCCAAATGGATTAGAAACCTTAGATGTAAGAAAGCCTATTGATGAGCTTGAATCAGATACTTTTTTAATTAAATTTTTAATATCATTGCTATTGATCATTGGTACGTCACCTGGAAGAACAAGAATATATTCAGATGTATCACCAGCAAATTTTTTATCCTCTAACAGGATTGAAATTGCATGTCCTGTACCTTTTTGCTCTTCTTGAATAACAAAATTGAGTGATTCTGGCAGAGCTTCCATAACTTGTTTAGCTTCATGCCCTACTACAACATACTTAGTATTTATATCCTCAATAACCTCAAGAGCATATGAAATTAATTTTTTTCCTGAAACAGAATGTAAGACTTTTGGTAAATTGGACTTCATTCTAGTCCCTTTACCTGCGGCTAATATTACTCCTGATACATTCATTTCAAAATTGATGGCTGGGGGAGAAGGACTCGAACCCTCAACGATGGGACCAAAACCCATTGTGTTGCCAATTACACCATCCCCCAATTGTTATGCAAATATATTCTAATCATCATTTTGAGAGAAACTACAATCTATTTTCTTTGTTATTGAAAAATATTTAAGATTGAATTCTTCAGAATCTATTTCTTCAATCTCTTCATGTTCTTCAAACAATGAAAAAAGAGCTGACCCACTACCGGACATAAAAAAGTTTTTGTTATATCTCTCTTCAAGGTTTTGTTTTATTGCATTAAGTTCTGGGTAGATTTCTGTAGATATATTCCAGAGATCATTAAAAAGTGAGATACCATTCCACGAATACTTTTCAGTTTCCTTTGGTTGTATTACGTCATATTTTTCAAAGACTTCTTTTGTACTCAAACCATTTTTTGGAACAGCAATAATGATTTTCATTGGTGGAGTGTCATTCAGATTTAGGACATTTTCACCAATACCTGATATAGTTGCTGGCTGTTTATTTATAAAGAATGGAACATCACTTCCAACTTGCTTCACAACATCATGATAAGAAGGCATTGATAATTCATAATTTGAACAGAGGAAATTGATTATTGCTGCACCGTTTGAACTTCCTCCACCAAGTCCAGATTCTATCGGGATCTGCTTATCAACTTTGATTTCAAAGGATTTATCAAAAGAAGGATTGAGTTTTCTCATTAATGATAAAGATTTATGAATCGTTGTTAACTCATAGTTTAATTTGTCAATATTAAAAACAATCTGATCTTTTTGACTTTCCTTAATTTTTATTTCATCAAAAATACCAACAGGAATAATATCTGATTCAATCTTGTGAAAATTATCTTGTAAGCCATCATGAATTTTTAAATTAAGATTGATTTTTGCTGAAGTTAATATTCTCACAATACTTCCTTTGCAATATCATAATAATTTTCAGGAGTTAAATTACTTGCGCGATTGTTAGGGTCTATTCCTAATTCAACAAGTTGGTCCTCAGAGATTATTGATTTGAGTGATGTTCTCACTTTTTTTCTTTTTTGTTGAAAAGCAATTTTGGATATTTCAAATGCTCGAATTCTTGTTTCTTCATCCAAAATAGTCTCTCTTTGAATTGTCAGAACAGAAGAAGTAATTTTTGGAGGTGGATAGAAACAATTTTTTGAAACATCAAATTGAATCTTAGATTCAGTAAATAATTTAAATAAGACTGATAAAGCACCATATTCTTTTTCACCAGAATTCGCAACAATTCTATCTCCCACCTCTTTTTGAACCATGACAACATATCTATGAATTACAGGTACTTCAGTTATCAATTTAACCAGCAATCTTGTTCCAATATTGTAAGGCAAATTAGATACAAAAATCCACCATGGACCTTGAAGTTGTGTGTAGTCAAACTTCATCGCATCTTCATTGAAAATCTCAAGATTAGGTACGTCAATAAATCTTTCATTTAGAATCTCTGCAAGACTTCCATCAATTTCTACAGCTTTAATTCTGTAATTGTCTTTTAATAATTCACTAGTTAAAGATCCTGTACCGGGGCCAACTTCAATTATTGGATCTGCTAATTGTCCCTGAACTAATTTTGTAATTTTTCTTGATATATTTGAATCAATTAAAAAGTTTTGGCCTAATTTATAATTTGGCTTTGATTCTAATTTTTCAACCCATTCTTGTTCACTCATTTAAATCCCGAGATAATAATCTATCAGTATTTTTTTTAGTCAGTTCTGAAAATTCATTCAGAGATATATCTAATATTTTTGAAATTTTTTCAGCAGTATACATAATATAAGACGGTTCATTTTTTTGTCCTTTATAAGGTTCAGGAGCTAAATAAGGAATGTCTGTTTCAACTAAAATTTTATTTAATGGGATATTATTAACTGCTAGTTGCAAATCTTGAGCAGTGTCGTAGGTTACAATTCCAGATATAGAGAAATAAACTCCAAGCTCTGCAAACTTTTTAGTCCACTTATTACCCCCAGTCCATGAATGTAGAATGATTTTATTGTTGCTTTCTCTCTCGCTAAGAATTTTATAAATATCAGAGAAACTATCTCTGCAATGAACAATTACTGGTTTAGAAAGCTTCTCACCAACTTCAAGGTGGTAAAGAAAGCTATTTATCTGATTTTCCTTTGATGATAAATTTCGGTAGTAATCAAGTCCAGTTTCACCAATCAAGTCTGCTTCGATAAATAAAGTATCAAGTGATTGTTTTAACGTTTCAAATTCACTGGCTTGATGTGGATGCAAGCCTGCTGACCAATAGGACAGTTTTTTTAAACTATTAGAAACTTGCTTTGCTTTTAATGAAGACTCTACATCAACACCTGGAATCACTACATACTCAAGATTAAATAGGTCATTTTCATCGATTTCATTACTCCAAAGCTGAAGATGACAATGCGTATCTACCCATTTGAATTGCTCTAATGTTTTATTTTTATTCACTACTATATAAGCATAGGATTAAATACATTTATGAGTAAAGGTAACAGAAGTAAAATTGATAATCTTGGAAGGGTTGTAATTCCAAAATCTATTAGGAAAGCTCTTGATGTTGAAGCTAATAGTGAAATCTCAATGTATGTTGAGGATAAAAAGTTAATAATTACAAAGGGCTATCAAACTTGTTCTATATGTGGCTCCAAAGATGTTACATATCAACTTAAAGATAAATTTCTATGTTCTAATTGTATAAACGATATTAAGAGTCTTTAATTTTATCGTATATTTCGTTTGTAGGAATGTCAGTAATCAGAGATACTGCTTTTGCTAAATCTCTTTTAGGAACACCATTATCTAATAATATTTTTAGTGCAGAATCTAGTTCAAAATTTACATTTGTATTTAATTCACTAGGTGCGATGACAAGCGTTATTTCGCCTTTGAGATTATCTGAGCTAAGCTTTTCTTTTACTTTTGCGATATCACCTCGGTGAATTGTTTCAAATTTTTTTGTTAATTCCCTACAAACTGTTATTTGTGAATTCAATCCATTTTTTTCAAAATAATCGAGATCTTTTATTACACGTTTTGGAGAAGTAAAACAAACACTTGGCATTTGAGCATTTAATAACTTTGTTAAAAATTCGCTTTTTTCTTTTCCTGATTTAGGTATAAATCCTAAAAATTGGAAATTTGAAATGTCGAATCCGGAAAGAGTCAGAGCTACTAGCACACTTGAGGGACCAGGTATTGATTCAACTTTAAATCCTTCCTCGATTATTGTTTCTACTAATTTATTGCCTGGATCCGAGATTAAAGGCGTACCTGCATCTGAGATAAGAGCAAGGTTTAAATTATTGCCTAAATGGCTTTTGATATCTTCAATTTTATTGACTTCATTGCCAATAAAGTAAGACTCTATACCTGTTTCAATACCAAAATGATTTAAAAGTTTTTTAGCACGTCTTGTATCTTCACAATAAATTAAATCGACATTGTTTAATATATCAATGAGTCTTTGTGATACATCGTCTAAATTTCCAATTGGGGTTGGGCAGATGTATAGAGTACCCACTTTATTTATAAATCACCTAGTTGTGGTGAGATTTCATCAATTACACTTATGTCTTGAGATAGAACTAATTTAACAAAACCATTTTGCTTTGAAATCCAAACGTTTGTTGTTCCTTTGTAGATTACTCCGTTGTATTGCTCAACTACCTCAGTAAACCTCTTTTGTGTATCTCCCCATAAAATAAAAGCATCATAAATTTCATTAAGATCTTGAGGGGTATCACCACTTATTTTTACTGTCATAATTAAGTTTTCAGAATTATCAATATAATCCTTCCAAGAACCTCCCCCAATTCCTACTGCTGCTGTAATGGCATTTCTTGGTCCAATTGTATCCTGCATGAGATAGACAAGGTCTAGTGAACCTAAAGTGCCTTCATCAATAATTTGATAATTTGGAATTTGAAGTGTTGAAATTTCAACTTCCTCATATCTTTCATTTAAGAAATATTTTTCTGGTGAATAAATTTGTTCAGAAGTAGGTAAATTTGAAAGACCCGTCTTTTTATATTCAGACATTGCATCATTTAACGCTGCCATCTTGCCCTCTTTAATTATAATTTTTGCTACTTCTGGCCCGTATGTGTAATAAAGTTGAGCTGGAATATAAAAATAGTTAGGTAATTGAACTCTACAAGAGATGTTGGGTATCTGAGCCTGCATTTGTTGGCGATCATATGAATCAAGTGTATCTATCCATTTTCCTTCTACCCAATCCGCTTGTGCCTCCATTAATGCCCTAATACCTGGATAATAAGAAAAATCATCTAATTCTTCCATTTCTTGGTACCATTCAGAAGTTTCAAAATGTTGGCCCTGAAGTGAGTGTACTAATTCATGAACTACAACTCTTTGTTCATAAAAATTCAACTTTTTTTGTCTAGGTTTAATTGGAACTCTCAAAATTTTATCCAATAAGTTGTAAGAGCCTGCAGAAAAACACCTTTGAAATTCTACTTGAAGATTCAACAGTTCATCGGGAGACAAGACATTAAGTCCCCACATGTTTTCCGAAAGAACTGCTCTTTCCCATTCTCCTTCTTCGTAATCTTCTTCAAAGTTATCCAAAAAAGATAATGCATTGTATTCCTGATAATCTTTCAAAGTATAGAAGTGGTATAAAGGCTCTTCGATAAAATCTAAGCCAACTCTTTTTTCAATGTATTCCATCAACTCTGATAATTGAGCTTTGATTTCTTCAGGTGGCTCTAGAATCTCTAGACCAAATTCATCAATGGCAAATGGAGGTTCTTCATAAACGGTTGTTGTAGTTGTAGAAGTTGATGTAGTTGTTGTATTTTGTGTAGTAGTAGTTTCATCTATAAGTGTTTCAGATATAGATTCCTCAGTAGTACCTGATGAACAAGAAATTAAAATTAAAGAAAATAAAGTAAGTAAAAATTTTCTCATAGGTTATTAGATTACATGTATTCTATTATTTATAAAAACAATTGGAGGAATTTTGATTAAAGAATTTAGAGATTTTATCAATAGAGGGAATGTTGTTGAACTTGGAGTAGCGTTCGTTATGGGTGCTTCTTTTAAGTCATTGGTTGATGTTTTTACCAAGAGATTAGTTGAGCCATTGATTGGTTTAATAATAAATCTTCCTAATTTAGATAAGCTAGGAATGTTTGGCGATATAGATCCTGCATCTGGTACGTCTGCAGGCTCTTTTGGAGCTTTTTTAGGGGAAGTAATAAACTATACAATTATTGCCTTTGTAATGTTTTTAGTAATAAAAGCTTACAACCATTTTGAAGACATTGTTTCTGATGAAGAGACTGAAGCAGTAGCTGCAGAATCAAAAGAGGTACTACTACTAAAAGAAATTAGAGATGGAATAAATAAGATTAGTAAATAATAAAAAACTTTATGAAAGAAAATAATTTAAGAGATTTATTTAACTACGCACTTGAGCAAGATACAAAGGTTCGAAGAGGAATAATTTATTCAATACTAAATAAAATATTTGACCTAGCTCCTCCTGTTTTGATTGGTATTGCAATAGATATAGTGGTGGAAGGATCTGATTCCTTTATAGGAAATCTTGGATACAGCGACAGAAGACAGCAATTAATTATCCTTGCAATCTTAACATTTGTAATATGGGGGCTCGAATCAGCATTTGATTACATTGCGGCAGTCACTTGGAGAAACATCTCACAAGACATAGAACATTCATTAAGAACAGATACTTTTAACAATGTCCTCGGTCTTGATTTAGCTTTTTTTGAGAATAAATCTTCTGGGAGACTAATGGCAATCCTTAATGATGATGTAAATCAACTAGAGACTTTCTTGGATAACGGTGCAAACAGGCTAGTTCAAACTGCTACAACGGTTCTTGTTATTGGTGGAACATTCTTATATATTTCACCACTGGTTGCTGTGTTTGCCTTCATACCCATACCAATTATTATTTTTGGCTCACTTAGATTCACTAACAGAATTGCAGAAAGATATACAAAGATTCGAAATGATATAGAAAATTTAAATGCCAATCTATCGAACTCTATTACAGGGATACTCACAGTAAAAAGTTTTAATAGAGAAAAAAAAGAAAGTGAAAGAATAACTCTTTCATCAAATGAGGTTAAAAGTGCAAATTATCATGCAATAAGACTATCTGCAGCATTTATTCCCATAATTCGAATTGCAATACTATTTGGATTTACAGCGACACTTTTGATTGGTGGTTTCTTAGCCTTAGACGGAGAAATTAAAGTAGCGACCTATTCAGTCATGCTATTTATAACACAGAGATTATTGTGGCCATTGACTGAACTCGGAGTGATTTTTGATTCTTATCAAAAAGCAATGGCCTCGTTTAGACGAATATTAAATTTAAAAAACACTTCACCCACAATCAATAATGGAACCGAAAAGCTCACAAGTTTTAACAAGAAAATTGAGATATCAAATCTAAATTTTGAATATGTAAAAGATTTTCCAGTTTTAAATGACATTTCTATAGATATAAATAAAGGTCAAACTACAGCGATTGTTGGAAGTACAGGTTCTGGGAAATCTACTTTAATAAAACTTATTTTGAGATTATATGATTCAACTTCTGGAGAAATTAAATTTGATGGCAAGAATATAAGAGATATAGAACTAGACAGTTTAAGAAATAAAATCGGATTGGTAAGTCAAGATATATTCTTATTTGAAGGTACGGTTTTTGAAAATATTGCATACGGAAATCTGGATGCAAAAGATGAAGAAGTTTGGGAAGCAGCAAAACTTTCAGAGTCTGACAAATTTATAAATCTATTACCTAATAAAGAAAATACAATCGTTGGAGAAAGAGGGCAAAAGCTATCAGGTGGGCAAAGGCAAAGAATCTCTATAGCAAGAGCAATACTAAAAAATCCAGAAATATTAATTTTAGATGAAGCAACTTCAGCAGTTGACAATGAAACTGAAGCCGCAATACAGAGGTCCATTAACACCTTGAAAGAAGGGAGGACTGTTATTGCAATAGCGCATCGTTTGTCCACTATAAGAAATGCTGAAATTATTTACGTTTTAGAAGAGGGCAAAGTTGTTGAATCTGGAAATCACGAAAGTCTATTAGCAATTAATGGAGTTTACTCAAAGCTATGGTCAGTTCAAACAGGAGAAAAAATTATTTAATCTTTTCTGCAATATATTCACCAATAGCTAAAGAAGCTGTTGCTGCAGGACTTGGTGCATTTAGAACATGGAGAGAACTATTACCCTCTTCAAAAACAAAATCGTCAATCAAGTCACCGTTGGAACTTACAGCTTGCGCCCTCACTCCAGCTACTCGGGGTTCTAAATCTTTTAACTCAACATTAGGAATATAATTTAATATTTCCTTTAGAAATACTCTCTTATTTAAAGATCTATACATCTCAGAAATTCCTGTGCCAAAGTATTTCTTGCCAAGCTTCCACATTCCTTTGTATGAAATTGTTTTACTAAATTCAAATACATTGATGTTACTCCATTTATATCCCTCTTTAGCAAATGCTAAAACTGCATTTGGACCAGCTTCAATTTGACCATCAACTGTTTTGGTAAGATGAATTCCCAAAAATGGTAAGTTTGGATCACTTATTGGATAAATCATATTATTTACTAAATGAGATTTCTCTTGATTTAATACAAAATATTCTCCCCTAAAAGGAATTATTCTTAAATTGGGTTTAATATCGTCCATTAAAGCAACAGTGTCAGAAAATAAGCCTGCACAATTTATCAAATATTCTGAAGTGAATGTTTCCTTATCACTAGTAAGGATTTTTAAATCATTTTTTGAATCTATTGATTTTATTTTTTGAAAATATTTTACAGTTCCCCCTAAAGTCTCAAATTTATTCGCAATTGTCTCTGTTACTACCTTATAGTCAACTACTCCAGCCTGAGGAACATATAATGCTGACTCAAATTTACAATTCGGTTCTAAATCTAATATCTCATTTCTTTCCAAAGGCCTTACACCATCCATGTTGAGTTCTTTGGCTCTATTGTTTAAATGAGTAATTTTTTCTATATCATTATCAACTACAATTTTTCCTTCAATTCTGAATGGAATACTTTCTGAATTCATAAAATCGATTAATAATTCTCTGCCTCTAATACAAAGATTTGATTTGAAAGACTGAGGTTTGTAATAAATTCCAGAATGTATAACTCCTGAATTTCTACCAGACTGGTGAGTCCCTGGAGATTTTTCTTTATCTATTACAAGAACATTTTTACCTTGTTCTTGTAATTTTAAAGCCGTTGATAGGCCAACAATGCCGGCCCCTACAATTGCAACATCAAATATTTTATTCATTGGTGGAGGTGCGGGGAGTCGAACCCCGGTCCTTCCAAGCTATCAAACAGCTTCTCCGAGTGCATCCGATGGTTTACTGTTAGGCAAGTCATCGGAACCTATAACCTAACAGGTTTACCTAAATCTTAAGAGTCAGTCGGTAACCCAACTCAGCATCCCACATTTCGACGCCATTGCTATCCGAGGTGGGAGCCCCGATAGGTGACGAGCAGCGGTTAGGCTGCTAAAGCCAACTTAGGTTTGGCAGTTATATTGTTTTCCTACGTTTTTTACGAGGCCCTAGGACCCTCGACTCGCTACTGAGAGACTCGCTTCAAAGTCGAAGCCAGTTCACCCCCATACAGTTGTATTAGTTCTAAAATTATACTTGAGAATTAGATTATTTAAAATATGAAAATAAATAACAATAGCTTTGAACTAGATGAACAATTACAGGTAGTAATTGATTCAAGTGACAATGATGGGTTAATTTTTATACCAAAAAATATTCAAATTGATGTTGATATAGAAAACTATTTTGGAAAAATTGTAATTAGTAAGTTAGTTATTCATCCTTCTGAGAGTGAATTCCAAATTGGTAAATTAACGATTGAAAATAACATTCCAAATATGGATATTAAGTTACTTGATCGATATATTTATAAAGTTTTATCTGACAAGTCCGGATTAGCCTACTCTCCTTATAAATATTTTCCTGATTACGATTTTACAGTTTTTGAAAAAGGCAGAAGACCCTCGCCGTTAGATTGGGCTATGTTTTCTTCTTTATATGTATTTAGTTGCAATGTCTTACCACAATCAGTAAAAGTAGAGCTATCCCTTGCAAAGTATTTAAGAATATCCGAGGAGAACTTTAAAAGATTTATGAAAAAAATTCCAGAAGATTTATTTAGAAAATCAGGACACACCGAATCTAGAGGTGGAGACATCTCATTAAATGCAGAAAATTTAATTAAAGAATTTCTAGGAGAAGATCAGGAATCTTTTGAGAACAATCCTTTTTTAAAGTTTTACTCTGAAGCTGATTTTGCCTGAGGTCTGCTCACCATAGATAAAATTTTACTAACTTCAACTTCCCATATTTCTCTAGATTTAATGCCTGCTTGTTCCCAGGTTATATCGTTTGTACGCTTATAGGGCTTGCCCAGGTATCGATTTGACAAATAGTCTATGTGATCATTGGCAGTAGTGTCTTGAACTATTGTTTCTACACTACCTCTTATTTCCCAACTTGAATACATGTCAGATGGATGAAAAATGACAATCGACAAATTTGGTTCCTGCCTGATATTTTCTGTTTTTTTTCTTCCTTGTTCTGTATTAATAAGAATTTTATTTTCTTTGTAATCAACCCACATAAGATGATTCTGAATCTGATTTTCATTAATTTTTGTAGCTATTGAACAGAAAGCATTATTATCAATTGCTTGTTTAAGTTCATTTGGAAGTTGCATACACCCTTATTTTAAGTAAAAATTATTAATATGGCGTTTATTAAATTGTTCAAATTTCAAGACTCTACTGGTCTTCTAAAAAAAGAGTACGAGAAAGGCATGAGAAGAGCTGGAAGAATTTGGAACATACTGACAATTCAATCTCAAACCCCAGAAATTTTAAGAGATTCAATGCGATTATATAATTCAACAATGTTTGGAAATTTAGAAATATCACGTTTTGATAGAGAATTACTAGCAGTAATCACTTCAATTTCCAATGAGTGTGAATACTGAATACGAGCACACTTATATGATCTCCGGTCGGAGACAGAAGACCAAAAATTAGTTGATGAAATTGCTAGTGACTGGAAAACAAGCAGTTTAACAAAAGAACAAATCGTTTTATGTAATTTTGCAGAAAAATTGACTTTGAAACCTGGTGAAATAACACAATTTGATTACAAAGAATTACAAAAAAATAATTTTGATGACAAAGCAATATCAGAAATAGTTCAAGTAATTTCCTACTTTAATTACATCAATAGAGTTGCAGATGGTCTTGGTTTAGAGCCTGAGGAATTTATTGACGAAAAAGGTTATAAAAAATAAAGTACCTTGTAAGAATTTAAAGTACTTATAACATATATATATGCAACAAAACACTAAAGGCTTACTCCTTTTTGTATTTTTAATTTCCGTAAGTGTATTTGGTATAAACCTTTATAACAATAATGATTCTGGCGAGAGTGTAGAGGTAACTGAAACAACATTATTTGAAGCTACCACAACAACATCCCCTGAAGTTAAAGTCGAAAAATATACTTATCCAAGTTTTGATTTTGAAAAAGAAACAACAACTTCGCTGGAATCTATAAGTGACTTATGTTCTATACAAGGAAACTGGTTTAGCTTAACAAAAGAGTGTCTTTCAGAATGGGAAAATTCATTAAAAATGATCGATAGTAAGAGAGATACTTACCTTGAACATTACGAATACACCTTGAATTATTTTAAAAATAATTATGCCAATCTAGATGAAGATACATTTTTGTACATTGTTTCAACTTTAACAATTAATGAAAAAATAAATTTCTTTATGTCTCAATTAAAAGAAGTTGAGGAAGTTATAAGAATCAAAGAAAATCAAGATGAAAATATCACATCTATATTTCTTTCGGACGAATCTGTTACAAAATCCAAAGAGCTAGAAACAGAAGACCTGAAAATTGGATGTTATTTGGAAAATTTAGAAGATTCTGAAGAGAATTCTGAGCTAATCGAAGTTGAAACTCTAAATACAAGAGATAACCAAAAGTTTAATTATGGAATAAAGATTGAATCTTCTTTAAATATCGATCCTGAATGCATAATGAAATTATTAGATTTGATACTAAATCATGAAAAAGGCTGGATAAACGTAACTGATAAAGGCTTTTATCATACAAATGTTGAAGATAGTGATTTTGTCTATATATTTGCTTCTCCTGAAACTACTGACGAACTTTGTTACCCATTGCAAACAAATGGGATATATTCATGTAGAAATGAAAGAGAGATAGTTATCAATGATTTTAGATGGAAAAACGGTGCTAGGGATTTTTTAAGAGATTTAGAAACTTACAGATTGTATCTTATCAATCATGAAACTGGCCATATTTTAGGTTGGAGACACACAAGTTGTCCTAAGGAAGGTGCAGTTGCACCAGTAATGATGCAACAAAGTAAAGGTACTGATGGGTGTGTTCCATATGGTTGGCCCATTTATGAAATAATAAAAGCCAATTTTGAAGATTAGTTAAATTTATTGGTGCCAGCCTAAATAACTAAATTGTTATTTTATTATCGTGTTGTTTTGTTTTTATTACAACAGTTTTTTTAAATTTGAAGAGCTACAGATTCATCTCCAGCTAAAATTTTTTTTATATTTTCAATAGTTTCTAAACCAGCTTTAAGCTGTGCTTCGTTTGTAGATGCACCGATATGTGGAGTAGTAACTAAATTTAAGCCATTATATCGATCTACATTTTCTGGAGGTTCATTTGAGTACACATCCAATCCAGCTCCAAAAATTTTCTCTGATTCTAAGAGTGCCAATAAATACTCTTCGTCCAAAACACCACCTCTAGAAGTATTTACAATTATTGAATTTTGTTTGAGTAAATCTAGCTTGTCTTTAGAAATCAAATTTTCCGTATCTTTAGTTTTAATTACATGAATTGAGACTACATCTGCAGTTCTAAGTAAGTCATCAAGCTCTAAACTTTCTTCTGAACCATTCCAGTCCGTTACGTATGGATCATAAAAAACAATTGACATCCCAAAACTTTTCATTCTCTCTGCGACTAAACGACCAGCTTTACCAAAGCCAACTATTCCTAATGTTTTTCCATAAAGTTCATAACCTAGAAATTCAGATCTGTTCCATTGACCATTCTTGAGGTGCGCATCAGCAAGACTTAATTTTCTTGATGCACTAATTATTAAAGCTACTGTTAACTCAACGACAGATATTAAATTAGCTGAAGGAGAATTAGTAACAAAAATATTTTTTGATTTAGCAAATTCTAAATCAACATTATCTACTCCGACGCCACATCTAGCTATTATTTTTAGTTTTTCTGCATTGTCTAGAACTTCTTTTGTTAATTTTGTTGCACTTCGTATTACTACAATTTCACTATCTTTTATATGGTCAGTTAAATCTTTTTCTTTTGAATCAGATTTAGATATATCTAAACAATCCCCTATTGTCTCTAACTCTTTATAAACTTTTTGATTTAAATTATCACAGATAAGTATTTTCATTTTCAATATTTAAGTTTTGATAATGCTTGTTCATGAATTTGCTTTGATGCAGATGCAAGTACATAAACATTGCTTTCGTCAAAACTTAATTTTTTACCCTCCCAATCTGTCATGATACCACCAGCACCCTCAACAATTTTAATTAGTGGCAAATAATCATGTGGAAAAGATAATCGTTCAGCAACAATATCTATATGACCACTAGCTAAAAGTCCATAATTGTAACAATCGCTACCGGTTGTTGTAACCTTTACAGATTGTTCTAGTGATTGATAAGCTCTCCATTTTTTCATTCCAAATTCATGACTAGAGGTTGTAGCCATCACTGCATCTTCTAAGTTTTTAACAGATTTACAAATAGTTGGCTGATTATTAACTTTTGTTAGGTTAGGTTGGAATGAAGACCATCTTTCGTTTAATGCTGGACAATCTATAACTCCTGCAACTAGCTGATTATCAATGACTAAGGAGATTAAAGTACCAAAATCATGCTTGCCAGCGAGAAAGCTTCTAGTTCCATCAATTGGGTCAATGTACCAAGTAATATTTTCTGTACCAATAACTTCTTTATATTCTTCGCCAACGATGTTATGTTTCGGGTAATGATTAAAAATTTGTTTTCTAATATATTTCTCAATCTCTTTATCTGCCATTGTTACTGGACTCATATCCCTTTTAAGTGACAAATCTTTTAAATCACGAAAATATTTAAGAGCAATTTTTCCTGTATTATCTAAAATGTCATTTACAAATATTTCAAAATCTTCAATACTGCTATCAACCATAAATACCAATTAAATTAAAAGTAATTCTATCGGTAATATGAATTCATGTAGTTGATTAACAAACTTTTAACAATGAAAGTTAGATGTAATTTAGTTGTTTTAATTTAGACTCTAATTCAACATCTGAAGGTTCAACTAAAAAAGTGTCATCTTCAAATACAATAGTTGGAATTCTTCTTTGATTTTTTTGTAATTTTGTAATGTAATCATTTGCCTCAGAGTTTGTATCTACATTGATTTCTTCAAAATCTACATTCAACTTGTTTAATAAGGCTTTCGATCGTATACAATCCCCACACCAGTCAGTTGTATAAAATTTAATATTCATAACTATGGATTTGTACCTGCTTGTTGTAGTAATTCAAAAAAACCACCAAGAAACATAGACAAGTCATTGAGAGTCTGGAATGCATCATCAAACTGTCCTTGTAATGAAGAGACAACATCAGCCGTAGCATCAAGTTTTGGAAGGAGGTCTTGTATATCTGCAATTACACCCATAGCCTCTTCTAAAGCTGATGATATAGCACCTACCTCAACATAAATAACGTATCCAGCACCAAGAAAGAGTACGAGGAGTATTATCTGAAGAAAAAGGACTA
>Ga0181575_10001078_pt1 | contig 19726 bp, 9 predicted proteins | sample 101ome_23_FD_145599 | JGI IMG/M metagenome (GOLD analysis project Ga0181575, IMG submission 145599) | Coastal salt marsh microbial communities from the Groves Creek Marsh, Skidaway Island, Georgia - 101411CT metaG (spades assembly) | ecosystem: Environmental > Aquatic > Marine > Intertidal zone... | reverse complement strand
GCTGCCGCTACAATGTAACGTGATTTTCACAACGAGTCGTGACTCAGTAAAACAACCACCCACCCACGCAGTCAGTGGTTTTGGAGGTCCGACCGCGTGTCGTCTGTCTGTCTGTCTGTTGTGTATGTATGTATGTATGGGTAAACAGTTGTACTTAGTACTTTACTATGTGTACCTGTGTACCTGTGTACCTGTGTACCTGTACCTGTGTACCTGTACCTGTACCTGTGTGTGTGCGTTTTTTTGAAAATCGTGCACCCGCGCGCTCGCGACAGAGCGCCGCGACGGGGGACGCGGGGATCGGATCAAATCTCGTTCGCCCCGTCCCTCGCTCGGCTCTCGGTATCGTTATTTTCGTTCGTCTCTCCTCTCTCGTCCGTGTCCGTGTCCGTGTGTCCGTGTGTTTCCATCGGTACGACGGAGCGTCGTGTACAAGATGACGACGACGATGATGATGATGGTGTCACCGACGAGGCTGGGGTCGGTGCCGTCGACGGTATCGTCACGGCGGGGTGGGACTCGCGCGTCGTCGTCATCGTCGTCGTCGTCGTCGACGCCCGGGGGCGCGAGCGAACGAGGGGAGAGACGAAGAGCGGCGCGCGCGCGCCGACGCGCCGACGCCGAAGGACCAAAGGCGCAGCCAGAGCGGAAAAAGACGCCCGCGGTGAATCCTAGAGCCAAGGTTGTGCGAAGACGGAGGACGAAATCGATCGGAGAGTTGACGGAAGAACCACTGGAGGCGGAAGAGAGCATTCGGGCGCACGTGGAGCGGAAATCGGGGAGGACGAGGGATCCGAAAAAGGCGGCGGAGGAGCGAGAGAAATTGTGGGCGAGGCTCGGGGCGACAAAGAGGGAGGACGGTGGCGGGTCTGCGAGTTATTCGCATCTGTTGGATCCGGTGAGTGGTAGACGTGGTGATGGTGGTGATGGTGCGACTTTGACGAGATCGAGGGGGTCGACGCGGGCGGCGCTGAGGTTGGGATACGCGGCGCACCGCGAGCGATTCGCCAAGGCGCTCAAATGCGAGCTCGAGGAAGAAATGGCGCTCTCGGAGCAGCGGTTGAACACGTGGTCGAGGGAAAAGCTCGTGGACGAAGGGTACGCTATTCTGGGATTGCGTGCGAGGTACGAAGGGGTGCTCCAGCGCGATTCTCTCGTGAGGTTAACGATCCCTTTTGACGACGGGCGGGAAAATTCTCCGCTCGGGCGCGAGTTGCCGTATCACCGGTTCACGACGGGAGACATGGTGCAGCTGAGCGAGGGTGACGAACACGACGGTTCTGGTGGAATCACCGGTGTGGTGGCGCTTCGAGCGATGCATTACATTACGCTAGCGATTCATGAAGACGATTTAAATGAGCTCGTGACGTCAGGAACAAGATGGAGAATCGATTTGAGCGCAAACACCGTCGCGCACGACAGATCGCTCGCCGCCCTCGTCGCCTTTTCCGAGCCGTCTGGGATGCCCGGAGCGGTCGCGGCGAAACCAAACGATAGAAAATCGTCATCTACGGCGTACGCACCGTTGCAGCGCGCATTATTGGGTGTGCCTGACGAAAATGGAACGCTGGCTGAACTGGCGAGCGCGCCCCCGTACTGGGCGGGCAAGGCGCAAAAACCAAAGTTACAAATGGCGTTGAAAGAGGTGCGAGACCCCCTCAACCCGAGTCAGAGAGCTGCCGTGAAGAGTGCGCTGTCTTCCACGCTCGCAGTCTGGCAAGGACCGCCCGGCACCGGGAAAACGCGAACTCTCATTGCGTACATTGGCGCCGCGGTGCATCTCGCCGACATCCAACAGAGGCGTGGAAGAGGGCCCGTCGTACTCGCAGCCGCTGCATCCAACGTTGCTGTCGATAACATTTTAGAAGGATTAGCGAAAGAATCATTCGTGGTCGGAGGGAAACCGCTGAGGGTTGTCCGTTTGGGCGCGCCTGCGAAAGTACAGCCGTGGCTTCAACAGTTGACTCTCGACGCGCAAATTGCTCTCCATCCGCTCGGTCGTCAAGCTGCCGCCATACGCGAAGCAATTCGTGGTAGAACTGGACCAAGCTTTGCGCGCCAACGAAAACAAGCGACGCAGCTGGAACTCTCCGCGGCGCGTAATATTTTGAAATCTGTCGATGTGGTGTGCACGACGTGTGTTGGCGCGGGCGATGAACTGTTGGAAGACATTTCATTCGCCGCAACAGTTGTCGACGAAGCGACTCAGTGCACCGAACCCGGTGCTCTGATACCCCTGACCAAGGCGCTCAGCGCCGTGCTCGTGGGTGATTCGCGACAGTTGCCGGCGACTGTCGTTTCGCGCGATGCCGTAGACGCGGGTTTGCAGGTGTCTCTGTTTGAGCGCATGGAGAGGCTCGGAGTGCACGTCTCTCTCTTGGACATGCAGTACCGCATGCACCCTTCAATCTCCGAGTTCCCATCTCTCGCTTTCTACGGCGGCAAGGTGAGCTCGGCTCCTAAACCAGAGGATCGTCCAATGGTTGCCGGCGTCTCTTGGCCGCGGCGGAAAATTCCCGTCGCCTTTGTCGAGATTTCCGGTCCAGAGAAACGCGCTCCCGACGGCAATAGCTTGTTTAACGCCGAAGAAGCGAAAATGGCGATTGATATCGTCAAAAGCCTTCTCGCTGGCGGTGACTTGGTCGGACCGGGTGATATCGGCGTCATCTCTCCGTACGCCGCGCAAGTTCGACTCTTGCAAGAGGAGTATGGCGCGCAAGGCAATCAAAGGCGAAACTTCTTAGACTATACTGAAGAGGACAAGATGAACGAGCTCGAAATCCGTTCTGTCGATGGATTCCAGGGCAGAGAGAAGGAGGTCATCGTCTTGTGCACGGTGAGAAGCAACGCCGGAGGGGGTATCGGTTTCGTCGCCGATCCGCGGCGTCTCAACGTCGGCATTACCCGGGCTAAACGCGGTCTCATCGTCCTCGGTAACCGAGAGACGCTGTCGACAAACGAAATCTGGCGCGACTGGTTCAAGTGGGTCGATAAAAACGAGTGTACGGTGTCGGATATTACAAATTTCTTCTAGTGGACGGATCAGACATATTACCAATGTAAAACATTCTTCTTTAGAACGCGCAGTCGTCGTTCCTCCCTCTTGTTCGACTCCATCACGCAGACGGTTCAAACTTGAGCGCCGCCCCGTTCATGCAATACCTCAATCCCGTCGGCGGCGGACCGTCTTCAAACACGTGTCCCAAATGACCTTGACACGCCTTACACCTCACCTCTGTCCTCGGCAAGAAGACGATAGAATAATCCGGCACCTCTGTCACGCTCCCCGCCAACGGCTTATAAAAGCTCGGCCACCCCGTCCCAGAGTCATACTTGGTCTCCGAATCGAACAACGGCGTCCCACATCCCGCGCACACAAACCTCCCGACCCGTTTCTCCGTGTACAACTCGGAACTAAACGGTCTTTCGGTCGCCTCCTTTCGCAACACTTTATACGTCAGCGGTTCGAGCTTGGCTTTCCACTCGTCGTCGGTGAATGCGATCTCACCCGTGCGGTTGAGCATAGCCATGGCCGCATCGCTCGTGAACTCGCTCTCTGCGTTCGCCGCGCGTTGCGGCGTTCCCGCGAGCGCGGCACCGGCGAGCGGGATGGCGATGAGCGGGCGTCGACCGACGGTCGTTCGACGACGTCCCTCGGCACTGCTGGTGTCCACGTCATCGGTGCCCCCGACGCCACACGCGCGCGGAAGTCCGCGTCGGTTGACGCGACGGGACGGAATGGCGATGTACCCCGCGGGGGAGGTTTTGAGAGACACAGCAGACATGGGCGGAGAGGTGCGGATGCGATCGTCGATGCGCAGTGCGTGCCTGATTGTGAGGATCAACAGTGGATAGAGCGTTCGCGTCTTTGTCTTTTGTTACAATGATGGAATCGAACGTCGCTCATAAGAGCCGACGAGGCTTTGGTGGAGACCATAAAAGCCTCTCTGGACTATCCACTGGGGTGTGAAAACTCTCAGAGTATGAATCCTCGACGATTTCCACGGGACGTTTGGATTTGAGCACCTTTATGAATTCCTCGCCGTAGACGTCCCAGTACCAATCGAGAAAGCGGTTGTGGACGACTCTCTTGGCGACAACCATCTGGCTGATGTGGGAACGAGCCTCAACTTGAGCCCACCACTTGCTGAAGAAATAATTGAGCGTGACGAATCTGTTTGAGGTTCTGCGCATGACGACGGCGCTGAGGATCTTTCTCCATTCGGCTCTCCAGACGTTGAAGGCTCGGCGAAGTCGAGCGCGCTCCATGCTTCGGTAGGCGGTGATGGCTTGAATGGCCTTGCTTTTACTACTGACGCGTGCGAGGGTTTTCCAGTGTGACCATGCAATGGAGAGTGTGCGATGCCTCCAGCGGTTAACGATGGAAACGAGGGTGCGGCGCTGGTGGTTGAGGGTTTTCACGCGGTTGGACCATCCCATGAAAGCCTTATACAGCGCAAAGCGTCTCATTCGCGTCGTTGACTTGAGAATGATGTCGCGACGTAGCGTCGCTCTCTCCGTGTAGTTGCGCCAGGCGTCAAAAGTGACGCGTGTTGATTTATAGTAACGCGATATCCAAGCGCGTCTCACAAAAACCTTGACGCGCTTGGAGCGTGCACCCTGATTGGCGAGCTTTTTCCATGCATAGAACACTGCGCGCGCATTGCCGCTCTGATGATGACGAAGCAGAACGTGCGCCATTCTCGAGCGGTGAGACCGAGAGAACTCGGCTCGAGCCTTCCAAGCGTGAAAGTACAACCTTATGAGAACCTTGTTCTGATCCTTATTCCAGTGCGCGAGCACGCCAGAAAAGGTTCTCTGTCTCTGTCGCGACTCGAGCACGACGAGGCGCCACTTTAAAAAGGCGCTGTGCAGCGTCCTATCGTCCCAGCGGTTGAATGCGCGCATCAGTCTCTGGGTGAAACTCTTCTTCTCCTCTACGCGTTGTCTCCACAAATCGAACGCATCCACCAAATCTCGATTACGCATCTTGGCGACGGCGCGTGATTGCAGCTGTCGTACAGTCCTTGCGCGCTGCGCCATCAGGTACCACGAGTAGAGCACTTTTTGCTTGATTTCTCTGCGTCTATCCGCCATTCCGCGTCGGTGAGCGCGAGCGGCGATTATTTTTGCCCTGTTGTACTCGGATACGTGCGCGACCCAACGCTCAAAGTACCGACGCATGACTCTGTTTTCTAATTTTGCGCATGCGTAATCATCCTTGCGTCGAATCGTCGCTACGTACTTGGCATACTGCCTCCACGCGTCGAACGCTCCCTGTAACCCGCGCTTGTTTGATCGCAGCATGAAACGAACCATAGATACTCGAAGTCGACGCGCCTCTGCGGCGTGCGCTCTCCATTTTCTAAAGACTGCGTCCCTGAGAATCCTCTCTGAACCGTGTACAAATCTTGTCGCCACCTTCATCTTGAGATCTCTCGCTTCTCTCGACATTTTCTTTTCCAACGCCCTTTGAAACGTCTTCATCGCCTCGATATTGATTGATTCAAATTCGAGCTGCACCGCCTGCACCGAGTTCATCCAACTCTTCTCCACCGTCTTGAGCTCGGTTCGCATCTCTACAAGTTGCTGCTCCACGCCTCGACGGACACGCACTTCCTCGTTGAAGAGTTGGGACCATGCCTCGACCACTTGCGTCGGAAGCGCCTCCTCAGCGGATGGCGCCACTGGTTTCGGCGATATCGTCTTTGATTTCGTCGGTCGTCGCCGCGACGTCGGTTGTTGCTGTTCCGGTGTCGTCGTTGGCGACGTCCGTGCCGGCGGCGTAGCCACCAAAATGACTGGCGGCGGTTCACGTCTCTTTGACGAACGTCTATTCGGTGTTTTCTGTAAAGGAACTGGCAACGGCGGCGGCAGGGCAGCGGCATGAACGATGGATCGCGGCGAAGATTCCCAAGAGGCGAGCGCGTTGGTCATCGTCGTCGTCGAAGAAGCATCGAACGAAGATCCTCCCAAATCCACATATGCCAAATCGTCGTCGTAAAACGCCATGTCGTCCAATGCGTACTCCGGCACGTCTTCTCTCGCCACGCGCATCACACACGCCTCTATCTCTATATCTCTCAAACGTCGATTTCTAAAACGCATAACGCTTCCAGATCGAGCATCATCCCCCGCAGTGCCGCGCGAATCCAACCCGACGAGCTCCCACTGTTCGTGCTCACCAAAGTTAAAGTTGAAAAAACACAACTCATCCCCGTCTCGCTCGTGTCGACGCGCCTGCAACAGCTTCCCACCCGCGGCGTGCGATCGAAACCCATAGTATTTTCCCGCTCTCATCACCACCAACTGCGTCGCCCCATCTGTAGGTTTCGGATCCAACGATTTTCCGCGCTCTGCGCTCCGAGCGCGCGTCGCGTCGTCCCTTTTCACCGCCTCAAACCGACACACATCCTTCGCGCTCGTCGTCAACGGCGCATCACACGCCCTCTGATATCTGCCGTGCGACCCCCCACCGAATCCGTACCCGCGTCCATCCAAAACCGCGGCGTACATTCCAACCGCCGCTTTGGTTTGGCTGCCCGCTTTCCCGCGCAGCAGTCCAAACACGACGCACTCCCCCGCCGTCAACGCCTCATCCCACCCTCGCGTCGTCGAAGTCGTCGCTACCATCCCATCCTGGTTCGACGATGACGACAATCGCGCCCTCCAAAACGCTCGTCCGGCTTCCATCGCCGTCGTCGAAGTCGTCGCTCCTCTTTGAATCGTCAGCAATCCAAAATCATCCTCATAAACGTCTTCTTCTTCTTCGTCGTCTGATGAGAATAAAGGAACGCGCGTGCGACGCCGAAGACGATCCATCGTCATCGCTTCCGAGCTCGTCGTCGGCGATGCCGAGAGCGACGCCCGATCGGCGGCGCGCGGCGGTGTACAGGGCGTCTTCGATTTCACAACGCAGTTCTGTTAAGTGAGTGTTGTTCAAATCATGTGTATGGACAAATAGTCTAATTGTGGTAACATGAATGTCGCGCGCGCGGCTGCATCAACTGCGTCGAGACGCATCGTCAGCGCCGGCAGGACGTCGCGGAGCCGGGGACATGAACGCCGGGAAGGCGGATGAAATAGCTATGGGTCGACGGATACCGCGAGACGGGGTGGAAACGGTGCCTCCGAAGAGAAGACTACCGGATGCGGCGGCGCCAGTCGTTTCCACGTTTCGATTGTTGTTTGTGATTGTCGTCGTCGTTTCCGCGGGTGTGGATGCGGGACGGAGACCGCCAAATGGTGAAGCATACGCTGTAGGTTCTGGAACGCCACGGACGCCGCCGCGTCGCGCAGTGGAAGGGGTGGAGAGCGATTGGATCGGAGACTGCGCTGCGCCGCGCGCCGGCGACGCATCCGCGGCGCGCGCTGCGGGTGGCATCCACGTGGATGCGCGTCCGGGACTTCCGAGGATGGAGGTGGAAGCGAACGCGGCGGTGGCTCGATCCAATGGGGAATCACGCGCCAACACATCGTCGTCGTCGTCAAAGTCAACGTCGTCTCGGGTGAGTTCGATGGGTGGTCGCACAAACGGCGTCGGACCAGCGACATCTTCAGACGCAGGTCGAACGATTGCGTTGAATGCCCTCGGCTCTGTCTGCGTCACCAAAGCGCTGACGGTCGAAGAGAGGTCCGTAGAAGACTCGACGACGAGTCGACGCGGAAGAAGAACGCTGGTGTCTTTCACATCTGTTGCGGTGTCTTGTGCGAGGACTTTTTGCGGCACTGGAAGCTGCGCGAGGTTTTCTTCCAAGCGCGCCTTGAGTTTAACGGTGCGTTGCGCGTCCAAGCGACCTTCCTTCTTAGCCTTGGAGTAGAGCGACGCTGCTTCCAAGGCACGACCTCTGTTGAGGAGGTACTCTACGCCCGTCTCAATCGGCACGCTCTCTCTTCGTTCCCACAAGAGCTCGAGCAAAATCTTCTCCATCTCTCCGTAAAACGGAAGCGATAAGATCTTATCCAAGCACAACTGGCGCACGCCGTGATCTAAAAGCAAACTGACGAGATATCGTCCAGTCTTGACCTCGTGAAGCTTGGGCAACAGCTTGAAGGAGTCTCGCACCGCGACAAACGCTTCGGCTACGAGGTCGCAGTCGAGGCGAATGGACACATCCAGCGCCATCGTCTCCGCGTCTGGCGTCGTCGCGAGCGCACCGTGCGGAGCGCGCGCGCGCGCAACCATCAATGCCGTCGTTGAGCGTCCTCGTTTGGCCAAGCTCGCGATAAACTTGACGGGCAAGAGAGGATGCGCGATTCGCGGCAGCAACGCGCACGCCTCGTCCAGAGCCGCCTCATTCGCCATGTCATCGAGTAAAACCGCAGCTCTCGTCTCCATGAATAACCGCGGGTGAATCCTAGCTTGACGAGCGTAGTCTAAAGGCGCGCCGTCGTGCGGAAGCCCAGAGTCTAGGAGAAAGTACAGAAACAAACACCGTTTTGCGATTAAAGCCGTGGGCGAAGCGTCGCCTTCCACAAAGACGCTCCTTGCCGCTTCCGACACCGTCTTAAACGGATACGCCGGCTTGTGCTCACCCACGCCCGCCAACAAGTCATCTAAAAACGTGCTCATCGCCCCACCAAATCTACCATCGCTCGAACACTCTTGCGCCGCCGCTCTTCGCCTTTGCACCGCGCCCGCCCACGCCGCCGGACCTCCGTGCGCGGCGCCAACCGCGCCCGAACTCAACCCACTCCTCGCCGCCCAGAGCAACGCTTCCGCTTGCAACTGCCTGCACACAACCTCATCCCTCACGCTCTGTAACCTCTTAAACTGCGGAGCCACCTCCCCAGCGGTCCTTCCGCTCGCATCCGCGCCCAACGTCTCAGTCGTCCTCCGCAACGCGTCCAACGTTCTCGTCGCGTCCTCCGCCGCGCTCGCCCTCGCCTCATCCGGTCTTCCCGACGAACCATCCAAACGAGTCGACGCATTCTTTAACGCCCGCATCGCCCACGCCAAAACACACTCCCCGTCTCTCACGTACGCCTCCACGCCGTCATCCGACACAAAGCTCTCGTCCACGCACGCTTCATCCGCGTAGTGCGTCGGCACGCTCGGCGCCCCACCCGCGACGCACGCATCGAAAATCTCGTGCAAACGCTCCACATCCGCATTCGTCGCTCGCGCGTGCGCGTCCTCACACGGTTCAGTGATGACGTTGACGCATCCGGCGTCCGTCAGGCGCGCGTGGACGCGTCGAATCGTAGAGATCTTTCCCAGCGCCGCTGGGGGAAGGATGGCGATTTCATCCAAAGCACACGCGAGTTCGTCCATTTCCGACGTGCGATCGAGGTTGCGACCGCGCGCGTCACCTCCTTTCCGTGGCCTCGGTTTTGTAACCCCCGCGTCGCCTCCGTCGGTCGCGTCGCGGTGTGAAGGAACGAGCAGGATTGCGATTGATGAAAACTTTCCAGTTGAGTTCTTCTCTTGTTACAACAAACAGTCAGAGCTACCAAGCGGGCGGGTATTGCGTTTACAAGTGATCGATGACATCCTTGAGAGACTTGCCACCGATTTTAGTGTTTTCGAGCACGAAAGACTTTCTGCGCGCCTCGGCGAGTTGAGCCTTGACGGCGCGGTGCTGATCCGTCTCGGGAACGGCTTGTTCCGCGGCGGCGCGAGCGAGACGGTCGGTGCGCTTGAGCTGAACGCCGAGGACGTGGTCGGTGTGATCGCCGAGATCGTCGGGGAGGGACCAGTTTTCGCCTTCATCGGTGGGAGAACCGGTGGATGCGTCCGTGTACTTGTGCTCCTCGTGCATGTGCTCGCCCGTGGGGGTGAGACGATGGGAGTGATCGACGTTGGAGGATGGATGGTGCGGAACAAAGACGTCGGCGTCGGTGGAGTAACCCAAGAGTTCGAGTGTCTTGCCCGCGATGCGGGTCTGGACGTCGATAATGGGTGAGTTTGGGTGGTAGTCAAACTTTTTGCGAAGGATGGTGAAGCGCTTGAGGTTCTTCATCACGTGCTCGTGGCTCGCGAGCGTGTTTGAGACGCTTGGTGGCAATCGGAGGAGCCGCGTCAACCTCTGAATCGGCTTTTGCGCCGCAATGTACTTTTCGAGCTTGACACCGTTTTGACGGCGGAAGTGATCCATGTCGGGCTGCACTAAATCTTCGGCACGCAAGCACATGCCGTACTCCTTCAACGGGCCCTCGAAGAGGCCACAAATTTCAAAGTTTATCGATGTCCAAAACGCCGTCGTGCGCAACAAATCAATGACGTCATCCTTCGCAATCCCCTTGAGTGAGTTGTGCTCGCTCAAATGCTTCCACTCATCCTCAAACTTGGATGTGAGTTCATTCCATCGATCGCGCCCAAAGTAAGCCTTTTGCAAATCCCGCTCCTTGGCGTGCAAACCACCGATTGGAAGCGTTCTCGGATCCCGCACCAAGTGCACGTACGTCACCGACGACCCGTACACGTCTCTCCATATCGGCAACAGGTACATCGCCAACGGATCCTTCCATCCCCACCGACCGGCGTTTTCCGACGTCCTGGTGAGGGAGTTTGTCGTCAAATCCGGATGTAACCACTTCTCCTGCCTCGCGAACATGTCGCACAAGTGCTTCGCCACATCTCTCTGCATATCCGCCGGCATATCCCCCGGCTCATACAACGGTCGCTTCGCCCACGCCATGACATCCACAATTAAATCGTCCAATCCACTCGCTTGCTCCGCCTGCGAGTTCCCCTCGGCATCCACCGGGCCAAACGTCACCGCTTTCGAGTCTCTCAAAAACTCTTCCAGCGGCTTTCCCACGCCGCCCCCGTCGCCGCCGATGATCACCGGCTTGCCCGGTATCTGCGTGCACTGCATGCTCGGGTGCTCGCGTAGCAAATGTACCATCCACCCACCGCTTCCCAACCCCGCACCGCTTTGTCGCAAGGCCCGTCCGGCGTGCGCGAACGTCGCTGAAGACGCGCTCAACACCAAGCTGAGGATCCCACCACCGACAACGCGCCCATCTCTTCCGCACCGTCGCCGTCGTCGTCGACTTACCCGCTGCATCGATCGCGTCACGCCGTCACGATCGTCGTCGATGGGATCGTCTCGACGCGTCGTCCGGGTCACCTCCATCGTCGCCGTCGTCCGAGTCTGACGCGTCGGTTAGAGGATGAAATCCATCAAATTTCCACGCAGTCACCCACACTTATATATGTGCAAACAGTTAGAAAAGAAGCTCGCTAGCGACACGCGACACACGCGACTCCCTCAGACGACGCCGCGCGTCTCGACAGAAACGCGAGAGAGGACGACGACGACGACGACGATGATGCCGCGCGTGACGTCTCGCGCGTCCGTCTCGCGCGCTCACCCGGCGTCGTTCGTTCGTGGTAAAAAGCGTTCTTCCCGGCGGCGGTGCCTCGTTCTCACGAGAGCGTCTTCGTCGACGAACGACGCCGACGACGGCGCCGATGGTGACGCCGACGACGGTCCGGGAATCGCCCACGTCGGTCCTTTAGACGTTCGAGTGAAACGAACGACGCCGCGACCGGTGAATGAGGTGCAGCGGACGGGCGCTCGGTCAACCATGAGCGTCAAGGAGGCGCGAAGAACGCGGCGGTACGTTCCGGATGCTTACGAGTTTCATGGACACGTTAGAGTACGAAAGAGCGGGCTCGGGGTTCGCCCAGGGGCGGAGGATTCGAGGTTTCCCTATGGGGATGGGTTTGCGTTTGAGTCGTGCGATTGCGCGACGGAGGAAATGCTCGACGTTGTGGGTCCGATGCTCAACGAGGAGCGTAAGCTGCGACTGGAAAACGTCTTGGCGAATCGGACGTTTTCGTTGATGCCGGTGATGGAGGCGGTGTACGATGTGGGCAATATGCTTGCGGTGTGTCGAACGACTGAAGCGTTGGGGATTGGATGCGCGGGGATAGTTTCGGCAAAGGGGTTGAGTTTCAAGGCTTCGAGCCGAACGTCGGGCGGAGCGCTCAAGTGGACGCACGTCGAGCAATTTGAAAGCACGACATCGGCGCTGGAATCGGCGAAAAAGAAGGGGTATAGAATTCTCGTCACCGATTTTGAGGGCGCGTATCCAATGTCGCACTACGATTGGACCGTGCCGACGGCGGTGGTGTTTGGGAGCGAACGCGACGGCGTTTCGGATGAAGCCAAGGCGATGTGCGACGGCAAAGTGTACATTCCAATGTATGGCTTCACAGAATCTCTCAATATATCCGTCGCCGCCGCACTCGTCATGTCTCATGCCGTTGCAGATCGTCTGCAGCGTCAAGGTTTTCACGGAGATTTGAGCGAGGAGGAAAGGCGGATCCTGCGAGGCGTGTACATGTCGAGGCTCATTCCAAACTATGCTCGTCAAGGATACATGGAAGATTTGATTGCGCGTCACAGGGCGGGAGCCCCCGGGCGCGATGATGACAAGTTGGTCGCACGAACTGGAGAGGAATCGGTGAGCGACGAAGTTTTGGATGAAAAGTTGTTATTGGCTGAGTTGGACGCGACCAATCTTGTCGGTAGAAGGGGGCCAAAGAAAGATTTAGGATGGGGTCTCTCCGATAAGGACGTGGGTTGGACTGACGAATAGACGAGAGTTGTCGCGAACTTGTCGTTGGTTGTTGTTGTTGATAGCTGTGCATGAATGTTATTAAAAAGGTTTTCAACGTTGTTGTGTCTATAGAAAACAACTGATTTACTACTGTGTTGCCTATGTAGCAAAGCAAAGTACAATCTTCATTCTTCATGTATTGTCAAACCACTCACTTGCGGCGCCTGCTGCGAGTGGTGTTTGTCTTTGGAGGACTCGGTTCCTTTCTCTTTTTCGACTTCTCGTTCGCTGATTCAGTGACTTGTTGCGGCGGCGCTGCCAGCACTGATTCGGGCTTTTGCTCGCTGTTGGCCTGCGGCGCCGCGTCAGTAGGTTCCGATATCTTTGGCGCTGGACGGAACGGCACGTACGGGATGCCTTGTGCCGCGCAGCATTCCGGACACGAAAACTTGACGTTTTCACCATCTTCGTCCTCCTCTCCCGGTGCGGGCGGCTGCATACCGATGCACTCGTAGTGGAACCAACCGTCACATCTGTCGCAGCAGATCATTGGTCTGAGAGCGTCGTACGCGCTTCTACAAACGCAATACAACTCGCATCGCTCACCGAGTTCCTCTAATTCGTCCTTCAAGTACAATGGCAATGAGCGACCCTCTTGGAGAAGCATTTGCGCCGCCTCAATCGGAATGGTTTTGTCTTGTACCACTGCCGCGGCGCGCTCGAGCCAAATTTGACCGGCAACTTCGAGGGCGTGCACGCGATCAGCCAAAGGATCGATGCCAGCGCCTGGACACAACCCCGCCGCCATGGCGGACTCTTTGAGCTCGTGGAGCTTGACGAGTTTGGGGAAAGGTGTTCCAGTCATGAGCTCTGTGGCTTGATCTCGCCAAGTCGGCGCGCACACTTCACGCATGAGTGCCAATGTCTCTTCGACGGGCTCAAGCTCCATCGCCAGCGCACCCTTCATGCCCGCGTAGACTTGCACCGCCGGATCCACGTCACTGCCCGTGATGTCCATCGGTATGCCCAAGCCCATGTCTTGTTTCATCCCTGGTATCACGTCGGCACCGAACTGGGGTACCATCTGTGGTGGCATCATCGGTTGCTCAGCCTTAACCTCAGCCGGAACTGACTCGTCCTTTGCCTTGTCACCAGCGTCTTGGTTGTCGCCAGCATCTTGACCTGTAGGCGGAAGAATGCCTGAGAGCTGCAATGTAGCATTCATCAGCCATTCACTCGCGCCAATCTCGGCCAACTCTTCGTCGTGTTCCTTGGTCATCTTCAAATGCTGCTGCTGCATCATCAAAACATGCAAGATATGCGGCCTAGAGCGAACCGGAGCCATGTGAATCTGAGCTTGGCACATGGCGAGTTGCATGGCAAGTTGTTGTAGCTGGTTGAGTTGCTTGGTGACGACTTCGGAAATCTCCGGAGAGCACGGCGACATTGACAATGCGTGCGTGCGTTGTGTCGCCGCAAAGGTAACCGCCTGACCCATGAGCATGACTTGCTGCAACGGCGTCAAAGACGCCGGTGGGTTCGGATTTTCAGCCGTCGCGGTGAGGGCTGCTTCCGCCACGCGTCGCGTGCGTTCATCAGCCTCTCGCGTGGCAGCTTCTTGCGCAATCTTCGCAGCTTGCTTGATGGCATTCTCATGTGCTTCCTTCATGCTTTTCCTATGCAGCGCCTTACGAACTTCAAGTCTCCAAGCATCGTGCGTATTGATGAGCTGAGTGAGAACGGCTTCTTCGGGAACTTCACCGGGGAAACGCTGAGCTTCGCCGAGAAGCTCTCTGAGCGACATCACATTCGGGCGGCTGGTGCGATGCACAGAACGGTACGTCTCCAACGAAAGAGCGCTGGCTTTACCGTTCTTCGCAACGCAAGGCGGACAGATGTAGTTGTGCATCGTCTTAGCCATGGTTGGTGAGACGTTGATACACTTCAAGTGATACCAGTCTCCGCAGTCGTCGCAGCCAACCATTTGGATCCCACCGGCTTGTCGGCACAAACAGAATTGACCTTCTTCAGTCTCCGGCGGCTCTCCGTTGCCTGTGATATCCTCAATACCTGACTTGATCGAGTCAAGTACGCACGTGAGCATCTCGCTAATCGTCTTCTCAGGCTTTGCATTGCCCTTTTCCGCCCCCCAGAGTAACGAGTTTAGTTTCTCTGTCCAGGCGGTGGCTGCGGTGCAAGCGTTGGTGAGCGCTTGTCTTTCAGAGCACTTGAACGTCAGATCTTCCACCTCTGCAAGTAATTCGTAGAGCTCGTCCATCGGAGGTCGCGGTCGCCCTTCTGCCACACTATTCAGACACTTGCGAACTGCCTCAACCCAGACAGCGTGGTCTGCGAGGGACGCTTCGAGATCCTCAACCTTGGAGACATCTGCAGGAAGCGCTTTACCCTCTGCGATGAGAGCATCAATTTCATCCGGCGATGCGCTCGGTGCCAGACGACCATCCTCCAACGGTGGTGGATCGAGCAAGAGGTCAGCCTTTTTGCGCCATTCATCGACAAGAGTGTGACGCTTCACGATTTCGGCGAGGAGTTGTTCATCTAAATCTTTGAGTTCATCCGCTTCTGCGCGCAGCTCATCCAGGACAGTGTCTTCGACGAGTTTTGCCTTTGGGGCGATAATCTTGCGCACTCGCTCCTCCCATTTGAGGGAGTTGATGCGAGTGCGAACCATAGCCATCGCGGGAAGCTCCAAGCCAAAGTCTTCGTGGGAAAGCTCCAACTCACCGAGAGTTACCTCTGCGCCATCTTCTCTCCACCGCTTGATTGCATCCTTCGCGTCCACATCCCACTCTTCCGCCGCCTCGACGCGTTCTTCCAGGAGTTCAACCTCCTTGATAAACAGCTTCAAGTCTTTGGACGTCTTTAGAAGATTCTGTGCCTCAGACAATGGTGGGATAGGATTCGAGACACCGCGACGCGTCAGTTGCTTGCCCTTCAGGCACGGTTGAGCGTTGTCTAACCACGTCTTAGTCGTGTTTACGGCTTCAGAAAGAACATCAAACCCATCAAGTATGATTGGAATCGTATTTCCTTCGCGAATGAGTGACTGAGCATCATCGAGCGTGGGCATGTCCTTCGAACCCAACATCTTGAGAAGTTCCGCGGCACGTGAGTGCCACTTTTTTGCAGCTTCAATGTGCGCTTCGCATTGCGTCAGCAAAGTCTCTTCATCAGGAGCGACTTCCTTGTCGTCAGAATCAAGGAACTCATTGCCTCTCTTTACGGCATCTTCAATCTCCGTCAGGTTGTGCTTCTTGGCTGAAATCATGTCTCGAAGTTTGCTCGCCAACTCTCGCACGACGATGCGATTCTTCAGCCAGTCCACTTCCTCCACCCGCACGTTGAAGCTCTCACCTTCCTTGAGGAGCATCTCCAAATCCATTTGTCTAGCTTGCGGATAGTCGCTCGCGCGGGCGCGTTCAGACCAGGTTTTTACCCTTTGTATTTGTTCCGCCAGGTCGTCGACTTCGTCGAGTTTGGTGGACAACGCCAAGCCCTCCTTCAAGAGCGTTTCGGCTTCCTCAATATCCACCTTGGCCACAAACAAAGACTCCGCCTTTGCCCGCCAGAAGTTGATTTCCTCCAAAGCTTTACGCAACGTGAGCAGTTCGCTCTGCTGCACGGGCAAACCGTTCGATTCTTCGTACAAGCTCTCGATTTCTTTCGCGTTTGCCAACTCTTCGCGTGACGGAAGTTGTCGTCGACCTGGAAGCGCGCCGCGCACCTTTGTCGACCAAGCTCCAGCTCTAGAAATCACATCCTTCAACTTGCGAAGCGAAGGAACCTCAACACTGAATCGGTTCGCTTCCGTCTGTAAAGAAGAACACGCGCGGGGCGCTGGGTTCGGCTTCTCGGCCAGCGCTACTTGGATGCGCTCTTCGAGCTTCATGCCGGCACTAAGGACATCGCGGAAAGGTTGCGTCTCCGACTTTGGCATAGGAACCGGAGGGTCGTTCAGTAACTCTTCCAATCGAGACAAGTTGAGACGAGTCTCCTTGCCATCATCATGCACCGGTTCCGCGCTCGATCCCGAGCTAATGCGCTGCTTGAGCGCCGCGAGACTGGTTTGCCAAGAGATGGCGTTTGCCACTCGCTGGTGAGCCTCTCGAGCAATCTTCATGTCGGCGCCTGCCCAAACAAATTCCTCCGCGCCCACAGAAAGTTTCTTCAGGCTATCCAAAGTTGGAAGAGGTGGTTTGACGAGCTCATCGTTGACGCGTTTCACCCACGCCTGAGCCTTCTTGATTCTATTCTTGTTTTGAGCAACCTGTCCCAAGTCTCCGTGTTTCGACTTGAGCTTCGAAAGCTCCTTCTGAGGAATAGCCTTCTCCGTCTTTTTTGCTAAACCTTCTAAGTCTGCCAGGGTGTAACGGTAAAACATGGTTTTCTTTGCCATTTCACACTTGCAAAGGTCGCCGGCGTGTCTCAAACACGCCTTTCGAGACGGATCGCACGAGCACGAAACACCAGACAAATGAAGAATGTGACTACAGGCGACACACACGTCAGTCGACGCATCGTCAGCCTGATAAGCGCTAGATCCCGCAGTCACGTCTTCCTCAACGCGCGAGCTGTGGCTCACTCCTCCCGCAAATAATTCGTTTCGGGCGTTCGTTTCTTCCGCGTACAAGCGCATAATCTCTGGCCACAACTCCAGCGCCACGCTCGGCTTTGGATCCTCGGCAATGTTACAGAGTAACCGTTCGTGGCTAAACATGGATCGCTTCCCAAGCAAGCGGTTCCTCTCCACGCACGATGATCCAAACGAGAGCCAATCAGCGGGCGCAAAGTTGACACGTTCCGTGCAGTTCATCCCACAATTGAACGTGGCGTAGTAGCAACCCGGAAAGGTGATGATGTATTCACCCGGGTACTGTTCTAGCGTTTGCACGGGAACACCCGCACTCATCAAAAAGCTAGGCGATAACATGGTCAATATGCGTCCCATGGCTTGCATGTTATTCTCAAAGACAGTCGGCATAACCTTGGCGAAGCACTCCTCCAACTTTTCAGCCGCGCTCGCCGGTACACAGTACCACATCTTGGCTGCTCCCCAGTGATTGTAAGAAATGCTGTACAAATCGTGCTCCTCACGTCGCCATGGGGTGGAGCTAAACGTGCTACCCACCTCCAAAAGCGGTGTAGTGATTCCCGCAATGTCCTCGTTTAACGCACTCAACACAGAGGGCTTGGATCCGCCGCTGCGAGCGACATTGTTCAAGTTCCATGCAGACTCTGCCCACTTTTGTACCGCCTCGGTATCCATGCTTTCAATCTTGACCGCCAATTGCTCCCCACGACGAGGGAACCCGCTTCCATGCACCCTGGTATCAATGTTCCACCCACACTTGACCTCACACACGTCATCAACCGAGCTCGAGTCCTCAACCATTCTCCAGAAACACTCCTCAATGACATCCATCGCGATGCCCGTTTTCTTTGCCTCTTCACCAAAAAACGCCGTATCAAACTCTATGCACGCGTCATTAAACTCCCCGAGCGTAAACGTCGTCCCTTCATCGAGCGTCATTCGTTCAATCTCCGCATCGATCGATCGACATTCTTCGCAGTACCACTCACCGCTCGGAACCTCAGTCATCTTTGGCGTCAAGCAATACATGTGAGACCTGTCGTTCGCGCAAGTCGTCATTCGTCAGTCATTCATTCATCCATCCGCGACGCGCACACGACACGAAACATCGACGACGCGAAAAAGCAAACACCAGTCGGCCTGCCAAAATCGACACCCTCCGCGCTTCGCTCGCGAGACTTTCATCAGAGGCGAGCGGGTCTGACCGTCTGGAAACCAGACAGTCGGCTCGTGTGACGAGTCAAGACTCAAAGAGCGAAACTCAAAAAGCGAACTTTCCACCCATTGACTGATCACGACTCGTCACCGACCCCCTCTTCTAACCGTCTCCTCGAACCGGAGCGCTCGCCCGGTCGACGACTCGGCTCCGCGGTCGCTTCGTCGGCGCCCCCGACGTCGTCGCCGACCCGACCTTCGTCGCCCGCGCCCGCGAAAACTGCGAGAAAAAAACAAAATCTACATTCGTAAGGCTCGCGCGCGTCGTTCATCGTCGTCGACGCACCCTCTATCGCACCCGTCGCACAGGATCATGGCGTCCTCGTTTCCGGGCGCGCCGCACACGGCGCAGTTGGCGTCGGATTCCGCGCCCGGCGTGAGGTGGTGCGCGATCTCATCCAGGCTCTGCGCGCGGTGTAAAATGTCCGTGAAAAGTCAGTCGTTCGTCTTCGCGCGTCTTCCCTCGTCCTCGACGGTCGCGGCGGCGTCGAAACCTTTGGGTAAGGTTCCAACAGAAGCGTCGGACGTCGCGAACGCAATTGCGTAATAAGATATGGTCGCGTCGGGTTGAAATTTCGTACGTTTTCAGCCACCGCGCGCGCCGGTGGATCCCCGCTCGCCCGAAACTCGAGCGCAACGAGGGCATGGATAACCTCCAAATCATCTTTCCCGAGCGTTTCCTCGGCTTGGGCGTACTCGGCGGCGCGCGAGGCGACGTCGATCTCGTCTCTCTCGCGCTCGAAAGCCTCGAGCCAACGTTCCCACAACCGCCTCGCGGCGTACCCGCACGCCCCGGATCGCCCGTGCGGGGCGCCGAGCGCCACCGCAATCTCTCGCCAGGTTTGATTTCCCTCAATCTTCCCCCGCTTTACCCGTTTCCGCGTCTCCTCCGCGAGCGACTTCAGGTCGAACATCCACCCGCCCGCCCCGTGCAACCTCCAAGAAGCGCCCGCCGGCGCCCCGGCGTCCCCACCTCTCGCCTCCGTTCTCGCCCGGTGTTGCTCGTGTTCGTCCCGAAACTCCACTTTCAGCGTCCCCGCGCTCATCCTTCCGATCGCTCCGAGCGCTCGCACCGCTTGCGTTCGAGCCTTAAACTTCCACCCGCGCAAATCCAACGCGAACGCACCCGCGCCGAACGTCCCGGCGTCCTCGCCCTCTCTCTCGCTCGTCGTCGCTCGCTCGTCCTCCGCGTCGCCGTTACCATCGTCGACGGCGCGGATCTTGACGAACCCCACGTCTTCACCGCTCGTCGTCGTCGTCGCGCGCTCCACGCACGTCCCCACGCACGGCGGTCTCGACGCATCGACGCCGATCGAGCGCCCGAGCGTCGCCCGGGTCGTCATGCCGCCGTCTGACGCCAAACAACTCCCCGTCCGAGCTCCAACC
>Ga0181575_10001075_pt1 | contig 19751 bp, 12 predicted proteins | sample 101ome_23_FD_145599 | JGI IMG/M metagenome (GOLD analysis project Ga0181575, IMG submission 145599) | Coastal salt marsh microbial communities from the Groves Creek Marsh, Skidaway Island, Georgia - 101411CT metaG (spades assembly) | ecosystem: Environmental > Aquatic > Marine > Intertidal zone... | reverse complement strand
TTTCATGGTAAGAAAAGCTACAGGTATTAAATCTGTAAACAATTTTCAAAATGGCGTGAAAGTATGTACAAATACTGGAACAACAACTGAGCTTAACATGGCTGACTTCTTTAAATCTAAAGGTATTAAATATGAGCCTGTAGTATTTGAAAAAGCAGACGAAGTTGTTCAAGCTTATGATGCTGGTCGATGTGATACTTACACTACAGATAAATCAGGTTTAGCTGCTCAAAGAACTAAGATGAAAAATCCAGATGAGCACGTTGTATTACCTGAAACAATCTCTAAAGAACCTTTGGGTCCTGTTGTAAGACAAGGTGACGCTAAATGGGAAGATGTTGTTAAATGGTCTTTATTCGTATGGATTGAAGCTGAAGAGTATGGCGTTAATTCAGGAAACATTGACTCAATGAAAGACAGCAAAAACCCAGCTATTCAAAGAATAGTAGGTGCTGAAGGTACTAAAAACGGTGCTGCTTTAGGATTAGACAATCAGTGGAGCTACAGAATTATCAAGCAAGTTGGTAACTATGGCGAAAGCTATAAGAGAAATATAGCTGACACTGGTATCTTACCTGACAGAGGTCCTAACAATTTATGGACTAAAGGCGGTATCTTATACGTACCACCAGTAAGGTAAGTAAAATATTTAAAAAAAGGGCTAGATTTTCTAGCCCTTTTTTTTTACTTAAAGAACTGAAAGATGTCATTCATACAAGCAAAATTTGAAAAGATAGATCAATATCTAAGTGATCACCCAAGAGTTAAATTTATATTACCTCAGGCATTGCTTGTTATATTTTTAGTATCAATTATCGGATATTTTTCATTTAATGCTAGTTCAAATCTGGCTGCAAGAGGTATTGATACTGGCTTTAGTTTTTTAAAAAACAAAGCATCTTTTGATATTCAATTTAGCATGATTGAGTTTGACTCAAACATGTCTTATGGACGAGCTTATCTTGTGGGATTATTAAATACCATTTTAGTTTCAGTTATTGGAATTATATTTGCAACTATACTTGGTTTCTTCTTTGGTATTTTAAGATTATCTACAAACCCTTTGGCTTCTGGCTTGGCAACAACCTATATAGAATTATTAAGAAACATCTCTTTATTATTACAAATATTCTTCTGGTATTTTACTGTTTTAAGACTGCTTCCAACTGCAGAAAATTCGGTTGTTTTATTTGATTTTGTTTATGCAAATATTAAAGGAATTTATATTCCAAGATTTATTTGGACAAACTTAAGCTATTTCATTTATGGATTAATTTTTACTTTCATATGTATTTATGGATTTAATAAATATGCAAACAATTTAAGAGAAAAAACTGGAAAGCAACTGCCCAAATTTTCTGTATCAATCGCATTGCTGATTATTATTCCGGCACTATTCATTATGATTTTTGGTGTTGGTCTTGAATTTTCATATCCTAAATTAGAAATAAAATCAGGTATTGCGAATTATATTGGCGGGGTATCAATCATTCCAGAATTAATTGCATTAGCTTTTGCTTTATCTCTTTATACATCAACATTTATAGCTGAAAATGTCAGAGCTGGGATTTTGGGTATTGATAAAGGACAAAAAGAAGCTGCAGCTTCTATTGGACTAACCAATACACAAATTTTAAGATTAATTGTAATCCCTCAAGCACTTAGAATTATTATACCACCAACAACTAACCAATATTTAAATTTAACAAAAAACTCATCGCTTGCTGCAGCTATTGCATATCCAGATATCGTTTTGGTATTTGCTGGAACAGCATTAATGCAAACAGGACGAGCAATAGAAATTGTAACCATTACAATGTTAACTTATTTAACTTTAAGTATTTCAATTTCAATATTCATGAATTGGTATAACAAAAAAGTGGCATTAACGGAGAGATAAAATGAAAGTATTAAACATTATAAGAGCAAAGTTTTTCTCATCTCCGCTAGATGCATTTTTAACTTTATCCATTAGTTATTTAATTTATTTAACTATCCCGCCATTAATTGATTGGATGTTTATAGAAGCAACTTTTTCTGGAGAAAAGAAAAAGGATTGTGTTGCAGGTGGTGCATGCTGGGTTTTTGTTAAAATATGGTTTAACAGATTTCTATATGGACTTTACCCTAATGAAGAAATTTGGAGAATTAATTTAGCTTTTTCAATTCTAATAATTTCAATTATTGTTTATCGTTTTTTAAATCAAAAACTTAAAAAATACCTTTTTTTATTTTTAGTAATTCCATTTCCTGTTTTATCTTTAATGTTATTCTCTGGAGGTTTTCTTGGATTAGCTCCTGTCGATACAAGGGAATGGGGAGGTTTATTTTTAACATTAGTCATTTCAATTTTTGCAATTATCTTTTGTTTTCCAATTGGTGTTCTTTTGGCTATGGGAAGAAGATCAGAACTTCCAGTAATAAAATATTTCTCAATTGGATTTATTGAATTTTGGAGAGGCGTTCCATTAATCACAGTTCTATTTATGGCTGGAGTAATGTTCCCACTTTTATTACCATCTGGAACTAATTTAGATAAACTGGTTAGAGTTATTATTGCTATCACTTTATTTGAAGCAGCCTACATGGCTGAAGTGGTAAGAGGTGGTTTACAAGCTGTTGGGCGTGGTCAATACGATGCCTCAAAGGCCATTGGAATGGGTTATTGGAAGAGTCATATCTTCATCATACTACCGCAAGCTCTTAAACTGGTGATACCTGGAATTGCAAATACTTTTATTGCTTTATTTAAAGATACACCACTTGTGTTTGTGGTAGGTCTTCTTGAAATTTTAGGGATGGTAAATTTGGCTAAAACAAACCCGTATTGGCTAGGTATGGCAACTGAGGGTTATGTGTTTGTAGCATTTGTGTACTGGATTTTTTGTTTTGCTATGAGCAGATATAGTTTAAGTATAGAGAATAAATTAAAAACAACTAACTAGGGACGATGGAAAATATAATTCAATTAAAAAAAGTAAACAAATGGTACGGAGATTTTCATGTTCTTAAAGATATTGATTTTGAAGTAAGTGAAAAAGAAAAAGTAGTGATTTGTGGACCATCAGGATCTGGAAAGTCTACTCTAATTAGATGTATTAATCGATTAGAAGAACATCAAAAGGGAGAAATTATTGTTGATGGTATGACTTTAGATGAAAATACAAAAAACATATCTGCAGTTCGTAGTGAAGTTGGAATGGTGTTTCAACAATTTAATTTATTTCCACACTTGTCAATTTTAGAAAATTGCACACTCGCTCAAATTTGGGTGAAGAAAAAAACAAAAAAAGAATCTGAAGCTTTGGCGAATGAATATTTAAATAAAGTTCAAATTGCTGATCAGTCACACAAATTTCCAGGACAACTCTCAGGTGGTCAACAACAAAGAGCTGCAATTGCAAGAGCGCTTTGTATGGAGCCAAAGATTATGCTTTTTGATGAACCAACTTCTGCACTAGACCCTGAAATGATTAAAGAGGTGTTAGACGTTATGGTTGATCTTGCAAAAGGTGGAATGACCATGTGTGTGGTTACTCACGAAATGGGTTTTGCTAAAGAAGTCGCTGACCGAGTAGTATTTATGGATGAAGGAAATATTGTAGAAGCTAAAAAAACAAAAGATTTCTTTGAAAATCCTGAAAATGACAGAACAAAGCTTTTCCTAAGTCAAATTTTATAAACTTTTTGTTTATATAATATATAATTTATTTTCATGTCAGATTATGCATTTGAAGTCGATGAAAATTTTGATCAAAAAAGAATTGATCAAGTTGTTGCTAACCAATATCCAAAAATAAGTAGATCCAAAGTCAGTAAAATTATTAAAAATAATCAACTGAGACTTAATGGTGAAATCCTCTTAGATCCATCAAGAAAAGTTAAAACTGGTGACCAAATTCAATTTGAAAATTTAAAAGACGAGGTCATTAATTTGGTTCCAAAAAAAATGGATCTTAAAATTATTTTTGAAGATGATGATATTATTATTATTGATAAACCTATTGGAATGGTCGTACACCCCGGAGCAGGCAATTACGAAGATACGATGGTAAACGGCTTACTCTATCATTGTAAAAATAAACTTTCAGGAATGAATGGTGAGGACCGCCCAGGAATTGTTCACCGAATTGATAAAGATACAAGTGGACTATTAGTGGTTGCAAAAAATGATGAAGCGCATGCATTTATTGCAAAGCAGTTTGAAGAACATGCTATTAAAAGAAGTTATTTAGTCTTTGTTTATGGAATCCTAAGACCCCTTCATGGAAGAATAGAAACTTTAATTGGAAGAAATAAAACAAATCGACAAAAAATGAGCGCCGATGTTTTAAAAGGCAAAGATGCAATTACTAATTATGAAACGTTAGAGGTTTTTAAAGGATCAAAAATTCCAGATATTAGTTTAGTTAAATGTATCCTCGAAACGGGAAGAACTCACCAAATTAGAGTCCACATGTCTCATAAAGGAAATCCAATTTTAGGTGACCAGACTTATGGAAAAAAAATAAAAAAAATTAGAGGCATTGATCAAGAGTTTGAAGATATTTTAAAATCTTTGAAAAGACAGGCATTACATGCGCATACACTTGGGTTTATTCATCCTAAAACCAATGAAGAAGTTTTTTATGCCTCAGATTTGCCAGAAGATTTAGATAGACTAAAAAACAGGCTTGAAACATTAAAAAATTGAGCCTTGTAGGTTTGAAATTAAAAATTACATATACAGTATGAGTAAAGAAATGAACAAAACCAATTTGCCAATCTTAACTCCTGACGGGAGTTTTGATTCTTATTTACAAAAAATAAGAAAGTTTCCTATGCTGGATGCGGCAGAGGAATATATTTTAGCTAAAAATTGGAGAGAAAAAGGTGACAAAGAATCTGCTCATAAACTTGTAACATCACACTTAAGGTTAGTTGCAAAAATTGCAACAGGTTATCGAGGCTATGGTCTGCCAATGAATGAATTGGTTTCTGAAGGGAATATTGGTCTAATGACAGCGGTTAAAAAATTTGACCCTGAAAAAGGTTTTAGGTTAGCAACTTATGCAATGTGGTGGATTAAAGCTTCAATCCAAGAATATATTTTGAGATCCTGGAGTTTAGTTAAAATTGGAACAACCGCTGCACAAAAAAAGTTGTTTTTCAACTTAAGGAAAATGAAAAACCAAATTATGAAATCAGATCAATCTGATTTATTACCAGAACAAGTTACAGAAATTGCAAATCGATTAGATGTTACCGAAGATGAGGTGAATTCAATGGACCAAAGAATGAAAGGCCCTGAGGCATCTTTAAATGCAACGATTACAGGTGAAGATGGTGAAACTGAATGGCAAGATTGGGTCGTTGATGAAAATGCAGATCAAGAATTACAGATAGCACATCGTCAAGAAACAAATAAAAGAAAAGCACTTTTAGATCAAGCTATGTCTGTTCTTAATGAAAGAGAAAAAGAAATTTTATTTGATCGAAGATTAAATGAAGAACCTAAAACTTTAGAAGAATTGAGTCAAAAATATAATATTAGTCGTGAAAGAATTCGACAAATTGAAAATAGAGCATTTGAAAAACTACAAAAAGAAATGCTTGAACAAGCAAAAGAGCAAAAGCTAATTTCCCTTAATTAAAAATTATAGTCTTTCACTTTCAAGTTTTTTAGATGCACTTGAAAAACCACTTAAGTTAATTTCGATTGCTAGAGGCTGAGGTCCAAAACCTGCAACGCCAATAGCGGCCTTTTTTCCTGAAGAAAAACTTTTCTTTATTTTATTATAATTATCAAGTGAGGCTTTATCTTTAGTATTATTTGTTAAAATAACCATACAACCAATCACCTCACATTTTGTCCAAGATAAGTTAATTTGTTCTTTATCATCAAATTTTATAGCAAGTCTTCTGCTTAAGTTTACTCCTAAAGGACCAATGACGCTAATAATCTCTTTAACTTGATTATCTTTATTTTTAAATCTTGCATAATTTATTGCAAATCGAATATTTGAGTTTTGAAGTTGAAGAGATTGAGATACTTCACAATTTTTTTTACCATGATCTTCAACACATTGATAAGTCCAACTTGCGTATTGTTGAGTAGTAACTTTTGGTGGAGGATCGCCTTTCTCATGTCCTGCATAAGCATGTGTAGAAAATAATAATATGATAACTATAAAAATTTTTAACATTAAAACTGACCAACTAAACTTATTAAACTTCTATTATCCCAGGTCAACCCATCAACATCATTTCCATTGCTGTCTTTTCCAGGATTGTTTCCAAGTTTTTCTGCATAAGTCGCAGTTAATGCAAAATTTTTATAAATGGGCATTGAAAAAGATATACCAGCACCATGTAAATCATAATGATTTTTTAAAGATGTATTGGTGGAATTCCAATTTGACCAAAGTTGTTTGTGAAGTTGAATTTTTCCATAATCATAAAAAAAAGTTAATCTTCTATTTTTTGGAAGTGTTTTATTAAATTCTAAACTCGATACAAAACCTTGATCTCCTGCCGCTTCATTTGATGGATAGGCTCTCACAGCATTGGGACCACCTAAACTAAGTTGTTCTGCACCATCTAGATTTTTATCCGTATATTGACCATTAAATTTAATCACTGCAGAAACGGTATCGGTAACTCTTTGAAAGCGATTAGCATTAATTGCTAATTTCCAATAATCTCCATTTGCTTTTGCAGTTAATTGGTCGGTATCAAAGTTGTTTGTATTATCTGTTAAATCTAAAGAGCCAAAAGTACCTGTAAATGCTACAGTATTTGCTCCACCAGAGAAATATTTATCTTGGTTATTAAAAGTTAAATTTAATGATGATTTTGTAATATCTTTATTACTATTTGATCCAGTATTTAAATCATTGACATAATCATTTCTTGAAAAAGATAAAGATGAAGTCAAACTTTTATCAGGCTTAATCATTAGCTCTTTGTTAAATCCTAAAAAAAATTCTGTTGAATAACCCGTTGGATCAGTGGAAGCAAAAGGAGCTCCAAGGTCATACTCCATTTTAGACATTCTAAATATTGTTTGCAAACCATCATAACCAAGAGGTATTGTAACTGAACCTGCATAGTAATGCGATCCTTCTGTGATTACATCAGTTACGCTAAATCTTTCACCTTTATTAAAAACACTATCAAAATTTAAAATATTGGTAACACGCTCATAACCCGATGATCGTGATCCATTATTATCAACTAGACTTGTAGTTGATAATGTTTTGGTATTTGATGCTGAAATTACAATATTGGTCTCTCCAAGTTTATCACCCTCTACCAATTGAGCGATGGCATTAATTCCAGGTGTATTATTTAAATTTCTAATGTTCCTATCAAGTTGAACAATATTTAAAATTTCATTTGGATTGATTTTATTAAATATAAATTTTTTAATTCTTTCCCTTGAAATATTTAATTCTTTTTTTACATCTGCTTTAATTTCAATTTTTCCAATTTTACCCTCCACAATAAAAATTTGAATTTTGCCGTCTTTAATATCTTGTTCAGGTAAAAAAGCTGTAGCTAAAAAACCCTTTGATCGATAATAAAAAGAAACTTCTTGTAAAATATTTCTAAGGTCAGCATAGACAAGCTCTTTATTTACTTTATCTTTAACTAATTTTTGAAATTCAGAAGTTGGATACTTTTTATTTCCATCAAAACTAAATTCTTTTACAAATACTTTGATTAAATCCTCTTCTTTTTTTATTGGTTGCTCAGATTTTTGTTCGAACAGCTTATCTGATGGCATTTCTTTTTTTTGTAAATTTTTATTAACTTTTGGTATTTGTTTATTCATGTCATCTACTTTTGGAATATCGGTATCAGCTGCATAAGCTGAACTTAATGAAAAGCTTACAATAATGGAAAAAAAGAATTTAATTAGCTTTTGATTTATCACCGCTTTTTTTCTGCTCTTCATCATCTTCTGAAATATCTGAGTTATTATTATCATCTTTACTTTGGCCTCTATCATCAGGTTGGTCTTTTGATTTATCTAATAGTTTTCTAGGATTCTCATCACTATCTTCAAATTTTCTAAATGCTTCTTGTTCTTCTGGTGTTGCTTTTTCTTTAAATTCTTCAAATGCTTTTCGTTGCTCTGGAGTAGCATTCTCAAAAGATTTAGGATCTGTTGGATCAAAACCATCTCTTAAAGCTTTGTTAAACGATTTTCGACTTCCAGGATTATTTTTAAATTCTTGTCTTAATTCTCTTTTAAACTGTCTCATTTCTTGTTTTGAACTAAATTGATTTTTAAAATCCTTACTTCTAAAAAGTTCTCTAATGCTTCTTGGTTTTGGTGAACTTGTTCCTTGATCGATAGAATTGAAATTACCGCCTTGTGATTTTGGTGCTGGAGCTCCTCCAATTGATGTATTGCCTCGAGGCTCAAAACTTGGTGCTGACTGATTGTTTCCAGGAGTACTAAAATCCGCATCAATATTAGCGCCTGATCCAGTTTCTGGTCCTGGTTGGTTAAATCCAGCGTCTCCAGGCATTACAACTTCAATTGATTTAGAGAATGTTCTTCCGCCGCCACTTGGTCCACCTCCAAATAGTGTTGAGATTAAATTTTTACCAGCATCAGCAATAGTTGTTTGCGCACTTTTAGAAACTGCATTAGCTGATTTTTCAGTTTTTCTACCATTGCTTTGGGATGATCTTGTATTATTATTTTGTGTTATTACGACTTGAGTTTGGCTTCCACCTGTAACCGTTCCAAAACTAGTTGAGTCATCAATTACTCCATAATTTTTAGCAACGACTTGATATCCAGTTACTCCAGAGTAACCAGCTAAAGCTTTAACCGTTCCTATTTTTCCATTAAATGCAATTTCTGGTGTTGCAGCCACCTGTCCATCTCTTCTAATTGCTACAGCTTTTGCAACTAATGTATGTGTGCTTGAAGTAGAGTCATTTACTGTTCCATTAATGGTAACTTTTGGATCAATAGATAAAAGTGTTCTGGTAGTTCCATTTGATCCAGTAGAACTGACGACTAAATTACCATTATACGTTTGTTCTTCAAAAGTCATTACATCACCTTTGATGGTAATATCATTTGCTGTCATGGTCATTTTATAAAAACTATCTGCTGTATTATTTGCATCGTAATTCTCATTATTAAATGCATAACCAACACGATCACCAAACTCTAAGTCTCCAGTACCTGCATTAATTGTAATGGATCTAGCTTTAGAATTTCCTTCACCTTTTAAAGTTCCACCAAAGGTAATATTAGAATTTGTTGTATTAAACTCTACAGGGCTTGCTCTTGTACCGCTAGCAACCACAACATCACTCGTATAAGTTTGTGCTCCCGTAGTTGTAATACCTGAGTTTAATCTAACCGCTCCAGTTACTCTTAATGAAGATAAAGTGACTCCACTTGATACACTAAACTGATCTGAAGTTGAGGTTGATCTTACTGAATTCTCACTACCTAAGGCTCCAGCAGATCCAGCTACTAAAATTCCTCCGCTAGCAACTCTTGCTCCTCCACTATAGGTATTCGTTCCTGTTAGAGTTAAAGCCCCGCTATTTCCACTTGCATCAACTCTTCCTGTTCCAGAAATTACTCCTGATAAAATTTGTGCTGTACTTGATGCTGATCTAAAGATACCATTATTAGTAATGGTTCCTGCATATGTTCCGCTACCAAGTGAACCTGCTCCAGATAATCTTAAAGTGCCGGCACTCACTGTTGTATTACCTGTATAAGTATTTGTACCAGATAAACTTAGCATTCCTGCTCCTGCTTTTGTTAATTTGCTTGTTCCTGATACAACACCTGAAATTGTTGATGTACCACTATTCGTAATTGAAATATCTCCTGCAACATCTATTTGACCAGCGTTTATTGCGCTACCACTTACAATTAAATTATTAATTTTTTGTCTTGTATCTAATGTCTCTATCGAGATAGCATTTAAAATTGGGTTAACATCATTACCATGCAATCTTGATCCACCATTTTCAGAAGTTCGACCGGACATTCTGAACATTACATTTGAAGATGAAGCTTCAAATTGATAAGTTAAATATCTTCCCGTACTTCCGCTATTTCCTCCAGATAGTTGAGGTTTGAAATCGTCTACAATTTTTGTACCATCAACATAAATATCCCAATATCTGTTGCAGCATCTTTCTTTAAATAGTGCTTGGATTTTATATTTTTGTCCTGCTGTAGCATTTGTAAATTGTACATATGGTGAGTGACCAGTCCCTCCAGACCATCTAATACCTCTCATCAGTTCGGTTAAGCCAGTGCTGCTCCATGTTGTTGCGCTCCAACTGCTAATTTCATTTTGAAAACTCTCATTGGAATTTGACGTATTATAACTTGCATGTCCTCTTTGGAATGTTGCATCTCCAATAGTGACTGCATTTCCTGCAATATTTATTGCATTTAAGAAAGTACCACTAAAGTCTAAATCACTCTCATTGGTAAAACTACCTTGTGTAAATCCTGCTGTATAATCAGCACCTGCTGCGATTGAGTCTGAAAAAGTTACATTACCTGTTCCAGCTGAAACTATTAAATTTCTTTCAGCAGAGGCAGAATTGTGCGAGGATACAGTTCCACTAAAAGTTATATCTCCTACTCCTGAGCCACTATCAATAGTAGTATTTTGATAAATTTTTAAAGAATCGCTGAAAGTAATATTTGAATTTGTTGTGGTTAAAGTTGTAGCTGAACCAGAGCTTGTACCAATAACCGTAGCTCCAGAATACGACTGCGCACCAGTCGTAGTCACATCAGTTGTTAAATTAATCGCTCCAGTCACTGCTAAAGATGGTAAAGTTACACCATCTGATATTTGAAGATTTGTACCTGAGCTTGAAGTGATCGATGGAGATGAACCTAATGAATTGTTAGCAGTAGCAATTAGTGTTCCACTTGATAATGTTACAGCACCTGTAAATGTATTATTACCTGATAAGGTAACATTACCGCTTCCTGATTTTGTAATACCACCACTACCAGAAGTTACTCCTGATAAAGTTTGTGCTGAACTTGAGCTTAAAGTTAAAGTACCACTATTTGCAATGGCTCCAGCATAACTTCCATTACCTAATAGCCCTGAAACAGTAATTGCTCCTGCAGAAATTGTAGTGTCACCACTATAAGTATTGGTTCCTGATAAAGTTAATGTTGATGAACCTGATTTTGTTAACGCTCCAGATCCTGAGATAACTCCTGATAAAGTTTGAGCTGTGCTTGATGCATATGTAAAAGTTCCACTGTTAGAAATATTTCCAGCATAAGTGCCACTTCCTAAAGATCCAGAGCCACCAATATTTAATGTTCCAGCACTAACTGTAGTTGTCCCAGAGTAAGTATTAGTTCCTCTTAAAATAACCGTACCAGTACCAGTTTTAGTTAAATTCTTACTGCTTCCACTGATTACTCCATCAATATAAAAATTATTAGCAGCATTTATAGTTGAGTGCGCTCCTAAGGTAATGTTTCCATCCCAATACTGACCAAAACCATTTGTTCCATAAAGTGTTCCACCATTTAAAGTAAGGGCATTAGTTAAAGCACCATCATCACTTCGATCAACCCAAAGCGTTGCACCGCTTGCAACTGAAATTGATCCTGTTCCAAAAACATCATTAGTTCTACTTCCGGCTCCACCAAATAATGTACCTGCGCTGACAGTTGTACCTCCTGTATAAGTATTATTTGCTGATGTAGTTAATTGACCCGATCCAGCTTTTGTTAACGCTGTATCACCACTAATCACTCCAGAAATTGTTGAGTTACCAGAATTTGTTACTGTTAAGTCTCCACTAACTTTAACTGCCCCGGCAGTAAATTGATTAGCAGTAACAGATAAATTATTTATTAAAGTATTAGTGGTTGTAGTTGTTTTTCCTCGATAAAAATTTAAATTACCATTTGTATTTGCTTGATGAGTTTGTCTCCAATTATTTGAATTTGTATTTTTAAATCTAAAATCAATCCAGTCTCCTCCCCACGCTTCACCAAAATAAACTAAGATAGGGTATAACTCACCTTGGGTTAATGTCTTGGATCCTTGTCTAGCGCGCATACCATGCGCCCCTCTATTATCGACTACTCGGTAACTTGATACACTATTACCGTATCGATTAGATCCTTGAATAATAGTTATAAAATCAGCTAAACTCTGACCTGAATTTCCTATGAAGACATAAGATGCATCATCACTATTTGTCCAAAAATCATATGATGTTGTTCCTTGAGATTGAACATATCCAGAAAATCTCCAACTATAATTATCACCTTTATTTCCATCGTTAATTGTATAATCAACTGATCCACAAGTCTCAGTCTTACACCCATTAAAACGATCTAAATAATCATCAAAATATCTATTAATTTGATACCTATACCAACCTGAATCTCCGGCTGATGTTGTTGTGGTGGATGTTCCTGTAACTGCTGAAGAAAAAGTTACATTTCCAGATCCAGCATTAATGGTTAGGTTTTTTGAAGCTGCTGTTGCTTTGATTTGACCACTAATATCAACGTCACCACCATTTGTAGTAATCGCAGTATTGGCACCTCCAATTTCAACAACTGAATTAAAATCTAAAGATAATGTTCCATTTGAAGATGTGATATTTGCGTTAAGAACTGTAGTGGTTGCGTTAAATGTAAGTGTAGAATTTCTTGCTCCTGTATAGGCTAAATTACTGCTAAGTGTGATGGTATTATCTGCAGTCAAGGTTACATCAGAACTTGCTAAATTAGTCACATAGGTAGATGCTGCAGATGCATCAATTGTTAAATTTGTAGGGTCAACTAACCAGTTTCCATAACTTCCAGTTACAGAACTTGTACTTACTTTTATTCCATTAATATCAAGTACAGCGCCTGAAGTTTCAATTTGACCACCATTACCATCAATACCTTTAGCCTCTAACGTTCCACTTACTTTTGTAAGTGAGTTTGAATTTTTAATATCTGACCAAGCAACAATATTTCCTCCTGATCCACTCGTTAATGCATTAGCTGTAATTTTTGAATTTGAATCGATATCTAAATACGTTGCTTGAAGTAAATCTCCTGACCCTTGCCAATCTCCTCCAATTAAAATATTTCCTCCACCTGTTTGTCCATTAGCAGTAATTGTAGCAGAGTTTACATCAATATCTTTTCCGGTGATTTCAATCGTACCACCTTTTCCGTTTTCGTTGTTAGAATTTAATACTCCAGAAATTTCTGTTGCTCCTTTAGATCCTGCATCGATTTTAATTTTATTTGCTTGAATTGATCCAGAATTTGAAACTAATTTAATTACTCCATTTTCTGAAACTAAACCATCTGCTCTTGCATTTGGAAGTTTAACTACTTCATCGACTAAACTTTGAGCAGCATCTGTTTTGATGGTGACAATTCCATTTTGTGTTTTAATAGTCCCTTCATTTTTTGCCATTGCTTGAAGTTTAGATGGGCTAACTTTGACTGTTAAATTGTTACTATCACTAATTCCTAAAAGTACATCATCACCAGCAGCAATTGTGGTTGCAACGCTGGTAATGATCGTACCTTTATTATTGACTTGAGGTGCAATTAACGCAACGTATTGTCCCTCGATCAAACCTTGATTCACTAACGATGAGTTAGCATTCGTATTAAATTGTAAATTATTATTTAAATAATTTTGTTTAGATAAATTTAATGTCGATAGTACAGCTCCTTCAGCTTTAATTGCTGAGTGCGGTCCTGTTAAAATACCTGTTGGGTTGACTAAGAATAATCTTCCGTTTGAATAAATTCTTCCATTAATAATTGATTGGCCGCTTAAAACATTATTTAAAATACTTGCTTTTGATGTTGGTTGATTAAAATGAACGGACGCATCTCGTCCAACATTAAAACTTTGCCAATCAACAATAGCTTGGTTTGTTGATTGATTTACATTTAATCTGTCTAATGCAGCATAATTAATATCAACTTGACCTGAAACGACACTTCCGCCCTGGGGTAAAGCTAGACGGTCAAGCTCAGCGTAAACATGAATTGGAGCACTAAAAAAGTATACAAGAAATATACTTAACCAATGGATTATTTTTTTCATTGCTCCCTTTCAGGTCGCAACAAAAATGAATAAAAAATATTATAAAATTAATAAAGTAACTGTATTTTCATCAAAAATTATATTGCAACCACAATAGTAATGTACCCCATGATGAGGGTGTTGGTAACCTAAATATACTAAATAAATGAAATTATTACTGTTATTTAATAGGCGTTATTTCAATACAAAAAAATAATAAGTACCTGAGGTTGTGTTGTCTAGCTATTAAAAGGATCTTCAAGAAGAATCGTATCTTCTCTTTCAGGACTTGTAGATATACAAGAAAGTTTTGCTCCGACCAAGTCCTCAATTCCATGAATATACTCTCTCGCCTTACCTGGTAAATCTTCAATACTCCTTGCTCCTCTAGTTTCCGTTTTCCAACCTGGGAAATTTTTGTAAATTGGCTTTACTTTTTTTTGATCTTCGACAGCTGCTGGAAGGTAATCAATTTCCTTTCCATCGAGCTCATATTTCACGCATACTTTAATTTCATCAAAATCATCAAGAACATCTAACTTGGTTAAAACAATTCCTTTAATACCTGCAACTTTTATAGTTTGTTTAACAAGAACGGCGTCAAACCATCCGCATCTTCTTTTTCTATTAGTCACTGTACCAAATTCATGACCGCGCTTACCTAATTTTTCTCCATCGGCATCATTAAGTTCGGTTGGAAAAGGACCTTCTCCAACTCTTGTCGTATATGCTTTTGTAATTCCTAAAACATTATTAATTGAGTCAGGACCGCAACCAGAGCCTGTTGCGGCATTTGCAGCGACAGTATTGGACGAAGTTACAAAAGGGTAAGTACCATGATCGACGTCAAGTAAAATGCCTTGAGCTCCTTCAAATAATATTTTTTTATTTTGTTCTTTAAATTCGTCAATTTTTTTCCAAACAGGTTGGGAATATTTTAAAATTTCTGGAGCAATTTTCATTAGCTCTTTTTTAAGCTCTTCTTTTTGATAAACTTTTTTCTTTAAACCTTTTCTGATAGCGTTATGATGTTGAAGTACAACATCTAATCTTTGATCTAAATTGCTTTCTGATCTTAAATCCATAACACGAATAGCTCGTCTTCCAACTTTATCTTCATAAGCTGGTCCAATTCCTCTTCTAGTTGTTCCTATTTTTCCTTTACCGGCTGCATCTTCTCTAATTTCATCCATCTCCTTATGATAAGGTAAAATTAAATTTGCAGTTTCTGCAATGATTAAATTTTCTTCTGAAACTTTTACACCTTGCTTTTGAATTGATTTTATTTCATCGAGAAGAGCCCAAGGATCAACAACTACTCCATTACCTATGACTGATATTTTTCCTGGTCTAACAATTCCAGACGGTAAAAGTTTTAATTTAAAGGTTACTCCATCAATGACTAATGTGTGGCCTGCATTATGACCACCCTGAAAACGTACAACAACATCTGCTTGATCGGATAACCAATCAACAATCTTTCCTTTGCCTTCATCACCCCACTGCGAACCTACAACAGCAACATTTTTCATTTTTATATAAACTCTTTATTTAAACTAACAGACGTTAGATGGTTAATTGGACCATGACCTTTTCCATAATTAATCTTTGATCCGATTGCTTGATTAACATATTTAATCCCTAATTCGCACGCTTTGTTTATTGTTTTTCCACATGCCAAATAGGTTGTAATTGCGCTTGATAATGTACATCCCGTGCCGTGAGTGTTTTTAGATTGTATTCTTCTATTTTTAAAAATTTTAATTTCTTTTTTATTGATAAGAACATCTCTGACAAAATGACTTTTTAAATGGCCGCCTTTTATGAGAACATTAGTTGCCCCTTTATTAATTAAAATTGAACCTGCATAAATCATATCCTCCGGAGTATTAATTTTCATCTTAGACAATACTTCGGCCTCTGGAATGTTAGGGGTAATTAAAAATGAGTGTTTTATTAGTTGTCTTTCCAAAACTTCTATCGCTTTATTATTGATTAATTTTGCCCCGCCTTTTGCAACCATGACTGGATCTAAAATAATTTTATTTGTCTTAATTTTTTTTAGACAATTCATCACATTTTTGATGACATCTGCAGAATGTAACATCCCAATTTTTACTGCATCTGGCTTGATGTCATTAACCGTAAACATGATTTGGTTAACAATTTCCTTTGGTGGAATTGCAATAATAGATTTTACTCCAGTTGTGTTTTGAGCAGTAATAGCAGTTACCGCTGTCATGGCATAGCCGCCAAGCGCTGATACAGTTTTAATATCAGCTTGAATGCCAGCTCCCCCTGAGGAGTCTGATCCAGCAATAATTAAAATCTTTACTCTAGGCTTCATTAACGGACAGTTTTTTTAATAATTGAAATACACTTTTGCAATAATTTTTTATTATCAGACTCACCCATAATTCTAATTTTAGGTTCAGTTCCAGATTTTCTTACCAGCATTCTGCCTTGACCTTTGATTAATTGATTAGCTTGTCTGATAGCTTTTTTACATTTTGAAGAATTAATAATATTTTTATCTTTAACAGTTACATTTTCTAAAATCTGAGGAGTTAGTTTAAACAAATTAAATAAGCTACTTGTTTTTTTCTTTTTTCTTAAACTAAATAAAATTTCTAATGCAACTAATAATCCATCACCAGTGGTTGCAAATTTTCCTAGAATAATGTGACCTGACTGTTCGCCTCCTAAATTAAAATTATTTTTTTTCATCACTTCTTTTACATAACGGTCCCCAACATCTGCTCTTTTAAATTTTATTTTTTTTTGTCTAAAATATTTTTCTAATCCATAATTTGACATTAAGGTTCCAACAACACCACCTTTGAGTAATTTTTTTCTTTTCCATCTTGTGGCTAACATTGCAATAATTTGATCTCCATCAATAATTCTTCCTTTTTCATCACAAATAATAATTCGATCTGCATCGCCATCTAATGCAATACCGATATGGGCTTTATATTTTTTTACTGCTAATTGAATTTTTTTTGGAAAGGTTGATCCGCAATTTTTATTAATATTTAATCCATTAGGATCGGTTCCAATACTTATAACTTTTGCGCCTAATGATCTAAATAATTTTGGTCCCGCTTTATATCCAGCGCCATTCGCACAATCTAGAACAATTTTAATATTTTTAAGATTAAAATTTTTTGGAAAATTTTTTTTTAGAATATCAGTATATAGATCTGTTCCCGTCTCCAATCTTTTAACACGTCCTAATTTTTCAGGATGGATAAGGTGCTTTTCTGTCTTGGTATCAATAATTTTTTCAATTTTCTTTTCAATTTGATCAGATAATTTCATCCCATCTGGTCCAAATAATTTCATTCCATTGTCATCATAAGGGTTATGTGATGCTGTAATCATAATTCCCATATTCGCCTTCATCAGTTTGGTAATCATAGCTAATCCGTTGGTTGGCAATGGGCCAAATGTAAACACATGCATCCCTGCAGAAGTAAGACCTGAAACTAATGCTGGTTCTAAAGTATAACCAGATAATCTTGTATCTTTTGCAATAACAGCAATAGGCTTTGTTTTTTTTGGATTAGTAAAATAGGTTCCAGCAGCTAATCCAAATTTAAAAAACTTTTCACCATTAATTAGACCTTGATTTACTTTTCCTCGAATTCCATCTGTGCCGAAATACTTTTTCATTAGATTGAGTTTAACGCCTCCTGAATTTTAAGTGCTTCAAAGGTTTCTTTTATATCATGAACTCTAAAACACTGCACACCTTGGTTATACCCTGTAATGACGGCTGATAAGGTTCCACCTAATCTCTGTTTCGAATCTTTTTTCTTCATCACTCTTCCAATAAAACTTTTTCTCGATGGTCCTAGCATAATGGGACACCCTAAACTATGAAATAGCCCAATATTAGATATTAAATTTAAATTATGATCTAAGTTTTTTCCAAAACCGATACCTGGATCAAGGATAATATTTTGTTTTAAGAATTTTCTTTTTGTTAGTTGATTAACTTTATTTTCAAAATAATCGTAAATATCAAGTAATACATTTTGGTATTTTGGATTATTTTGCATTATGTCAGGCGTTCCTTGAGAATGATTTAAAATAACTGGCTTTTTTAACTTAGACACAACCTCTAGTGAACTCAGGTCAAAATCAAGGGCAGATACATCATTTATAATTTTTGCTCCCTTCTTCACAGCAGCAATCATGACCTCTGATTTTCTTGTATCTATAGAAACTTTATATTTTTTAATCTTAGAAATAATTTGTAATACCCTTTTTTTTTCTTGTTCAATAGGTATTAGCTTGGCTCCAGGTCTTGTGGACTCTCCTCCGACATCAATTACATTTGCACCATCATTAATCATTTGGTGCGAATGCTTTAATGCTTGTTTTAGTTTATTAAATTTACCTCCATCAGAAAAACTATCTGGGGTAACATTTAAAACTCCAAAAATATTAAATTTACTAAGATCAAGACCTGATAATTTTTTTCTCTTTTGGGTAATATTTTTTATTTTTTTTAAAACGTCTAATTTAACTTGTTTGGTTAAGGTTTTAATCTGACTAACGTTGATATTTTTTGACTTATTACTTTTGCCTCTTGTGATGATTTCAACTTTGCTAAAAGCTATATTTTGAATACCACATATTGGTAATGCTTGTTTTAATTTTATTAAATTACGTGCATTTGAGCCATAAGATAAACTTATGGGTCTTACATAAATTTTTTGCATTAAATAACTTGATTATGTCAATTTTGGTTTTAAACCAATTGAACCTAATGCAGATTCTTTTTTTCCACTTCCTTGGGTCTGATCAGGTTTATCAGAATGTCTTGATGGATAAATATCTTTATATAAAATATTTGAAATTTCATCAAAAGTTAATGTTTCATAATCCATTAAAGCTTTTGCTAATTTATGAAGATCATCCATTTTATCTTCCATGATCTTTTGTGCTTTTTTATAACCTTCAAATACAATTCTTTTCACTTCTTTATCAATCTTTTGCACTGTTTCTTCTGACATACTTTGGTTTTTAGTAATTGATCTTCCTAAAAAAACCTCTTCTTCATTATCACCATATGCAATCGGACCTAATTCTTCTGACATTCCATATTTTGTTACCATATCTTTTGCAATTTGAGTAACTTTTCCAATATCTGAACTACCGCCTCCACCAGCACCAGTAGTCACCTTATCTTTGCCAAATATTTTTTCTTCTGCAACTCGACCTCCCATTGCCATAGCAATCATTCCTTCAAATTGATCTTTGGATTGATAATCTTCATCTTTTTCTGGTAACCACATGACCATACCACCTGCCATTCCTCTTGGTATAATTGTTGCTTTATGCATTTTGATATTTTTTATTTTTACATTTAATCCAACAATGGCATGACCTGCTTCGTGATAAGCGGTTAATCGTTTATCATCTTCTGTAATAACTTTTGATCTTCTTTCTGCTCCCATCATGATTTTATCTTTTGCTTCCTCAACATCAATCATCGTCACAATTCTCTTATTTTTTCTTGCTGCAAGTAATGCGGCTTCATTCACAATATTTGCTAAATCAGCACCTGAAAATCCAGGAGTTCCTCTTGCAATAGTTTTTAAATCAACATCAGGACCTGTTTGAATTTTTTTGGCGTGTACTTTTAAAATCGCTTCTCTTCCAATAATA
>Ga0181575_10001066_pt1 | contig 19873 bp, 15 predicted proteins | sample 101ome_23_FD_145599 | JGI IMG/M metagenome (GOLD analysis project Ga0181575, IMG submission 145599) | Coastal salt marsh microbial communities from the Groves Creek Marsh, Skidaway Island, Georgia - 101411CT metaG (spades assembly) | ecosystem: Environmental > Aquatic > Marine > Intertidal zone... | reverse complement strand
CTGATTAGTTTCATTTTTTTATGCGGTAAATCCTACTTTTGCTGCTCTAACTGTAGTTGCTGACGCCCACATTAAATCTGCACCAGATTTTTCAAAAAACTCGACAGCATCATTTGGAACTGAAACTGTTGAAGTGTCTGCATAACCAACACTTGTACTTTTTGCAATACTTACAGTTGCAGTAGTACCAGCACCATTATGTACTCTAACTACAGTTGCATTTGATACTGTAAGTCCAGCAGCTTGATTTACACCAAGTGCTACTTCATCACCAATTAACTTTGTTCTTGTCATTATTATAGTAAAATGCGTTAATAGTTATTTATTCTTCTTCAGTTTCTGATGCCTCTTCTTCGCCACCAAAAACAGTACTTGCAACTGGTGATTTCAGTGTATCAACTCTCTCAGATGCCTTTGCATAAAGAACATCTTTGATTTTGTCACTGATATTTGCTGGTGTTTCATCACCAATAATCATATCCATTAAGTCATCCATAGTTTTTTAATGTAGTTTTTGCTATTTATATCTCTCCACCTTCAGGTGCTTCAGTTGCAGATCCATCAATTTCTGGTTCTAAAGGAACTTGACCCATTCCTCCGTTTGTTGCGTCCATAGGCATTCCAGTTTCTGGATCTACCATTGCTGCTGGATCAGGAATTTTACCCTCTTCAATTTCCTTTTCGATAAGTTTATCTTGCTCGATAATTTCCTGATCAGTTTGCCTAAGAATACTTCTTCTTACAAAATCTTGAGAGAAATATCTACCAACAAAGGGTTCTGCAGTAGTAACTAAGTTAAGTCTCTCATTCAGTAACTCAGATTCTTTAAGTTCTGAGAAGTGATTATCATACAAGAAATCATACTGAATATGCTCAGACATTTTATCCCAATCTTCTGGAGTTACAATGTTCTTCAAAATCAATTGAGTTTTTAGCATGTCATTGAACATATTCGAGAATCTCTTTCTCAAACGTGCAACAAATTTAGTAAACTTAAGTTCGTCTCTTAAGATTTCAGAAGATCTCCCCAAGTTAAACCCACCTTCTCCATCCATTCTTGAGGGTGGAACATTGAGTGCTCTGTATAATTTTTTCTTAAAGTATTCAATATCAGTGATTTCTCCAAGGTTTTGGCCGCCTGGCAGAGTTGAGATTTCTGTTCCCCTTCCGCCTTCTCTGCGAGGCAACCAAAAATCTTCAAGCATTGACATGTATTTTTTGTCATCTCTAATCTCTCCTGTATTTGCATCGTAAACCATCTTATTGCGATAACGCATCATAACGTCACGCAGATATTGTTCTGCCTTGACCTTTGGAAGATTACCAACATCAATATAGAAAATTCTACGCTCTGGTGCTCTTGATAATCTGTAAATTACCAAAGAGTCTTCAATCATTCTAAGTTGATTGATGGATTTAATTGACTTATGGAGGTATGAAAGTACAGTATTCTTATTTCTATCTACAAGACCTGAAGTGCAATAAGTGATTGCATCTTTTGCAATCTTAATTCCTCCAGTATTTGTATTACCATAACCATTCTTTAGTTTTGGATTATATTGGAAATACTCTTCAATCTCAGGGAAATCAAAGTTTAATGGATTTTCTCCTGCTCTAGCATTATTTGCAATAATTTTATTTGGATCTGTCTTCTTTTGCTGTCTAACATAACGCATCTTAAGTGCGTCAATGTATCTAAGTTCTTGAATACCTTCTTGGGGTTTCTTTAAATCAATAACTTTATGGTAATAAAGTCTTCCGTCAATGTACCAATTTCTATAAATTTCATGAGACTTTTTATCAAAGTCTAAAATTTCTAAGATATTTTTAAACTCTTCTCTAATTTTATTTTTGAGTCCATCACTTGCGTTGAGATTAGATAACTCAACCTGAACAGGACTATCATAAGTATCCGAAACAATCGCTTCATTTACAATGTCTTCAATAGCACTATCCACTTCTGGATGAAGTGCCATCTCACGGTATCTACGAATTAAATCTTGCTCATTCTTGTAAACACCTTCAATATCTACTGAAGTACCAAAAAATCCACTTGTTAGATAATAGTCAACCCCATCCTCGTTATTTTCGGGGACGGGGGAAACTGTAGTTTTGGATTTATCCTCGTTATCCTCAATTGAGAATCCAAACAATCTGGACATTATTTAAACCGACTATTACTGTGATACTATTTATCCTTGAACTACGTTGCTATTTGCAGGTTCAGGTGCGAAGAATTGAATCTGGAAATCTACAGTAAATTCTTCGATAGTATTTTCGGTATCATAAGAAAGTTCAATTGCCGAAACAGTAGTTGGGAAAATATCATAGAACTTGTACTGAGCAAGAACTTCAGCATCTCCACCACTACCAGAACCAGTTTCTCTAGCAACTCCAGCTCTTCCTAATTGTCTAACAGTAGCGTTAGACATGTAATCACCAGGATTGTTGAATCCAGTGTGGTCAGAATACTGGTTAATATTTTGCATCCATGCTTCAAATGATCTTCTAAGTGAGAAGTTCTCATCATTAATTACAGTAACAGACCATACATCAAATGATCTATCACCAGCAACTTTTAAAGTTCTTCCTCTAAAGGGAACTTCAATTGGAGTGATAGTAGATGCTGGAAGTTGTGCTGCCTTGCACATAAAATTAAAGTTGTTCGCATCAAAACCAGTTCCACCATCCTGCTGAATAAATTGATTTACAGCAGCAGGAAATTCTACAGAAACTTCAAATAAATTGGGGCGGGCACCGCCGCCAATTAACTGAGATTTAAACTGTGAGAGACTTTTGATCGTAGCCATTTTTTATTCCTCCTTAAATGGTAATTTGGTATAAGATCAAACAGTTCCTGCAACTTCTTCAAAACTGATTCCAGTTCTGGTTGCAACAAAAGTAAGGGTTACATAATTAATTGACTTCGTTGGCTTCAGGTAAATGTCTGCTCTAAATTCATTATTATCAATAACATCTGGTGTGTTATTTGACGCATCACAAACTACCAGGAATCCGTAAAGACCTCTCTTTGCTTGAATATCTCGGAGATATGGTTCCACGATATTTACAAAGTTTGCTCTTGTAATCTCATCATTGAGTTCAAAGAGTTGTGCTTGAGCAGTTCTCTCAAGTGCTTGCTCAACAGTAAGGAATAATCTTCTTACGTTAATTCTATCGAATGCAGAAGCGTAAGAAAGTGCAGTCTTATCACCAAACAGGAGAATTCCAGTTCCTCTCTGATTTACAATAGAATTGACTCTAGCGGTGTAAAGTCTATCTCTCTGTGCTTTATTTGGTGTGTATGCAAGTTTGATTGCATTATTCAGTACACCTCTTTGCTGTCCAGCAGGCGAGAACCAAGGATATGCAAGAATAGATGTTCTAACCATTAATCCAGCAACGTCTCCATTACATGGGACATATCTGAACTTATTGTTAAATCTATCGTAAGTATACTTAATACCACTATCAAATACTACATAAGACGAAGAAGTGATAGGTGAATAGAATTCAATAATTCTATCGGTCTGAGTGTTAGTATTTAACTCGTCAGTAAGATCACCATCATATGGAGAAAGAGTTGCAATACAATCTTTTCTCTGTCCAGCAATCGAAACAAGTTCCTGTGCTTTTGCTTGTGATTCAAGTTTGGATGGAAGTCCAGGTCCCATTAACAAATAATCAAGAGCAACTTCATCTTTATTGGAAAGTAATCTATATGAAGTAATTAAGTCTCCAAGAGTTGCTTCCATTCCCTCATTAGCACCATAATCAGCACCTCCAACAAGAGTGTAAACAAGATTACCAACTGCATTAAAAGTTACATCTTGAGTCTCTTGATGCCATTCATCTCCAGTAGAGATTGCAGTAAACCCATCAGAGAATCCAGTTGCAACAACTTCTGTAGTTGGAGATCCATCAGAAATATTATTTCCTGAGTAGATATATTTTGAGAATTGTGCAATATAATCTTTATAGAATACTTTCTGAGGTGAATTTACAGCAGAAACAGAATCAGTTGCTTTAGAAAGATTTAAATGTCTTTCGAGTAAGTTTCCTTGAATTCCTGTGATTGACCCAGTGTCATCAAAGACAGCAACATGAATAGTATCGTTCTTACTATTTCTATCTAATGAAAATTCATTAGTTACTGGTTTTGGTGCAATTGACTTCCAAAAAATAGTTGTATTTGAAAGTGGAATTGTTTGTTGATCATACCAGTCAGAAATTCCATCTGATGGTACAGTAACGGTAGAAACTGCAACATTAGATGAATTAATAAATTCAACAGAGTTAGTTGGTCTGAAAGAATTTAATTGAGTTCTTTCTGCGTAAGTTATTGGTGTTTCGGTTCCAGTAGTAGAAACTCTAGAAACAATTTTAACATCAACAGTGCTACTACCAACACCAGTTACAATACCCTTCAGATATCCACTAAATTCTGAAGTAGTTCCTGAACCAACTAAAGGTTCATTAGTGAGTGTAGTGGTAACTCCAAGACCAACAGTGACGCCAGCAGTAGCAATACCACTGATAACTTGGTCTGCTTTATCATCGATCAGAGCGACTCTAAGACCATTTCCCCAAGATCCTGGGTTCTTTGCCGCAAAGACATAAGAAACGCTATCCGAAGAAGCATTTGCTTCATAATCATCGAAGTTTTTAATTTTTAAGTCTGCAGTACCGATGCCTGCTGCTGTTGTAAATCCAGCAAGACTAGCATTAGCATTAACTAAGTTGCTTCCGTCTGCTCTAACAACTTTCATCACGCCGCCATAAGACAAGAATGATGATGCAGTCAACCAGTACTTATACTGTGCATCTTCATTTCTTGGTTTACCGAACGTGTTAAGTAATTCGTTCTCTGTAGTAATATCAACCACTTCCTCAACTGGTCCAATTGCAAATGGTCCCGCAATTGCTCCAATATTGTCTATTACATTATCAGCTCTTCCTACAGTTAAATCAACCTCCCTGACTAATACGCCCGGAGACAATTGAGGAGTCGCCATGTTTTTGTTCTCCTAGTTCTCAGTTTAACTAAAAAATATTTATTAAAACCTATATTTCCAATGGGGAAATAGTGCGTGAACGCTTACCAATCAGGATAAACATCTTTGATTCTAGGAACTGGATCGTATGATATGTCTTCTTTTCTAGATTTAGTAACTCTTTTTATAGTACACTCTTTACATTCATAAGAATATGAAGATGCTACTGGACCTCTGTCCTTATGTGTTCTATAAAATCCATCCACTAAATTTTTTATTTCTTTGCAAGTTCTACACTGCCTAGAATTCAAAAGTAAATGACCTAGTTTTATTTGACCATCTAATTCCATCACGTTAAGTAATCCCACATATGTGACATATCACCATATTCATCGGTAAACCACCTGTCTCCATTATTATCTACAAAACTACTATCACCTAGACCATCATCCATAAATCCAAATGGTGCCATGTCTTGTTCAATTTGATCACGCTGATCTTCATATAATCTTTTACGAACGTCTTGATCAGTGAGTTCTTTGAAATAATCCTGTGCGACCAACCAAGCGTAAATAACGAGACACATTGCAAGGTCATCATTACATCCTTCTTCTGCTTCAAAAGAATTATTTTTTTGAATGAATGTTGTTAATTCTGATATAATCTCATAGTCATTGAAGATAAGTTTATCTTCTTCAATCATTGTCTTTAAATTAAGAGAACCGACTTTTTTAACAGTCTTGGACATTTTGACACCAAGTTGAGTTTTCTTTCCAGAGAAACCCTGCCCAACAATCTGACCTGCTCTACCTCTCATAGAACACATAAGAAGATTTTGATACTCTAGATCATATTGAATAATACTTGCTACTTGATCGCCAATATCATTAACCTCACAAAGAATATATGCACTGTTGTAATTTTTTGCTACTTCATATATGATATTGGGAAATAGCATAGGTTTAATCTCATTATTCCTATACTTTGCTACAATTCTATGAGGAAACTCTGTAATATCAGCGACCACAAATGCTGAATAATCTTCACTTACTCCTCTTGCTACGTCTACAGTAATAATGTAGTCATGTTTATCTTTTACATCTTCATATACATCCAATCCAGCATTTCTTGTCTTTGGATTATCATATACTAGTGTCCTAAGTTTTGATGGTGCAATCAGAGTGTCAACAGAACCTAAGAACTCACATTCAAACTCAACCTTAAACTGTGCTTCTGATGTGTTTGCAATTGTAGTTTCTTTCCACTTCGAATCTCTACCAGGAACTTCTGACCAATGGACATCTGTTGGAATATATTCATTTTTTCCTTTTTCCGCATCATGCCAATATCTATAAAAATGGTTCATCCCGTGAGGGGTAGAAACCATGATTACTTTGGTGCTTTTACCAGAAGTAATAGTAGGATAAACAGAGGCAAAGAACGAGTCAGCAATGTGATTTGGGACGAACGCGAATTCATCGAGAAAGAGGATGTTAAATGACATACCTCGGACAGCACTTGCAGACGTAGAAGCTGCCAATATCTTACTTCCATTTTCTAATTCGATAGAACCTTTATTCCATGATATAATACCCTGCTGCATCCACTTGGGCAAGTTCTCATAAGCAGTTGCAAGTCTCTGTAACAATTCCCTTGCAGTCGCTGCTTTGTTTGCCAGAATACCAATATTGACGCTATCATTAAAAATAAGATAGTGAAGTAGATAAGATACAACAGTCGTAGATTTTCCAGTCTGACGAGGCATCTTACAGATGTTAAATCTGTGCTTATGAAACCTATTAATCAATTTCTCTTGAAAATCATATGGATGAAACTGAGTCAGACCTTCATCCAGAGAAACAATTTTGATGTAGTTATTTGCAAAGTAAACAGGGTCTTCCTTACACTTGATGAATTCCTCAATTTGATCTTGAGTGAACTCAATAGGTGTATTTGCTTTTTTTAATAATGGATTGCCAAGATATACGTCACTCATAATTCACTCACATAAGTTCTTTGACTAAAATACCTTCACCAAATACTGCACATGGATGAGTTCCACTAAATGTTGCCATTTGGAAAGCAATATCAGTTCTTGATGAATATCTAAAAGGAAGTCTTCTTTGAATATTCATATTATTAAAGAATGATACCTCTGCCACTCTCAAGTTAACACCATTAGGAAGACTTACAAAGTTTCTAAACTTACCTGCTTTTTGTTGAGAACCATCTGCAGTAAATGCATCAATTCGATACAGATAAAATTCGCATCCATCTGGGACTGTATAAATTGATGCTTGATTTCTACCCCTACCAGCATCAATCTGAGCATATGTTGTAGACCCTTGACCTACCGTAATATCATTTGTCGCATTTCCTGCAATTGTTACTACAGTATTAATACGAAGAAATGGTGTGGATGTTGTTGAAATTCCAGTAGCATCAAGTGCTACAACTTCTTCTGTTTCTGCATAATCAGTAGTCAATCCGATAATCTTAATAGAAACACCAGCATCTGCGGCATTACTATTTACATCCATCTGTAGGGGAGAAGGTGGAAAGACATAATCTACACTATCAGAGTTTTCCCAAACTGCTCTAAAGTCTACTGTTTGAGCATCATTGTTTCCAAAGATATTAACTACTGATGCTCCTCTTGCTTTACCCCGAGCAACATCAAGTTTAAACTCTTCACCCCATAAAAAATCTTTTGCCATAATTTACCTCAAAGTTCAGTTTTCCAAGTCAATGCTTCTGGTTGATATCTTTCTACAGATTTGACCCTATAATTTTTATTTGATTCTATAACTGGATAGATGTTATGGACAATTCCACCAGGATACTCATTCTGAATGTGCTCTGCCAACTCTTCCCTGGAAGGAAGACCCTTATGCTCAGTAGCAAACTGTAGTCGGTAAATCTTACCTTCCCAAACTACATCAGCATAAAAGTTTTCTTCGTTTGTTTGTTCTTGTTCTGGTTGTCCATTCATATAAAGATTTCCAGTAAAATCACCAGCAATATTTACGCTTTCTGAAAGAAACTCTTTAAAATTTTTCATATCAGCAGTTCCACGCTCTAAGGGACTTATTAATTCTGCTATCTGGGTCAGAAGCAGTTTTCTTTGATGTCAATTTTGATTTCATTCCTTTCATTCTTGCACAGAATGACTTTCTACGTGGATTGCCAACTTTTTTCGAAGGTGCTTTTAAATCGGAACCAGGATTCTCTCTTTCATAAGATTTTCTTCCTTTTTCGTTCAAACCACCAGATTCAGACTTACCTGCCTTCTTAGTCCAGGCAGCACCTTCAGAAACATGAAGAAGTTGCTCTCCTGGTTTAAAATCAGAGACAAAATAAGAGTTCAATCTACTTCCAGGATATACTTTCTGGATCTGATCCTGAACTTCAGATCTACTTGGTTTAGATGTCTGTGGGAAGAACATTTTAATCATAAAGATTTTCCCTCTCCAAGACAAACTAACGGTAACAATGTTTCCAGTTTTGGATGGAATTCTTACTGCTTCCTCAACTTTAGAGACCAAAGGTTCTGGTTTAATAATATCAATCACTTCTGCAAATGTATTTCCATTTGCATCTTCAATAGTAATGTTTTCGCCATAAAGTTTTGGACCTTTTGCTTTTTTCTCTGCTGCTGCTTTCTCTCCAGGATTAGAAGTATTTCTAGCAAGATTGCCAATCTTTGCAGCACGCTTTTCTTTGTTATGTGCTTTTGGATCAATAGTAAATGAACCTTCTTTTACGCAACGGTTATAAGTCTTGCCGAAGAGTTTCTGAGTTCCTGCTTTCTTATAACCTTTCCAGCACTTCTTTCCTGCTTCATCAAGTTCTACAAATCCATTTGCTTCTAATGCAGCAATTTGTGCAGGACTAAACTCTTCTTTCTTAGTAGAATTTCCCCAGTTTTTTGCACCCTTTTTGCGACACTTTACTAATGCACCAGATGCATATGCGGATGGCCATACAGAGTAACGTGATTTGACCTTATGGTAGCAAGCATCTTTCTTGCCTTCTTCTACTGTTATTGGTTCAGCATTATTGTCCCAATAACTTGTCCCATAAGCACAGTCGGATCTTTTCTCTGTTTTCTTACACTTAGGACAATATCGGAGTTCTTCTTTTGCTTCAGTTGCCACGTTCTTTGCCTTACCTTTTCTATCTGGATTTGGATCTTGACGATTCTTGCGGCGAAATGCTGCTTCCTCTTCGTCTTTATTGAGGTTTCTCTTCATCTTTGAAGATCCACACTTTGGTTTTGTGGTTTGACCTGGTTGTTTTGCACAGGGTTTTCCTGCATACTTACCACCTAATTGAACCCAACCAGGAGTTCCATCAGAAGATTTACTCTTACTGAACCAATCCCTTAAGGAACTATCTCCACTTTTATTGCCTTCACTAAGCATAGGTAGTAAGTATTATCTACAATTATTATTTATTCTTCTTCTTTGTTCTGCTTTAGAAGTTTAGATAATTCTGCAGTGGAACCTACAAATAAAGCATTAGTAACATTTGTAGGTCCTTTCTTTGTATTATCCTCTTCAAGATCCTTGAGTTTCTTTTGAAGGTCTAATAACTTGTCAGTCGTATCTCCAATGCTTTTTATTATTTGTCCCGCAACTTCATATGCTCTAGCAGAATCACTTTCCTGCGCGAGTTCTAAAACTCCATCAAGCGCCTCTTGACCTTTTTCTATAATAGAGTATAAATTTCCTCTAGTATATTCATAATCTTTTCTCGTATCTTCAGATTCATTTTTTTCTTCTGAATTATCCTCAATAGGAGTAGTTTCTTTAGAAACTATAGAAGATTCTACAATTTCAGATGAAGTATTAAAAACATCATCTAAGTCATCAAAATTTCCTTTCATATATTACCTCAATTAAAATGTACCATCAAAACCAAAATTATCACCAAATTCTATGAGTGCATTATCATCAGAATCTATGGTGAAGATTTCAGTTCCAAGTACGTGCTTAGCAATTGTTGTTTCATAGGATCCTCTATCTACAACTAAAGTATTTCCAGACTTCGACTTCACATATAAAGTTTCACTATTCAAACTTATGTAACTATTTTCTGGAATTGAAGAAGCATCTACTACTTCTATAGTTGTATCTGCTATTTGTATATCCTGAGCAGATGTAGTCACTGATGGTCCAGTATAATTTTTTGCTGCAACTGGGGTTACGGAGTAAGTAACATCTCTTGTGCTTCCATCCGCAACATAACCAACAGAAACCTTTTTGATGATATCTTTTTCTGCACTCTTTCCAACAGGTCCGAAAAGGTGTGTTTTTACAGTAAATCTTAAAGTGTATATTAATGCTCTCCTCTCAGAGAAATCACCCTCATAATTATCTTCCATATCAATGTTGTCTAATCTAACAGGTATATCTCTCTTTTCTGCTACTGGTTCTAATAATTCAATGGTGATAGTGTATGCTGGTTGAAAATACGGTAAAATTTGCTCAACAATCTGAAGCATATCATCATTATGTTTCGTATATATTGAAAGTTCAAATTCCATGTTGTAAGGAACAGGAAGAAATTGTTTTTGAATTCCAGTTCCACCTGATGGGGATTTAGTTAAAAATGTTTGAGTGGCTGTTGGTTTTCTCGAAGCATCATAACTTAATCCAACAAATTCAAAAGACATTCTAGGCAACGTCAATTGAACAGATTTATTCAAATCTGGTTGTTGCTCTAATCTTGCTAAAAATTTCTGCTTAGGTGCATATGCAAGAGGAACTTTTATTGAGGATTTGGTATTACCAGAATCATCTTTTGTTTCTACTCTTATTTGATTAAAAAGAGTTCCAAATCCAATAATGGTTTTTCGGAAAACCTCGTTATAAAAGTATTCAAACATCTTTCTATAGTAATTATGTTAACTATTTAACAAAAATAAATTATGGAGTCCCAAAGGGATTAGTTTCTGAAAAATCTAAAATTGCATCAGCTTCAGTTTCAATGTCGAAATTGTCTTCATAATTTCCTGCCAAGTTGTCGGAATCACCAGAATCTGCTAGATTATCTGTATTTACTATTCTCACTGAATATTCCGCTCCTGAGTCTTGGCCAACAAGGGTCTCACCTGCAGTGAAACTTCCTGAGAGATTAGAAACTTCTAATATATTAGTGGTTGTATTCCAAGATCTAACTCTTGCTGTAGTTCCACTATCGGAGCCAACAATTTCTTCATTATAAACATATGTACCTACTCCTGTTACGGACTGTGGAGCAGAAATAGTTATAGTTGGTGCTTCTGTATATCCAAGTCCAGCATTTGTGATGTAAATAGAAGTTATAATTCCAGCAGCACTTAAGTTTGCTACTGCTGTAGCAGTTACAACAGATCCTATTCCAGATGGATCAGAGAAAGTTACCGTTGGAGATTGTACATAACCGCTTCCTCCATCAGTTACAGTAATGACTCCAACTACACCATCTCCAATGTAAGAAGTTGCTTCTGCTCCAGATCCTCCTCCGCCAAGGAAAGTGACCATAGGTGCAACTGTATATCCAGCACCGGAGTTTGAAATATTTACAGTTTGGACTCTAGAAAGGTCTGGAGATACTTCACAAAGATCTACAATACCCTTAATCATAGTTGCAAAACCAACTGCTGTTATTCCAGGAGAAGAGGAAAATGCAACTGTTGGTGTTGAAGTATAACTAGATCCTCTCTTTGTTACAGAAACGTATCTAACTCCACCATCAACGATATTTGCAATTGCAGTTGCTGTAGATCCGATACCAACTAGTTGAAGTGTCTGAATATAACCTTCATCTTCCATACTATCATCTATGAAGTCTACATCAGTATCAATAAGTTCGTCTTGATATCTGTAAAGTTCGCATTTTAACTCATAAACATAATTCTTTTGTAGTTGATAGAAAGGTTTTTCATGCTCTACATACTTGATCTCAAATAACTTATCTCCCAATGGGAAATATATTAAATCTCCTTCCTTAGGTCTAGAAGCAAGTTTTACATTTGGAATATCTTTAGCAAGAGGGTAAATGTAGTCCTCATATCTTTCCTTTGATACAATAAGAGTTAAATCATCTACTTCTTGAATACCAAACTTAGATAGTAATGTGCCTTGCCCTCCATACCCATCATAAGTATCTACATACGCTTCAATTGGAAAGGCATTAGTGAATTGAGATTCTACTACTTCCTTTATGACTGTCTTTTCAGTCATATATTCTCTGGGTAGGTAATAAACCTCAACTCCGTAAATTTTTAACTGTTCGTTGATCAAATCTTGAATTAAACTCTGCTCACCCTTTGATCCTTGAAGAAAAAATGGATTTAACATAATCTTAACCAATCATATCTAATGGGGGAAGTTCATAATCTGAAGACATACGTTCTTTTATCATTACCAACTCTCTTTCTGCGTCATCGTAAATCTGTCTTCCATTTAATTCAGTTCCGCCAGGGAGTTTAACTCCTTGAAACTTAATCAGGTTTTGTCCCCATTGACGTTTTATTAATGATGTTAGATACATCTTTAAAAAAGAATCATTCCAAACTTGATCATAATCATTTGGGTCCATCATTCTATAACAATCAATAACGATATGATCTCCAGCATTAACAGAATTCCAGTCGATGTCTAGATATAATCTATCCTGCCTTTTATTAAATCTTATTTGTTTATCAGTGGTCAATAAAAAGTCAATATCTTCGAGATATGTTTTAGTCATAGCATAAGTCAGCATTTCAGTAGATCCCCAATAATAAATATCATTCAAAAACAACTGATATTTTATACTGAACATTCCACTAGAAACAGAGTTGCTTCCTCCAAATTTGAATATTTTATTGATCCCTATTACGTGGTTTGGTACTTTTAAATAATTACTATTTTCGTAGAAATCAAAGTTAACTCCAGAACCATCAATAGTAGATGTTGCTGAAGTACTCGCTATTCCAACACCAGATATTCCTGTTGCCTTTCCTCTATCAATATCACCTTGTGTAAGTTCATACTTTAAGTATGCTCCATAAACACCATCAAAATGTCTTTCTTGGAAATACTGGAGAGCATCATCAACAAGATCATCAACTTGCTCTTCTGCAACATTTATCTCCAAAACTGGAGCACCTAACTTCCTTAAGCAATAATCTACTAATTGTTGTCTTGTTGATGGTTTAGCCATTAGATTTTAAATACCGCTTGTTGCTGCTTTAAATATAATTTAATATACGTCATCACTAATACTATCTATACTTGTAGAAAGTTTTTTAAAATAATCATTATCCATTTGCGATGCTCCTTAATAAAGATTTTATTTCACCGAGATCATCTTTCAATGACTTCAAATCATCCTCAAGATTATCAATTCTTTTAACTTCTGCCTCTTTTATCTTTTTAGATTTTTTGTAACTTTCATAAGCGTCCATATCAGTATTAATTATTGCAGTTGTCCTTTCATCTCTAAAGAGGTGGTTGTGACCCTCCACAGGCGAGAAAGGCGACTGTGGAGGCATCATCATACCATTCATATTCATTTCTTCACTATTCATAAATCACTCCTTATGCTACGGCAATTACTCTCAATTCAGACATCTTAGGTGGTTTTGCCTGATTAGTTGTAGTTCCTATCAGTTTAATACTGAAGAATCTAAACTCTGGGAGATTATCAATTGTAAACTCATAATCTCTGAATGTTGCATCTTCACCTTCAACGTCACCACTTTCAGAAGCAGCTACCTGATTATCTGGAGTGCCATCGCTATTAGAAATATCAATAACTTGTCCAGTTTTAATCAGATTATTATATCCTGGGAATGGATAGTAAATTGCTTCTTCCGTGCTATCTTCCATAATCGCGTAGAACGCTCTAATGTCAGCAGATTCATCAACATGTGCATTTAAGAACATCTTCAGGGAAGTTGCTGGAACTTCTAATGTAATTGTGTTTGTAGCATAAACGAATGATGATGGATCAGCAGCAATTGTAGAAGTTCTAAAATCAGTTACATAATTATCAATTGCTTCATTAACACGGTTTGTGTTGAAAATCATTCCAACTCTATCTAAATCAATCACAGGAGAGATATTTTGATCAGATGAGTTTAACTGAAGATTGAATGTGAAGGATTTGTTTCCTGGAAGATCTCCAAGTAAAGAATCTTCATTAACCTTAGAAGCAACCATTCTAGGTGTAGATAATGTAGTATTTGAATCCAAACTGATTGGTTCAAATCCTTGATCGACAAATGACTCTTCACTTCCATCAATACTAGTAGCACTGATTGTTCTAATCTTACCAGTCATTGAAGTATTGGTAAGGTTCATTTGTTGCATAATGGGTTTAACAATCTCAAATTGAATATTTTGTGTTGCAAGAATATTCACTCCACCAGCATTCTTAGTTTGATCTAAGTAAAGTTTAGGATATACAACCTCAGTAGTTCTATCTACCTGACCATTTGGTCCATTGATTCCAATTGGACCTTTGCCGTCAAGACCCATATCAAGTTTCAGATAGTAATAATCTAAACCTCTAGGTCTATCTAAATCATTAGCATCTTGGAGATCGTGAGTTTTATTAATTCTTCTCAGAGATACTCCAGAAAGTTCATATTTAAATATGGGAGTTCCAGAAGTATAACCAAACGATTTGGTTTGATCTATAGATCTCGTAACACCTGTAAGAGTAGTGTCAACCACACCTTCATAAGAAATGATCTCATTTCCTATCAGAATATATCCAGGATTACTAGATGATACAGGTTGATTTTCAAACTCTTCAAACTCGCCACTTAACATATCAGTTAAGTTAATATCAGCAGTAGACTCATTAGAATAATCATCCGCAAGGAAAGATGGTTTAATATCAGAATATACATTACTGATATTAACTTTGTTTGATCCAGAGTGCATTCCGTGATTTTTATGATTCACTTTGATATGAAGACCAGTTGAATACTCATCAAAATCTTCAATAGAAGTTATATAAAGACCACTTCCTCCATTAAGAACCGTAGTACCAACACCTACAGCAGAACTTTCATATTGAATAGTATTTCCGGCACCGACTACAAAGTCGCCTTGTACATTATCCAAAATAATTTGATTATTGCCAGATACTTCTGATACGGAAAGTTTAATATTTCTTCCAAGAGAACTTCCACCAAGTTGTCCTACAGTAAGAACATCACCAACTTGATATCCAGAACCACCATCAGAAATAGTTGCTCCCATAGAAACAATAGATCCAGAAGATATAGTTAAATCTACAGTAGCATCTTTACCAGATGATAATTGATTAATTAGAGGAACATTAGTATAAGATCCATCTGGATATCCAATACCGTCATTTATAATGGTAAGATTTCCAGAAGCAGCACCTGCAAATGCAACATAGTTTCCAGTTGCCTTGGAGTTTTGTTGGAGAATAGTATTTCCAAGAGCAAGATCAGCATCGGAAATAGTAGATGAAAGTGAAACTTTTACCTTTCTCGCATTCAGATTTAATGGATTTTGAAGTAAGTTTGCAACTTGCTTATTTCCAAAATTCAATGATGGATTGTAGAAGTTAAAATCACCAGGTGAATCTGAGAATTCTGCTTTAAAGAGAATAAACTTCAGATCTTCATATTGACTTGGAGTCCAAGTAGAACCATTCTGGGACTTGAACAGAGATCCGAGTAATGCTTGCTGAGTTACAACAACTTGCTGAGATTCTGGTAAATCCTGAGTGGTAATATCAATTTCACCAAGTCTAGAAATATAAACATTATATTCTGTGGATTCAGAAAGAAGGACTAAAGCATGTTCAGTATCACCTTTCAGATATACTGGTGATGGGAAAGTAACTATAGTCTCAACAGAACCATTTTCGGAAATGTTAATATCATCTGGTTCAACTGTAACTTCACTGAATGGATAAATTTCAGTTGTAGGAACTCCATTCGACATTGGACGAAGTTGGACAATAACAGGAAGTTGATCATCCTTCGTCTTAAAGAACAGATGTACTTTAGTTACGAAACAACCATTTGTTTCATCAACAAAGAAAGATTGTGCAAGAGGGTCCCAATAACAATATCCAAACCTACCATTAGCATAAGTATGAATAGTTCTACCCCAGCGATCTTTGATACTAGTAGTAGCAGTTGTGGTGGTTTCACTTACATTCTCTCTTTCCGTGAGAGTTTCGGAAGAAATACTTGCACTTCTTACAGAAACAATTGTCTCTTGGAGTGTTTGTAGAATTCCTTGTGCATAATAATTAGTTTCACCACTTGTAGTTGCAACTCCATCAATTTGTGAGTTAGAATCACTATTAGTAAGTCTAAAGGACTTAGTTCCAGTTTCGAAAGTTGGATTTGATGCTACATTTGGATTTGGAATAAAGAATGAACCAATGACAGTACCTACAGAATCAGTTACAAGTCTTATGTTTGTAATTTTTGCTTCTGCACCACTACTCTGGCCTCTCAGTATCATTCCATTTACAATTCTTCCAAAGAAATCGCCCTGAGGTTGTTCTGCAAGAGAATAAGTATCTACATTCAGAATTTGCGTAGTAGAAGAATAATTTTCTGGAAGTGATGTTGTTGATTCAGAATCATATGGATTATTTACGAAGATATCATCTGGGTTATTATATGGTCCATATCTATGATTTGCTGTCGCAAGTCTGAACTGAATTGATGTAGTGATTTCCTGAGAAACTTCGTTCTCAGAAGTAGATGAAGTCGGAGAATCAATACCAATTACAGTTTCTCCTGCTTCAAATACACCAGAAACCATAGAAACTTCCAGCAGTTTTGGTATAATGTAACTGTTTACATCTTCACCATCAAAGAAGGCATAAACTTGAGTAAATGGTTTGAACCTCTTTCCAGTAAATTCTACATTCCTAGATCTCATATATGTAATGAAATCTGTTGCTATGATAGAATCTCCTGTTGAGTAGGTGTTAATCTTCTCTTCAAGCTTGTATCTAGTTCCTTCTCTCTGCTTATAACCAGTCTTGGTGGTAGTAGCAATAGTAGTCTGCTTATATCTGTAATACCAAGGCCAACCCCAATAGTAGTATGGATAACCCCAGTTCCACCAGTAATGATGTCCCCAATAACCCCAGTAGTAGGGATAACCCCAATATCTACGTCTCCACCATCTTCTTCTCCAATAAGGCCAATAACCCCACCAACCATAACGATACCTTCTATAATGCTGATAGGTAGTAGTTTGACCTGTCCATGTTGTTTCCCAAGCACCCCAAGTAACTGGACTATAACCTGACTGAGGATCCCACCCTGCAGCAACTAATTCTTGCTCAGTTTCGGTGTAGTTATCAATTTCAACTCTCTTAGCATCAGTTCTTACTTGATCTGTCCAAGTATCCGATGATGGGAAGAGTTCGATAGTACCATTATACCTAGTAACAAGGAAAGGAGTTACGTTTTCGACTCTAGTTGCGAAAGGTTGCTGAACCTTTAACACATCTGTGTAGTTTAGAGTAATTAACTGTCCAGTTCTTCTTACGTTATTGCCTACTAAATCAGTAGCAAATCTGGTATCAACAGTAGAGTCTGCAGTTACTCCAATACCAATTAAAGACTTAGATCCCATTAAAAGATCTACTTCTGTTGTGTATGGAGCAGGTCTTAACTGTCCTAATTCAGCATCAATAGAGTTCTTTACTGTTCCAGTCTTATCTTGATTAGTTCTAGTTGTAAAGTCATCTACAAAGAAACCAGACTTGAATCTATTAAGACCATTCGCATCTTTTACTTCTAGATTTTCTGTACTAGATTCAAGTAAGTTTAATGTTGTTATATTCTCTAGATTTTTAATTCTATCTTCAAGCCTACCAATATCTTTCATTTGGTAGCGTTTATGATCTCTAAGTTCAATTGTTACTTTAGATGCATCACAAAGATATGCAGGAATAGAAATACTTGCAATTTCCATAGCATCATCCAATCCTGCAGGAGGAGTTGGAAGTTCGGCAGGTTCCCCTCTATTAACTTGGAAAGTTCCTTCTTTGGTAAGGAAGATTCTATCAATTCTTGGGAGATAATAGGAGTAATCTAATTCAATACTCTCATCAGATGCTAAAATATGTGATGAACTATTATTTGTATTATTGAATGTTCTGCCAAAGAATTCAAATGGAGATCTTGTAGATCCTGCAGAAGCAGTAAAAGTATCTACTCTTGGTCTCAAGTCAATAACGTCACCATTATTAAGTTGCTCAGAAATAAATCCTATAGAGCAATAATCGAATTGATCGTAAGAGTTAATAGTAGTGATATCACCAGTATCTGAATTTGAGTACGATGCACTCTCGTAAATAACTCTTAATTTCTTTGTTGGAATAGATGCATCATCATTCCTAACAATCTTTCCATAATCATAGATGGAATCTTTCTGTCCATAATCAAATCTATAATCTCTAATGATATTTCTATCACCTAAAGTAATAGATCCTATAGTAGCAGTAATTCCAGTTTCTTTAAAAAATACAGTCTCACCTTCTTGGAATCTTCTATCAGAAAGATATGTTAATTCTATTGCTAAATCATTCTTTTTGGCAACATAAATTGCAATTGCACCACTATCTCTGCCAATAAATTCTTCACCAACTAACAAATCATTAGTTCTATTAGTTGGACTAGCAATAGAATTGAATGTGATCGAAGTGAGTGCAGGATCTTCTGAACCTGAAGATTCGATGATACCAAACACTCTTGTGATATCTGGATCTAAGAGACAAATTTCTTCGTCTTGTACTCTTGTTCCGTATGGATATGTACCATATGTTAATCCATCATTAATTGTAGTAGATCCAGCACCAGATTGCGTAAGTCTAGATTTATCAATAACTATGGACTTAATTCTATTCTTATTCTTAACTTTATTTGTAACAGAACTCTTATATACTGTTGCGATAAGTCTAGCAGATGAATTTGAACCCAATCCAAAGATAGTTAATTCCTTTAAATTATTTGTGAATACAAACTTATCTTCAGTAAGTGCCTCAAAAGAACCGTCAGATCTTACTAAGATATACCTTTCTTCATCAAAAGGTGCAAAAGTTTGATCGGAACCAGCAGATATTGTATTTGTCTCTCCAGAAGTAATTGTTACTGCATACTCTTTTCTAATAGCAAGAGAAGAATTCTCTAAGTTTACATTAGAAATAAAAGGTCTAGAAAAAGGAGTATATAATGCATTATCAAATTCAGTTTGGAATCTTGATGATAAAATAATAAAATCACTTACATTAATAGTTTCATTAGGAAGTGCTCCATCATTGATTCCAGTTACAGTAGTAATTCCAGAAATTGTTAAGGACCTTTCTCCTACGGTTTCAATTTTGGAGTATGTGGGAACTGTTTCATTTGGTTTTGTATATGCTACAAGATTACCAACCTTAGCAATATTGGTAAAAATTGTTTCAGAATTGAGTGATACAGATACTGTGCTTATACCTGATGAAGTTGATGTAATTCCTGCAGATCCAACAAAAAGATTTGGAGTTGGAATAATATCACCACTAAAGTCGATAGAAGAACCATCAACTTGAGAAACAGATTTTACATCATTTGTTTCGTGAGTAATAACTGAAGTTGAACTTCTGTTCAGATCAGTAACTTCATTAAAGGTAAACTTTTCCCCTACAATAAATGTTCCTCTAGTATTATATGCTGTAATAATTCCAGAATTAGAAACATCATACCTAAGGTATCCTGTAGCACCGCTAGATTGACCTTTAATCTTAACAGGGGTAGATAATGTTACTGGTTCATTAAGTTGAATATCAGTGTATGTTTGAATATCAAATAATGCAAGGTCCCACTGATTAAGGTCTAAGTTTGTTGT
>Ga0181575_10001059_pt1 | contig 19902 bp, 18 predicted proteins | sample 101ome_23_FD_145599 | JGI IMG/M metagenome (GOLD analysis project Ga0181575, IMG submission 145599) | Coastal salt marsh microbial communities from the Groves Creek Marsh, Skidaway Island, Georgia - 101411CT metaG (spades assembly) | ecosystem: Environmental > Aquatic > Marine > Intertidal zone... | reverse complement strand
AGTCCTGGTTCATGCAACCCGCGCCGCCATCGATGCGTCCCTTAATACACAAGGTCAGCCCGGGACATTTCATCAGGGGATCCGGCTAACGGACGAGGCCACCCTTGCACTGGCCAGCGAGATTGCGTCACGACAACGCCTCAAACTCGAACAACTCATTTCGATGGGTCTGCCCAATACCCCACTGCGCGGCGCCAGACTGCGGGTGATGAGTGGCAATATAGTGACTGCTAAGCCACTCGGCATCCATGAAGGCGTCGATTATCAGCACAGTGGCAAAGTGCGCCGGGTTGACGCCACGGCGCTCCGCGCAATTCTTGACCATGATGCCATTGCGCTCATCTCCCCCTTGGGCTACTCGCCGGCGGGCGAGCTGTTCAGCGTCAGCGCAAGCGAAATCGCTGAGGTCGTAGCGATAACTCTGGGCGCCGACAAGCTGATTTTTCTCGACCGACAACCGGGACTCAATAATGGCGACGGTAGCTTGATCAGGCAGTCCACCGTGGCCGATGCCACGAAACTGGACATCACCGACCCCGAGCAGGCGCGCCTCCGCGACGCTGCGTGTCACGCCTGCAGCAACGGCGTAAAGCGCTGCCACCTGATCAGCTTTGACAGAGAGGGAGCGCTGCTCGAAGAGCTTTTCACCCATGATGGCGCCGGCACCCTGATAGCCCAAAACCCCTACGAGCAAGCGAGGCCCGCCGATATCGACGATATTGCCAGCATTGTTGAACTGATTCGGCCCTTGGAGGAGAGCGGCGCGCTGGTAAAGCGCTCCCGTGAACTACTCGAAGAGGAGATCCACCATTTTGTCATTCTGGAACGCGACGGCCGCGTAATTGCCTGCGCAGCGCTATACCCCTACGAGGAGGCCAAGGTCGGCGAAGTCGCCTGTGTCGCCACGCATCCGGATTATCGCGGTACCGGCCGCGCTGAACAGCTGTTACATGAGCTGCTGGCCCGTGCCAGCGCAAAGGCGCTGACCCATGTTTTTGCGCTAACGACCCAGAGTACCCACTGGTTTCTCGAACAGGGCTTCGCGACAGGTACTCAGGACCAACTTCCCGAGGAAAAGCAGCGTTTATACAACTGGCAGCGCAACGCCTCGGTGCTGATAAGGCCTGTCTCACCCTGACGTCCAGCCAGTGTTAAGCTAGCGCCCCGTTTCTTGTACCCCTCGGAGATTTCGATGCCGCAATATCGATCCCGCACCTCTACCGCTGGACGCAACATGGCCGGCGCCCGCGCGCTGTGGCGTGCAACGGGTATGCAGGACAGCGACTTCGAAAAACCCATCATTGCCGTGGTGAACTCCTTTACCCAATTCGTGCCGGGCCATGTGCACCTCAAGGATCTGGGGCAACTGGTAGCGAGGGAGATCGAAGCCGCGGGCGGTGTCGCCAAGGAATTCAACACCATTGCCGTAGATGACGGTATTGCCATGGGCCACGACGGGATGCTCTACAGTTTGCCCTCCCGCGACCTGATTGCCGACTCGGTTGAGTACATGGTCAATGCGCACTGTGCCGACGCCATGGTCTGCATTTCCAATTGCGACAAGATCACACCGGGCATGCTCAACGCCGCCATGCGACTCAATATTCCAGTGGTCTTTGTCTCGGGTGGGCCGATGGAAGCAGGCAAAACAGCCCTCTCTGAACACAAGCTCGATTTGGTCGACGCCATGGTGATCGCCGCCGACAGCAATGCTGACGATGCCACGGTCGAAGCCTATGAACGATCGGCCTGCCCTACCTGCGGTTCGTGCTCGGGTATGTTTACCGCCAATTCGATGAATTGCCTCACCGAGGCGCTGGGTCTCAGCCTGCCGGGTAACGGATCGTTGCTGGCCACCCATGCCGATCGGGAGCAGCTGTTCCTGCGCGCGGGGAGGCTCATTGTCGACCTGGCCAAGCGCTGGTACGAGCAGGACGATGCCACGGCGTTACCTCGCGAAATTGCGAACCGTCGCGCCTTCGAAAATGCGATGAGCCTTGATATTGCGATGGGTGGCTCTACCAACACGATTCTGCACCTGCTGGCCGCCGCGCAAGAAGCCGGCGTAGACTTTGATATGGCCGCGATTGATCAGCTTTCCCGCAAGGTGCCGCAATTATGCAAGGTGGCTCCCAGCACCCCGCTTTACCACATGGAAGATGTCCACCGCGCCGGTGGCGTGATGGCAATTTTGGGTGAACTGGCGCGCAGTGAACTGCTACATCTCGACTTACCGACAGTGCACAGCGCGACGCTCGGCGAAGCGCTCGCGCGCTGGGACATTATGCAAACTGACTCTGAAGAGGTGAGAAGCCTCTTTGCAGCGGGCCCGGCAGGCATACCGACCCAGCAGGCGTTCAGTCAAAATCTGCGCTGGCCCTCCCTCGACACTGACCGGGAACAAGGCTGTATCCGGTCGCGTGCCCACGCCTATTCCGAAGAGGGTGGGCTGGCGGTGCTGTTTGGCAACCTCGCCGAATCGGGATGTGTCGTCAAAACCGCTGGCGTTGACGAGGACTCATTGCGGTTCACAGGGCCCGCCCACATTTGCGAAAGCCAGGAAGCTGCGGTGGCAGACATTCTGGAGGATCGGGTAAAAGCCGGTGACGTCGTGATTGTGCGCTACGAAGGGCCCCGTGGCGGTCCCGGCATGCAGGAAATGCTTTACCCCACCAGTTATCTCAAATCGAAGGGACTCGGGAAAGCCTGTGCGCTGATTACTGATGGCCGCTTCTCCGGCGGCACCTCCGGACTATCGATTGGGCACGTTTCGCCCGAGGCCGCTGCCGGCGGCACCATAGGACTGATTGAGCAGGGCGATCCCATCGAAATCGATATCCCGGGACGGCGCATTAACGTTTTGGTCGACGAGGCGACACTCGCCAGTCGGCGCGAGACCATGAATGGTCGCGCTCACCCCTGGCAACCAGAGGTGGCGCGTCCGCGACAGGTGTCAACGGCATTGAAGGTCTATGCGAGCATGGTGACCAGTGCGGATAAAGGCGCCATTCGTGATCAGGCATTGATTGCGGGCCAAAACTAACTCAAACCTCAGACAGCGCCGCCAAATCGTCTCGTAATGCGGTCAGGCGCGCCCTGAGTTTTTTGTCCTGCTTATCAGAGCGCAGCAGCAGAACATCCCGTGACAGCTGGAGAATCACCTCCCCGTTATGATCGATGCCGTCGCGGTATTCAGGTAACAGCGCCTCGTCACGACTGGCAATCAGCGCCCGCACGGGTTCGACCCAGTTTGGCTCGTCGCTCAACAAAATCTCAGACAGCGCCGAGATCCAAACGCGACGGTCTTGCAACCAGTAATGATCCAATCGCGTCATTGCGGCCACGCCCTGCCTGAGGCGAGATTTTTGCTCATCCGTCAGCGGGCCAAGATAACGTCGGAGCTGCTTATCAAACCGCGCTTCAAGATCATCGCGATACGCCGCATCGTCCCGCGCCAGCCGGTCCGCTTCAAACTCTTCCTGCTTTGCCCACAGCGTCTCGATAAAACCGGCACGCTGCGCTGGCGTGAGATCCTCACCCGTGCTTAGCAAAAGTTCGAGAAATCGATCCTGCAACCGGATCGCAGCCGACTCAATACGCGCTGCCATGGCACGTGTCGCATCGAGTGACACACCGTTATCGAGAATCACCAGCGCATCATCAAGTAGCACGACATACACCGGCAGTTCCTCCAGCCGGTGCCATTCAAGCAGCGCATCTAGGCGTGTGGTAAATCTCGCCTGCTGATCGCGATCCAGGGAGACATAATCATCGAGATACCAGCGAATAAGAATATCGACGCGGTTATAAATAAATTGCGTTGCGGAACAGCCGGACAAAATCGCGACGAGCAGCACGAAGCCCAATAATGCACGGCGGGGGGCGGACACACGTTCTTGTCGGGCCAGCGGCGCCGGAGGGAACCGCCGCGTGCTCATCCCGCTCGCTAAACTACCTCTCAAGCGGCCTGGGATAACACCAGACCTCGTCCGTCGAGCGCCGAGAGAATAGCTGCCAGAGAAGCCTGAACGATATCGTGGCTGCGACCAACGCCGCAGGGACGCTCTCCATCGATGTTGAGCTGCACGTAACAGACCGCCTCGGCATCTGCACTTTGTCCCAACGTGTGCTCAGAATATTCCACCACAACAATATGCCGTCCGGTAAACGCCTCCATCGCCTGCACAAAGGCGTCGACCACGCCATTACCACGCCCAGAGAGTGGGATATCACCATCGGGGCCGTGGAGGATCACCTCAAGGCCGTCGGAACCGCCCTGTCGGGACAATTGATAGTCGCCAAGTTGCCATCTTTCAGAAGTACTTAAATAGGTATCGACAAAAAGTGCATAAATATCATCGGACGACACTTCTGACTCGCTGTCCTCGGCGAGCCCCTGAACGGCGCTGCTGAAATCCACCTGCAACCAGCGCGGCAGCTCCAGACCGTGGTCACGCCTGAGGACGTGAGCAACACCACCCTTCCCTGACTGACTGTTTATTCGGATGACCTCTTGATAAGTGCGGCCAATGTCCGCCGGGTCAATCGGGAGATAGGCGACATCCCAAGCCGTGTCTTCGTCTCTCTTAGAAAGGCACTTGTGGATCGCGTCCTGATGGCTGCCAGAGAACGCAGTGAACACCAGCTCTCCCGCGTAGGGGTGTCGCGGATGCAACGGTAATTGTGTGCACTCCCGAGCCACGGTGCAGATTTCGTCCATGTGACTGAAATCGAGCGTTGGGTCGATACCCTGACTGTAAAGATTCATCGCCATGGTCATGATGTCCATGTTGCCCGTTCGCTCACCGTTGCCCAGCAGTGTACCCTCGACACGATCGGCTCCTGCCATTACGCCAAGCTCCGCCGCAGCCACCGCGCAACCTCGATCATTATGGGTATGAAGGGAAATAATGAGCGCCTCACGATGCTTCACGTGATCGCAGAACCACTCGATCTGATCGGCATAAATATTGGGGGTGCTCATCTCGACCGTGGCGGGCAAGTTAATAATCACCGGCTGTTCGGGCGTAGGCGCCAGCACCTCGTTGACGGCATCACACACCGCTACGGCAAAATCCAATTCCGTGCCGGTAAAACTTTCGGGGCTGTACTCAAACACCCATTCGGTTTCTGGGCGCGCGAGCGCCGCCTCCTTGACCAACCGGGCACCGTTGACGGCGATGTCACAAATACCCTGCCGATCAAGCCCAAAAACATACTCCCGCTGCACCGTTGAGGTGCTGTTGTAAAAATGGACTACCGCACGTCGGACGCCCTCAAGCGCCGCAAAGGTTTTCTCAATGAGATCGGGCCGTGCCTGGGTCAATACCTGTACCGTCACATCAGCCGGTATCCGATCTTCTTCAATCAGTTTTCTCAAAAAATCGAAATCATGGCTGGAAGCGGAAGGAAAGCCGACCTCGATCTGTTTGAATCCAATTGATAACAGTAACTCCCACAAGCGCAGTTTTTGCGCTGCGTTCATGGGCTCTACCAGAGCCTGATTGCCATCTCGCAGATCTACTGAACACCACTGTGGTGCACGTGTGATGGCGGCGTCAGGCCATCGACGATCTTTTTTCGAGATAGGCTGAAACGCACGGTATTTGCGATGGTCGAAGCGCATGTCTGTCACTTTGCTGATCCTGCTTTTCAAAGGCGGCGCACAGTGTAACCACGGCGCGCCGGCATTAATCTCTCTTTTTTTACGAATTAGGGGCTATGTTTAGCTTTTTTCACTCAACTTTGATAATTTAGCGCAATGTATCGCCATATATTTGCGAATCTATGAATAATTCACAACCTGAACTGGATCGATTGGATCATCGGATCCTGCAGCTACTGCAAGTGGATGCGGGGCTCAGCAATCTGGAGTTGGCGGAGCGGGTTGGGCTATCGCCCACTCCGTGCGCGAGACGAGTAAAACGGCTCATTACTGAAGGGGTGATCACGCGGCAGGTCGCGATGGTGGATCCGAAAAAGCTGGGGCTGAACCTCACGGCGCACATCAGCGTCACCATGGACCGACACACCCCTGATCGCTTCAGCCTTTTTGAACAGAGGGTCTCGGAACTACCCGAAGTGGTTGACTGCTGTGTGGTAACCGGCCAAAGCGCTGACTACCTCCTGAAGGCAGTCGTCCGAGACATGGACCACTATGAGCAATTTTTATTGGGAAAACTGACTAGAATCGAGGGTGTAACCGGCGTGCATTCCAGTTTCGAACTCCGGCGGGTCGTCACGCGCACTGCCGTGTCGGCCCCCGAGGTCAGCCGCTAACGCGCCGCGAGTTCTTTCTCTACGAGATGCCGGGCAATCTCCAGCATGTTGGTTTGGTTACCCGCGCCGCGGGTTTCAATGAGATATTTACCCGCAACCATCAAAGTCGGCGTACCTGACACCTTCGCTGAACGCGCACGCGAGTCGGCCTGTCTGACCTGAGAATCAACGCCGAAGGAGTCGAAGGCTTTGTCGAACTTGTCAGGGTCTACGCCGTTATCTTCGAACAGATCGCGCAACTCTAGCCGGGATACCAAACGCTTACGCTGCACGTGCATGGCGTCGAAAATCACGGGATGCATGACGGCTTTCACCCCGAGCACCTCGGCAATATAAAACGCCTTCGCATGCATTCGCATCGGGTCGTTCCAGACTGCGGGTGACGGCTGAACCACCGCACCTTCAGGTAGCTGCTTTCCCCACGCTGTCAGCATGGGCTCGAAGGTATAACAGTGCCCACAGCCGTACCAAAAAAACTCGGTAACAACGACATCGGCTGAGTTACCCACCGCAACAGGAGGCGTAATAACTTGGTAATGCTGCCCCTCCACCCAGCGCTCTTCAGCCACAGAACGCAGGCTGACAGCGGCACTGAGTAACGCAGTAAGTGCGAGCAAATAAAAGGTATTGAAGCGCGGATGAATAAAAGACATAGGTTATCCCTCCCTGGAACGTATTCTTAAATTCTCAGCGCCGCCGCAGGACGGCGACGCTTCAGTGCGAATTAGGGGTTAGGTTGCAAACCAGCAATATAACTCGCGACCGCGTCGATCTCCATATCGCTCATCTGGAACGCGGTGGTGCGCATGATCTTAGCGTCACCCCCGTTGGTGCGGCCCGTTGGATCCTCATAACCCTTTCGGAACATCCTCAGCTGCGCCGCGATGTAATCCGCATGTTGACCGCCCAGTGCCGGGTAACCCGCCGGGCCGTTGCCATTTCCAGTTGGGCTGTGACAACCCGAACAAGCGGGTACTTGCCGCTCGGCAATACCCGCGAGATAGACTTTTCGGCCCAAGTTAACTTTGTCTGGGTCTGCACTGCCCGCCGACCGAGCCTGCGCGTTGTAAAAGGCGGCGATATCGGAAAGATCTGCGTCAGTCATGTTGTCGACCTGTCCGGCCATCAGCGCAACCGGGCGTCTGCCATCGCGGATATCCTTCATTTGCTTGAGCAAATACTTATGCCCAAGGCCTGCCAGCTTAGGAAACGTGGGGGCCGCACTGTTGCCGTCGACGCCATGGCAAGCGACACAGGTAGCCGCTTTCGCCTGACCCGCCTCAATGTCGCCGCCAGAGGCCAGCGCAGCCGAAGTGGCCAACAGCGATACTAGTGCTGCAGAGCCAAGTGTCTTTTTATTCACTAACTGGCGCATAGAATGTCCCGTCGCTCTGTGGAGCCCGTGTGCGTTATGCAATCACAGGCCCCCTTTACATTTCAATGGTGAATGCTTACTGCGCCGTCGCCATATAGGTGATCAACGCCTTGTAATCTTCATCACTACAGCTATTGCACAAACCGCCCGGAGGCATGGCGTTAAGGCCATTGCGCACCGACGCGACGAGCGCGTCCATACCCTTTTCGAGCCGAGGTGCCCACGCGTCGGCATTACCCGTAGCGGGCGCACCTGCCACACCTACCGCGTGACATGCACCGCAAGAAGCAGCGTATTGAGACGGCGGGTCGCCGGCGAGCACTGCCGGCGCTGCAAGGGCGGCCATGGCAGCTGCCAACAGCGCCTGATTGCGAATGAATGTCATAGATTTCATGGTCATACCCTCAACTAAATCGAACACTATTCATGCCGGCGAAAACAGTCGTCTTCCCCAGCGTCGCGTTATGCTTTTACGAAGTAAAAAACGCACCGGCTCAGGTGCCCAAACGCTATTTTTTGCCGCCACCCTTAAAATTAACTTAAGCGTGCCGGTGGTGCTCTCGACACCGATCGCCGCCGCGCGGACAAGACTTTATGGGGTCCCGCCGCGACGAGCGTGGCATTATAGACGTTCCGTGTCCGGGCACAAATCGCAAAATGAATGACCTCAGCACCGCGCCACTACCCGCCAACTTCCGCAACGCGTTTTTTTTACAGAGCGCGAGCGCGATTGAAAATGCCCCAGCCGACCTCGGTTGGGAGGTGGCGTTTGCCGGCAGATCAAATTCTGGAAAATCGAGTGCGATCAATACATTAACAGGCCAAAACAAGCTCGCCAGAACCTCGCGAACGCCCGGAAGGACACAGCTGATCAACTTTTTCGCACTGAGCGACAGCCAGCGACTGGTCGACCTTCCCGGCTATGGATTTGCCAAGGTGCCACTGGCGGTAAAGAAAAAATGGAATCAGCAGTTAGAGCGGTATCTGCAACATCGTCAAAGTCTTCGCGGCCTGGTGATGTTGATGGACATCAGGCATCCGCTGACGGAGCCCGACCAACAAATGCTCGGCTGGGCGATAACCGCCGCTATGCCGGTGCACATTCTTTTAACCAAGGCCGACAAGCTAAAGCGAGGACCGGCACAGAACACGCTGCTGTCGGTGCGCAAGCAGCTCGCGTCCCACGCTGAGCTGGTGAGCGTTCAGCTCTTCTCCTCTTTAAAAGGCGTAGGCGTTGATGCGCTGGGGCGTCAATTAAATCAATGGCTCACCGACGAATCCGTGCTCGAGGCCGACGAAAAATCCTAGCCCTCAGTGGGCCTCATCCCAGTTATCGCCCACCCCCACATCGACGATCAACGGCACATCGAGCAAATCCACGCCCGCCATCAACTCGCTGACCCGGGCGCGCACCTCATCTACTGCGTTGGCATCAACCTCGAATACCAGCTCATCATGTACCTGCATGATCATGCGTGCCGCAATCTGTGAGTCACTGAGCCAACTATCCACGGCCAGCATAGCCAGCTTTATGATGTCTGCGGCAGTACCCTGCATCGGCGCGTTAATGGCGGTTCTCTCTGCGGCCTGCTGGCGCTGGCGATTGCGCGCATTGATTTCTGGCAGATACAAACGTCGGCCCATCAGCGTCTCGACGTAGCCGGTCTCGTGGGCGAGGGCCCGCGTCCGCGCCATGTAGTCGGCCACTCCAGGGTATCGATCAAAGTACAGATCAATGTACGCCTGCGCTTCGTTGCGACCCAGGCCCAGCTGCTTGCCGAGGCCAAACGCGGACATGCCGTAAATCAGGCCAAAATTTATCGCCTTCGCCTTGCGCCGCTGATCTCCAGAGACCTCGTCAATGCCGACAGCAAATACCTCCGCAGCTGTGGCGCTGTGCACGTCGAGCCCCTCGGCGAACGCACCGAGGAGTCCTGCGTCCTGGGACAAGTGCGCCATGATGCGTAACTCGATCTGCGAGTAGTCGGCTGCAACAATCTTGCAGCCCGGGCTGGCAATAAAAGCCTGCCGAATGCGTCGGCCTTCCTCGGTGCGAATCGGAATATTCTGCAGATTGGGGTCGGACGAGGACAGGCGGCCCGTCGCCGTCACTGCCTGATGATAGGACGTGTGCACGCGGCCGGTCCTAGCGTCGATCATCTCGGGCAATTTATCCGTATAGGTAGATTTCAATTTGCTGAGACTGCGGTACTCCATCAATACAGCGGGGAGCGGGTAATCCAACGCCAGCTCGGCCAGCACCTCTTCGGCGGTAGACGGAGCCCCTTTCGGCGTTTTCTTTAATACCGGCAATTCAAGCTGATTGAAGAGAATCTCCCCCAGCTGCTTGGGCGAGCCGAGATTAAACGGCCCGCCGGCCAATTCGTGCGCCTTCGCTTCCAGCGTCAGCATGCGCTGGCCCAGCTGCTGGCTATGGGACGCGAGGGTATCGCGACACACCAGCGCGCCGTTGCGCTCAATGCGGGAGAGCACCGGCACCAGAGGTATCTCCAGCTCTCGGTACAAACGAGACAGGCTCTCAACCCGATGCAAGCGATCTGATAGCACCTCGTGCAAGCGCCAGGTCACCTCGGCGTCTTCTGCCGCATAAGGGGCCGCTTGCTCAATCGGCACCTGATTAAACGTCAGCTGCTTGACACCTTTTCCCGCCACATCCTCAAAGCTGATGGTGCTTTGGCCCAGATGCGCCAGCGCGAGGGTATCCAGATCATGCCGGCTCCCGGCCGAGTCAAGCACATAAGACTCCAACATGGTGTCCTCACGGATACCCCGCAAATTGATGTTGTGATTGGCCAATACGTTCGCGTCATACTTGAGGTGCTGCCCCACCTTGCCAATTGACGGGTCCTCGAGAATCGGCCGCAGAAGATCCAGCGCCTGCGCCCTGTCGAGCTGATCAGGGGCGCCCGGGTAATCATGGGCAAGGGGCAGGTACGCCGCAGCGCCCGCCTCCAGGGCGAAGGAAACGCCGACAATCTCTGCCGCCATATAGTTGAGGCTGGTGGTCTCCGTATCAAAGGCAAACAAGGGGGCCGCTCGCAACCGGGACAACCAGACATCCAAGGTGGCTTGGTCGAGTATCGTGGTAACCGTGATCGCATCGCTGGCGCGAGATGCCTCGGCAGGGGCATCCAGCGCTTCAGTCTGCGGGGTCGTGCCGCCGGGGTCGTTGCCAGAGCGTAGGGCCTCAAGCCAGGTCTTAAACTCCAGCTCGCTGAATAGCGCTATCAACGCCTCTTTATCAGGAGGCGCTGAAACCAGATCTTGCGCCGCTAGGCCGAGATCACAATCGGTCTTGATGGTCGCCAACGTGTAACTCAGCTCGGCATCCTCTCGCGCTGCCTCCAATTTGCCCATCAGGCTCTTGGCGCCCCGGATGGGCAGCGCTGCGACGTCCGACAGCCGCTCATAAATCGATGACATACCGCCCAGGTTTTGCAGCAAGGCCGTCGCCGATTTCTCACCTACCCCGGCCACTCCGGGGATGTTGTCGACTTTGTCACCCATCAACGCCAGCAAATCGATAATGAGCTCCGGCGGCACGCCGAATTTCTCGATGACGCCGGCACGATCCATGGCTGTATTGTTCATGGTGTTGATGAGGGTCACATGCTCATTGACCAGCTGCGCCATATCTTTATCGCCCGTGGAAATGACGACTTTTCGACCGGCATCGGACGCCTCGAGCGCGAGCGTCCCAATGACATCATCCGCCTCAACACCTTCAATACAGACCAAAGGCAGGCCCATGGCTCGGATAGCCGCATGAATGGGTGCAATTTGCTCCCTCAGCTCCTCGGGCATGGGTGGGCGATTCGCTTTGTAAGCCGCATAAATATCGTTACGAAACGTGGGGCCCTTGGCGTCGAAAACGACAACAACCTGATCACCGGCATAATCAGCTATCAGCTTGCGAATCATGCCTATCACACCTTTAGCGGCGCCGGTATTGAGGCCCTTCGAGTTAGTCAGCGGAGGCAGCGCATGATAGGCACGAAATAAGTAGGAAGATCCATCGACCAAAATCAGTCGCTGCGTCATAGCGTCAGTGTTCCCATAAATATTGGGTGGACCGTAAGGTTACCCGCATTTTCGGGATATCGAGCGGGGCCCGGAAAAAACCATGGTAATCGCCGCGGGGATTCATCAGCGCAACGTTGGCACTATGCTCCATTTGATATCCGTTATCCGGGTCGCTCACCTTGCGAAAGGGCGCATTCAGACGCTGGGCAAAACTGAGAATGTCCGCGAAATCTCCGGTGACGCCCAGAAAATCTGGATGGAAATACGGCACATATTCCGCCAGCCGCTCGGGTGTGTCTCGCGCCGGATCCACTGAAATCATGATCACCTGGGTCGTCTCTGCCTCAGTATCAGCAAGCTGCGCCTTGAGTTCAGCAAGCTCCATCAGGGTCGTGGGACAAATATCCGGGCAGTGTGTAAAACCGAAAAATAGGAGCGTCCAGCGCCCTGTTAGCTGGGCCCGGGAAAACGGTTTGCCGGAATGATCCAGCAACTCAAAGGCGCCGGGGTCTCTCGGTGTATCAAATAAGAACAGACCGTTCGCGCGCGTTTCCGCGAGGCTCATGATGCGAGGCTCGCCCACGCGGTGAACGAAACTCACAACCACCAGTACCATGAATGCCACAACGGCCGCTATCGTCCAGCGAACACCGGGGGTGTTAGATTTCGTCACGCGCTTTCACTGTCCTTTTTTCCCGAACCGCCCGCAGTAAAAAACTTGCCTTCGACGGTTTGCGGTAACCATCAGCCTGTCACAAGCCATCAGAACCCTGGCACACCGTCATCGAATCAGATTTCGTATCAGGCGCCTGAGTGTTTCAACAAAAACCGCAAGTCGCTGATCACGTCTTTGTAATGCAATTCGTCAGACATCCGCATCATGATCCAGCCCGCAGGGTCCACAACATACCACTGTGCGCGCGAAACGCTGACCTCGGGAACCAACGCCTCGAGCATCGATGGCGGTAACGTCAGGGATGTCAGTCCCTGATGCTCTCGCGCCAACCATGGTGCCAAGGAGCGCGGCTTCGCCGCGTCACCCTGCGAGCGCTCATCTCCCACAAGAAGGACCCCGTCGGGTGCTGTGTCACCCAACAACACCCTGTCCACCCGATTAAAATCCTTCCCCAGTGCCAAGTGAATCTGTCGAGTCTGGTAAAGCTGCCGCTGACAAACGATATCGCAGGTCTCGCCGCGCTGGACAACCAGCAGCCGCCACTTCACGGGGAGATCTCGCCAAAGCACCTCAGCAACGCCCTCGTGACGGAAAACAGTCTCAGCAACAGAGCGGGGTGGCGTAATCAGATCGCCATGGTTGGCAGTGCCAAAGCGATCCACGACATCCACATACCCGGCCTCAACAACCCACCACAACACGGTCGCGGCCAACATCATGGCGACAGGAATACCGGCAATCAACAACAAGACCCGCCGCGCCCGCTTTTGTTGCAAGGTGGAATCGACGTGCGTCATGGGGCGCGCTCGGCCCGTAACAAGGCACGCACATTGGTCAGGCGAATAATCCCGATAACACCCAACACCAAAGCCATTGCAAACCACTGCACCGCATAGCCAATATGTTTTGAGGGCGATTGATTAACAATGGGCCATTCTGCCTTGAGCGCCAATGGCGACTCAGGGGCAATTCTGATCTCATAAGGCAGCACATCACGCCCGGTAAGCCCGGTTAAGGTATGAGCCCAATCATCCCAGTAAAGGGTTTGCACAACCGCTGGCAGGCGCTCAGGTGGCAACGGCGTTTGCATCAGCAGCGGGTTGCCTGCCGGCACATAAACCCTCCCCTCAATCGTCGCAGGCTCCGCAGGCAAGCGTGGCTCAGGGAGCGTTCTGCGGGACGGATCACCGGGCAACCAACCCAAATTCACCGGAATCAGCGCGCCTTGGGTCTCGACAAGGGCAATCAAGTGATAGCCCACCTGTCCGCGGTGGATGCGATTATCGAGCAACAAATAGTCTTGTGGCCTGAATTGACCTTCCCAGCGAACAGCTCGATCTACCCACTGATCAGACCCGTCAGCAAGCGGTTCCTCGAGCATCGCCAGTGGCGCGATAGCGGGTAAGGCGCTCCGTGCCTGCCACCGAGCCTCGAGGGCCGACTTCTCCCCCGCGCGGCCAAGCTGCCAAAAACCAAGATTTAACAGCAACGCCATTAAGATAAGGCCCGCGATCACCGCGCGGACATCGCCCTTGACCGTCAGAGGCCCCCATGTTCGGTTAAACTGCATACCGGCAACCCGCTGGAAAGGTGCAGCGCCCTGAAGCCTGCAGTGAAAGACTCCCACAGGCCAAGTCCATGCTTAAACTCATCATCATCCTACTCATGATAGCGCTCGTAGCGAGCCTTGCCACTGGATTGGTATTCCTGATGTCTGATCAGGGCAGCTCACAAAAGCGACGCCTCTTCCACTCTCTGGGTGTTCGTCTTGGATTGGGCGCTTGCTTACTCGTCGTCATCACATACGGCGTCATTACCGGTCAACTAGGGCACCAGAACCCCTGGGATCCCGGCCCCAACTTGCCGGCCTCTTCGGAGTGATTGAGAGTAACTTTCTCGAAAATCTCTCGAAAATCTCTCGAAAATCTTTCAATTAGAGGTAGCACCAAAAAATCAAAGCAACCCTCACCCGCTTTTAGCGGAATGACAATAAAAAGGGCGCCGAGGCGCCCTCCAATAACCGCCGCTCGATCAGAGAATGTAGACAAACAGAAACAGGAACACCCACACCACGTCGACGAAGTGCCAATACCAACTCGACGCCTCGAACCCGAAATGGTCGGTCGCCGTAAAGTGCTGATTCTTCAACGACCGCACCAGTTGCACCAACAACATGGTCATCCCCATCGCCACGTGAAAACCGTGGAAACCGGTGAGCATGAAGAAAGTTGAGCCATAGATGCCGGAGTTGAGCGTCAAACCAAACAAGGCGTAGGCTTCGTAGTATTCCATTGCCTGCAAACCCAGAAACACCAGCGCCAGGCCGACGGTAATGCCCAGCCAACGATTAAATTTTTGGCGATCATCCGCAAGAAGCGCTGTGTGCGCGACGTGGACGGTGGCGCTGGATGACAGCAGGATGAGGGTGTTCCACATCGGCAACCACGCATACCAGGCGTGGGCGTCTGCAGGCGCCATGGATTTTTCCTGCGAGATAAAGGCGCCGTTATTCGCTATGACCTGAGCGTCGACTCCACCCACCACTTCCTGAGGCGTCGTCACGGGGGGCCAGGTAAATTCAAAGCCGGGCCAGAGCAAACCATTCATTCGACCACCGTCACCTTCGCCGGCAAGCCAAGGGCCGACAAACTGGCGCACGTATAGCAACGCGCCAAAAAAGGCAGCAAAGAACATCACCTCGGAAAAAATAAACCAGAACATGCCCAGGACGTAGCTTTGGTTTAGCTGGCCACTGTTCATCCCAGCGATATTTTCTTTGATGACCGTGCCGAACCAGCTGGCCAATGTAAACACAAAGAAAACGAGACCGGCGGTAAGCACCCAGACCGAGTTCGAAGACTCCCCTTGCGCACCAAACGTCATGTCGTTGAGCACCAGGCCTGCGCCAAATACTGACAGTATCAGCCCTATCGTGGCGCGCACGGCCAAGCTCGAGGACTCCGGCACGTAGTACTTTTCATAACCCTGGGCGGTGGTGGTATCGCTCGCCATAACTGTCTCCTAAAAGGCCGCTTCTACAGCGCAGCCAAACTGTCCTGCGCCGTGCCCGTGATATCGAACAAGGTGTAGGAAAGCGTGATGGTGTGAATATCGTCGGGCAAATCCTGATCAACAATAAACTGCAAAGCCATATCTGCGGTGGCGTTACCGGCCAGCGCCTGCTGATCAAAACAGAAACATTCCGTTTTGTGGAAATACGCCGCGGCCCTGCTGGGTGAAATGCTGGGAATCGCCTGGGCGACCATGTCCGAGCTGGTCGGGTTTGCGGCGTGGAAAACGACGCCGTTTGCTGCCCCCGGATGCACACGCATTACGCGCGCGTCGGGAGCAAAAGACCAGGGCATATCGTCGTTGTTAACGGCGACAAACTGAACCGTGACCTGCCGGGAAGTATCGACGGCGATAGGTGCCGATGTGTACGCCTGACCTGATGTCTTGCCATTGATGCCGAGCGCGTCGCAAAGCACGTTGTATAACGGCACCATCACCACAAAAACGAAGGCAAACATCAACACTGCCACCGCCAACAGCTTCAACGCGGTGTCGGTGGCAGGAACGTTACTGAGACGCAGCCCGGGCATCATTCATCTCGCTGTGGCAACGCCACAGTCAGCAGCTAGATTGTGCCCGCGGGCTTGGGCACCGCTGGCGGCTCTTCAAACGTGTGGTAGGGCGCTGGCGTGGCCACGGTCCACTCAAGCCCTTCCGCACCATCCCACACTTTTTCTTCAGACACCCGCTTGCCGGCGACGATCGTCGCAATCACGTTATAAAGAAACAGCAGTTGCGATGCGCCGTAAATGAAAGCCCCAATAGAAGACATCATATTGAAGTCAGCAAACTGCAGCGCGTAATCGGGAATCCGTCGCGGCATACCCGCGAGGCCCACAAAGTGCTGCGGGAAGAAAGTAATATTGAAGCCGATAAAGGAGATCCAGAAATGGGTTTTACCCATGGACTCGTTGTACATCCGACCACACCACTTTGGTAGCCAGTAGTAAATGGCCGCCGTCATAGAAAATACAGCGCCTGCCACCATCACATAGTGAAAATGCGCAACGACAAAGTAAGTGTCGTGGTACTGGAAGTCGGCCGGCGCTATCGAAAGCATCAAGCCAGTGAAGCCGCCGAGGGTGAACAACACCAGAAAACCGATGCAGAAGAGCATGGGCGTCTCAAAACTGAGTGCACCCCGCCACATGGTGGTGATCCAGTTGAAGACCTTAACGCCCGTGGGGACGGCAATGAGCATGGTCGCGTACATAAAGAACAGCTCTCCGGCCACCGGCATCCCTACCGTATACATGTGATGCGCCCAGACAATGAAGGATAAAAACGCAATGGACGCTGTGGCATAGACCATCGACGCATAGCCGAATAAGGGCTTTCGGGAGAACGCGGGAATAATCTGCGACACCACACCAAAGGCGGGCAGAATAATGATGTACACCTCGGGGTGTCCGAAAAACCAAAAAATATGCTGGAAGAGCACGGGATCACCGCCGCCCGCAGCCGAAAAGAAGCTGGTGCCAAAATGGATATCCATCAACATCATGGTGACAGCACCCGCCAGTACGGGCATCACCGCGACCAAAAGAAAGGCGGTAATGAGCCAAGTCCAGACAAACAGTGGCATCTTCATATAGGTCATGCCGGGCGCGCGCATATTCATCACCGTGGCGATGATGTTGATCGAGCCCATGATCGATGAGACGCCGAGAATATGGATAGCAAATATAAAGAAGGTCACTGAAGGCGCCGCGTAGGTCGTCGACAGCGGCGCGTAAAAGGTCCAACCGAAAGCGGGCGCACCGCCTTCCATAAACAGGGTGGAGGCGAGCATCAGAAAAGCCGGAGGGAGAATCCAAAAACTCCAGTTGTTCATTCGCGGCAAGGCCATATCCGGCGCGCCGATCATCATCGGTATCAACCAGTTGGCCAGGCCAACGAAGGACGGCATGATGGCGCCAAACACCATGATCAGGCCGTGCAACGTAGTCATCTGATTAAAGAATGCCGGCTCAACCAGTTGCATGCCGGGCTGGAACAATTCCGCCCGGATCACCATCGCGAAAAAGCCGCCCAGTAGGAACATGGCAAAGGAAAACCACAGATACATGGTACCGATATCCTTGTGGTTGGTCGTAAACAACCAGCGCGTAACGCCCTTGGCAGGTCCGTGATGATGATCACCCATGGGAGTCTCTCCTATTAACCGTTCTTGGCGCCGGTGACGTCACCGGGCTGGACGACATCGCCCGTATTGTTCCCAAATGCGTTGCGCTGGTATGTCAGCACCGCAGCCATGTCGACAGCAGACAACTGCGCCCCAAATCCTTGCATCGCGGTACCGGACACGCCATTTGCGACCAGCGCCATATGGGCGGCTACATCACCCAGCACGACAGCGCTTCCCGCAATGGCCTTGCCCACGCCGCCCTCTCCACCGACGCCGTGACAGGCCAGGCAGGAAGCGTCGTAGACGCGCTTGCCCTGATCCATCAACTGGTCGACCGATAGCGTCTGCATCGCCAGCTCAGCTTGTGCCGCAGCCATGCCACGCTTGGCAGCCATCCAGTTATCGAACTCGTCACGCGAGACCGCGTGCACTTCCACCGGCATAAAACCGTGATAGGCGCCGCACAGCTCTGTGCACTGCCCGCGATAAATCCCTTCCTCCGGAACACGCGTCCACGCCTCGTTAATAAATCCGGGAATCGCATCGCGCTTCACCGCGATTTCAGGAACCCACCAGGAATGAATGACATCGTTGGCGGTGATCAAAAAACGAACCTTGGTATTCGTTGGAATGACCAGCGGCTCATCGACCTCAAGCAGATAATTTTCACCCTTGTGCCGGGTGTTGTAGATCTCTTCTTGGGGCGTGGCCAGATTGGAAAAAAACGAGACCGTCTCACCGGATTCGTCCAGATACTCGTACTTCCACTTCCACTGATATCCGGTGATGAGTATGTCGAGTTCCGACTCGTCGTTGTCATACACCTCGAGCAGCGTCGATGTGGCCGGGAAGGCCATGGCAATCAAAATCAAGAAGGGGACAACCGTCCACGCCACCTCGACCTTGGTGCTCTCGTGAAACTGAGAAGCCTGGTGTCCTTTCGACTGACGATGCGCATAAATAGAGTAGAACATCGCGCCAAACACCAAAACCCCGATAACCACGCAGATCCACATAATCAGCATATGGAGCTCGAAGATATTGGCGCCGATTTCGGTGACACCCGGCGACATATTGACCTGATTTTCAGCGCCGGCCAGCGGTGCAAACAGGGCCAAAGCCGCTGCCGAGAAAACTCTCCCCATCTCGTGAGTACTCCGTTTCTTTGCATGGCGCGCTTACCCCGCGCCACTGAGGGGTCAAAAAGCGCGGGATTATAGCGAAATCGCAGAAAAAACCACGGGCAAAAGGTCACAGCCCTTGGGCGGCGCGTATGTTGCGTTGGCCACGATATGAATGCTAATGCTTTTTGCGAATTTAGAGCATAAACCGCAGTTATGTTGTCGGGCGGCAGGGTTTGGACGTCATCGAATCAGGGGTCTCCGTTGTCGAGAATCTTGATGGCGTCCGCGGCAGTCTCCACGCGCCGGGCTGCGGCCCGTGTGACGCGCGTCACTGGCAACGCCAAGTTGTCACTCGGTCTGCTCTCCCTGAAGTCGCATGCGACGCAACGCCTGACGTCTTGGTTCGTATCAACCACCATACGGTCCTCCGCATAACAACTCGGGCACACCGCGCCGGCAATGAATCGTGGACGTTGATTGGGTTCGGGCTCGGATTCCGACATACTCTCGCTCACTCGATAAACGCGCGGTAAAAAGCCGGGCCAGTGTAGCAATCCCAATCCACCGCTGGAGCATCATTGTGTCAGACATCGATTTTCGCGGCCTTTCAAATATCCGACAGGTGCTGGGTGTGGTCCCTGTTCTTGGCGATCGCGTCATGATTGACCCTACCGCGGTAGTCATGGGCGATGTTCATCTCGGTGACGATGCCAGCGTTTGGCCCCACGCCGCAATGCGCGGTGATGTCCAGGTTATTCGCATTGGCGCGAGAACCAATATTCAAGATGGCGCGGTACTGCACGTGACCCACGATGGCCCTTACAACCCGGGGGGCTATGCATTGCACATCGGCGACGACGTCACCGTCGGTCACCGGGCACTGCTTCATGGCTGCACAGTCGGCAACAAGGTGTTGGTGGGCATGGGAGCCATCGTAATGGACATGGTGACCGTTGAGGACGAAGTGATGATCGCCGCTGGAGCGCTAGTCACACCAGGCAAGCGCCTTCGCAGTGGCTTCCTGTATGCCGGCAGCCCGGCAAAAGAGGTGCGTCCCTTAAGCGAGGAAGAGCGCCGATTTTTGCCCTACAGCGCCGCCGGCTACGTGTCACTCAAAGACCGCTATCTCAGTAGCACCTAACGCGCTATCTAAGCCTCGCGCAACGCAGATAGCACGGCCTTGGTATCGGGATACTCTCCCAGC
>Ga0181575_10001049_pt1 | contig 19954 bp, 32 predicted proteins | sample 101ome_23_FD_145599 | JGI IMG/M metagenome (GOLD analysis project Ga0181575, IMG submission 145599) | Coastal salt marsh microbial communities from the Groves Creek Marsh, Skidaway Island, Georgia - 101411CT metaG (spades assembly) | ecosystem: Environmental > Aquatic > Marine > Intertidal zone... | reverse complement strand
CCCTACCATAATATTCTTCAAACTGCTCCTTGGTTGTGTAATTCCAATGAGCGTTATCCATATAGTCTTTATACTTTTCTAAGGCATCAGACATTATAAAGTTGCCTCCACTGATTCAGGGTTTTTTCTTGGTGCTCTTTTGCACATTCTTGCATTATAGCACGAATCTCTTTTTTGTTTTCTTTGACAGTATTCAATGCATCTGGGATTTCACTAAAGTCGTCAATGTATACTGCAAATCTATCATAGTATTCATTGTACCATTCGCAAGTGCTAACGGTATCTTTATACAATCCGCTACCAAACCAATAGTTAGGAACTTTAGACAAATGTACCAAATAATCTTCAGAAGGAAGAATAACGGGAAGACCGATATTCATCAATTCAAATGCTGCAAGTTTAGAATATTGATCTGGTAAAATAAAGTATGCATGATACTTTTCAGCAAGTTCTTGTAGTCCTGCATATCCTTTATACTTACAAGGATCTGCGGATAGACCATAAGATCGAATCATTTTAACTGAATCTTGGAAAAGAGTATCATTATGATACCTAGCAACTAGGATATCTCCTCCTTCCAATTCTTCACCATAATCTCCACCAAAACCAATAAGATCTAAAGATTCTTCTTCAGACAAAGGTTTGTCAAGAGAAACACCAATAGGTCTGATAACGTCGGCAGAGATGTTTACTCCATGAACAAGAGCCCATGTTTTCTCAAACTCAGTATATGGGACAAGGGCAACATTATCCAACTTTGCAGATTCATTCAATAGAGTATGATACTCTTTATCTTGAGTCATCTCATAGTTAAATCTATTGCAAACCCATACAATCAGTTTTGCATCAAACTCATCCATGTTTTCCAGAAAGATTCTAGAAAGAGGTGCTGTATCAGAAGTAATAATATAGTCAAAAGAATTAAAGTAATCCTTATTCTCTTGCCAAACACGATCTGCAATTTCTTTTGTAATTACATAAGTGTCTCTTTCAAGAATCTGATTCCAGATGGTTAACTTATTTGTAAGTTCAAGACCTAATTGATCACAAACATACTGATGATCTTTCAAACACCCATAATGGTGCGATAGATGTAATACTTTTGTCATTGCTCAGAAATCCAATCTTCCAATTTAATTTTTGCTTTCCATCCATAAACACTTTCAATTTTGCTAGTGTCTGCAAGACTTTTGCGTGCTTCCGCTGGTCTAGGCGGAATATGAACAATATCATCAGAAATCATTTCTGCGATTGCTCTTACTGATAGTTCCCTACCCGTTCCGATGTTATAAACTTCTCCATAAGTAGGAGCATCTTTTTCAGCAACAGTTAGATTTGCTGATGCAATATCAGAGACATTAATAAAATCTCTTGTTTGAAGACCGTCACCAACAACAGTCAGGGATTTACCTTCTGCTCTTTGCTTCAAGAAAATGCCCATTACAGGAGCGTACTGACCTGTCTTTGGTTGACGTGGACCATACACATTGAAATAACGAAGTGTTACTGTATTTACACCATATAAATCGGAGTACATTTTCATCAAATGTTCTCCTGAGAGTTTAGATACAGAGTAAGAATTCAAAGGATCTGCTTGATCATTCTCAACACAAACCTTATCAGTCAAACCATAAATTGCAGCAGTAGAAGAGAAAACAACTTTCTCAACATGTGCAAGTCTAGCTGCTTCCAATACTATAGTCGTACAGCAAATGTTATTCAAATATGTTTCTGCTGGATTTTCGATACAGAAAGAAATCGAAACATCGGATGCTAGATGAAAGACATAATCAACATCTTCGCATAGTTTTATCAGGCGATCAAGATTATTTGGATTAATATCAAACTTATGATTTTCTGCTTGAGGATTCCAAAAATAGTAATCATGACTGTTTGCACATTCAGCATCAACTACCTTTACATGGTATCCATTATCAAGCAGATGGTCAACAAGATTTGATCCAATGAATCCTGCACCACCCGTCACTAAACATTTTTTCATACCATTATAAGCAGATCATTTAGTCGGTTTACATAGGTGTGTTCATCTCGAATGAAGTTCATTGCTTTACGCATTTTTTCTTCAGTGCAAGATTTATAATCATCTACAATCCTATCATATAGAGTATCAAGATTATTGTCAAACGTTACATGTTCTCCAAACAAATCTTGGAGTGCTGGCATATTACTTCCACACCATTTACCATAACTAATACTCTTGAAGATTCTACAAGGATAATACTTACCCATATCAAAGAAAGGTTTTTCTCTAATATCAAAAGAGATAAAAGAATCTCTTACCATTGCAATATTTTGATTGATATTTGGAGGATTACCCTCATACAAAGAATACCTACCGCTATAACCACCAACGTTTACAAAGTTCTTTCCTTTCTTTTCAATATTCTCTACAAACTTTCTAATGTTCTCTCCTTGCATAGATCCAACAAAAAATATGTTTTCTTTGCTGTCATCATATAGTTCTACAGGACAGTCATCAATTTCTTCAGGTAAAAGATCTGTTGCCCATTTTGTTACGATAGTCTTGGTTGGATGCTCATAAAAACTTCCACCAATATTCTCAACACTTGGCCAAACATAGTCAGATCCATAGTGCCAATACTTTGCATCATGAACAAAATTATAGACTAACAGACCTTCATACTTTTCTCTCCTTTCAAACTTAAATGGTTCGTCAGAGTTATGGATAAAGTATTTGCAATCTGGACGCAAAGGCATCTTTTCACAAACCTGATGCTCAGTAATGAATACAGAGTTTGAGAAGTCAACAGAACTTACATCATCAGAATCATCATACCAATGAACTTCATGACCAAGATGGTCTGCTGCTCTCCAATATCCATAATGAATATAAGAGTGTGTATGACTATGGAGTTTGTGTCCCCAGATTACAATTTTCATTCTTTAATCCTCAGAGGTAACCAGAACCTTTGATCAGGAGACATAAACTCAACCGAAGGATATAAAGTCAGTGGTTGATCTGTTCCATTAGAACTTGTCTGATAGAAGACAGGATTGTCGCAAGCATAGACATCATAATACTTCTGAACATCAGCAAAACCAATGTCATGATGATCAGAGATTAGATAACCATGATATGCAATACGCTTACAAAGATCAACATAATCTGGATTGAGATATAGGATTGCATGAGCACCAACCATATTATAGACACGAACTAGGTCAGCATATCCATCAACTTCATCCCATTGAACACATGGTCCAGAATGAGAGTTCATGCGTCCCCAAGAAGAGATTCCAAGGTAGAGAGCATCAGCATCATCTGGAATCTCAATATCATCGACAAAATTGAGAGGGAGACAATCATCCTCCAGCAGAATAAAAGGAGGATCAATCTCCTCTAGCGCAACTGCATGGGAATATGCACAACCCCTCTTTCCGATAGGATCTTTGAATCCAGAAACTCTAATGATATTCTTGAATCCTAAATCTTTTAAATTTTTTTCCAGAAGTTCTTTTCTTTCTGGTTGATCGTCAAGATTAATATAGACAACTGGAATATCAGTCAGTTTCAGTTTCATGAGCGAAGTTCAGCGTGATTTTTCTTGAGAGCGATAATTTTAGGTTCGTATGGATAATCTTTGTTATCCATCTGCTCCTCAGCAAAACAATAGGATGGAGTAAGACTTAGTGCAGGAGGGTTATCAATCAGATAACGATTCATCTGAGACTCATCATGCCATAGAGCAATAACGTCATTCTCCAAGTCTTTGGTTACACGATCTGCAATAACCTCAGACATCTTCAAGAACTCTTTAGTTGATCCACCATTAAATCCTCCAGCATAGTAATGTTCTCCTTCTTCTCCAGGAGCAACGTATGCGAGAGACTTGGGATTACGATCGTAGGAACGTTTCTCTTTTGGCATGAAAGATTGATATGGATGCATGGTTGCAACAATACCATCAGAGAGAACTTCGTCCCCAACCTTATCAATAATACCCATATCTACATCAAAGTAGTAGCAGTAGTCGAAGGTAGAGATAAAATCTTTTTCTTTCATGAAGTAGTTGTACCTTTTCAGAGTAGGAATTGGCCAATCTTCATGTTCAATTTTAGAAACTCTAACATTACTAGATGCATCAACTTCATGCTCTGTAAACAGAAGACATTCCATATGATGATCTGGTAGAAAATTATCAGCAATGTTGTCGTAGAGTCTTTCGACAAATTGGATATATTTGTTCGTAGCGATTGTAAGAATTAGAACTCGCATCTTATACCTCAATGTAATTTACATTATCGAAAATAAAGAAACCTTTATTTTTGTGTTCTTCAACTGTTCCATGCAAGAAACAATTTAACTCTACTTTAGAGTTGCACTTGTATTTAACTGCTGCTGCCATGGAGTTTCCTCCAGAATACAGGCAATAATAACTCTTTGCACTATTAATTATATTAGCATACTGGAAGATACTTTCAATCTCCAGTTGATTACTTTCAAAGGCAAATCCACCTTCTAAAGATAATGAATTTACATTCTTAAAGGTAACAAAGAGAGCATCATCAGGAACGTTCTCTTCTACAAGAGAAAAAAGTTTATCTGCATCATAAAACTCTCCAACATTATTCTTCAGAAGAGTATGAGCAGAAAGATCTACAATAGTTTTATCTTTGTATTCCTCAAGAAACTCTGCTTCATAATAGATCTCAGGATATCTACCCTCTCCAGCAAACCCATGACGAATCTCTGCAGCAGAAACAATATTATCAGTTACACCATGAGATAGATCTGGTGCCATAGATCCTACGTTAGGATTGTTCCTAGCAATACCCTTGACATAAGGATTATCTTTCCAACAAAAGTCATAGATCTCTGGGTTCCTGTAAGTATTATGAATACTTACATGAAAGTCAACTCCCTTCTCATGGAAAAGTCTTGGTAGAGTTGTAAACTGAAGATTATCTCCAAGTCCTCCCCAAGGTTGAGCAAAGTATACGTTAGTCATTATTATTCAAATAGATGAAATCAGTTCCAAACTGAGCAATAGGTGATTCAACATAATGAAGATCAAAATCATTCTCTTTCAAGAACAAATCTACATCATCAAAAACACATTGACCTTCATAGATTGGATTTACTTCTAATTCAGTATGAATTACTTTTACTGAAGGCAGAAATTCTCCCAAAGACTTAAGGGCAATCAACTCTGCACCCTGAAGGTCCATCCACATAAGATCAACTTTATCTATACCATTTTCATTACAGAAAGTATCCAGACGAGTACATGGAATTTCTAATTCGTCTTGCACATATTTTTCAATATGATCGTAAGAACCGTTTGACTTATAAAGACTAGAAGCACCTCTATTACCATCAAACCAAGGAGTTACAGTCTCCTCAGCATTGATGGGATAGAAGGTGCATGTTCCATCATAATCATTTACTGCTTTATTAATTACAGTAATATTATCAATGTCTTTTGTATTTTCAAGACAAACCTGATACGATTCGGGATTTGCCTCAAAGGCAAAAATACGGGCGTTTTTATATTTTTTAGAAAACTTAATTGATTCTAAACAATGCAAAGAACCTACATCAAAAATTACTGATACATCATCAGGATTTTTGAAAAATTGCTTTGCATACTGACAAAAAGTAGCAGTAGAACTAACCGTATATTGCGTCGTCATTTTGTTAGACCATCCATAAAAAACTCAGTATCAGTTATTGCCTTATCATCAATATAATAATCAGCATATGGTTTTCCCAACATTAATCTATGAAACTTACATCCCCAGGAGACTAGTTGATTATAAGTTTCTTCATAACAGTGAGCATATGCTAGAACTTGATCATCATCAGTTCTTCCCATACCCCTTGCAGTAAAGTAAATGATTTTGTTTCCTTTATCATAAAGATCATTGATGATCTCAATTCTTTCTGGGAATGGTTCTGCTTTAGAATAATCACCATATGTTTGAGTGCATATGGTGTTATCAATATCTACTACAATGCTTTTCAGTTTAGCCACGCAGAGAAGTCCTTATCAAAACGTTCAATTGCTTCGGTAGTCTTAGGATGTTCAACCATCTCGCGAATAACGGGAATACCAGTAGTTACAATATCTGCGCCTTGACGCCAAGCATCAGCAACATCAACTCCAGTACGAATACTACCAGCAATGATTTCGCAATCAAGAGAGTTCTCTTTGATGTAGTAACGAGTACGATCAAGAACCTTAGCAACATCCCCACCATGCTGCTTTAGGCGGCAGTAGAAAAGAGAAACATAATGAGCACCTGCAGAGGCACACATTTGTAGTTGCTGTTCAGTATAACAAGCAGTTGCATTGATACGAACACCTGCTTTACTAGCAGTTCTGATTGCACGAAGACCCTCAAAACCAACAGGGATCTTTACATGGAACTGACTACAGACAGGAGAGAACTTTTCATAAAGTTCATTTGCCTGACGAACCATACCATCATAATCAAGGGCAAAGACTTCTGCGCTGAGCGAAAGATCTTCTGCACCACAATATTCGGCAAGTTTCTGAATTAGACCCTCAAAACTTCCTTTGGGTTCTTTGGCAATGATTGAAGGATTGGTGGTAACGCCCTGAATGACGCCCATTTCATTAGCTTCAATAATCTCATCAAGATTCGCTGTATCAGCAAAAAGATAGTTCATTCGTCCTCCTTGAATACGTAGGTTTTTCCATCTTCGACGATGTTTGAATCAGTGTCATCGTCTTTATTTGACCATTCTATCACAATAGTATCCTCTAGTGCAATACGCATATGCATAAGACCTGGAGGAATATGGAATACGTCTCCCGCTTCTAGAATGAGAGACTTATTCTTGGCACGACCAATTCGCATACCAACCTTAAGTTTTCCAGACTGAATGTAATAATATTCGTCTTTCCTTACATGATACTCCATACTACTTTGAGTGCCCGCTTTCATGAAGACTTCTTTCAATGTAAAGTCTTCAGTAGCGAATACTGTAGTTATGTATCCCCAATATTTTTCCCTCTTTTCTTCGCACTTTAGTACGGGAGGAAGTTCTTGCCTACCGTAACTATTGTCCGTAGTATTTGTTGATGCCATTCTTTCGTTCAAAGTGTTTGGTGTAAAGATCTCTACTTAATTTAGACTGCTTGAGATGAGGATTGATGGACTTAGTATAGTATGCCATCTCAGCGATTTCCTCTAATACTATAGCACATTCTAGAGTTCTTTGGGGGGAATCTGAGAAAACCATGACACCATGCCCAGGAAGAAGAATCGCTGGAATGTTTAGGGGATTGATCTTACTGCTCTGGAAAAAATCAACTACAGATTGACCTAGATTTTTTTCATATTCATCCAATTCAGATTCTTCTAACTGGCGAGCAAGAGGAATATCATCTAAAAAATAATCTGCATGTGTAGTCCCCACGATAGGAATTGGACATAATGCTTGTGCCCAAGAAGTAGCAAACTTAGAATGACTATGGATAATAGATTTAATTTCTGGAAATGCCTTATAGATCTCTAAATGAATTGCGGTATCTACAGACGGTTTCATGCCAGAAATCAACTTCCCACTGTAAAGATCTACAATACAAAGTTGACTATAAGTTAGCTCAGAAAAGTTGACCCCAGAGGGTTTAATAACAATGCTCTTCCCATCTTCAGAAAGAACACTGGCATTTCCCCAGGTCAACTTTACTAAGTTATTTTCTTTTAGACTTTTATTTAATGATAAACAGTCTTCAATTTCCCTATTCATACACTGCCTGTTGCCACAAACTCAGATGCTTTTTTGTTTGCATAATCTGGATCACCATTTGCTAGAAGGGCAGCATAGAAGCAGTCTCCAGCACCAATAGTATTTACTACATTTTTGGCAGGATATCCTTTATAACTAACGCCATTCATAACACAACCCTCAGCACCCTTCGTTACACAAATATTTGTAATCCTATCAGTGTGCTTTGATTCGCTTTCATTACAAACAAAATAATCAATATCAAAATATCGATCATAGTTTGGTTGTTTACTTGAAACTTGAGATGAAGCGTAAGTTATCTTACCAGATTCTACAGCATGTCTAATAAACTTTTCTGTAATAAAACCACAGCGATAATCAGCAAAAGCAATAATATCAAATTTAGAAAGATCAACTCCTCCATCAGTTAAGAAAGAATGAGAAAACTCATCATTGACTTCATTGATTTGAAGATGTTTGTATCGAGAATCTCCATGAGAAACCCAATAGCGAGTCTTTACATTATTCTTACCTTGAAAATGGTTTAATACTCTGACATTATAAAGACACTCAAAATTATCACAATGTTCATCTCCCATAGAAGTTAGGAAGGTTACATTCCTCCCAAATCCTGCAAGAAACTTTGCTACATTTGCTGCTCCACCATAATGATAGTAATGACTTTCAGGAGTAGTTTTAATAGTAGGAGATTCTAATGAAAGACCACAAGCTTTCAACTCTACTGTTTCATCAATGATAGTATCTCCAACAATCAGATATTTCAGATTTTCTCGCATGATTCCAACTCCCTAATCTTATGCATTGTATTGGTTGTCGAATAGTTTCCGACCAAAGGATATACCTTAATCTGAACATCTTCGGGAATTACATCGCGTTCCCTGACTTCATCTGCAGTCCATTCAGATCCTTTTACAATAACATCTGGAGCAAGAGTTTGATAGAATCCCTGAAGTTCCTCAGTAGAATCAAAGATTACAACCTCATCAACATATCGGTTAGTTTCCAAAACCTTACGGCGGTCCTCTTCATTGTTAATAGGACGACTATCTCCTTTCAGTTCTTTGACACGGCGATCAGAGTCAATAGCAACGATAAGTTTAGTTCCTTGAGATTTAGCAAACTTAAGAAGTTCAATATGTCCTTTATGGAGAATATCAAAGACACCATTAGTAAGAACGATTCCAGTATTAGAATCAATCTTAGTTACTCGTTTAACATGACGACCTTCTCCCCATGCTTCATTCAACCACATAGTTGACATCTCTCGCATTTCAATCTGAGAGGACAACCAGGTGCCCAAGCAGAGAACGTTAGAGTCATTATGCTCTCTAGACTTGACAGCAGTCAATTCATTGTGTGCAAGCACTGCACGCACACCAGCAAAACGATTAGCAACGATACTCATACCGACACCCGTTCCGCAAATCAAAATACCTCGATCTGCTTCCTTACTACCAACAATCGTAGCAAGTTGTGCAGCATAATCGACATAATCAACACTGACATCAGAAGTATAAGGTCCAATATCAATAACTCGATATCCCTCTCCCTTCAGATAGGTTTTGAGTTGCTGCTTGTTTTCAACTCCATTATGGTCGGAGGAAATAATAATAGTTTTCATAAGAATTCAAAATTACCAAAAGGAAGATCACCAATATTTTTTTCGGCGCAGTCACCGCCAAACCAGCTCTTAGGAGCAATGACTTGTTTACTGTTTGCCAACCAAGCACCCCACCAACTAAAAGAACTATTAGCAATTATATGATATTTACACAGAGACATCAAGCACAAATCACAATCTGTTGAATTACCCTCCGCAATCATGAATCTATCATCATCAAATAATTTCTGTTCTTTACACCAATCAGAATCATCAGAGAATACAATGACTGGAAGTTCTGGAAGTTTCGCAAGAGCTTTCTCATAATACTCCATAGTTTGTGTAGGATGATTTGGATTTACAACATAATCACCTCTGCGAATATGAAGAGAGATTGTATCGTCTTCAATAAATCCCTTACACGTTTCTAATAGTTCTTGATCGAAAGAGAAATCATTTCGAATCTCATCTTCAATATGTTTGAAGTATTTTTCTGTCTGAAAATATCCAAGTAAATCAATACCGTCTGGACAATTCAGGAATAACTCTTCATCAAAATCATGTCTCCTTTCCATGAGACAATTTGCTTGATTAAATTCAAACCTATTTGATTTTAAGATATTTGGAAATACATCATAGATGATGACATCTGAATTCTTTACGTTGTCATCATTGAGTCCAAAATACTTTCTAGGGGGCAAACAATATTCATATCCCCTGTTTCTAGCAATTCCCTTTAGAGATGCATACTGAAACATTTGGTTAGCAAGTCTGCCTAAATTTCCCAAACGATTTATTGAAATCATGATTATCCGTAATTAAATGAAATAGTTATTCTCGGTTCCGTATTTGATCCTCCGCTAACACAATGAATCAAGTTTGAAGGGAATATAAGTAGAGATCTTTCTACTGGTTCTACAGATTTACACTCAGCGTTGAGTTCATTTCTTTCATATGATGGCATCCAATGATTAAAGTTAGGGTGCCTAAAAGTTATTGGTGCTGATCCTTCAGGAGCTTTGCAAAAGTAAACTCCGCTAAAGTAAAATGGAACATGACCATGAAACTCTTGATATTGAGTTGAGTCTTCATAAACATTCCACCACCAGTCTCTACTTTTGATAACTTCAGTTCTAAATTTTAGAACCTCTGCAAACTTTTTTAGTTGATCATCGATAGAGTTTAAAAGATTTCTAAAGATAGGATGATTATAGGAGTTATAGTCTGCAGCAAAACTATTAGTTGGACTATTGATTCCAGAGAACCAGGACTCTGCACCCTTACCTTCTATCTTATCCTTATTCTCAATAATGTGCTCAGAGATTTTATCATTTTCATCTACACTTAGCAATTCATAAGATGCCCAAAGAGTTGTAGGAAAAAGTAATGTGCAATCTTCCTTAGACATAATCAAGATACCATTCATAGGTTGACTTAATCCCATCTTTCAGAGAAATCTTAGGTTCCCAACCAAGAGACTTTATCTTATCAACATTAAGAACTTTACGTGGTGTGCCGTTTGGTTTTGATGTATCCCAATCAATACCTCCAGTAAATCCGACAACATCAGAAACAATACTCGCAAGTTCTTTAATAGTTACATCCTCTCCAGTTCCAACATTAATTGGTTCTGGTTCATCATACTTTAACATAGCAGTAAAACAGGCATCGGCAAGATCGTCAACGTGTAGAAACTCACGCATCGGAGAACCATCACCCCAAAGAGTTACTGGATACTGATAAGAACCCCCGAGATCATGACCTATAACATCTTTACCAGCATCAAGTTTACGAATCAATGCAGGAAGAACGTGTGATGTTTCAAGGTCAAAATTATCATTAGGACCATATAGATTTGTAGGCATCAAAGAGATTGCATTAAATCCATACTGCTGGCGATATGCCTGACACATCTTAATGCCAGCAATCTTTGCAACTGCATAAGCATCGTTAGTAGGTTCCAGAGGACCTGTCATGAGATACTCTTCTTTGATTGGTTGTTCGCACATCTTAGGATAGATGCATGAAGAACCCAGGAAGAGAAGTTTCTTAGCACCAAACTTGCGAGCAGCATGAATGATGTTTGACTGAATCATCAGATTGTCATATATGAAATGACCAGGATAATCTCTGTTTGCAACGATACCACCCACCTTTGCAGCAGCAAGGTAGATGTATTCTGGTTCATTAATCTGAAAGAATCTTTCCACATCAGTTTGACGACGAAGATCAAAATGACTGGAAGGTGTTGAAAGAATATTTGTATACCCCTTACGATGAAGCATACGAACGATTGCTGATCCTACAAGTCCAGTATTGCCAGCAACGTATATACGACTATTACTGTCCATAGATGCACATGTCCTCAATTAATTCATCAAAAGAAATTTCTGGTTCCCAACCTAATTCTTCTTTTGCTTTCGAAGAATCTCCAAGTAGAGACTCAACTTCGGTAGGGCGAAAATATTTAGGGTCAACATAGATGATGGGTTTTTTAGTATTCCAATCAAATCCAACTTCATTTTCACCTTCTCCCATCCATTCAATTTTCATACCAAAGTAAGGAGCAGCTTTTTCAACAAACTCTCTTACTGAATATTGTTGACCAGTAGCAATAACATAATCTTCAGGTTTTTCTTGCTGAAGCATCAACCACATTGCTCTGACAAAATCTTTTGCATGACCCCAATCACGCTTTGCATCTAAATTTCCAAGATACAAACTTTCTTGGAGACCGCAAGAAATTTTTGATAATGCGCGAGTAATCTTTCTTGTTACAAATGTCTCTCCTCGACGAGGAGATTCATGGTTGAATAAAATACCAGTACAAGCATACATGTCATATGCTTCTCTATAATTTTTAGTAATCCAATATCCATAAACTTTCGCACATCCATACGGAGAACGAGGATAGAATGGTGTTGTTTCTTTTTGAGGAACTTCTTGAACAAGTCCAAACATTTCTGAAGTAGATGCCTGATAAATTCTTACTTCCTTTTCCATACCTAGGAGACGTACTGCTTCCAAGATACGAAGAGTTCCTACAGCATCAACATCAGCAGTATATTCAGGCATTTCAAAAGACACTTTGACATGACTCTGAGCACCTAAGTTATAAATTTCATCAGGTTTAACTTTTTGAATAACCCTGACTATGTTAGTTGAATCAGTAAGGTCGCCATAGTGCAACTTAACTCGTTCATGATCGTAAATATGATCAATACGATGAGTGTTAATCAAAGAAGCACGACGAACAATACCATGAACTTCATATCCTTTCCCAAGGAGAAGTTCCGCAAGATATGAACCGTCTTGCCCAGTAATACCTGTAATTAGAGCAACTTTCATGTATTGTTTATCTTTCTTAGATTATACTAAAAAAGGACGGTTTATGCAACCGTCCTATTAGGTCTTTTCATGCACGCCACTTATTCTTTTACAGGAAATAAGAAACCTGGCGGGGTAACCCCATCCGCACCACTTGCTTTTAGGAAGCAAGAAACCATTAGAGGGTCAATGACTCCACCACCTAGTTTTACGAACTAGGAAACGCGAGGGGTCGTAAAACCCATCCCGACCAGGGCTAGTTTAACGACATACCGAGTCTTTGATGTAACATGGAACCGTTTCAGGATCCAACCACTTGGTGTATTCAAAATCTTCCATAGCAGTCAGAAGTTGCATCTGATTGTCTAGAAGATACATATCCCGATACCGTTTGGTATAGGAATCTGCTTTTTGAATACGATAGTCTGGCATACCATTGATTTCCAATGTGCCACACTCAACATAACGATAGGGAAAACGCTCTAAGAGAATTTTCATGCAACCTCTGCAGACTCAAGGTCACGAACAAGACAATCAATGAGAATCTCATAATCGTCTAGAGCATCTCCAGAAAAAACTACACCTGAATTTTCATAAAAGCGGCGAACTTTTTTGAAGAGTTTTGGATTTTTTACGTCAAGGTAAATGTCCCCAGATGCAGCAGCACGAAGAGTGCTGATCTCCTTTTTGAACTTTGCCGTCAGTGCCATTGGTTTGTTTGGTTTACCTGAATATTATAAGGAAAACTCCGCACTATGTCAAGGATCTCAGCGATTAATAAGTCTCGTATCCGTTCTGAACATCCAAATAAAAGTTACCAGAAACAGAAATTCTATACTCATCTGACGTATAGAATGGATATACACAGTGCTTTAGTGTAGAGGGGAAAACAAGAATGGTTTTTTCCCAACTACTGTCTAACTCGATAGTATCCTCTTCAATATCTCCAACACCATTTGGGAAGAAAAAATTGAATGTTCCTGGATATTTTTCTTTTGGATTTCCTCGTTTTACTTGGAATTCATCTTCCCTACAACTGTAGGGAATCTTCAACCAAATAACAAAACTGTAAAGTCCAGTGTGATTATGAACTGGATTGAATTCATATTTTTTCTGATAGTTAACCCATAACATTTTCAAAGACAAAGAAAGTGACTTTGAACTTGAAATTATAGGATACATTTTCATCAAGTTAAACTCTTGCTCATATTCTGAGCATAGATGAATCATATACCTTTCAAATTTTTCAAACTTGTAGAAAGGCATTCCCATCAAATCATACGATTCCTCTAAATTGCCAATCAACTTATCAGTCATAAGCAATTCATTATTCTTTGCCTTCTCTGATTCAGATATCAAAATATCATATATTTCATCAGGAATGGTTTCAGCAAGATAACCTCCACGAGGAGAAAATCGATTTATCTTACTAACATCTTTAACGTCTGTGTGAATCATATCTTTAATATCAAGAGTCGGAATGACAGGATTCGAACCTGCGACATCTCGCTCCCAAAGCGAGTGCTCTACCAAACTGAGCTACATTCCGTCGCGGTAGGTTCCTGTCGCCGCTAGTCCTGAACCCACCAAAAGGGGACTACCGCAGTTGATTTCTCAACAGGTAAAATATAGCACTACTTATGCTTTCTGTCAAATGGTTCCCAGTGTTCCCATCCATATTTGTGGACAAGATGCATTCCTATGATGGGTACAAAAACTAAAAAGAATCCCATGACACCTAAGCACCATGGAGTCTGCATAACAGATCTAACGAACAGTTGAACGTGGTTCATCGAAATACTCGGGGAAAGGACAACCTTTGAAATCGTTTATTTCATCTACTGCCAAAACAAACATCGTGGCAAATCCAATACAAAAAGCAAAAAGCATTTGAGGAAAGTTATAGTTTCCCATATGAGCAGTAGGATCAGGTTCATCGTCATGGGGATGAATATGTTTACTGATCTTTTCTATTCTTTCCCGCTTTTCCCTTTCGTTTTCGTTCATTTGTTTCTATAGCGTACTGGCCATGTTAGTTCCATAGCAGAAATTAACAATGTAATAAAAGCAAATACAAACAATGCGGAGGTCATGCTGGATAGTCCCAATTGGTTATGTTTTCTGTTTTGTCTTGAGGTCCCCATGAACCAGGAGTATAGACAAAAGGAGTAGTGCGTATGGGGCAAGAATCGCCAGTGCAAAGTAAATCATTAACAATCCTCCAAGATTCTAATACTTCTTCCGAATGAACAAAGTGCGATTGGTCACCATTTATTGCTTCATATAATAATTTTTCGTATCCATCAATCGCTCTTTCTTCAGGATACCTATGAGTCAGTGTTGCTGTCTCAACTTGATCTCCATGACCAGGTGCCTTCATATCAATACGAATATCAAAATGAGGATATGGTTGGAGTCGCATTACAATACGATCATTATATTCATGACCAACAAATAGTTGTTGAGGTGGAGATTTTAGTTTTACAACAACTTCTACGCAACCATAAGGCATACACTTGCCTGTCATGACGCGAAAAGGAACTCCCTCCCAACGCCAGTTATCACAGTAAAGAGTACCAGCAACGAAGGTAGGAGTGTTACTATCAGGATCAACGCCATCCTCATTTTTGTACCCAGAGTATTGTCCAAAGATCGTATCCTCCTTTAAACGAGTAGCAGCAAGAACTTTAGTTTTTTCTCTTCTAATTTCTCTAGCATCCATTCGGCATGGTGCTTCCATTGCAATCAATGCAAATACTTGCAAAATATGATTCTGCAACATATCTCGCACTGCTCCAGCAGTATCATAATATTGAGATCTGCCATCACAACTAATAGTTTCAGTTGCAAAAATTTGAACCTCTTCTACATAATTGCGGTTCCAGAGTGGTTCCAAAAATATATTGCTAAAGCGAGTGGCAAGAATGTTATTAACAGTATCTTTACCGAGATAATGGTCAATGCGATATACTTGTTTCTCGCGTAGATGTCTAGCCACCACAGATTGTAGATTATCAGCAGATTGATAATCGTACCCAAAGGGTTTTTCGATAACCAAGCGGGAATAATCTGGGTCATCGAGTTTCCCAGCTTTCTTAAGATTGATAATTGCATTTGCATACCTCTCTGGAGGGACAGATAAGAAATAAGTATTATCTTGTAGATAATCTGGCAAATGACGAAGAGTTTCTACATTATCCAAATCAGCAGAGACATAATCTAGATGATGTAAAAATTCATCAGGATAATGCCCTAAAGATTCTTTCCACTGCTGTGCTGTTGGTTCTCTTCTAGCACAACCAGTAATCAAGAAATTGTCTGGAAGAAGGTTTTTCTTCCATAATTCATAAAGTGCTGGTATTAGTTTCCTTTTACATAAATCTCCAGTAGCACCGAAGATTACGATACCACTAGTGCGCGGTTCCATTTCCATCGTAGTCATCCGAGTCGTAGTAGTCATTCTCACCCTTTATCATCCCAAATGCAAGCGTAGTGCATACAAAGGGTATTGCTATCCACAGCAGAAAGTTACCTAAATTCATCGATATTGACCTGGAACATATCCAGGGTTTCGACTCATAAATTCATCCAACAGTACTCCATATTCTTTGAATCTTTTGTCTCCAGCAATGAATTGTCGTTGTCTCATCCACACTGCATCAATAAGCAGTTCTATTTCGCTTTTGTTAAATTCTCTCATGATACGTCTTTTGGTTTGTTTGACTTATGTATAGAGATTTTACTCTCTCTTAGCAATTATATACCCTAATAATACACCACTCAACCAAGCAACATAAAGATATAAGATATCGGAGACAAATTTTATAAATTCATTCAACTCCATCTTCAAACTCCTCATAGAGAGGGCATGGTTCTTCAAATAATAGTGCAAGTCTAAGTTCTTTAATTCTCTCTAGTAAATCTTGATAGTCTTCCTCGGTCATTTCTCCTTAAATAACTCTTCTATTTGTTTACGAGCATTATTCATTTTTTGTTTCTCGCGTTCAGAATGTCTATATCCAAACTTTCCATGAACAATAAAATGACCCTGAATAATCATGGTTATACCAAAAAGGAATAGTGTTATGACACCAATCCACTCTACAAAGTTAACTTTAACCATGGTAAAAGAGGAGGAATTACTCCGATGAGTCGGAGGAGACCTTCAGCAAATAAAGCGAGAACAACCCAACCGACACACATGCTAATAACACTTGCATTTCTATTGTGTCTCCTAATAGCAGCATCAATCATCTCCTGACACTCTTCACGAGTGACATAATGTACTGGTTTTATTTCATCCATTCTGTGACTCATTCAATTTACCCATCATATTGTCTAGGGGATCTGGTGATCCATTCACAATTGCACATGCTCTTTTATAAAAGAAATTTTCTGTATTCCCTGATTCCTCGAAGGTCTCTTTGACTTTCACCCAATTGTTGTAGGTGTGTTCGTCCATTTGTTTTTAGTTTGAAATACTTACTAGCTATAATAGTCAGTACTTCAAAAGTGTCAATTCTGTTATGATTTCCTAAAACAGTTTAAAAAAGTATAAAGGAAAGTGAGGGATTCGAACCCTCGGAGACTATTAATCTCTTCAGTTTTCAAGACTGATGCAATCGACCGCTCTGCCAACTTTCCGAAAAAATTTAATATTCAAGTTTTCGTCTAAACTGCTGGAAGTCATTTTCTTCCATGAAGTTAATATTAATCAGTACTCTATTTTTATTTTTTGCTGGCGAAAATCCAACATGAGGAAGTCTTCCATCGAACACAAGTAGTCTATTTTCTACTGGTTCAATCTCCTTCAAAAGAGTAGTTCCGTCCCTATCAAAAATAGTAGTACAACCATCACTATCGTTCATGTAAAATATACATGTAATGTGTTTGATTGGTTCACCAAAATATTCCAAATCAGTATGAATGGAATGCATATGCTTCTCTGGATTATATACCGTCATATCAGCTCTGGCACGAACCAAACGATAAGATCCATTGTAGATTTCTTCTACTTTAGTTTTAGCAGCATAAAGTATTGATCTCGATAAAATTCCAACATAGGAAGGATTATGTTGTAAATTTTCAGAATCAAACAATCCAATGTTAAATCCAAAACTACCTAGTTCGGGTTGATCTTGAGAATCTCTCTCATGATAGTTTACAGTTATATTGTCTTGGTAGTTCCATTCACAAAATGGACTAAAATAATACTCTTGAATATCTTTTAAGACATACTTAGGTAAAAGGTTGTCAAAGATTTCAATCATTATTCTTATTCTAGTGCTATAATTATAACAGTAGTATTTACTAGATGTCAATAATCCCATCCAAAGAAAGAAAAGAATTTGAAAGACTTCTCAAAGAATTGGGATATGTCGATCAATCTCCAGTGCTTGCGTCTGAAGAAAAAACTGAGCAAGTTAACTTCAACTGCACTGATGGTGCAATGGCTATCTATACTTTTATAGGTCTATATGAAAACAAAAAAAGTTATCTATGGGAAGAATTTTTAGATAACTACGAAGACAGTAACTTAAAAAAGATCATGTCCGATCTTGCAAAAAGAATTAGGTTTGAAGAAAAAACTAGAATTGCAGAAGTTGGTTACCGTGCTAAGTATACCAAAAATCCAGATCAATTTTCTTTAGATGAAAGAAAACGTATACTTCTACATTTCATTAGAATGACTCATGAAAATCTAAGTAGAGGTATGTTAAACACACATCCTCAACCAGGAATGATTCTGGTAGCAAGACCCGTTGGACCTAAAATTGATCAAGGGTTCACTGAGTCATCTTTAACTATCGGATCAAGGCAAAGATCCATAGTTGCCAAAAAACTTGGTTTTGGGGATTTGAAGGAAGATGGATTTCAATATGCAAGATATGACGAAGATTGTATTCTCAGATCTATCTGATTTCAAAATTTAATTTACGAACCTTCCGCTTTCTTCTCGCTTCCTGATATTCTAAGTCTGCTGGAGAAAGAAATGTATTGCCGAAATTAGGTTTGATGTTGTTTAACATCACAACCTGATCTAAATCTACTGCAGAAATCTTATCTCCACGAATAGTAGTCATGTTCGTGCAACCGCATGTAACGGTTTTTGTTGGATGCCCCTCCAACTCCATACCACAGGAGCGGCATCGTACCCTAATGTTGTCCATTTTATGACGAAGTTTACGTCTTCAGTGTTTCATTATTTATATGCAAGATGACGGGATCGAACCGCCGACCGCCTCGGTGTAAACGAGATGCTCTACCGCTGAGCTAATCTTGCTTATCTTTACATTCTAGCATATACTCTACAGTATTGGCAACATCCTCCATTGCATCGCGCAGCATTGGTTGTTGTCCAGAGTGGCATTCGGTTTTAGTAGTTCCATTTCTCCACTCTTCACAGAGTGTCCAACGCCACTGCCCCATGCTCTTAGAATACCAAAGATTAATCTTCATCAGGTAACCGTGATTCCAATATATCTAGTCTACCTTGCAATCTAGCATTTTCACGAGTTAACTGCATATGCTCATTTTCCATGTCTTCCAGACGATACTGGAGTCGTTCTACCAACTCATAAAGATTGGCACAATTTGCTACATTTTTTTCACCCCTGTCAGTTTCAAAGAACCAATCTAAAAATTTTTTTGTTCGTTTCTTCATAGAAAAAAAGGGATCCGAAGATCCCCCAGTATACAATAATCAGTTAATAGTGTCAACAGCAGCAAGCGCCTTCTGTCGAAGACTTTCTGGGAGAGGTACATATCCAAGAGAGTCTGATTTTGCTTGTGCTTCTTCACTCAACATATAACGAAGAGTTTCCTTGACTCCAGTTTTGGATTCAGGATAGGCAAGGATCCAAGTCAGGGACACAATGGGATAAGCATTGGCACCTGCAGGATTAGGATCTGCCCCACGAAGTTTATCATCTAATATGATTTGTGCAAGCCCTGCAGCAGAAGTATCGGCATTTGCCTTCACAAAGTTACCTGCCTTATTCTGAATAGCAGCCTGTTGGAACTGACCACCAGTTACATAACCATAGTTCAGATATCCAATAGAACCATCAAGGTTCTTGATTTGAGCGGCAACACCAGAGTTACCCTTGCCTCCCATACCAACAGGCCACATAACAGATTTACCAGTTCCTACCTTTTCTTTCCACTCAGGAGAGAAGGCAGACAGGGAGTTAGTAAATCCTTTGGTAGTTCCAGAACCATCAGAACGCCACACAGTGGCAATCTTCTTATCAGCACATCCAAAT
>Ga0181575_10001048_pt1 | contig 19981 bp, 10 predicted proteins | sample 101ome_23_FD_145599 | JGI IMG/M metagenome (GOLD analysis project Ga0181575, IMG submission 145599) | Coastal salt marsh microbial communities from the Groves Creek Marsh, Skidaway Island, Georgia - 101411CT metaG (spades assembly) | ecosystem: Environmental > Aquatic > Marine > Intertidal zone... | reverse complement strand
CGTAGACGTACGTAGACATCTCCGCAGCACTGCAGCGAGCGTGGTTGTGACGATCGCGGTTCACAGCCGCTGGGGAGCTGGTGAAGAGTTTTAGGGCGAATACACGGCTGCCGGGACATTCGTTCGGTCGGTCGATCGTGTACTCGGTTTACGGCGTGAGCGAGAGACGAGAGACGAGAGACGATGATGAAAGAAACGACGGTATATAATTATTGATATATTCTGTCCTACTAGTAGTTGGCTTGCGACTGGCTAGGTGTCGATGCTCGTCGGCGTTTAGCGAGAGACGGCTTGCGGGGGCAGGCTGGTGTACTTGCCAGACTTGGCAACGTACTCGACCATGCGGTTCAGCGCAATGACGTATGCGCGCGCGGACGAAACAACAATATCGGTGTCGGCACCGGTGGCAGTGAAGGAGCGCACGGCGGTTTCACCCGTTTGCAAGTTGGTCTTGAAGACCTCGGCGCCGAGCTTTTGCTCCGCACCCTCTCTCGGCTTGATCGTAATCGTAGTCTCAGCCAAGGAGTTGATACCCTTGGTCACTGCGGTCACTCTGTACTCGGTCAAGACGACATCCAAGCCGACGAGAGCATCGATCGCCTTGAAAGCGGCGTCGACTGGACCCGTGCCGACGACGGCGGAAATGTGCGCTGTGCCATCCTTGGAGAGCATCTTGACGGTCGCCGTCGGTAGACCCATGGTGCCGCAGACGACTTGCACAGATTCCAAGGACCACGCCGGGTCTTGAACAGACTCGCCATCACGCACGATGGCCAACAATTCGTCGTCGTTGACCCCACCAAGCTTCGTCTCCGCGACGAGCTTGAAGCGAGCGAAAACTTCATCCAAAGCGGCGCCCTCCATAGGGATCCCCAAAGACTTGAGCTTGGACGACAAGGCATGGCGACCAGAGTGCTTACCCATAACCACACCGCATTCGTCCTCACCACGGAAATAACCAATCGTCTCCGGAGCGATAATCTCGTAAGTGAGCTTGTTCTTCAACATGCCGTCTTGGTGGATACCGGATTCGTGCGCAAAGGCGTTGGCGCCGACAATCGCCTTATGAGGCTGGATCGCCATACCGCTAAAGTTCTTCACCATTTGCGACGTCGGATAAATGTAAATCGGGTTGATACCCGTGTACGCCCCGCCCAATCGCGACTGCCCACGCATGAAGATGGACATGGCAACCTCCTCCAAGGATGCGTTACCCGCGCGCTCGCCGATGCCATTGATGGTACATTCGACTTGGCGCGCCCCGTTGGCGACACCGGCCAAGGAGTTGGCCGTGGACAAACCTAAATCGTTTTGGCAATGCGTGGAGATGACAGCGTTGTCGATGCCCTTCACGTTCGCCTTGATACCCGCGATGAGCGCGCCAAACTCATCCGGCAAGCAAAAGCCGACGGTGTCCGGAATGTTCACCGTCGTCGCACCCGCTTCGATAACCGCGCCCAAAATTCTGTACAAGAATTCCGGTTCGGATCTACCCGCGTCTTCCGGGGAGAACTCAATGTCTTCGCAACCGAGGGATCGCGCGTACTTGACGGCGTCCACGGCGATTTGCACAACCTCATCCGGGGTTTTTCTCAACTTGCTCTCCATGTGAATCGGCGACGTCGCGATGAAGGTGTGAATTCTCGGTCTCAGCGCGTGACGAACCCCTTCCCACGCGGCGTCGATGTCCTTCTTGTTCGCCCGAGACAAACCGCAGATCACGGGCACGTATCCGTCCTCGTACACCTCGTTACCCACCTTTTTCGCGATGCCTCGAACGGCCTCCAAGTCATCCGGGCTCGCAATCGGGAACCCAGCCTCGATGATATCCACCCCAAGCTTGGCCAAATTCGTCGCGATATCGAGCTTCTCCTTACTCGTCAGCGTCGCCCCCGGGCTTTGTTCACCGTCCCGCAGCGTCGTATCGAACACGCGCACGTAGTTTGGGTCCGAGATCACCCCGGGCACGTACGCCGGTCTCGGCGCCCGCACCACCGCCGCGTCCGCTCCGTTTTCGCCGCCGTTCGTCGCTTCCGCCGCGCTCGCAACCCCCGTCCGCGTCTTCTTCGACGTCACCGATCGCACGACGCGTTTCGCCGTCGGCGTAGCGCGCATCATCGTCACCACACCGCGTCGAGCGCCGCCGCGGGTCGGCTTCGTTCGTCCATGCGTAGCCTTGGTCGTCGTCGTCGTCGCGTGCATCGTTCCGCACCGCATGACTGTCACGCGAGCGCGTGGGATCGATCAATCGCGCGTTCACACAGTCGCTCGCGAGTCGCGTCGCGCTCTGCCGGTCGGCCGTCGACGCCGCGTTCGTCGCGCGTCGTCGTCGTCGCGACGCGTCTCTTCCCTCCTCCTCGCTGTTACCCTGGATCCAAAACCCTACACTGTATTTACACATACACGTGGCTTTCAAAAACAAACACACACACACACAAAAATAGGATTGAGGTGACCCCCATGTCATTTCCTGGTTTTTGAACCGTGGAATGTGCATTTAAAAAATATGGGTGACATCCGAAATCCATCGACGTTTCTTGTTGGTCTCGTACAGGGTTTATTACGTTTATGTACATTATGTAGATGTGTACTCAGACTGTTTTTGAGTCTGTTTACTGAAAGTTTTGTTGTTTTGAATAATCGAGACGACGGCTGGTCGTGCGCCTGAACGGATGGACGAGACGTCAGAAGCGGCGACGCGGCGACGGGACGATGCGGGAATCCGAGATTGAGAACGCGACGAGTTTTTTGCGCCACCCAAACGTGCGGGAATCGAGCGATGTCTCGGCGAAACGTGGGTTTTTGGAAGGGAAAGGTTTGACAAAGGAGGAGATCGATGAAGCGTTTCGACGAGTCGGGGAGAGCGGTGGGTCGACGGCGACGAACGCGGCGGCGACGTTCGATGGAAATCGGGGTGGTGTGATGATGGTGACGAAACCGTCGTCGTCGTCATCGTCGTCGTATGGGTTCTTCGGGTCGTTGGCGCGTCTGGCGGCGGTTTCAGGAGCGGCGTACTTGGCGTATCCGAGCGCGCGCTCGGCGTTAGAGCGAGCGGCGGACCGGCTGGCGGACAGAGCGTCGGCGAACAAGAAGAAGACGACAGACAATGGACGGGATGTCAAGGTGATTCCCGATGCAACTGTGACGTTGGTGAGTCCTGGGGAGTCTATCGCGGCGACGCCGGAGAGTTTCGCAGTGGCACGAGCGGCGGAGCGCGCCGCCGAGCGAGCCGAGCGAGCGACTGAGGAAGCGAAGTCTTTGCGCGAGGAGATTAAGCTAGAGGTTTCGACGACGCTTCGCGAGAGTATTAGCGATGTGAAGAAACTTTTGGAGGCGGAGCTCAAGGCTGAGATGCGTGAGTTGAAGGAGACGTTGCACACCGAGTTGGCAGCGAGAGACGCGACGAGTCCGAAATCGTACCTCTCTCGCGAAGCGGAATCCTCAAAGCTGAGAGAGTGGCCGCTGGCGACGAGTCCGCAAGGGAGTGAGTCTGGGGAGAGCTTGGTGTACTCTCCACCGAAACCATCACGTCAGCATCCGGCGGCGTCGGATGAGTTTACGCTCAACAACGCAGTTCGAGAGACGTTTTCACAAGTCTCCGTCGGTGACTCGCCGAGGATGAACGGCAAGCAAACTCTCGACGATCCGCCGCATCCATCGAACTTTATGGACATACTGCAAATGATCGAAAATGGTCAAACACCACCGGGTATCAAGGATATCGATGACGCGCCTCCGAACCCGAACGCATCCATTCCTAGATCGAGTGGCTCTAGACCGGGCAAGCCGTGGGAAGCCAAGCGAGGCGGCGATGAGGACGAAGGCGAAGTGACGCAAGTCCCCATCGTAAAGCGCGTAGCTGGTGAGAGAGGGTCGCCTTCATCTCCGTGGACACCACCCCCAGCTCCGTCGCTGTCTAGCATGATGTCGATATCGAAAACATCCCCGCGACGAAGCGTCGATCAAAAAGTTGAAGGAAATGCCAACGTCAACGGCCGATTAGAAATCTGAGCGTAAGCGAAACGAGTGTTCGTATGAAGTAGTATCAATTGTATTGTACAAGAAGAATCGAATCTCCCAATTTTCTAATGATGAGTATCTTCTTCCGAGGCCGTTACCACCACGGACACCAGCCGACATAAGAAACACTCAAATTCTCGGCGCTTGTCGCCTCCACAATCAAACGTTGCACTTGCACCTCGACGGAATCTGGCAACATGGAATCCACGTGATGATGTTCGCCGTCTCGTCCAGTGAGCTTTGCGCTCATGCGCTGCATAACGCTCACTGCTCTTTCGTTGAGCGCTTCGTTCGTCTCATCCTCCATACCGTACGTCTCTATCGCATTAACCAAATCAGTACGCCTCAACAGTTGCGGTACGGCTCCCGGTAGCGGTCCCTCGTCGTGCACACCACCGTAAGTCGCCATGGCGTGAGTCGCTTCAACGCCCACGACAGATGTTGATGGGGGAATTGGACCCGTAGGGGTGTCGATCATATCGCTGTTCTTTAGCGAAGTGCTCGATGGACGCGGTGACGCGGACGGCGTCGTCGATTGAGGACTCACCGCCTCAGCTGCCTCTGCATTGTTCGGCACTGTAGCCTTGTTCGTCAAAAGACGCCAGTTGATCAAAGGGTCGTGTACGAACGCTTCTAACATCGCCATAACGGAGTCTTTGTTATCTCTCAACACGGTGATGACGCTTTCGCACGTGCTTCGGAAGTTGCCTTCGATACCGCTCACCTCCATGGCACGCACGAGCATGCGCGTTAGACGGAACGGCACCTTTTCAGGGAACTTTTCTCGGTACATGGAAGCCTCAAAGCAGTCACCGAAATCGATGTGAAGCACTTTACCGCTATAGCGATCCACCATCAGGTTGGACGGGTGACGATCGCCGAGACCGAGCAAATAGCCGACCATAGACATCACCGCCAGGGATCTCGTGTACGTCGTTCTGCGCTCGAGCCACTGTTCGCTACTGCGACTCTTGAGCCAAAGAACGCGAGCGAGGTCACTTCCCGACGTATTTTCGAGCGCGTGCTGGAAGATCTCCACCTTGTTAACGAGCGGCAAGTGGTCGTAATCCGGAGCCATGGCTAACATCATCCTGTGCTCCAGGTTGAGAGGAACTTTGTGCGCATCTCTGTACTCGCGAATGAGCGCGTGCAAAGTATCGCAGTTTGGAACCCAGCCAATCAAGCCGCTATTCGGCGAAAGCGGGACGACAGCGTAGCGAGCAATGCCCAGATCCCGTTGAGCGGTAGCCATTTCACTATTCAGAAGAGTGTTCACCAAACCAAACAGTTGCATGACGCGCTCGTCTTGTCTCAAATCTTCATGGCCCTTCAGGAGGTAACCGTAGTCCTTGCCGTCAGAGCCATGGATCTGTAGCCGCCTCGGTCTTTGCTTCGAGGCGATGACGTGCATCGTCGGCGCGAAGGCTCGAATACGTGCTTGCTCGACCTGGCCCGGTATGTAATTACCTGGCACGCACAGCTCGAGGTCTCGCGCATTTAGCAAGCGCGGAGATACGTACTGCAGCTCGAGAGTGGTCAACGTCGGCAATTGTTTATTGATGAGCTTGAAGACGTGGTAGTAAAGATCCCAAGCTTGGTTGAGCTCTTCTTCTCGCCCGCTCTTCCGGTACTTACGGCAGAGATCGTGTGCTTCCTGTAGTTCGCGACCATAGTTTTGCACGAATCCCATCTCTTGTAAAGTCTCGGCGCCTTGCCTCTCCAAAATGTGATGCAAAGGCGTCAGCACTGCCATCATGCCTTCCACATTCTGCTCACCGAAGTACAACCGTGAGGCTTCTTCCAGAGCTTCGTGCCATGCTTCATGCCACACGATGGCGACTCGGATGAGTTCCAAGGAAACCACTTGCGCTTGCTCGACGAGAAGCGCGCTGTGTTGTCGAACATTGTCCAAGATGGCGAGCGCCGCGACGCGTCTAGACGTACTTTGGCTCTTGCAAGCGACGAGCAATGGATACAACACTGCTTGCGGATGCTGTCTACCTACTCTGACGAGCAATTGGTAGATCAAACTTCGCACTGGGAGAACGTGGGTGTGAATTCGAGCCACAATTTGCGGAATGACAGCGAGCCACATGTCAATGTTGACGTGTCCAAAACCCTCAATGAGCGCCGCTTCAACTTCGGGCATAGCCCCGTGGTTGAACCATAACGTCAGTAGACGCAGAATATCTTGGAGGGATCTACCTTGGTTTCCGTTTTGTGAGCCATCGAGAGCGATGGATCGGAAGAATCCACTGATTGCTGGCGCGACGTGCCTCATGGCGTCTTCGCTCGTGCCGTTGTCTCGATTTGATGCTTGTCGGTTGTAGTGCTCCATCGCAGTCGCGTTGAAAAGCGCCCAATGATGCCATGCTTTGGCCCATTGTCGATTTGTCATTGTTGCCGTGCGGAAAGCCATCAGGACATCGGTGAGTGTCTCTTCATTCATACCGTCAGCCAGAGCCCAACGCCATTTCCCAAGCTTCAAAAATGCTTGTGCGACTATCTTTTCGTGGTCTTCCGTTTGTGGTTGACCACTCGATGTGATCTGCTCTGATTGCTCTCGTAGCTCGTGAGCAAGCGATTGTAACCGCATGAAAGCCTGTTTCTTCTGACCAGTATGCCAAAGATGTTTCACGTAAGCGAACATCACTTTTGGTCGACCGGATCCCGCGCCGTAGCCTGGTGTGCCTTCCGAACATAAGGCTGGATCGTATTCGAGTAGTCGTAGCAGCGTTCGGCGTGACTGTCTATCGCGTCCCTGGTTTCTGTTCAACGACGCAAACTTGAGCCAAATGTCGGTCTCATCGGACATTGGCAGAACGAGAGATCGTACTTGCAGCACAGCTTGCCAGACTTGCACGTCGCGCTTGATCAAGTAAATTCTGTCCCTCCACATTTTTCGGATGACTCCCTGCCGACTAGAAGCGGCAGGATCAGAAGAAGCGATGGCCATGAGTTGTGCGTACTCGATGACTTCTTCAAGCTCAGTCAATTGTTGCGCGCGTATGAGTGCGCCGTACGACCGGTCGTAGGATTCGCTCACGAGAGCGGCCAATTCTGTACCGAGAGACTCCCTAGCCGACGCCAAAAATTGCCTCGCCTCATCCTGATCACCTCGACGAACAGCCAAAATTGAACGATAAAAGTCGCAGTCGGTACTTTGCACGACGCTAACTTGGTGTTTGCTGATGGATTCGATGCGATCGGCGGTTGGCCGTCTATTTCCGTCCCGTTGGCACAAAGCCAGAAGATTAGTGCAGTCTTCCATCTGCTCCCAGTCGCCGAGGTGCCAGGCAGCTTTCGCAGCGATCGCCGTGACATCGTTTAGGTATCCATCCCAATCAACGCGCGCTTGACTCCCCGCATCGTAGATGCTCTGTATCTCTTCCCACTCTGCGAGGGCGTTCAAGCATCGTAATTGTCCAACCATAGCGTCACGACGTTCCTCCGCCGCTTGTGGCGTATTCACATCGACGAGCTCTTCCAGTTTTCGTCTGTACGCGTCAAGGGCATCGTCCCACTGTTCAAGCTTTTCGTACCACCCCTCTTTAATCTCGACATTCAAGTTGGCTTGAGCGTATACGAGAACACCGCGAGCCGCTTCAGGTAGTTGAAGTTGGTTGTTGATGGCGATGATAGCCGCAACGCAGTCTCCCGGATTGGATGTGAATTCAAGTTCTTTGTAGTGTAACGCCTTTGCGTACGCCCTAGAACGTTCGGCGATCATCCCAAGAGTTCTTACATCAACTGGGATAGGCTTTTCGTCGTGCTCCATGAATTCGCATAAGTTGAGAAGAATGGAGACGATTTCGGGCGGAATGGTGGGACTACCTAGTGCAGCCTCAAGTGAGCGAACAAGTATTTCTCGATGAGCTTCATTCATCTCTGCCCAGCATGATACGAAAGAAGCGCAGAACAAATCACGCGCAAGGTTTGGTTGCACTTGCGCAAGCTCACTACAGGCTCGAAGAGAAGGCAAAGGAGAGCTTCGTAGTAACTCCACTGATAGCTTTCTCATCCATTCAAGCCAATCTTCTTTTGTCGAGCGCTGACTACTCTCCCAGGCGCGTCGCACCGCAAGCTGATTGACGGAGAGACGTTTCTGTATCTCGGGTCGCGGTGCTCGAGATTGGATACCCCCATGAAGAGAGTCGAGATCGTCATCGATGAAAAGCAAGGGAGACCCGGCTTCGATCCTCTGCACCATTTCTTCAAAAGCTGGATCGCTGATTCCGCTCTTGAGCACTGCACGCTTCACCACCGGAAGGAACACAGCGTACTCCATCCCGATGCAGACTTCAAGTGCGATGAGAACTTTGAGGGCGTCTAAACGAAGGTCAAAATTTTGCGCTTCCAAGACTCTTGTCAACGGATGAATGATGATCCCGACCTGTCCGGTCAGACGCATTCGAGGCAGCATGCGGTGCAACATTTGCAACGCAGCACGTCGAACAGCTACTGGGACAGCGAGCACACTCGGTTTGAACAAGCGCACGAGTGTCGGAAGTAAGAGGTGAAGGTGCTCAGTCAAACAGTTTCCAAATGATTCCAACGCGTGGAGAATGTATGGGACAGACTCGTACTTCCTGGTACGCTCCGCGAGTGTAAGGGTTGACACTATTCGCGGAATGATGACTGGAAGATATTGTCTGAATTCATCATTTAGCGCCACCGCCAGTTCCTCGCACAAGAGCAAGGTATTCTTGGACATGCGCTTCGTGTTCCACGACAGCCGCATGAGTTCAAAGATATCGTCCAAGTACAATCTGATATGAGCCTTGACGACGTCGACCAGTGTCGCCAGCTCTGCGAACATCGTCTCTCGCAAGCCGTCATCACTAGTCTTCATGACATTGAGCATGACTGGAACGACGTTTGCGAGATACGGTACGCTCGCGTTTCCCAACACTTGGAAGATGTACACAATACTTCTCACGACCATGTGACGGTGACTCGTGCGAGACGGATCTCTAAGAACGCGTAAGAGAGAATTGAGCGCAATGGTCGGATAGTAATCATCTGAAAGCGACGTCAAATGGAGAGTAGGCAAGATATCAAGCTCGTCGCCGTCATCGTCGTCACCACCAGCGCTATTCGTGGTATCACCAGTCCCAGCGCCAGAGTCAATATTGATGTTCAATTGAACGTGTCGCACGCCTCTCACACCTTCATCGCTGAGCACGCCTTCGCCGTGTAAACGGATTTCGTTACCCTTGTGAGCGTGTGGGTCCAATGCGCCTAGAATACCGAGCGTGCGTAGAACTTCACTTCTCACATGGCCACGTTCATTGGCAAGCATTCTCAAAAGCTGAGGTAATAGCTGAGGATGAGCCATAAATGGCTCCGAAACGTAACCAGAGCTTTCGATTAGCTTCCCAAGAGTGACGACCGCATGATCTCTCGTGCTTGCGGATTTGAGCGCCATCATCAAAAGGATCAACAATTCTTGTACAAATGGTTTAATGCCGTACCCACTCACTTTCGCGAGTTCACCAATCGTACCGAGCGCTGCAGCCTTCTCTCTTCCCGTGAAATCGCGCCTCATGCTGTTTGAAGACGTTGATGCTTGAGCAGACGATCCCAGCACACGCGAACCTTGCGAAATCAGTTTCCCAACTTGTTCTGAACTAGTCCCACTGGCTCGTGTTGACTTGGATCCCTTGGCCCCCGCGCCACCTTCTTCAGCTCTGAGCGTCGTCATCAGACATCGCAACACTGGAGAAAGGTATGGCGCGACAAGTTTTGGACAACTTCTGATGAGGACCGCCATGACCTGTGCGCTTTCTTGACGATGTAACGATTCGCTGCTGTACTCGAGCTCAGATATGAGTTGGATCAGGTGAGCTCTCAGAGACGGTAATACGTATGCAGGGTTTCGAGTCGAAAGTCGTCCGAGGAGTTCAATGCCCAACATTCTTATGGTGACACTCTCGTCGTTTACGGTGACAAACAGCGCTCGCAGGGACTTGGCTTGAGAAAGATATGAATCCATCGAAGAGCTTGGCCTGCAGAACTCAGTCAGCAGAGCGTTCCTGATTGGTATCTCTGTGTCCCCAACGGCGACCGGAATCAGAGCGTCCATGATTTGTTCCACGGCGCTTGCCGTGCCCTTGCTAGTGCATACTCTCAAGCGAAGAGCACTGCAACACGTCAAAGCAGCTTCAAGCCTAGTTTCGGCTGACGTATCGTCCAAATAAGCTATAGCACTTTTCCGTATCGATCGTAGCAAGACTACCGGATCGAATGGGAAGGTTCTCATTGTTCTGAGCGCGACACGCACCGTTTTCTTATTCGGTTGTCTTGGACAACTTTGCTCCGTCGCTGGTTCTTGGTACATCGCAGTGGCTATCGCACCTGCCAACTTTTGCTGAATCGCAGGCATTAACTCAGGGCAACCTTTCGCAGCGCTTTCCAAACCCATGACAAGTGAGTCGGTCAACCCACCTGTGAACATCGTCGGCATCAAGTTGATAAAGTGTGGCTTCCAAGCCTGGTTCAACGAAGTCATCAATGCACCGGCGCACTCCAACGCCTCGGGACATGCTTTCGGGCCCCGCCCGCGAGTGGTGAATAAATCATACATGACAGCGCTGATTTCCGGAAGGTATCTAACGAGCGATCGACCGATCGCGCTCTGCCTGTTATCGACGTTTGCCGAGAGGTCGATGAAAGGCGACATGACTTCAGCGAGTTGACTCAACGCCTTGAATCCTGCTCCGCTATCCGCTGAACGAATCGTGTTCAGGATAAGCGCGCAAGATTCGACTAAGTAAGACTCGGCGAATCGCTGCGGACTGAACGCCGCGAGCTTCGGAATCAAGCTGACGATCGTTCGCCGGATGATGGACTCTTTTAAATCTTGAAGTCTCAAAATGGTCAAAGCCACTTCTCGATAGCGGCTGAGCATAAATTCACCCGTGTGTCTTAGCAACTCACCAAAGACCAACAAAGATCCGTGTATTTCTTCAACTTTCGAGTTCTGTTTCAGGCCACCGCGACAGGCTTGGTACAGTTGATAGTACCACTGGACGCGATACCGAGTTTCTCTCCGCTCCGTCACTAGCAAACATTCTCGCACCGCAGTCACGGCTGCCTCTCTCACAGACAACGATTTATCCCTCAAAGCAGACCAAATCGTCGACACAAATACAGGCACGTGAACGTTAAAAATCGTTGGCGCGTTGTGTGCGAGCTCAGACAACGTCAAGGCTGCCGCGTAATGTTTCGTGCTGAGCACGATAGGATTTTCTTCTTGTGCGTTAAGTAGTTCAATCGCTTGTTGTACTTGCGAGTCAACAACCTCAGCCGTCAGAGCCCCGCTGTGCAATATCAATTTTCCGAGAACTTTGCTGGACATCTCTACCAGCTCAACCGTTCGCGGATTGATCCATAGCGTCGCGTTGACATTGACTGGATGTTGATTGTGATCCGCCACTGACAGCGTTCCCAAATTTTTGGCGGGACTCGTACTCATCACATTAAGCAAAAAGAATGCAAACTTCTTCACCTTATCGACGTCTTCGCCAAATTCCAAATCTATCAATTGATTGATCGCTTTCAAACCGACGAGCTTCTTGCTCACGTCTTCGCTGGTAATCAGCGTCTGGACGCGATCAAGCATGTTGTTTCTGTATTTGAGAAACTCCGCTGGGTTAGCATTGCGCAGCTCCTGCTCCACCTGATCCCTGAGCGCCTCGTCGTCATCCAGCCCATCGCTCGTTTCATCCTTATTCGCGATACACATCTTCTCGAGCAGAGCGCTGACCATGTCCTCTTTACGGTTCTGGCTCGTCCTCCTGCTCGTGGACGTGCCCAAGCTGGCACGCGACTGACGGGCACTCAGAGACACCTCGGTGGCGTCGAAATCATCACCTATCCACTGTGCGTGACCTACCCGAACGCTCCCCGGCGGCGTCTTCACATCATCACCATAGCTCGAACCTTTCGGAACTACCTGCGGAGCAATCCCAGGCGGCGTCGCGCCCTCCGTGTCGCCTCCGCCTCCGCTTTTGCCTTCCCGCCGACGCGCTATGAACATCTCTACACCCCCCTCTCTCGCGTGCGCGATCCCGCGCGAGCACCCCACGCGAGCGCTCTCCGCGTGCTCTACCACGTGTGCACGTCCGCGACGCGTTCACCCGCGTTCAATCCCGCGCGCCTCCCGACGAGCGTTCGCGCCGCGCGACGCGTGTCGATCGGTTCCAACCGTTCGCGCTCGCGCTCTTCGTTCGCTCTTCGAACGCCGTTCCTCACGCCGCTCCTCGCGCGGGACGCGAGACGCGCTCAGTCAGTCTTTCGTCTCTTTCGCGTCGAGTCGGCGTCGTCTTCGACCGAACGCGCGGCGTCGTCCGCGTCGTCGTCTCACCCTCGCTCGTCTTCCAGCGCAGTGTGCGAGCGCGACCGACCGAAAACTTTTCGGCGAAAAGGTTAAAGGCGCGATATTGAATAATCGGATTAAAAAGTCGATGGATGCGAAGGATCGATCGGTGGAATCATCCATCGCAGTTTTCAGTGCGGGTTTCGGCGACGACTCGTTTTTTCGGTGCTCGCGACGCGCGAGAGTTTGACGCCGCCGTCGCCGCAGAAGAGTCGCGGAAGGACGACGACGCGAAGGAGACGGAGAACTCGAACGCGACGTGCGCCATTTTTCGAGACGGTCGTATACTGAAAAGGCGCGACGACGAGCGCGAACGTGGGAAAAGTGCGATAGGTGGAAAAAGCGGCGGCTGGCTTGGACGCGCAAAAAGAATTCGATTGAACGCGACGAACGGAACCGGAGCGAAGATTGACGATGAGCGCAAACGATGGGAACGATGTTGAGATTGCGGTGAGTTTTGTGACGCGATTGCCCGAGGAGTTCCGCGTCGCGGACGCGGCGATCGCGGTGCCAGGGAAGCTTACGCGTTACGGATTGTCCGAGGTGGTGAACCACTTGCTTGGAAGGGAAACGCCGGTGCCGTTTGATTTTTTGGTGGATGGAAACCTTTTGAGAACGTCATTGGCCAAGTTAGCGCTCAGGTTGGGGAAGAGCGCGGAGGCGACGATGGTGGTGGAGTACATGCCGGCGTTGGGTCCGCCGACGCCGGCGGAGGAGTCTCCGTGCCAAGAATGGGTGAGTTCGGTGGATGGAAGCTGGGCGAAAGCGGTGGCGACGGGTTCATTCGATGGGAAAGCTCGATTGTGGACGCCTAAAGGTAAGCTCTTGTGTGAGCTTGAGGGACACGAAGCGCACTTATGCGCGGTAAGTTTGTCTCCGTCGACTTCATCTGCTGAAGACACGTGCGTTGTTCTCACGGCGTCCGCCGATTGCACAGTTCGCTCCCACGCCGTGACTGTCGACGGTAAGAAGTGCTCGTTCGGTGAGCAGCGCGTGTTTAAAGGTCACGAAGCGACGGTAACGGATGTTGCCGCGTGCTATGTGGCGCAAATCTTTGCGACGACTTCCGTCGATCGCACTGCGCGACTCTGGAAAATCGGCGGCGGCGAAATCGTCGAAGAAAAGGTGACAAAGAAGCGCAAGACGTCCAAGAAGAGCTCGAAAGAGAACGAGAAAGACGACGAGAACGACGAAGACAGTACCGAGAAGAAAACTGGTCTTGGAGAAGAGCTCGTGCTGCGCGGTCACACTGATCGAGTGCAAGCGGTTGCGTGGGAGAGCGCGCAAGCGGTGTGGACAGGATCGTTTGACTGCACCGTGCGTTCTTGGGACGTCGAGACTGGGGAAGAGAAGGAAAAACACAGCACAAGCAGCGGCGTGCACTGTTTGGCCGTGGCAGAAGACGGTAACAAGATGGCTTGGGGGGGAGCCGATAGGATTGTGAGTGTTTGGGACCCGAGAGAGACGACGTCGAAAGCGTGTCTCAAGCTCAAATCACACGAGGTATGTAGAAGCTTTACCGGGGCCAGCGTGAATGTTTCCATGACATTCGATGCGCGCGAGTCGTTGATGAAAACTTTTCTTGATTCCCGACACACGTGAGTGAGGGTCAAATCAATCACTCTAATTTTTTACTGAGACTCGCCGCGAACGAAGACTTTTCCCATTTTCTGCGCAATTTGCGCCGAAACAAAGACTAACGAATACAACGCATCACAGGGCTGGATATCGAGCGTCCGTTGGAGTCCTTCGAACGTGAACCATTTGGTTAGTAGTGGGTACGATGGCACGATAAAAATGTGGGATATTCGAGGTAAGCTCCCGCTTCACAGCGTCACGACGCACAAAGGGAAAAACTTTGCCGTCGATTACCACGGAGGAGATCGTCTCGCGTCCGGTGGCGACGACGGCAAGCTCCGATTTTGGAATGTTGGCGTGCCGAAATTGCAATAAGAAACTACACATCTAGAATAAGCTAAGAAGACGCCGGTACACGGAGAGGCAAGCCGTATGAAACGGCGTGCTCGGGCGCGTTGTACCGACACGCGTCGACGTGACCAATTTCGTGGCCTACGTAATCAAAGTGACGCGATTTCATGAGCCCGAGCACTCCCGGTCCCGGACAGCACAAACCGTCGTGATTGATGAGGCGCTGAATGGAAATCCCAAGCTTGCCTCCGCTCGCTCGGGCCCAGTTTTTGCGAGTCTCATCCTGAACCGCCTCTGGATGAAACTGCGCCACGTAGGACGCGTACGTCGCGTATTCGCTAAATCCGAGAATTAAATCCTTCTTGTCCAAGCTCTGCAAAATGGCTTGCGCCCAATCAGGAAGTCGATTCTCCATCGTTCTCACGACGTTGGTGACGAACGCGTCCAACATCTCATCCATAATGTCCGCGTCGACAACCATTTGATGCGTGACGTACGACGTCTCATCCTTGGCGTACGACAACGAGTTGCCGATGAGCGCCTCGTAACTCGACTCGTACGATTTGATGACGTTACCTCCGATTTGGCGAATCGCCTTGACTTCCCCAGTCAACCCCGCATCGGTGAAGAGATCGAGTGGGCGAAGCGGTATCATGTCTAAATCCCAAATCAAAAACTTTCTGCTCAGCGGCGGATTGGAAATCGCCGTCGTCCTCGACGCGCCCAACTTGAGCAACTGTTGCAAGTACCACCCGCCGAGCTGTCGACCGACGTACGTCGATCTCGCCCCACCGTCCCCGAGTCCTTTATCGTACAACTGTTCCAGCGTCGCCGCAACCTCAGCTTTGGTCACCCCAGGCACGAACGCATCCTCCGCGTGACACTCCACGTTGCTCGCCATCGCGCGATAGAGCCGACACTGCGCCTCCCCCGGGGCGACCACGATGATTCTCCTCGGCCCGACGTACTGGTTCAACGCCGCCACCGCCACCGCGTTCACACAAGACGGTTTCACCGCCACGCTCACGACGTCTAAATCCGGATATTCCCGCTCCGACGGGCACCGACGCTCACCAAACGCCGTCGCGCCCGGTCCGCACGACTCGAACGCCGAATGCGCGGCGTCCACGCGTCTCGTCGGGTTCCCGCCGTCGCCTCGTCCTCGCGACGCACCATCACCACCACCACCACCGTCGACGACGTTTCTCCGTCCACCTCGCACGCGATCCATCGCATCCATCCCGCGGTGTCGTCGTCGCGTCGACGCCGACGTCTCGAACGAATCATCCACTCCATCGAACACCCCGACCCCGTCCCACTCCCCGTCCCCTCGCGCCAATCGCGTCACCAGCCCGTACGCGAACCCGATCATCGCGATCACCGTGGCGCATCGTATCGACGCTCGCACGCACCGTCGGTGTCGCCGCCGCCCTCGTCGCGTCGACGCCGTCGCCGTCGGTGTTTCCATGTCCCAATCACTCGCGCGTCTGGCGCGTCACCCATCCATTCCGTTCCATTCCATCCATTCCATTCCATCCATTCCGTTCGTCTGTCGGTACTCCGTGTCGTCACGCGACACGACTTCGTGGAGCGCCAATCACTCGACGCCGACCCGACGGCACGGCACCGGCGCGGCACGGCACGGACACGTCACGGCGCCGCGCCCGCTGGGACCCTGCCCGTTTACAGGGGGGTGTCGGGGGCGTGTCACCGTTCATGACTCAAAGAAAAAACATCCCCAAGAGTGGTCGATCGCTCGTTCTGGGTCGGGTCGGGTCGCTCGGGAGAACCCAGATGGGGCGCGCGCGGGCGTGGGTGTGTGTGAAATGTATATATGGGTAAATAGTGATAATAATAATGGGGAAAGAGCCCTCCGTATTTTGAGGTTTTCGCACGACGCGCGCGCCTGGACGCACGTGCGGTACTGCGACGCGCGCGGGCGAAGGACCGCACGACGGCACGAGAGATAACGGGAGAAGGAGGGAAGCGATCGACGATGACGGCGAAACGCACGGAAGACCCGGACGATGCCGTGTTCCAACAGCGAGCCATCGAACTCAAGGATGAAGGGAACGAGTTGTACACGAAAAAGCGCTTCAAGGATGCTCTGGCGGTGTACGAACAAGCGCTCGCGTTGCTTCCGGAGAAGGACTCGGTGCGAGCGATGATTCATAGTAACCGTGCGGCTTGCTTTTACCAGTTGCAGTGCTTCGCGGACGTCGTGGCGGAGGCGTCGGCGGCGCTCAAGGTGGACCAGAGGTTCTCAAAGGCGCTCTTTCACCGAGCCAACGCGTACAGGTCGCTGGGACAAGCGGCCAAGGCGAAGCGGGACTTGAACAGCCTTTTGGCGCAGGATGAAACGAACAGTGACGCGCGAGCGGTGCTCGATGAGATGAACGGGGTGGCGAAGCCGAACGCGCCGGCGGGTTTGGGAGGCATGAACCTTCAGAGGTCAAAGAAGAAGGGCGGAGCGGCGGCTGGCGACGCGCAAGCCCAAGCGCAAGCCCAAGCCCAGGCGCAAGCGCAGACGCAAGAAAACTCTTACGGTCATGCCATCAATGTCAAGGCTGTTTACGGTGAAGACACTCGCATGTTCCAAGTTTTCTCCAACATCAGCTTTAGAGACTTGGTGACGTGCATCTCGAATAAGTTTGCGCACACCGGCCAATTCTCCATCAAGTACGAAGATGAAGACGGCAAATTGAAAAGCATTCAGAGCAAGAGCGACTTCCAAAAGTCCATTCTCATCACCTCTATGCGCTTGCAACAGCTTGAAAAGCCGCCGCTCATCCCGCACGTGAAGCTTTTCATTGCCGATTTGCCAAAGATTGAAGACATCGCTCTCGTCGACGAGGATGGCAAGCACGCCGGCCTCGCGCCGAACGAAGTGGTTGAGATTGATGAATGGATCTTGGACTTTGCCTCTCTCTTCCGCGAACACCTCGGCATCGATGCTGAAGGTCACCTGGACCCTCACCAAGAGGTGCGTACAACACTTTACTGGACTCGACTCGCGATGGCGACTACTCGACGCGCTCTCTCCAAGCGAAGCAATGACGATGAACAAAACTTACTACTACTTCCTGATTTTGGTGATGTTGATTGTTTTGAAATGTCTTTCGCTCCTATCGTGAGCTTCTTTAGTGAGAGAATGAAACAGCCTTTTTTTTTCGTGGAGGGACCAAAACCCGATACCCGACGTGCCGACGACTAACAACGCATTCACTCTCTACTTTTGAACACCACGCAGGGCTTGAACTTGTCCAACGACTTGGCCGTGTCCTTGCCGATGGACTTTGCTGACGAAACGGTTTCTCGCGCCAAGGAACTCTTGGATGAATCTATCTCCAAGTTCCAAACTGCCGCCGCTATCTCCATGTTCAACTGGGGTAACGTGTACATGTGCCGAGGCCGCAAGAAGATGGATGGTGGCCGCGAACCGCCTATTGAAGAAGACGGCCCGCTAGGCGCGGCGATCGCAATCGCAGATTCTTTCGATGAAGTCGAAGAACTCTTCAACCTCGCAAAAGATCGCTTTGAAAAGGCTCTCTCCATCAAGCCGGATCATCACGATTCCCTCATCGCGCTCGCTCAGCGACGCTACGAGCGCGCTCGTCTCCTTGCCGCCGCTGCTGGGTTGAGTGGAGAAGGAGGTAAAGTGGCGGCTGGGCACGATGTCGCGAAGCGCACCGCCGAGGCTGAGGCCGAGTTCGCTGGTGCGTCTGCGGATTACGAAGCGGTGCTCAAAATGCTCAACGAGTTGCCGGAGGAAGGTAAGAAAGAGAAGACGGAGGAGGAGAAGGCCCAATTCCAAAAGATGGTCGAAGAGGCTGTCGCGCGCGGCGAGGAGCCGCCGTCTGATGAGGAGCCATCTTTGAAGTCCCAAGTGAAGGTGATGCTTGGTAACACGCACTTTGAACACTCGCAAATGCTCGCGCGCTTAGGAAAGGAATGGAAGCCTTTGTTCGACGTTTCGCTCAAGATCTTCACTGAAGCCGGATGCGCGCAAAGCGACATCGATGGGGCTATCAAGATGCACAGAGGCAAACGCATGGAAGCTGGCAAGTAGGCGTAGGATCAGCGGTAGGCAAAATTTATTATTAATTGGATGTTCTTTCATCTGTCACATTTCAAAGTCTTACTGTAAAAACATGTTCTCGTAGTTAAAACGGCGGGTCGTCGGGGTTGAAAGGTTGCGCGGGAGCGTAGCCGTCATCCAACGGTTGATAACCGCCGGCGTACTGCTGCTGACCGTACGGCTGGTTGTAATCTGGCTCGTACGCACCCGGGTTTGAGGCGCCGTAGTAGCCATCTGAATCCCCTCCGGCGTTCTGCTGCTGTTGCTGTTGTTGTTGTTGCGGGGCGGCGGACGTGCCGAGAGTCTCCAGCACCCAGGCTGGAGTATCGCGGCTTTCGATCCAGAGCGCCTCACCCGTTTCTTTGTGCTTGAAGTCCGGAGACCTCGGGTTGGCGCCCGGCTGAGCTTTGCGCTCGCGGTTGTCCCACCACGTGTCCGGCTCCTCGGCGAGAGATCGCCACAAGGATTCCTTGGGCGATGCTCCCACGGGCATGCCCATCTGCTCTTGGGGCGCTTGTCGCGGCGCTTGTTGTTGCTGCTGAGCGTAACCGCCATTCGAAGCCTGGTAGCCTCCACCGCCACCCATGCCGTTACCCGCAGCCTTGGAGCTCTGGACAAAGGAAAAGTTCTTGGCGACGATCTTGACTCTAGAACGAGGGGCGCCGGTGTCCTTATCCGTCCAAGTGTCCGTCTTCAACTGACCCTGAACACAAATCGTCCGACCTTTGCTCACGTGCTCCACCATACGCATCGCCTCCTCACCCCAGATGTCGACGGCGAACCAGCTCGTCTTGTCCTCCTCGATGACGCCATCCTTCATATCCTGCTTACGGCCACCGTTCACCGCCAAGCGGACGTTCGCGACGCATGTACCGCTGGAGAAGTGTCTGATTTCCGGATCTGCTCCAACGTTACCGATGATGGTGACGCTGTTGGCCAAATCTGGCGTCCAAGAAACCGTGCTCGGCGGCACCGTCGTCTGCGCCTGCGGATCTCCTCCGTAAGACTGCGCCCGCGTCGACCGCGGTCCCGCCGGCGTGTAAGAGCCGCGTCCAGCGAACTGCGCTTGCGCCGCAAATCCTCTCCGTCCACGCGTCGCGCGCTGCGCGCTCCCACTTCTCCGCGCGCGCATCCCTCCGTTCGAGATCTCTCGCGTCGCGATAATCCTGCGCAGCATCATTCCTCCACCTTCTCTCCCATTACTCACCGCGTGTCTCGTCGCGTTTCCGCCGCTCACAGACGCGCAGGACGCGATCATCGTCATCATCGCTTCGGTCGTGTTTCTGGCGAGCTGCGAGGTCACTCTCGTCGCCACGCGAGACATGCAAGGCGGCGAATGTCACCGGCGTCGCGAGGCGCGTTCGACCAAGTTGAAACTTTTGTTTTTGGCGGGAAAAAACAAAGTGATACTAAATACCCATACGTAAGGTCGACATCGAGGGTGCTCGACGTCGTCCCGCGGGCGTCACACGCACGCACGCCGACGGACGACTCGACTCGACTCGACTCGACTCGACTCGACTCGACTCGACTCGTTCGCGCCGACGACGGACGACGATGGACCTCGCGGCTGA